>Ga0315281_10002636_pt1 | contig 26573 bp, 23 predicted proteins | sample YL17G07_0_MG_FD_204540 | JGI IMG/M metagenome (GOLD analysis project Ga0315281, IMG submission 204540) | Sediment microbial communities from Yellowstone Lake, YNP, Wyoming, USA - YL17G07_0 | ecosystem: Environmental > Aquatic > Freshwater > Lake > Sediment | place: USA: Wyoming | collected... | reverse complement strand
CGACTTTCCCCTTTCTCTTGAATTTCATAATATAGAACCTCTGCATGCTACTTGATCATCCTCAGCCCAACAATAAAAGAAGAATGATAAAACGTGCACTCAGCCTCTTGTTTATCTTTCCACCTCCTTTCTAATCGAAGCTGAAATTATAAGAGCAAAAGAAATGCCAAAGAAAACCATATATAATAATCTTTAAGTATTTGAAATAGCTAAAAAATATTTTTTGAGGGAAGTTTGGTGGAAAAGAAGTGTTACAAAATTCAACATAATACCCAAGAGGTGTTGCAAGAATCTACACTCTCTCCTTTTCATATATTCAATAGAGAACGACAATTTCGCAGCGAACGATTGCCTCCTTTCATCACCTACATTCTCTAAAAGGTTACGGTATGAAAAAAAGCCTTAAATTAAAGGATGACAACCACCCTGGATTCTTTAAACATCAAAATTATAGAAGGCAGGGATCTTCTATTGATTAGCAGTTGCTATCGAGCATGCTTCATTAAACTGTCTGGTTCTCGATTACAGGAAGAAGTTTTTGTCTTGTCATAACAAAATTGTCATCACAACTTCAACCTTCTAAAATTCTACTTAGCTTCGATTCCATTGTCCCTTTTGAGATGGGAATGCTCATTCACCACTTTGGCCCACAACCGTTGCCCCTCCATGTAAAGGACATTGAGAGTTGCGGTCTCCTGCCGCACCTCTCGAAATCGATCGAGGGGAATCTTCAACGCATAGCACAAGATGGTGAGGTTTACAAAATTGTGACCACAGAGCAGCAATGTGTTCTTAGTTGAATAATGTTTTGTGATACGCTCCAGGGCTCCGATGGCTCTCGTCTGGACTTCTTGGAGGCTTTCCCCGCCCGGCATTGTCACAGAAGCCGGGGTTTTCATCCAGGTCTTAAGAAAATCCGGGTACTCTATAGCCCACCGCTGGGCTTCCATTCCTTCAAACTCACCAAGGTTCATCTCAACCAAACCCTCTTCCTCAAAAAGTGGGATTGAGGGGTGAAAGACCTTCATTAAACGAGCCGTTTCTAAGGCCCTGATCAGAGGACTAGAATATATCGCTGTGAGGGGTTCGTCTTTCAATGCTAAAGCCAGAGCATACGCCTGATCTTTGCCCTTCTGGTTTAACGGCAAATCACTCCTGCCTTGGAATCGGCGAATGCGATTCCAGTGGGTTTCCCCATGGCGGATAAGCAGAATACGTGTACCCGAAGATTCAATATTGTTTACCATGGCCGTTAATCATTATGAGTGTATATTAAAAATGGCATTTGAGCAAACTTCTGTACTCGTTTACTACATATACAGGATGCACCAACTCTTTAATTTCTAATTGTTGACGATTTTGGGTTGATAGTGCGTATTCCTTGAAATAGAAAGGGAACTGAGGCGAGTTCCTGCTTTACACCGGTTCTGTCTTTTGGGTGGCCGAAATAATCCCGGGGGCGACAAACCTCTCAGCTTATCGGGTCCAAATAGAATTCGCACCCAATAAAGGGATGCCGATAAATCCTCTCACCTCCAGACGATTGGGAGCAGACAGATTCATTTTGCATTTATAGGTCTTACCATTGTCAGCATTGTAAATGGTTCCTTTTTCCCAGACGTTTTTACCAATATAAATAAAACCTTCCATAAGTTGTAGTCCCATCAGTGGACGAGTCCGCAGATCTGGATTTGGATTTTCGCGATCAACGATGGGTTTGCCAGCCATGCCCCCCTCATCGTCAGCCGGATAGAGAGGGTCTTTCAACCAAGCGATCCTCCCACAGTATTTATTACCACACTTGAAAATTTCAATTTTGCAGTCCTTTTCCGGGGTGTCCCATAAACCGAGGACTTTATCCTCGTCCCCAGCGAAGGCGAACGAGGCCAATAATAGAAAGGTTGATAGGAGTACTAAAACGGTCCTCTTCATCTTATCGGTCATTTCGATGTCCTTTCACCCAACAGGAATGATACCGTCCACTCCTTACCTCTCTTTTAATGGACATTCAATGTCATCATCAGTTGGAGTTCAATAAAAATTGGAAAACAAAGTCAATTGCACTTTTTAAGAACTTCGTTGCAAGCCATTTACCTCCACTTCAGCCTCGTGTTTCAGTTGACTTTCAAATTTTACTGACCCAGTTCAAGTGTCTTGTGCATGATGACTCATTAATGGCTGCAGTCTCAGGGGCATTCGAGTAGACACAAGCTTTTGTCTTCCCAAATTTCTTTTGGAACAGAGGGCGATATCCCTTCGACCGGAGATGGAGGAGGAGTGGGTTATTGTCGCAATAGGCATAAATCACAAAGGTTGTTCCCGGCTGATCTCCAACTCGTCCCAACAACAAATCCTGGGCGTCCAAGACAGGTATCTTTTTCCCAAGGTAGAAGAATGATGCACCTCGGAGTACCTCGGAAGGGTTGACCAGATAGACTGGACCATTGGTCTGTTGATTTGAAACTACCTCGAATACAGGTTGAAAGCTCTGCTCCCTTTCTGAGGGGGTAATGAAAAATAGGTAAGTTCCAATGTAAACCAAAAAGATGACAGTCAAGCCATAGAGCTCTAAACTTTTCACTCTTGGGAACTTCTCTCGAAGGTGGTCCCATCCAAGGGCTGACAGGAGTGCAAAGGGAGGATAGAGCGGTCCGAGGTAGAGGAGCCGTTTTGCGGAGGCGAGGGAGAGCCCGATAAAGACCATCAGGAACCAAACAACGGCAAACCAGAGAAGAGAACCGTGGGCTAGTGGTTCTCTCGATTGGGTTGGACCCCATCGGTACCATAATAAAACGAGTGGGAGAAAAGTCCATGGCATGAGATACAGGAAGGTGGGAATGAAATAGGAGTAGAAGGGCCTTGTATGGTCAGCCGAAGGAGAAAAAAAGCGCCAGAGACTTTGTCGAATCATCTCCTGAAAAATGCCCGGCCCTTCGAGCAACCAAACGCTGCCGATCCAGAGGAGGATCGGTAACAGGAAAAGAAGAGTTCCCCAGCCCAGAAGGAGTTTCCGGATCCCCGTTAGATCTCTTTTGGTGATCAGGAACACCACAGCGGTGCCAATAGGTATGGCCACCCCAATGAGTCCCTTAGAGAGAAAAGCACCAGCCATCGCCAGGTAGAAGACCGAGGAAAAGAGGAAGCTCTTCCTTGACGCACGGTAACCGGCTACAAGACCGTACAGACTAAGCGTTACGAAGAAGAGAAGTGATGGATCTACCCTGCAATGCCGGTGAAGGGTGACAAATCCCAGCATGGTCGAAAGGATGAATCCCCCCATCAGCCCGATTCGCTCTCCGGCCAGTGTTTTTCCAATGAGAAACGTGATGAGAACTGTTCCCGCTCCCAAGAATACGATGGGTAGAAAGGCGAGAAGGTCCGATGGCTTTTTACTCATCGAAAGGGTGAGGGCAATGGGCCAATATCCTAATGAAGGGTATTCGAGGAAGTTCTCCCCATTCAGTCGGGGAATCAAATAGTTCGAGGTCACCGCCATCTCTCGGGCAATCCCCGCTACCCTTGGTGAATCAGGGTCTGAAAGTTTTCCATTCCAAATAACGAGTATTTGTAAGGCCAGGGTAAAAATGAGAAGGGTTAACCATGCTCGAGAGGGTTTCTTCCCACCTTGTTTTAAAAACGGCCGCTGGATGGGGTGTTCTTCGTTACGATAGGTTTGAAAAGAATTTGATTCCAATCTGATCTTCCGTGCTAAACCCCGTTAGAAAGGGCGGGGCTTTGAACCCCACCTTCAATAAGGAATGAACATTTTTTTCTTCATCCCCACCATAAATGGTGGGGCTTTCTACGGGGTAAACATTCAATCAATAGTTTGACACCTTGCTTTAGGAAAAGAATGGTTGTTTGTCCATCGACACTTCAAGAATCAAATCACCTCGAAATATCCGAAAGATCCTAAGCAAGGGAAGACAACAAGAATCCAAGACAGATCAACAGAATCCCGAAATAGCGTAAGGTTGGAATAGGTTCAAGGAAGACAATTCGGGCCGAGAGCATCACCAAGATAAATATCAGAGCCGCAAAGGGGTAAACAAAACTTAAAGTCGTCTTAGAGAGGGCAATGAGCCAAACGATTGTGCTGAGGATATAAAGAACTAATCCCAAAAAAACGAGGGGATTAAAGACCAGTTTAATTAATTCGCCTATCACGGACCCCTTCAGAGTTATCTCTCCTGTCATAAAAACACCCTTTTTAAAGAATATTTGACCTAACGTGGCCGAACCCACTGATATCAAGAGCAACCAAACTGGTTTCATTTATTTCTCCTTTTTTAAGATCGTTTACAATAATGTGTAGCTCATCTGAGCCAAGAGAAACTATTTAACGAAGTATCGACCTAAACCGCGCATGGACTGGATCGCCCGGGTAATAGCTCCATACGGTATTTTCGCACGGGTAATACTTCGGGGTCCAGAAGCGCCCTGATTCTTGAAAGCGGGAGTATTTGGAAATCCATGCCCTGGACCTTCTCACATAATTCGATGAAATACTTGTCCCATATCCCCCCTTCTACCTCGGCATGGACGGGGAGGATGTGCATTCCCCCATCCCTCAGAATTTGAAGAATCCTTGAGACACCTTCAGGGACACCGATTTCTTCGAAACAGGGGAGATCCGAAGGGAGCTCCATGAGACCTGATATTTCATGAATAAAAGGTCCCCTTGCCCGTGTACAACTCAAGTAATGAAAGGGGTATTTTCCTGCAATTTCTAACACCCTGTCGTCGATGAGCCAAGCAGGCGCTCCAAAAGAGGAGGGTTCCTTCTTAACCAATCTCCGATAGGCCATCATCCCCTTCTCAAACCAATCCATGATCCATTCAGAGGACCGTGTATAAAGTTCATCTTGCCAACGCCTGTGATCCCAAGCATGAAACTCCACTTCATGCCCTGCTGAGATAATTTGCTCAACAAGTTCCGGGAAAGAAAGTGCAATCATGGGTGAGGGAAGCAGACTGCCATATAAGGCAGTCTTGATCCCATAAAGGCGCCCTGCATTCGTTCTTAACATTTTTTTAATAAATCGCGGGTTTTTTACCAATTGAAGGAGGGCCCTCCCTGAGGCATCCGGTCCCATGCTTAGATAAAACGTTGCTGGAATACCAAAGTGAGCTAAAATGGATAGAAGACGGGGAACACCTTGCTTCATGCCAACATACGTATCGACGTCAATTTTAAGGCCCAAAATGTTTTGTCTATTCATTGATACTGACAAGGCCTTCATTTTCTTCCAGGAAAGCATCCAGCGCATTTTTGAGGGATTCCTCAAGCCCGATCTTGGGTGTCCATCCCAGAAGCTTTTTGGCTTTTTCGATGTTGGGTTTTCGGGTGGTAATGTCCTGGTAGCCTTTCCCATAATACGAGTCCGAAGACGTTTCAACGATTTCGGAAAAAACCTTGTCATCTCTATGCTTCGGATGGGCCATAAAGATTCGTTTCAGAAGATAAGCAAGTTCTCTGATGGAACATTCATTATCGGGGTTGCCAATATTGATGATTTGGTTGTTGCAACAGCCATCCTTGTTTTCTAGGATTTTCATCAATGCATTGATTCCGTCATCCACATGGGTAAAACATCGTTTTTGATTGCCACCGTCCACCAGTGAGAGGGGCTTCTTCATCAGCAGTTCTGCGATGAACTGTGTCACCACCCTGGAGCTTCCCTCCTTTGCAGCATCCAGAGAATCTAATCTCGGACCGATCCAGTTGAAGGGCCTAAACAACGTAAACTCCAGCTGCCCCCGAGTGCCGTAGGCATAAATCACCCGATCGAGAAGTTGCTTGCAGCACGCATAGATCCACCGCTCTTTATGGATGGGGCCGAGGACGAGGAAAGTTTCATCCTCTTTGAATTCAGGATCGGAGGAGGCACCATAAACTTCTGAGGTGGAAGGAAAGACAATCCTTTTGTCATACCTCACACATTGTTTCACAATATTGAGATTCATTTCAAAATCCAGGTGGAAGACTCCCAGTGGATTGGTCAGATAGAGCTTCGGAGTGGCGATGGCCACCAATGGGATAACGACGTCACATTTTTTGACGTGATACTCAATCCATTCCCGGTTGATCGAGATATCTCCCTCTAAGAAGTGGAAACGAGAGTGGTTGAGGTCTCGGTCCAGCCTGTCGAAGGCGAGGTCCATACCGTAAACACTCCAATGCGTTGCATCAAGTATTCGGTGGGTTAAATGATGTCCGATAAAACCATTGACGCCCAGTATCAAGATCTTCATTTTAAGACGACCCCTTCTTGTTTTTTAAAAAATTCATAAATCTTGTGGCCCTTCATTCTCTCCTTCCCCACCTCAATATCCAACAGTCTCAGCCTTCCTCCCGATGCCTTGACATACACATTGTCCTTTTCAAGCTCTAAGGTACCCACAGGGCATCTCGAGACGCTCTCCTTTTCAGGAAGAGCCCACCAGATGAACAACTTTTCACCTTCAAGCAGATAGGTGAAGGCCCCGGGATAGGGGTCTGTGACAGCTCTCACCAAATTGTAAATTTGCAAGACCGGCCAGCTCCAGTCTATCTTTCCGTCCTCAGGCCTCCGCCCCCCATAATAGCTTCCATGCTTTAAGTCCTGCGCCATGCGGGGGGCTATTCCTTTTTTGATAAGCGGAAGCACCTCTCCCAGGAGTTCCCTTTCCTTCATACAAAGCTTTTGATAAAGAGTGTGGGCAGTATCTTCAAATTCAATGAGCACCTCTTTTTGCCCAACAATATCTCCTGCATCAGGCGCTTCGACGATATGATGTAGGGTAACACCCGTACGCTGTTCTCCATTCACAAGAACCCAGTTTACCGGAGACCGTCCCCGATAGGCTGGGAGCAAAGATCCGTGGAGATTAAAAGAGCCTGCGGATGGAATCATGAAGATGTCTTTACTCAAAAGTTTTCTATAATAGAATGAAAAAATAACTTCGGGCGAGATTTTACGGATCCTCTCAATCCATTCAGGTGTGTTGACATTCTGAGGACAGAACACGGGGATCTGATTTTTCTTTGCCCATTCGACCACCGATCCAAACCAAATGCTCTCTCCCGGATCATCGAGATGGGAAAAAATCGCCTGAAGATCGAATTTTCCCTGCACTAAGGCCTCAAGGCCAACAATTCCTATATTATGATACGCAAATGTGACGGTTTTCATCTGCGGGATAAATCCTCTCAATCATGTACTCTGGTCTTTTCCTGACCTCCCTGTATATTCGACCGATATATTCGCCCATCACCCCCAGAGCGAAAAACTGAAAACCCACAAAAGCAAAGAGGATGGAAAAAAGCGTGAAAACACCTTCGGCAGCCCAGCCGGCGCCGTAAACAATCCGGGCAATACCTAAAAAGACACCAAAAGAGATTCCCAGGAACGCCATCCCGATGCCAGCATACATGATAAACTTCAATGGAAAATCAGAGAAGGAGGACACCAAGTCAAACTGAAGATTAATGAGCTTTCGCAGGGAGTAATGGGATTCTCCGGCATGCCTCGTTTCATGAACCACCTCAATCTCTGTAATTTTTTTTGAAAAGTAGGTCGCTAGGGCTGGAATAAAGGTGGAGTGTTCATGACAGTTCACCATCCGCTCCACAATATTTCTCCGGTAAGCTCGCAGCATGCACCCCCAGTCTGACATATTCACTTTCGTGATCTTCCGTGCGATCGCATTGATCATGCGGGATGGGAAAGTCCTGAAGATGGAATCCTTTCGTTCCTTCCTGATCGTACCCACCACATCGTAGTCGCCTTCCTCCATCACTCTGACAAGATTTGGAATCTCCTCAGGGGGATTTTGAAGGTCCGCATCCAGAGTGATCACGATGTCACCTCGGACCACAGAAAACCCTGAAAAAATAGCGGCATGCTGCCCGTAGTTTCTCGTTAGCTCGATGACCCTTACTTCAGGGTAGATCAAGAAACTTTTTAAGATCGAAAGGGTGTTATCCCGGCTCCCATCATCCACGAAAATAATTTCATAATTCTTCCCCGTCTTTTGCATGATCGACCTGAGTCGCTCAATCAGATGGGAGAGGTTTGCCTCTTCATTGTACACTGGAATGACCAAAGAAATCATTGCTTCTCTATCCATTTCTCAATATCTCCTGAACGGCCTCACAGACATAGGAAACGTCCTCTTTCTTCATGTCCGGAAACAAAGGCAGGGATACCAATTTGCCGTTCGCCCGTTCTGTTTCTTTCAACTCTCCCTTCTTTATTTTATATCGTTGCTGGATATAACTTAAACGATGGCCAGCCGGGAAATGAATCCCATATCCGATCTGGTATTCGGATAACTTTTGCATAAAACGCTCTCGATCCATAGAAAGTACTTTGATGACAAAGAGATGCCATGCATGGGTGTGCGCGTAGGCGGGTACACCCGGTAATTCCAACCCTTCCACCCCTTCTAACCCTCTCCTGTATAGATCCGCTAACTGCCTTCTGCGGCTGTTAAGTTTCTCCAACCGGGACAGTTGAGCAAGACCCAGTGCGGCCTGGATATCCGTTAGATTATATTTAAATCCAGGTGTGTGAATATCATATTCAGGATTCCCCCCCCTGCCGTACCTCTTCCATGCCTCTCTTTCAATTCCATGAAATCGTAGAAGCCTCAATCGGCTTTCGAGGTGATCATCATGATGGGTGATCATGCCCCCCTCGCCGGTCGTAATGTTTTTAAGCGGATGGAAGGAGAAGATGGCACAATGACCAAAACCTCCGACGTGGACGCCTTTATAATAAGTCCCGAGGCCATGTGCTGCATCTTCAATTATAAATAAATCATACTTCTTGGCAATACCCAATATTTTATCCATATCGACAGGGGCTCCCGCAAAATGGACAGGGACAATGACCTTCGTTTTCTCTGTTATTTTTTCTTTGATCAGGTCTGCATTGATGTTCAACGTATCATAATGGATGTCAACAAAAATGGGCTTTGCCCCACAAAGCGTGATCATGTTCAGCGTGGAGGCAAAGGTCATCGAAGGGGTAATAATCTCATCCCCTCGTTTTATGTCCAGGCCCAGCAACATGAGGTGCATGCCGGCAGTGCCAGACGAAACGGAAAGAGCATACGAGGCACCTGTGAGTTCACAGAATTTCTCTTCAAATGCCTTGCAGAGGGGGCCCGTGGTTAGCCAACCGGACTTTAGGCATGTCATAACCCCCCGGATCTCCTTTCCACCCATCGAGGGTCGACTCAAAGGCAGAAAATCTTTTCTGATCTTCATAAGACTCAAACTGGATCTCCTCATGGTGAGTTAACATCACCGCAGAAAATAAAATTTTTCATTATCCCATAGGACTTTCAGAGTAGAAAACCCTCTTTCCAATTCCATCCTTTATTTATATCGCGTTACACAGTAAATGTCACCATCTTCTTTGCATTGTTGATATAACCCTCCGGGGGGATAAAAAATAAGAGTAAATCGTTCCGGTGAATAATCCTCCTGCAAGAACGAGGATTCCGACAAATTTTCTGTGGTTTTTTCTATCATTCTACATTTCTCCCTCCCCGTAGTGTTATTTAATGGCGTATTTTCGTAGAGGCACCATTGACACTTTGGTATTCCCTTAGATAGGGAGTGTGCATCAAACGGATGGGGTTAAAATCATCCCATCTTTAAGGCGCGATCTCTCCTTATAAATCTGAGATAAACTTATATAAAACAAAGATTAAGCCGGCATTAAATTGTGATTAAGAGTTCTTAACCCTGGGGAATAGAATTTAGGTTTTTTCAAGAGAGCCATGACAGGATATAGGATAAATTTTGACTCAACTCTCGCAACCCTCCGTTCTTTCATACCGTAGGAGGAAGAAATTTACACTTCAACCATACTTTTAAAATCGAATCGCTTTATGCCAACGGAAAAAATTGACAGCTTTTGTAGAATTATGTTAATAAAAGTCCCGATGAGCCCGGTTAGAAAGAGCGTTGGTCTCCGGAGTCCTTCAGAGCCAACGCTCTACATATTTTAAATCAAATTCGGTAAGAGGTTATTTGTTCTATGAACAAAGAATTGAAATTTTTTATGGTGATGTGTAATCATCCATCGATCAAACAAGTCTAAAGAGGGTTAGGCGTTTCAAACCCATGACTAAAGAACGGCTTTTAACAATCATTGGCATTACCACTCTTGTACTGGGGATCATCCTGGCTGCATTTACTGGCCTGAGTCGAACCCCTCTGTTCCAACCTATCGAGGGGTTAACCGCAGAGGTCGCAAGAGAAATGCTTGAGAGCGGTGATTTGTTTGTACCGCACTTCAATTACTCCATTTATGCCGACAAGCCGCCACTTTTTTATTGGGTGACCATTCCTGGGTTGAAGCTTTTCGGTAATACCGAATTCGGGGCCAGATTCGGCTTGGCAATGATTGGGATTGCCGAAATTATTTTGGTGTTTCTTCTGGGACGATTACTCTATGGTTCGTTAGCTGGGCTTATGGGAGCGGTCGCATTAGCATGTTCTATAGGTCATATCATCTTTACTCGCCTTGCGATGGTGGACATATTGTTTTCGACATGCGTGACAGCTACTTTCCTCTGTTTCTCCCTTGGCTACATGGAGGAGCGTCGCAGGTTCCTTTGGTGGACTCTGGCCGGTGCATGCATTGGGATGGCTGTCCTTACAAAGAGTCTTATCGGGTTGGTGTTCCCGGTTTTTACGCTCGGCCTCTTTACCCTTTTTACCCGTCAGTGGAATCTATTAAAGCAAAAGGCAGTGATGGGCGCGTTGCTTGGTCTTTTGGTTGTGGTGATTCCTTGGCACCTCTATATGATTTTTCGAGTGCCGGGTTTTGCCTACCAATATTTCTGGAATGAGCAAGTCCTTCGTTTCCTGGACATGCGTCAACCAAAGGATTATATTGGCACCCCTCTGTCTTTATATTTGCTCTCGGTTCTTGTGTGGGCCTTGCCATGGAGCTTATATTTTGCCCATATCATTTGGGGCTTCAGGCACAGGAAAAAGGATGACTCAAAGTTCGGTTTGCTGGGACGATATCTGCCGTGGTTTTGGATGGGCAGTGTGGTTGGTTTTTTCTCCCTGACAGACGCAAGGCTCTTTTACTACACGATTCCGGCTTTGCCGGCTTTTGCCCTTCTGGTGGGATGGTTCTGGAGTGAGGTCGAAAATCTTGATGGTAAAAAGTTCCGATTGACCCTGGCCCTGGTGCTTGCAACCGTTGCAATTATTAGTGCCCCAAGCATATTTGTAATTCCTAACTTGGGTGGACAAATTGTTCCTTCAGAAACTCAAAAAAACATGTTGGGGCCTTTGCTCTTAGTGGGTATTTGCATTGCCATTGGAGTAGTCATGGCCATTATCACTGTTCTCATGAAACGTTATAAAGCAGCTTTCTGGTTCTTATCTGTTTTTATGCTAATCAGTTGTATTCCATTTTCAAGGGTCTTGATTGTTTTCGGCGATTACATCAGCCTTCGTAATTCGATTCCAGCAGTGGAGCATTTTATTTCTCCCGATGATGTGGTGGTGCATCGTTTTGTTAAAGATGATCAGTCTGAGGTTGTTTTTTATCTTAAAAGAAAAGTGCGCATATTGAAACGTCCGGGCGAATTTCATCAGCCTATCCTTGGAAACAGCGAGGGATATTACATAGAGCAATCCGAATTCGAAAAGTTGTGGAACTCACAAACGCCGGTGTTCCTGATGGTATCTCATTACGCATTTGTGGATTTACCACCGGAAAACCCTCCCGTTAACGCGATGGTTTTGGCTCGCAACGGGAAGGCTTTTATCTGCTGCAATCCGTCTGCGGCACAACGGTTCCACCAACAGAAGGCGAGTATTAATCAATAAGCCAATCTGAAATGGGAGGGAGGTGAAATACAGCACCAGAACAAAGGCAGGCAGAAACAGAAAGGTTCTTAGGAACCAGTCATTTTTCTTGTCATTTTGAAAGAGCAGCCATCCATCGGTTACAAAGAGCGCCGAATCAAAATCTCAACTTTAGAATGAGTAGGTGATGGTAGAAAGACCAAACCATCCTTGTGGTCTATTTTTTGTATTTATATTCAAAAACTTCATCGGCGTTTCGATGAAACCCTGGAGTCCAATATTCCATTTTTTGTGGTTGTACCACATCCCAGGCCCGACGGCAAAAACCTGACCCCTGTCCTTCTCGACGCTCCCATAACCTGTTTTGTCATCGTTTATTTGTTGGTAGTAATATCCCACTACTCCAACATTAAATTGATGGGCAGCATCAAGCTTGGTGAGGGAATACCCAATACCATAATCAAAGTGGAATTCTTGTCCCGGAGTGATGTGTGTTTTCAGACCCGTTAAAGCCATATTTCCAATTTTGGCGGCTGTGCCAGGGCTGATAACAAAATCGTCGTTCTTCGTGTTGAAACTATAATCAACCCTCACCCCCAGTGAGAGTCTGGGGTGCCATGGGAAAAACATCGTAAATTGAAAAGCTGGCGTGAAGGTCCAGAGATTTCTCCCCACACAAATCAAACGCCTTTTATTATATGAACCGGTAGGAGCAGTGATATCCACACCCGTTGTGATGTGAAAGAGACCATGCTTTTCATGCCATGAAAGCATGAGAGGATCAAAATAAATATCACCGACCCCCCCTGCTCCTTCACTGAGGTGTCTAAGCCCGAAAGGGGTGAAGGCATCCATGATCGTATTTAAACGTTCCACGGGAACAACAAACCGTGCCCCATAAAATCCACCCAAAATCTTTAGGTTGGAGATCCAAAGGATTGAGTTTCCGGAAGCATAGGCACTCGATCGGTCAAGCTCTACCCCATCCCTTGCAAGGCTCAAGGTTCGCCCGTGATTATCCTTGAGTTTGTCCGCGGTGTAATAGGAAAGGTATTCCGTAAAATAAAATCCCGGGGCAGGTGAGATGCCTATCATGGGATTAGCGTACTGCCCCAGAGCGACATGCGATCCTCCTCCTGCAAAGGCAGGAGGAGAAGAAAATAAAATGACCAGAACAAACAATGTGGCTATAGACAATCTCAATAACTTTTTTCTACTTTCCATGATCCCTCCCAGCATTAATTTATATTCCCCCCCCGAGAATTAAGGTATTTCATCCCATAAGCATTACTTTTTGTCAATAAAAAAATTGAAATGGTGCATTTGGGGACAAAGTTAAAATTCTCGTGTGCGGGAAGGAAGAATTGGCTTTGCGGGTTAACGATGAAAATGGCAAAGATCAATAGGCATAGTATTTCGATGCTTGACTAAGAATGGATATCACTCGGTGTCAACGAGGGGTCTATCTATTTATCTCTCTCTATCAACGGTGTGTTTCACCCACCTCTTTCAGTAACCTCCTCAATTTCTGGAGGTCTCCTTTTTGAAACGATTGAAATTCCAATCCATATCGATACTCTCCCCAAATTTCCTTGGGGGGCAAATCTGACCAAACCACTTTTGCAATCGCTCTGATCGAATTCAATTCCAATCCCTTTGCAAAAAGAATCTCAATTTTCAATAAAGTCCCAACGACAATAGCTTCAGGGAGATAGACAAGGAGCCCTCCTTTACTTGCATTGGTTGTAACACCCCCAAAGCGATCCTTCCTCTCAATACGATAATCTAAAGGAAGCTCCAGACTAAATCTAGGTTGTTTTCTTCTCTCAACTATAAAAATGCCTTTGGGGGATTTTGCCTTGGTCTGTCTCGTTTTCTTTCTCAACGTTCTAAGACTCCTCCGGGGGCTCATTAAACCTCCTCCTTATTAAAAATGTATTAAACTTCTTACATAGAAGTCAATGAGAATTTTCTCCCTTCACTTTTAATAGATTCATAGAGGGGAGACAATTTTTGGTATACCAAATAAATCTTTCGGTCAAGGAATAATTATAAAAACATATATTTTACAATAGGTTATAGACTTTTTGATAGATTGGCATCATCCTTGCTCTAAAAAGCCTATAAAAAATAGGTCGATAAAGCCAAACTACGAGTAATCGTGGTACGGAAAGCCACGCCTGCGTGCCGAAACGTAGGAGTGCCTCTAAGCCGAAACGCTTGCCAACCCTGCCTGCTGCAGGCAGGTATTGGCAGACACTACGGCGTGCAGGCACGGATCCCAAATTTTTGGATAGCGGGGTTGCCGAGGCCTGATAAAAAGGACCGGATTACCGTGGCGTTATTAAAAAAGCGACCCGGTTTTGCATTTTAAAAAGACAAAAATCTATGAGCCGAGGACGAAAACCTTCAAAAGAGTTAAGTGTCAGAGATAAAAAGATTGTGGAACGATACAACTCCACTTCTGATACGATGCCATTATTAGCAAAGAAATATGGCATTTCCAAACAGCGAATCTACGAAATTTTGAAGAGAGCTAAAAGACTTGGATATCTCATCAAAAGACAAAAATTATTAGCGCACAATCACGATTTTCATCAATGCGAAGTTTGTAACAAAATTTTAAAAATAGCCAAAAAGGATGGTTTGATAACCAGAAGACATCTTGCTCAAATGTTGAGTATCGAAGTGGGGGTCTGTAACCGACATCTGGGTCGGTTAAAGGGATCAGGTTTTATTTCTAAGATGTTTGCAACCATAAGAAGTGACAGGTTGGTTAAAGCGCTCAAGTGTTACAGGAATGATTCTTTTTCTCCGGCTGCCGTCGGCAGGAAATTTGGATATAAAAACTTTTATTCAATTCTAAGCTACCAAAAAAAGAAAGGCATCAGCGTAGAAAGAATGTTGAAATCACCCCTCGTTTCTAATCAGAAACAGGAGGAGCAAAATGCCATCTTTCCATCCATAAGCCAAAATGAATTTTAATGGACTGACCATTCAATATCCATAGGGAGGATTCGATGCAGAGTTCAGATGACATCAATGAGAGAAGAAAACATCGGCGAGTTTATATGGATTTACCCCTGGAATATCGGTTTTCAGATGCTCCGCATCCGCATGGTGCATTGGTTGTCAATGTCAGTGAATCAGGGCTTCTCATCCATTCCATTAAAAATATTCCCATCGGCACAAAATTAAATATTGCGGTTTTGTTTCCTAAAGGGTTCGAATTAACCAACTTTGAAGTATTTGCCGAGATTGTTTGGAAAGATCTCTATTGGCAAGAAAGTCGGGACAGCTATCAATTTGGATTAAGATTCGTCCGTATATTGGAGGAAGACCATCAGAAACTAAAGCAACTTCTCGGTGATGGGCATGACATATAAATGTATTGAAGAATTTGAGAATAGGTTGACGTAAGTGGAGGCTTTACATGAAAAACGAATCGATCGCAGAAAAAAATAACTGGCCGCCTTACTTAAAGGGAATCTATGAGAACCCTGGCCGTAAATCAATGGAAAACAGTCCCTTCGAGACAGAGGCCGAGGCTAATCCATTAGACTCCTTTCTAAACAAATCTGGCTCAGATAATACTGAATCTCGAGAGAAGGATCTCTCAAGAGAGCAAGATACCTCTTTTATGTCTTCTTTTCTGCCGGAATTGATTCATTCGATTAAAAATACACTCATCTCTATTAAAAACACATCGCAACTTTCAGCGGACAAATTTAACGATGTGGAATTTCGAAAATATGCTCAAAAGAGCATTACAGAAGATATAAAGCAAATCGATTCTGTGCTAAACAGTCTTTTAAATTATATCCATATCAATACCCCTATTACAAAATCGAATACCGTCTCTCTTGTCCTTGAAGAAGTTTTAGAAGCCAATGAGAAACAGATACAGGGCAAAAATATAAAAATATTTAAGAAATGTGAAAAGGACCTTCCAGAGACATTCATTCACGATGAGCAGATGAGATTTATTCTGAATTCCATCCTCCAGTATGCCATTCTTTCCACTCCTTCGGAAGGAACAATCGGATTTTTAATAAAATCTTTCGACTTCCATAATGGCGGACCTGATAAAAAGATCTCCCCGGAAAGGAACGGTGGTTATATCGAAGCCGCCATTGGATTTATGGGTGACAAGGAGAAGACTGAACCATCGAAAGATATCCATGTAAAGTCAGCCGACGCCAAAGAAGAGGCCGCAAAATTGATTTTACAATTAGTGAAAGAAATCCTTCAAAGGAACCATGGGAGCATGACCTACGAAGTCGATCTGAAGAAACCGAGGACCCTTATTACTTTGAGTTTCCCAATCGAAAGAAGAAAGGTGATTTATTACGAACCAATAAGCATTTAGTCATTGAAACGTTTCCGCAGAGGGTCACCCCTGTATCGAGGCGCGGCCCTAAGAAGGAGAGAGATTTTATGGAACAGTTCAAACAATTCATTTTGAGGCATTTTGAAAAGATTCTGGTGAGTGTCATCCTTATTGCTGCCTTCGTCGGAACCTATTTCATCGAAGAAATATTTGTCGTCCTAAACTTCTACTACCTCCCCGTGCTTGTTGCAGGCTATTTTCTCGGGCGCCGAATGGGGGTCCTTGCCGCTGTCTTCTCCATTCTTGCTGTGGTAACATGTGTCTTGTTATTTCCCGAACGTTTTTTCCCTGGGCGTGAGATGTTAAAAGGGTTGGCACAGCTTTCCTCATGGAGTGGATTTCTCATCTTGGCAAGCGTCGCTATTGGGACCCTGTACGAACGGAATGAACAACGGCTTAAAGAATTGAAAAATGCATACATCGGTGTCCTGGAGATTCTCTCGAAATACCTCGAATCAACCGATGGCTACACGAAAGGCCATTCCGTTAGGGTTGCGGAATTGGCCACAGAAATTGCCACGGCTATGGAATTGCACCGGCCAGCGGTTGAAAACATCCGGGCCGCTGGGTTGCTCCATGATATTGGAAAGACCGAAATCAGTGGTGAGATTTTGCGTAAAGCGGCCGAATTAAGTTCGGAGGAACGGGAGATCATGAATTCGCATAGCTTTAAAGGCGTTTATATCCTCTCTGCTGTTGGGGCAGTGCTGAAAGAGGTCGTCCCGATTGTCATTGCCCATCATAAATTTTTTGTGGACACAATCGACCAGGAAAATGGAGATAAATTAAAGGTACCCCTGGGTGCTCGTATAATCGCTGTGGCCGATGCCTTTGACGCCATGACCACCGACCGCCCCTACCGAAAAGGCATGCAACCCTGGGAGGCATTTCAGGAGATCGTAGCTAAAACCGGGAACCAATTTGATCCTCAAGTGGTTGTAGCATTTAAGAGGGTCGTCAGTGAAAAATTGGAAAGGGTGTAAAAAACCTTTTGGAGATAAAAAGCAGGGAATAGAGATTTTAAAATGGATCATATTAAAGAAGGAATTTTGGGCCGGCCTATTTGAAGGTGAACCATGGAGAGGGAAAGATTTCAAGCCCATGTAGCAAGCTTAGAACAAATCTTGAAGAATACCCATTTTGACCTTACGGACGCGATGAAGCAATTACAGGATTTGTGTGTGAGGGTTACCCCGGAGAGGATTGTTCCAATGGGGATCATTACCGATGTTCGTCAAACCTATAAGGAGATTCAGGACCAATTCAAAAAAATCAGAGGGGTTAATCAACTCCTGGAAAGCAAATACAGGCAGTATTATCGCCGGGACCCTCAGCGCGATAAAGAGATCTTTGAATCTGCATTTTTAGCCAAGAGTTTGTACTCGAAATTCGAATGCACCTTGCAGGAGATAGAAGCAACGAAAAACCTTAGAGATAAGAAAGAACCATTGGAGGCACCTATTCGTATGCCCCTTGCATGGTTTCATTCCAATGGAAATCAGACCATTCTCCTCCAAAATCTACGGAGTCTTTACGAGTTGGATTATAAAACTCTATCCGATTTGGAGTACGTTCAGAAACGGGTGGTTATTCAAAATGGGAAGCGGAGCATCTCCCTCTTCATCTTATCAGGAGAGGCAACATTGATCGATCACCTCCAATCCCATATGCGATTGCGAGAATATGATATCCAAGAGCGGTTTACAAGAGATGAACTCCGAGGAGCTCTGACCCATTTAAGAGAAGTATCCCCTTTAGAGGCGGAGAAGGTGATCAGACGATTTACGGAAAACAGTGAATTTTCGAAACTGAAATGCTTGCTTCTTTCCATTCAATCTCAGAAGGATCTTGAAAAAGAAATATTGGGTTCGACCGAAAATATTTTACAGGTCATGGCAGAGGGAGAGGTGAGAACACTTCTGATTTAAATGTCATCTCCCAGATGAAATGTCACTATCGATAAAAATGGGTTCTGTCATGGGGGAAATCCTGAGAGGGGCAACGGGAATGCAAATCTTCCCTCGAACAAAAAATGAAGACTCTGAGAGATAGGCGAGGCGTTTCTGGTTTCACTGGGATGGCCTTCGAGAGAAAATAATGGGTCGTATTCTTACCATTGCTTTTATATTCGCAGTGTTTTTTTGGGTGGCGTGGCTTCTTCAATTGTTGTCATTTGGATGATGCCCTCTGAATCATTTAATATCACCCTTCTCTCTTCTGTTTTGATCTCCGAATATTCATTCTAAGCTGGTTCCCAAAGATAACGATTACTGATAGAACTGTGCCTGATTTTAAGAAAATAAAAAAACAAAAAAGGGCGGGAAAAGAAACCCGCCCTGAAATTAACATCATAAAATTTTTTAGATGTTAGTTGAATTTAATCGAGAAACCTCCTCCGGTGGACCACTCTTTCTTTATTTTATCCATCTCCCAGAGATTGCTGATTGCCCCACCTCCAGATACCCTCTCTCCATCCCCCTTTAAATCCAGCTTCTGGTAGCCGGCGTTGATAAAGGGCTCCAGGATGAAACGCTGAAACTTCACTGTACCTCCTAAAGAAGCCACTATTCCCCAGTGAGAACCATCCGGGGTGATGTCATCGGTGTAGCTAATATTATCTTTGGTAAACTTAAATTTCTCTCTCACCCAGCCAAAGAAGGGTGCAAGCCCCATGCGCAGGGTTACTGAGGGGGAGATTTCATACTCACCAGCCAGCCGCAGCATGAACTGGTGCTCGGTGGAGGCAGGGTAGTTGCTGTGATCCCAAATTTGCCCATTTAATCCATTCGTTGTTTCTATGAGCTTGATATTGTACTTCCCATGAAGATAGTTGTAATAGATCCCGGCAGCTATCCTGGTGCCTTTGTTGAAGTCTTTGTTCACGCCGCCGCCTGCCTCGAGGTGAAGGTTCTGTTCTTTGCTCTTGTATGGATAGTAATTAGGATTCCCATCTATGCGAAATCCTACCCCATCCCTGGTCTTGTCCTGGTAGTCTACCCTCAGGAGGAAAGGGAGTGAAAGATCGTTTGCTAAAGGATACCGCAACCAGAAATCTCCTCCTATGTTCCAGCCCTTCACATCGCCACTATTGTCTCCAAGGAAAATATTACCCTGCGTAAGCTCAAAGCTATTATCCCCACTGAAGATAAAGCCCCCTTTCAGGGTGAATTCGACATCCGCAGGGCCGACCTTCCCTTCGAGAGAACCCTTGAGCAAGGCCTCCCAGTATCTGGAGGTGTCATAGGGTAATTGAAAGGGTGTGAGGTTTCGACCTGGGATTTGCGTCCCAAGGGTGTAGTTCAAAAAATTAGGCATATCGTTCCTATTCTGCTCTTTACGGTAGGCAAGCTGAAACTCACCCCCCATCTTAAAGCCGCATATTGGAAGACCATAGAGGAGCCTCAAGGCGAAGTTATCGAGCTTACTCTTGAGGTCATAGTCTGCGTAATTGCTAATCCCCAAAACATCCTCATGCCCGTCGTAATCACCCCGTTTACCTGCATACTCGAAGAAGAGCCCCATCCTACCCGGCCCCAGGGGAAAGGCAGCGCCCAGCAGGCCATCGTGTCTGTACTCATGACCAGAGGTGTCATAATGGTAGAAACCGGTGAGGGTGCCAGCGGGATTGAACGAATCCAGGTTATAGTTCCAATCAGTTACACCCGTGTAGTTGAAACGGTAGCCACCATAAAAGTTGATTCCTTTTCCATTGGCAATCTTCGCAGGATGAAAGAGAAAATCAGACTCATCCGCAACAAGACCATAAGGATCTCCCATGCCTGCCATCCTCCCCTGCCAGCTGTGAGAAATTCCTGCAAGTGAAAAAACCAGAAACCCGAGAATTACAATAAATAGACAACTCTTTTTCATAGGCCCCTCCTCCATTCAGATTTTTAAAAACCTTTTTCCCCAAAAACTCGTTAAACCTTATACTTGAACAAAAATCCTTTGTCAAGGATTTTATCCTTTAATACCGCATCAAACTGGAGATCGGTTTTTAAGGTAAGGAGATTACACTGGAGGGAGAGAATAAAATATTAAGGGCGGGGAAACCCCGCCCTTAATATTTTTCATTAGTTTTTAAATTTTAAAATTTGATAGAGAGACCCCCGCCGATGGACCACTGCTGCCTCATCTTATCCATGTTAAGAAATGCTGCTGGACCAAGATTCGCGAAACTCCTTCCATCCAGGTCCCATTTCTGGTAGCCACCGCCAATGAAAGGCTCGACGCTAAATCGCTGAAACTTCACCGTCCCTCCCAGCGAAGCCCCGATGCCCCAGTGGTACCCATCTATAGATTGCCTTTCAAATAAAGAAATAATAGCACCATTAAAATCCTCCTTCGCCCAGCCATAGATGAAGTTCACCCCCATCCTCATGGCAACCATAGGAGAAATCTCCTTCTCCCCTGCTATTCTCAATATGACCCGATGCTCGGTCTGGTTAGGATATTTGCTGAAATCGTAAACAAACGGTATAGGGATTGCTGAAAGAATTAAGTTATTTTTATCTTGGAGAAAGCCATAGTAGATCCCTGCAGCGATCCTGGTCCCTTTCCCAAACTCCTTATCTACGCCTCCACCCACCTCCGACTGAAAATTCCTCTCCCTGTTTTTGTAATCAAAACTAAAACCAGCAAGATCGGGGCCAACTCCTGGTCCATCCCCATCCCTGGTCTTCTTCTGGTAGTCCACCCTCAGGAGAAAGGGGAAGGAGAGCCCTTTTGCAACGCGATACTTTACCCAAAGATCCCCTCCGATATCCCACCCCTTCACATTGCCATCTAAGTTGAAACCGCTTACACCGGATAACAATGCTTGGGTATACATCAGATGATTTTCTCCGCCGAAGACAAAGCCTCCTCGCAGGGTCAAAGCAACCTCTGCAGGGCCAATGGCACCCTTTAAAGAGCCCTTTAAAATGGCCTCCCAGTATTTGGAGTCATATGGACGCATAAATGCAAGAACATTTGGTTTCAAAAAAAATAAACCAACAAAATCATTTTCTGAGAAACTCGAACTTTCCATTACATTCGTATCGTTTTTTTCATGCCGGTAGGCTAACTGAATCTCCCCTCCGATTTTAAAACCACCCATGGGAAGACCATAGAGAAGCCTTAATGCAAATGCATCGAGATCGCTATCCATGCCATATTGACCAATAGGAAGAATTTTCGAAATAGAAAGATCTCCGCCGTAATTATCTCTCCTGCCCGAATACTGAAAGAACAGCCCCATCCTCCCCGCGCCCAGGGGAAATGCCGCACCCAAGAGGCTATTATGACTCCGTTCGTTCCCCGAAGTATTATATTCATATTGAGCTTTGGGCAATATTGGTTCCACACTGAAAGTGCCGAAGGTGTAATTCCAGTCCATCACATCTGTGTAATTAAAACGATAGTTGCTGTAAAAATTGATCCCCTTCCCATTGGCAATTCCTGCAGGGTGGAAGAGAAAATCCGACTCATCCTCTACCAGACCATAAGGATCACCCATGCCCCCCATTCTTCCCTGCCAGCCATAAGAAATTCCTGCAAGGAAAAGAAGCAGAAAAGGAATAATCACAAAAAATAAACAGTCCTTTTTCATAGGGTCACTCCTCCTCCAACTTATTTTGTCAAATCCACTTTTTCCCCCCGATAATACTGCTGCCCAAAATACTTAAATAAAAATCTCCTGTCAAGGATTTTATACTTTGATACTTCTTCAAACCAGAGATCGGTTTTTGAACTAAACCAAACACATTGAGAGAAAACAAAAAAGGGCGGGGAAAGAAACCCGCCCTGGAATTAACATCAAAGAAGTTTATTTATGTTAGTTGAATTTGACCGAGAATCCTCCACCAATGGACCACTCTTTCCTTATCTTACTTGCATCGATGAGTGTGGGTAAGAAGCTACCATCTCCATTTAAGTTTAGCTTCTGGTAGCCACCAGCAAGGAAAGGCTCGACGCTAAATCGCTGGAATTTAACTGTCCCTCCCATCGAAGCCCCGATGCCCCATCGAGAACCGTCTAATGAGAAATCAGTCGGGGAAAACCCGTCAAAATGGTTATAACTTTCCCTTACAAAACTGTAAAAAATATTCAACCCCATACGCAGGGCCAGTAGAGGAGAAAGATCCTTTTCACCCAATAATCTCAGCATGAACTGATGTTCTCTGTGGGATGGAAAACCGCTATCGTCAGCCGGCGGCGAACCCGTTCGAGTGAACCATATGCTATCGCTATTTTTGATATAGTTGTAATATAATCCCCCTGCTACAAGGGTGTTGCCAGCAAGCTTCTTTTCTAATCCCCCACCAAATTTAAAACTCAATTCCTTCTCTTTATGTTGATATTCGTATGACAAGCCGGAATCAGTATTACCCGCTCCTATGCCTTCGCCGTCCCTCTTCTTTGTTCCGGAGTCAATGCTAAGAATAAAAGGCAAAGTTAGCCCCTCTCTCAATTTAGCCCTGACCCAGACATCGAAACCAATGCGATACCCCTTCACATCTCCATCTATGGATGCGTCATAGTCGTTACTCCCTAAGGGAGCCTGGTAAATATATTGATACTTGTTATCTGCAGAGATGATATAACTGCCTCTAAGAGTGGCATTGATATCAAAACAATCGAATTTCTTTCCCATGCCTAACTTCCATAAAAATTCCCAGTAATTAGAATCGTATGGGATCATAAATAGTCGAAGGGCTCTTTCAGGGACATTCAATCCCCATATATAATTCTCTGTATAGGGTGACAGATTGGTCGCTAAGAAAGATGATTTATTCTTTTCATTCTTATAATCTAATCCCAGGTCAAACCCTACATCCATCCCCATGACGGGGAAGCCATAGAGAACCCTTAAAGAAAATGCGTCTGATGGGTTCTTTAAATTAAAAGTATAATCACTTGATCCAAAAGTCCCGAATTGATTCTCAGTGCCATCGTATTCGCCCCTTCTGCCCTGGTATTCAAAGAGGACCCCCATTCTCCCTGGCCCAAGCGGAAAGACTGCTCCCAAAAGGCCCTCATGCTTAAACTCATCTCCAGAGTTTTTGAAAGGATATTGGGTAAAGTTTCCAGGATTGGAATAGGTTAAGGTGATATTCCAGTCTCCTACATCCGTGTAGTTAAAACGGTAGCCACCATAAAAGTTGATTCCTTTTCCATTGGCAATTCCTGCAGGATGGATGAGAAAATCGGATTCGTCCTGGACGAGACCGTAAGGATCTCCCATCCCTGCCATCCTCCCCTGCCATCCATAAGAAACCCCAGCAAGGGAAAGAACCAGAAAAGAAATAATCACAAAAAATAATCCGCTCTTTTTCATAAGTCCCTCCTCCATTCACTTTTTTGAAAAACCTTTTTACCCCAAAACCTTGTTAAACCTTATACTTAATACTTAAACAAAAATCATAAGTCAACATAAAAAAAGGCAGAGCCATTTTTTACACATCTTGGTTATGGGATGTGTAGGCAAGTATCTTGTGGTTGATTCCCTTGACATACTACCCACTTATTAGTACATTCAACTCACCCAAAGCGAGTTTTTATCATTTCAATATACCAAGAGGTGAGACGATGAAACCAAAGGCTTTTCTTATCATCACTGCTATTCTCCTTCTATCGGCTACTGCCTCTGTACTGGATCCCACGGCCAAATATTTATCTGAAGCGTACGCACAGAAGTCCAAGACATTAAAAGAATGGGTGATATGTAGAGAGAAGCTGGAAGCCATGGTCGACAAGGAAGATATCAAAACTCCCGGATTTGAAGCTGCAGTCCTCCAAATATGCGGTAAGCGACCTGTCAAGATGGCAAAGACCGGTCCCGACTTACCCAAGGCTGACTTGCCCTTTAAAATTGATTGCAGCAAATTAGACTCGGCACGGCAATCTGTCTGCAAATCCTATATTGCTAAAACCCGCGACGAAATTTACCCTCACCTCAGAGAGATCACCGGCACATCCCTTTCCAATTGTTATGACGCTGTTTATTACAAAATCGTCCCCAGCAGTCCGCGCGCGGGCGCTGGCGGGTTAACAAATCGCAATCGAATCACATATGACCAACGCTACAGTGTGGACCTCGACCATCCATATGATGTACATGAACTGTTGCATTCAATCAGCCAGTGTAATGGCGCATTGGACGAGCATATATTCCATGGCGCCATCATGAATGCCGTCTTTGTACGCCTGGGTAGGAAACCTGCATATGATAAGGACAGTTCATCAGAAAACAAGAATCGCCTTATCAAGGCAGTAGAAACGTCCGGAGGATCGGATTTGCATAACAAGTGCAGAGCCATTCTCAGCGAGCAAATGGCGATTCTCTATTTTGATTTAGGGGAGGAAGCCATTCAAAAACTTTACCGGAGTACCATTTCACCTCATCCGGTTTCTCAACCCAATAAACAGTTGGTCAATGTCTGGGGGCCATCGGCCGCTCGGGTACAGGCCTTGCTGGAAATACTTAAACGAGAATATAAATACAGCTTTAGTGTGCCGGGTTGTGGTTATTGAAAGAAAGAAGGGCAAGATAACAAAATATAGAATAGATATTACCGGAGGGTTAACGACTCGTCTACATACTTAATGAATAGTGAGATGAAAAACTCGATCACCCTTCTCTCCCCTGTTTGATCTCTGCCGTCACTGCCATCCCTGGTGAGAGTGGAGCATCCTTATCTTCGAGAAGTTGGAAAACCAATCCTTACTAACATAAATCTAAAAAAAGGCAGAGCCGAATTGACCCTGCCTTCGGAAGTTAGAATTTACTTTAAATTTAATAGTGGAAAGGGTGGACGTAGGTGATCATACCTTTGATTAGGATCGAAAAGGTCAATATGAATATAACCTAATCTTGGAAGCTCACCTCGATCAAATGGCGAAGCTGGTTTGTCCTCGTATTGGCCCTTCCCTAACCCGAACGTAAATGGAAAAACAATTACATTGCTCTCGTTCCCGGCTCTATCGAAGATGGAAACACTCAGCGTAATCTGTGTCCATTCCGATAGGTAGGATGTCCTTGAACTAGAGGTGTTCCACTGAATATACCCTTTAAAGTGTTGCCCGTATTCTTTTTTTAGATAGATCCAGTCAGTCGGATAATGACCATAACCAACTTGATCCACTACAGAGGCAATCCTAAGCATGTCCCCGTCTGAGTCCTCTGCCTCGATATAGATTTTCCAGATATATCCATAATATCCCCACTCCACGGCAAAAGAATGAGTAATGATTGGAGCCTGTGTTCCCGGCTTGATTTGTCCTCCCCCTTCATAGGGAAATAAAGCTTGTGCCCATCCTTGGCATGGAACAAAAAAGGTTAAGGCCAACAGCACACTGATAAGACACATTATTTTTTTAAGGTTCATAAAAAACACTACCTTTTAAATTAAATTTAAGACTTCATGGGGGGAATTTCAAGGAAGGTCGGGAAAGCAGGAATGAATGGATTAGAAAAGGAATAAAGGCACAAAATTTAGAAAAGGTTTTCCTTAAGGATTACTATTTGAAATGTTATATTGTAAGGCGAAACATAAAAATGAAGACTATAGAAAGAAGCTTTCCAAAAGGCGCGGTCAAGAATTGGTAATGATTTGTCAAAAATAAAAATCACCTAAGCGTTAACGACTCGTCGACATATTTAATGAAAGGTGAGATGAAAAACTCAATCACCCTTCTCTCCCCTGTTTTGATCTCTGCCGTCACCGCCATCCCGGGTGAGAGTGGAACATCCTTGTCTCTGACCCGGATAGTAAAACGTTTGGGTTTCAACTTAATTTTGTAAACCAAGCCAATCTTTTGATCCTCCTGAGCATCAGGGCTGACATAGGAAAGTTCGGCTTCGATCGTCCCGTATTTCTGAAAAGGAAAAGTATCCAGCTTTAGTTCCGCCTTCTGACCCACCTGGATAAACCCGATGTCTTGATTGAGAGCCATGGCCTCAACAATCAAAGGAGTCCCATCCGGAACAATGGTGATAATGGGCTGAGCGGATGTGACCACACCTCCAATGGTATGGGTCGCCAGCCCGTGAACCGTTCCGTTGACAGGGCTGTAAAGTCTTTCCAACTGGGATCTCCTGCTCGCTTTAATAAATTCACCTTCCAGAACACTGATCGCCTTCTCCTTTTCAACGATCTCACCTAAAATGGAACGCTCCCTCTCCTTTTTCAGCGCCTCTAAATTTTTCTCTGCCTCTTTGAGACTGTCCCGGATCTGCTCAGCAAGTTTCCTCTGCTCATCGAGTTCTTTTTCAGTCCTGACCAGCTCCTTCTGTCTCTGGAGATGTTCCATCATCGAGGCATATCCTTTTTCTGATAACTGTCGCAGGGCGTCTTCCTGTTTGCTTACCAATTC
>Ga0315281_10002635_pt1 | contig 26597 bp, 16 predicted proteins | sample YL17G07_0_MG_FD_204540 | JGI IMG/M metagenome (GOLD analysis project Ga0315281, IMG submission 204540) | Sediment microbial communities from Yellowstone Lake, YNP, Wyoming, USA - YL17G07_0 | ecosystem: Environmental > Aquatic > Freshwater > Lake > Sediment | place: USA: Wyoming | collected... | reverse complement strand
GGGGCGGGGGGGCGCCCCGCGGGGGGGGGGTGCCGCTCCGAGCACGGGTTCTCTTCGCGAGGGCGAAGGAAGTGTCCTCGGCTGGAGCGGGAACTGGGTCCCGTGCTCCAAGAATCAGTTGGGCACCAACTTGGTCGAAAACGACATCCAATTCTGGCTAGCGATCACCCGCATCGAGGGTCTGGGCGTGCGCGGCGCGCATCGGCTCATCGAGCATTTCGGCTCCCCGCTGGCTTCCTACACGGCTTCGCTCACGGAGCTCGAAAGCTGCGGGGTCCCGGCGCACGTTGCCCAAGCGATCTTTGCTCAGACGGGGCTGAAAGAAGCCGAAAAAGAATTGGAGGCGGCCGCGCAGGCCCAGTGTCAATTGCTCAGCCTGGCGAGCGACGACTACCCGCCACTGCTGAAGCAGATTCCCGATGCGCCGCTGGTGCTCTACGTGCGCGGCGACGCCAAGGTGCTCTCCGAGCACGCGGTGGCCATCGTGGGCACACGCCACCCGACGGCTTACGGCACCCAGGTGGCGCATCGTCTGGCCCGTGACCTGGCGGAGCGGCAACTGGTGATTGTGAGCGGTCTGGCCCGCGGCATCGATTCGGCGGCGCATCACGGGGCGCTGGAGGCGAAAGGCAAGAGTGTGGCGGTTTTCGGCTCGGGGGTGGATGTGATCTATCCTTCGGAGAACAAGCGGCTGGCGGAGAAGGTCATCGAAACCGGCGCAGTAGTCTCCGAGTTTCCCCTCGGCACAGCGCCCACACCCGAGAACTTCCCCATCCGCAACCGAATCATCAGTGGGCTCTCTCTCGGGGTCGTGGTGGTGGAGGCTGCCGAATACAGCGGAGCGCTGATTACGGCGCGGCTGGCCGTGGACCAGAACCGCGAGGTCTTTGCGGTGCCGGGCAACATCACTTGCGCCCAGAGTTTTGGTCCGAACCATCTCATCAAGCAGGGAGCCAAGCTTGTGGACCAGTGGGTGGACGTGATCGAAGAGTTTCCCGCCCAAATCCGCATGCAACTCTTGCCGCCCGTTGAAGCATCGGAAACAGCACTGGCAACTCCCGAGACCGCTTCGCTGTTCGAGCAGTCGCTCGCTCCGGACCAGAAGGCGGTCTTCGAGGTCTTGCGCGCCGATGAAGCCCTGTTCGTGGATGCCATTTTTGGCGCGGTGGCGCTCCCTCCGGCCCGCATCCTCCAGGCCTTGCTCGAGCTGGAGATGAACGGCCTGATCCGGCAGTTGCCGGGGAAGAACTTTATTCGTAAACTGTGAGAAGGGCAGTTCAGAGTTGACAGTTGAAAGTTGCAAGTGCAGTCCGCGCGGCGCGGCTCGCGGGAGGGAGGAAGTCGGTCTGGAATTGCCGCAGGTTGCTGCCTGAAAGCTGTTGACTGTTAGCTGGTTTTCTATGGCCAAAGCGCTTGTCATCGTCGAATCGCCGGCCAAGGCCCGGACCATCAACCGTTACCTCGGGTCCGACTACACGGTCAAGGCTTCCATGGGCCACGTCATGGACCTGCCGAAGAAGGACCTGGGCGTTGACCTCAGAAACAACTTCGAGCCCACCTACAATGTGATCCCGGGCAGGGGCCGGGTTATCCAGGAGTTGAAGGCCGCGGCGGAGAACGCCGAGGCTGTGTACCTGGCTGCCGACCCGGACCGCGAAGGGGAAGCCATCTGCGCACACCTGCGCGAACTTCTCGCGGGGAAGCGGAGGAAATTCCACCGGGTGCTCTTCAATGAGATCACCCGCGACGCCGTGCGCGAGGCCTTCGCGCATCCCGGCGAAATCGACTCCCGGCGGGTGGACGCCCAGCAGGCGCGGCGCATCCTGGATCGGCTGGTGGGTTACCAGGTCAGCCCGTTGCTGTGGGACAAGGTGAAACGCGGCATTTCCGCCGGGCGCGTGCAGACCGTGGCCCTCCGCCTCATCGTCGAGCGGGAGCGGGAGATCCAGGCCTTCCAGACGCGGGAGTACTGGACGATTGAGGCGCACCTCGAGGGGAAAAACCCACCGCCGTTTGACGCGCGCCTCCTGAAGTTTCAGGGCAAGGATCTGGACATTCCCGACCAGGCAAGCGCCGAGCGGCACGCAGCGGCGGTAAAGGCGTCGCGATTCATCGTGCAGTCAGTCGCCACGCGGGAAAAGCGCAAGTACCCGGTGCCGCCGTTCATTACCAGCAAACTCCAGCAGGAGGCGGTCCGCAAACTGCACTTCACGGCTCGCAGGACGATGACCATCGCCCAGAAGCTGTACGAGGGCGTCGAGCTTGGCGGGGAGGGCTCTGTTGGTCTGATTACTTATATGCGGACGGATTCCACGCGCGTCGGAGAGGGTGCCTTAAGCGCGGCGCGAGCCTACATCCGGAAGAATTTCGGCGATGCCTATCTGCCGCCTGACGCCATCCGTTACAAGGCCAAGAAGGACGCGCAGGACGCTCACGAGGCCATCCGCCCCACGGCCGTCGAGCGTGCACCTGAAGCAGTCCGCACCTTCTTGGGGCCCGATGAGTTCAAGCTCTACAAACTCGTCTGGCAACGCTTCGTGGCGTCGCAGATGAATCCGGCGGTCTTCGACCAGACCACCATCGATGTCGCCGCCGGCGACTATCTCTTCCGCGCGACCGGCTCGGTAGAGAAATTCAACGGCTTCCGCGCCGTCTATGAGGAGGGCAAGGACGAGAAGGCCGAAATGGCCGAGGACGAGGAGTTGAAACATCGCCTGCCGGCTGTCGAGCCGGGTGAGATGCTGAAGCTGCGCCGGCTGCACCCCGAACAGCATTTCACCGAGCCGCCACCGCGTTACAACGAAGCTACGCTTGTGAAGGCGCTGGAGGAGAAGGGCATCGGCCGGCCTTCAACCTATGCCCAAATCCTCTCCGTCATCCAGAATCGCGAATACGTCCACAAGCAGCAAGGGCGGTTCTATCCCACCGAACTCGGCATGGTGGTGAATGACGTGCTGGTGAAGAACTTCAGTGACATCTTCGATGTGGCTTACACGGCGCGCATGGAGGAGGAACTCGACGAGGTTGAGGAAGGGAAGCTCTCCTGGATCGACGCCCTGGAGGAGTTCTACAAGAAGTTCAAGAAGGCTCTGCGGCTCGCCGAGCAGGAGATGCACGACATCAAAGGCGAGGGCATCCCTACGGAGGTGAAGTGCGAGAAGTGCGGCCGGCCCATGAATATCCGCCTCGGACGCCACGGGCAGTTCCTGGCCTGCACGGGCTATCCGGAATGCGAGGGCACGAGTGACCTGACACCGGAATTGGCCGCCAAGTACGGCGCTCCCGGCCCGCCAGCGCCGGAAGTCGCGGAACAGGCCTGCGATAAATGCGGCAAACCCATGGCTGTCAGGCGCGGGCGCTTCGGGTTCTTCCTGGCTTGCACGGGGTATCCCGAGTGCCGGAATACTAAGAAGATCGTCATGAAAGAAGGGACTGCGACGGCCGTAGCCGACGTGCTGCTCGACGAGAAGTGCCCGACGTGTGGCAGCAACTTGGTTCTCAAACACGGGCGCTACGGTCAGTTCACCGCGTGCAGCAATTACCCCCAGTGCAGATATGTGAAGCGGCAGACGCTGGGAATCGCCTGCCCGGAAAAAGGCTGCTCCGGGGAACTCGTGGCGCGCCGCACCAAGCGCGGGAAGACTTTCTACGGTTGCAGCCGCTATCCGGAATGCAAGTTCACCGCCTGGGATAAGCCTGTCGCCGAGCCGTGCCCTCAATGCGGTTCACCCATCCTTCTCGAAAAATTCAGCAAGAAATCCAGCCCCGTCCGCTATTGCCCGAACGAAGCCTGCCGCTACGAACACGCCGTGATCTCATAAGAGGGCTGGAACCCAGACGCGACTCCATACCTGCCTGCTATAATGCCGTTCAGATGGGGCTGCGAACGGGACCGGTGGTAATCGCGGGCGGAGGGCTGGCGGGGTGCGAGGCAGCCTGGCAACTCGCGGAGGGTGGTGTGCCGGTGACGCTCTATGAAATGCGGCCTAGCCGGTCCACGCCCGCACACAAAACCGACAAGCTCGCCGAACTGGTTTGCAGCAATTCGCTAAAATCGAACGCCGCCGGCTCGGCCTCCTGGCTGCTCAAAGAGGAGCTGCGCCGGGCGGGTTCGCTCTTGTTGCGCTTGGCGGACGTGAATGCGGTCCCCGGCGGCACGGCGTTGGCAGTTGACCGTGAGCGCTTTGCGGCGGCGGTGACCGAGGCGATCGAGCAACACCCGCTCATCCAGATGCGCCGGGAAGAATTGGCTGAGATTCCTGTCGACACCCAGGCGCTGATGGCCACCGGACCGCTGACCTCGGAGGCTCTCGCCGCGCGGCTCCAGGCGCTCACGGGCCTGGAAAATCTCTCCTTCTACGATGCCATCAGCCCCATTGTGGATGCGGAAACCTTGAATATGGACCGCATCTTCCGCGCCTCGCGCTATGGCAAGGGTGGGGAGGACTACCTGAACTGCTCGCTGACTGAGGATGAGTATCGCGCTTTCTGCGAGGCGCTGACGAGTGCCCGGGCGGTTGAGGCCCATGCGTTTGAGGATCTCCACTACTTCGAAGCCTGTCTGCCCATCGAAGAACTGGCCCGACGCGGGCTGGACACGTTGCGCTTTGGCGCGATGAAGCCCGTGGGCCTGATTGACCCGCGGACCGGGAAACAGCCCTACGCGGTGGTACAACTCCGGCCGGAGAACCTGCGGTATGCGAGCTATAACCTGGTCGGTTTTCAGAACCATCTGAAGTTTCCGGAACAGAAGAGAATATTAAGGATGATTCCCGGCCTGGAGAACGCGGAATTTCTCCGCTTCGGCCAGATCCATCGCAACACATATATCAATGCGCCGAGACTCCTTGCGCCTGACCTCAGCTTGCACGTGTCGCCGGAGGTCTTCATCGCCGGGCAACTCTCCGGCGTGGAAGGTTACGTTGAATGCATCGCCACAGGATGGTTGGCCGGCCTCGCCATGGCCCACCGTGTAAGAGGAGAAGTCTTCTCTCCGCCGCCGCGCGCGACGGCCCTGGGCTCGCTCGTTCACTACCTCACCCATGCTGACCCGCGTGACTATCAGCCGGCCAACATTGCTTTCGACTTGCTGCCGCCCACCGAAGGTCTGCCGCGTGCTGTCGCCCGGGACCGGCGGGCGCGTCGCGCGCGGCAGTGCGAACGCGCTTTGGCGGATTTGGCTAATTGGTTAGAAAGTGTGTGCAGCCGTTGCCTCGCGAGGCGACGGAACAAGGTTCTGGCAACTGACAACTGACCACTGACAGCTTTTATGGACGACCTGATCGAACGCTACATCCAGTACCTGCAGTACGAGCGCCACGCCTCGCCGCACACGGTGCGGAACTACCGCAGCGACCTCCGGCAATTTCGCGATTTTCTGGCCCAAGGCCAACCCGGCGCGAAGGTCAGCCTGAGGTCGATCGACGCGCTGCGCATCCGGGGTTTTCTCGCCTTCCTCTTCGAGAAGGAAAAGAAAAAGACCTCGATCGCCCGCAAGCTTGCCGCCGTGCGGGCCTTTTTCAAGTTCCTCAGCCGCGAAGGCGCGCTGGCGGAGAATCCCGCGGCGGCTGTCTCCACGCCCAAGCTGGCCCGGACGCTTCCCCGCATCATGAGCGAAGAGGAGATGAACGATTTCCTCGACCGGGTGGGGCAAGCGGCCCAGAGTGGCGACCCGGCGCTCGTGCGCGACCGGGCCATCCTGGAGTTGCTTTACGCTTCGGGACTGCGCGTCAGCGAATTGACAGGCCTGGACCTGCGCCAGGTGAACTTCGGCGACGGGATGGTGCTGGTTCGAGGCAAGGGAGACAAGGAGAGGATTGTGCCCTTCGGCTCCAAGGCCCGCGAGGCCTTGACTGCCTATCTCCCCGTCCGCGAGAAGATTTTGCGCGAGCACAGGGCCACCGGCGCGGCCTTCTTCTTGAACGCGCGCGGCGGACGCCTTACCCCACGCTCTGTGGACCGCTTGCTGAAGAAGCACGTCCGGCAGTTCGGCCCCAATGTCAAGGCGAGTCCCCACTCGCTCCGGCACGCTTTTGCCTCGCACCTCCTGGCCGAGGGCGCGGACCTGCGCGCCATCCAGGAAATGCTCGGCCACAAGAGCTTGGCGACCACGCAGAAGTACACGCAAGTCTCGATCAAGCAGCTGATAGATGTTTACGACAAGACACATCCGAAGGCGTAGAACGAGGCAAGAGTTGAAAGTCGAAAGTCAGAAGCCAAAAGACGGAATCCTGACATTAAGTTTCAGCCTCCCATCCAGGTTGACACGAGCGCCAGCCCGGATAGAATGCAATCGTCGGCTTCATCCTCAATGCCTATGAGGTTACCCAAGGTTTCGGTCATTCAGTACCTCAACTCGGTCCCGCTCGTCTGGGGGATGCTGAAGGGTGCGCAGCAGGGCCGCTACGATCTCGAGTTCATGACGCCCGCGGCTTGCGCGGACGCCGTGCGGTCAGGCAAAGCCGACCTCGGCATTGTCCCATCCATCGAATACCAGCGCCTGGACCGGGCGCAAATCTTGAGCGGCATCTCCATCGCCTCGAAAGAGGAAGTGAAGAGCGTTCTTCTGTTCAGCAAGGTGCCCATCGAGAAAGTCCAGACGGTTGTCGTAGATAACTCCTCCCGCACCTCCGCAGCCTTGTTGCGGATTCTGATGCGGAAATTCTACTCGCGCTGGATCAATATCATCCCTTCCGCCCCCAAGCCGGCGGAAATGTTGAAGCGCGCCGAGGCAGCACTGGTAATCGGCGACCCGGCCTTGACCTACGACGGCCAGGTGCCCGAAGTTTACGACCTGGCGGCCGAATGGAAGAAGTTCACGGGCCTGCCGTTTGTCTTTGCCCTCTGGGTCGGCCGCGAAGAGGCCAAGGTAGGCAGATATCGCAAGGACTTTGAGGATTCGCGCGACTACGGGCTGGCCCACCTTGATGCGATTGCGGCGGAATACGCGCCCAAGCTCAACCTGCAGCCCCCGGGCGTCAAGGCTTATTTGACAGAGAACATTGACTACTCCCTGGATGAGGAAAACCGCAAGGGCTTGCGCTTGTTCTACAAGCTGGCGCGCGAGGCGGGAATCATCCCGGTGGAAAAGGATCTGTATTTCGTTTAGTGTGGCACTTTCCGACTCATCGGCAGGTGCAAGCGCAAGGCAACAACTTGTTGCCGCAACCCGCCAGGCTCTCCGGGGGGAAGGCCGGGAGGTAAAGATCGGCAATGGCATTAACTAACGCTCAGGCCCTCGACAGGCTTCTCGCCGACGACCTGATCGGCCTGGGCAGGGAGGCGGACGCCGTCCGCCAGCGCCTGCACCCGGGGAAGGTAGTCACTTACATCGTGGACCGCAACATCAACTACACCAATTTCTGCACGGAGTACTGCTCCTTCTGCGCCTTCTATCGCCCCGTGGGCTCGCCCGAGGGATACGTTCAGCCACTCGAGTCCGTCTACCAGAAGATTGACGAGACCCTGGCCCTGGGCGGGACGGGGATTCTGCTCCAGGGCGGTCTTCACCCGGAGCTCAAGATCGATTACTACGAGAACCTGCTCTCGAGCATCAAGCGGCGATACCCGCAGGTCCACCTCCACTGCTTTTCGGCGCCGGAAATCCTGAACGTCGCCGACGTCTCGGGGCTGAACCTGCGCGAAACGCTCCTCCGGCTCATGGGCGCCGGGCTCGATTCCATCCCCGGCGGGGGAGCGGAAATCCTGGACGACGAGGTGCGCCAGCGCATCGCGCGCTTGAAGTGCACCACCGAGGAGTGGCTTTCGGTCCACCGGATGGCGCACCAGCTCGGCCTGCGCACCACGGCCACTATGATGTTTGGCTGCGGCGAAACCCGTCAGCACCGCCTAAATCACCTCCAGCGCGTGCGGCAATTGCAGGAAGAAACGGGCGGCTTCACGGCCTTTATCCCCTGGATGTTCCAGCCTGCCCACACGTCACTAGGGAACTTTGTGAAAGAGCAGACGACCGCCGTCGATTACTTGAAAACGCTGGCGGTCTCGCGCCTGTATCTGGACAATATCCTCAACGTGCAGGCTTCCTGGCTGACCCCCGGCCCCAAGATCTGCCAGATCGCCCTGCGCTTCGGCGGGAACGACGTCGGTAGTATCCTGATCGAAGAAAACGTCGTGCGCGCCGCCGGCTGCACCAACACCACGAACGAAGCGGAACTCCGGCGGCTCATCTCCGACGCCGGCTATCGCCCGCTCAAACGCGACACCCTCTACCGCATCTACTTCCTCAGCTAGCTTAACCGAAGCCCGCTGGTCAGCCGGAACGCTGCCCCTGACGGCCCTCCCAAATTTGTTCACCTTCGTGACTCCTCCTGCCGATATCTAGGCTAGGGTGCAGGGAGAGTCCTTCGCTGTCCTGCCGGACTGGAGGGTAGGGTGAGCCGGGAACGGATCGTTGGGCCGCGTGGCACTTTAGGCGCGAAGGGAATGGTTCTGTTTTTCTGCCTCCTGAGCTTTGCGGTCCCCGCGCAGGAGGTGACCGAGAAGCGGCCCGCAACGCAGGGTGCCGACCCGCCGCTGCTTGCCGCAAGCCCGGAGGGCCCACCAACACGGCCGGAGTTGATGGGCGCCTACGGCAAGCTCCCTCTGAGCTTTGAGGCCAACCGGGGGCAGACGGACGCACCGGTCAGGTTTCTTTCGCGCGCCGTCGGCTATACGCTGTTTCTGACCGACGACGAAGCAGTGCTGGCGTTGAGAAGCCGTCAGTCGTCAGTTGTCAGTAGTCAGTGGCGGCGAACAGGGGACTACGGACCACGAACAAGCAACAGGCTTCTTCCTTCCTCAATCGACAATCATCAATCATCAATCGACAATTCCCCAGCCCCTGCCGTTCTGCGCTTGAAGCTGCGGGGCGCAAACCCGGAGGCAACAGTCACGGGGCTTGAGGAACTGCCAGGGAAGAGCCACTACTTCCTCGGCAACGATCCGAAGAAGTGGCGCACCAGTGTGCCCAACTACGCCAGGGTGAAGTACGAGAACGTCTATCCGGGGGTGGATCTGGTTTATTACGGGAACCAGCGGCAGTTGGAGTATGACTTTGTCGTAGCTCCCGGCGCCGACCCGAAGGCCATTACGTTGGAGATCGAAACTGGAAATTCGAAACTCGAAATTGGAAAGTCGAAAATTGAGAGCGGGCAAGCGCAAATTCAAAATCCAAAATCCAAAATCGACGCGAACGGCGACCTGGTCATCACGACTGACGACGGTGAGGTGCGCTTCCACAAGCCCATCGTTTATCAGTTCGCCCCGAATCCCGAATCCCGAACCCCGAGTTCCGAAAAGCAATTCCTCGACGGTCGCTACGTGCTGCGCCCGGGGGAACTCGAAAATCGAAACTCGAAAATCACCAATCCACAATCGTCAATCGTCAATCGACAATGGGAGGTGGGCTTCGAAATCGCCTCCTACGACCCCACCCGGCCCGTGGTCATCGACCCGGTCCTGAGCTACGCGACGTTTCTGGGTGGCTCTGGTTTCGATTACGCGTACGGGGTCGCGGTGGACTCCGCGGGCAGCGCCTATGTGACGGGCTACACCGATTCGATTGACTTCCCCCTCGCGAATCCCGCGCGAGCTACTCCTCCGGACGGAAGTTGCGGGACCGACCCCGACACTTATCCGTGCTTTGACGCGTTTGTTGCCAAGCTGAACGCGACGGGCACCACGCTGGTTTACTCCACGTACTTCGGTGGCAGCGGGGAAGACTACGCCTCGGAGATCGCCGTTGACTCCCACGGAAACGCCTACGTGACAGGGTACACGAACTCGACTGACCTCCCGACGGTCAGTGCCGCGCAGGCGGTTCACGGAGGGGGGGCGTGTGGGGCATCCCCCTGTTTCGACGCCTTTGCGGCCAAGCTGGATGCGACAGGCGCCGCGTTCGTTTACTCCACCTATCTCGGCGGCAGCGCCGACGACTACGGCCAGGGCATTGCCGTGGACTCCGCCGGGAACGCCATCGTCACTGGCTTCACCGCTTCAACCGATTTCCCCACGGCGGGAGCGCTCGAAAGCGTTCACGGCGGCGGAACGCATGATGCGTTCGTAACGAAGCTGGGACCGACAGGTTCGACGCTGGCCTATTCAACCTATTTGGGCGGCAGCGGAGACGACTTGGGGATGCGAGTGGCGGCTGATTCTTCGGGCTACGCCTACGTGACGGGCTATACGAATTCAACCGACTTTCCGGTCGCCAGCCCGTGGCAGACGGCGAACGGCGGCGGGACGTGCGGTACGCCGCCCAACACCATCGCCTGCTTTGACGCCTACGCGGCGAAGTTAGATGTGGATGGGTCGTCTCTGGTCTTTTCCACCTACCTCGGGGGGAGCGGAGGCGATTACGGTTACGGGATCGCGGCGGATGCCTCCGGCAGCGCCTATGTGACGGGCATGACGACTTCGACTGACTTCCCTGTCACGCCGGAAGCCTTCCAGCTTGCAGGAGGCGGCACGTCAGTCGATGCCTACGTGGTCAAGCTGGCTCCCACGGGTGCGTCGGCGGTCTACGCCACTTACTTCGGTGGCCTCGGCGCGGAGGCGGGCCTCGATATCGCTGTGGACTCCTCGGGAAGCGCCTACGTCGCCGGGTACGCCTATGGAAACAGCTTGCCTCTGGCCAGCCCTCTCCAGGCCACGAGTGGCGGCTACTACGATGCCTTCTTGGCCAAGTTGAACGCTGCTGGCTCGGCTCTTGTCTTCTCCACCTACTTGGGTGGCAGCGGCAACGAGAAGGCGCAAGGAGTCGCCGTGGACGCTTCCGGAAACGCCTACCTGGCCGGAGGCACTTTTTCCAGCGACTTTCCAGTCACCTCCGGCGCCTTCCAGACTTCCTATGGCTTCGGTGCCTTCGACGCTTTCGTGGCGAAGTTCGAGAACCTTGCTCTTCCCGCGCTGCGCCTGTCCGCAGCCGAAGTGACGTTTGCTGCTCAAGGCGTAGATACGACCAGCCCGGCGCAGATGGTTACGCTCGCTAACATCGGCGACGCGGACTTGACCCTTAGCGGCATTGTCGTGAGCGGCGACTTTGCCCAGACCAACGACTGCGCTGGAACTGTGGTGCCCGGCGCCGGCTGCACGCTCAGCATTGCCTTCACTCCTGCTGAGTTGGGTCCGCGTCGCGGGACGATAACGATTGCGAGTAATGCGTACCGCACTCCTCATGTCATTGACCTCGCGGGCACTGGGGTCGCCGCCCCAAGGGTGACGCTTTCCAGCACCAGCCTGACCTTCGCTGACCAGAACTTGGGCACCACGAGCGTGCCGCAGACGGTCACGCTGAGCAATACCGGTGCGGCGGTGTTGACCATCACCAGCATTGCCGCCAGCGGAGACTTCACGGCGACGTACACCTGTGGCTCTTCGTTGCCGGTGGAGGGCGACTGTACCATTACGGTTGCGTTCGACCCCACAGCGCCCGGGACGAGTGTGGGAGCGATAACGATAGCCGATAACGCGCCTGGCAGCCCGCACGTAGTCCGTCTGACAGGCAACGGTCTCGGACCCGCCGTGGCGCTGTCGTCTAATGCCTTGGACTTCGGCCACCAGCTCGTCGGCACCTCCAGCACCCACCAAACGGTCATACTGCGCAATACGGGTAACCGTCCCCTGGACATAGGGAGCATTACAGGCGGGGGTGACTTCTCTCAGGCGCACACTTGTGGCGCTTCGCTGGCTGCAGGGGCGGGCTGCACCATTGATGTCACCTTCACGCCCACCGCGGTCGGCGCGAGGTCCGGGACCTTGGCGATCACCGACAATACTCCTGAGGGCCAGCACACCATCGTGCTTTCTGGGACGGGAACAGACTTCTTGCTCACCGCGTCCCCGGCCACAGCGGCGGTCGTGGCAGGACGGTCCGCAAGCTACGCGCTAACCGTGACTCCGTCGGGCGGGTTTGACCAGCAGGTGTCGCTGCTTTGTGTGGGAGCCCCGAAGGGGGTGACGTGCTCTGTCTCGCCCGGCTACGTGACGGCGGACGGCGCAGGCCCCGCAGCGGCTGCGGTCACCGTGGCGACCACGGCCCGTGGGTTTGCTGTGCCGCGAGTGCGGTTCCAGCCCCCAACTTCTGGGGGGCCCTTCGGGTTGCCCATATTCTTGTGGCTGCTGGCCTTTGCCGTAGCGGCCTGTGGGGTTGCGGTTCCCCGAAAGCGGGCTTGGAGGACAGCAGTTCTCGCCTGCCTACTTGTTGTTTCTTGGACCGCTTGCGGGGGTGGCGTTGGGGTTACATCAGCCCCGGCCGGTGGAACACCATCCGGAACCTACACCCTGACCCTTACAGGAACCGTCGGGACGGTAACCCGCAGCACCACGGTAACGCTGCACGTGGACTAGTTGGGCCGGGCGATTTTACGCCAGCCCGGCGACGGCCTTGCTCTCCCCCCAGCAAGGCCGTCATCTCCTCTCTCCTCATCTCACTCAAACACTTCAACTCCACAGGGGGGATACGATGTCCCCTTCCAATTCCAGGCCCGTTCAAACATTTACTTTTCCATCCGAGTGTGATAACAATCCGCGCTCCGCTTGGTGCGTATGCACTTAACTTTTGTCGACTACTCCATTATCGTCATCTATTTCGCTTTTGTGCTAGGAATTGGCTTCGCTTTGCGCGGCCGGATGAAAACCAGCGAGGACTTTTTCCTTTCTGGGCGGTCCATTCCCGGGTGGATCACGGGCTTGGCCTTCATGTCGGCGAACCTGGGGGCGCTCGAGGTGATGGGCCACGCGGCCAACGCCGCCAAGTACGGCATGTTCGTCAATCACTTCTACTGGCTGGGCGCCATGCCGGCCATGTGCTTCGTAGGCGTCTTCATGATGCCGTTCTATTACGGCAGCAAAGCCAGGAGCGTCCCCGAGTTTTTGAAGCTGCGTTACAACGAGAAGACGCGGACCCTCAACGCCTTTTCCTTCGCCGTCCTGACCCTGCTGGTTTCGGGCATCGACCTCTATGCCATGGCGATTCTCTTCCAGCGGATGTTGAATTGGCCGTTTTGGTCGAGCGTCGTAGCCTCGGCGGCGGTGGTGGCCATTTACATCTACCTGGGCGGCCTGACCTCCTCCATCTACAACGAGGTCCTGCAATTCTTCCTGATTGTTTTCGGGTTTCTTCCGCTGGCGATTCTGGGATTGAAGGAAGTGGGCGGGTTTGCGGGCCTCGAGCGCAGCCTGCCGAACCCCGGCTATGCGCACACCTGGGCTAACATCTGGGACCCCAGTCAGAACCCCATGGGGATCAATTGGGTGGGAACGATATTTGGCTTGGGTTTCGTGCTCTCGTTCGGTTACTGGTGCACGGACTTCCTGGTGGTGCAGCGAGCCATGGCCGCGAAGGACATGCCCGCGGCCCAGCGGACCCCGCTCATCGCGGCGGTTCCCAAGATGTTCTTCCCGCTGTTGATCATCCTGCCTGGACTGGTGGCAATCTCGCTGGATCCGAGTTTGACGAAGTTCCTGGACGGCCGCTACGACAACGCCATCCCCGCATTGCTCGGCAGATATTATCCCTCGGGGCTCCTGGGGATTGGGCTGACGGCACTGCTGGCCAGTTTTATGTCGGGCATGGCGGGCAACGTCACCGCCTTTAACACCGTGTGGACCTACGACATCTACCAGACCCACATCAACCCCGGGAAGTCGGAGAGTCATTATTTGAAGATGGGGAGGTTGGCGACGGTATTCGCGGTCGCCGTGGGTATCGTCACGGCGTTCATCGTCCTGAAGTTCACGAACCTCATGGACTATCTCCAGCTCTTGTTCGCGTTCTTCAACGCTCCGCTGTTTGCCACGTTCTTGCTGGGGATGTTCTGGAAGCGTGCCACGCCTAATGCCGCGTTCTGCGGATTGCTCTCCGGGATTCTGGGCGCTGCCGGCCACTACACGCTCTACCACTACAAGGTCATCAACTATCCGAGCGACATGGCGGCGAATTTCTATCAGGCCATCTATGCCTTCTCTATCTGCTTCCTGGTGACGGTGGTCGTGTCGCTGTTTACCGCGCCGAAGAAAGACGAGGAGCTGGTAGGCCTGGTGTACGCGCTTACTCCGAAGCCTTGTACCTCGCACTTGCCGTGGTACGACCGGCCCGGGGTCCTGGCTATCGGGATCCTGGCGCTCTGCCTGGTGCTGAATATCATCTTCTGGTAGCTACGATGGGCTTAGACATTCGCTGGCCGATTGGAATCATCTTCACCCTCTACGGCCTCATTCTGATCGTTTTCGGGGCCTTGACCGACGCCGCGATTTTCGAGCGCTCGCTCGGCGTCAACATCGACCTGTGGTGGGGCGTGGCCATGCTGGTCTTCGGGTTTTTCATGGGGGGGCTTGCTCTCCGAGCCTCGCGGCGGAACCGGCCATGACGGAACTCCGCTGGAATCCCACTGTTCGGGAATGGGTGTCGACAGCATCGCATCGGCAGGGTCGCCCCCTGATGCCTGCCGACTGGTGCCCCTTCTGCCCGGGCTCGGGGCGGGTCCCGGAAAACTACGACGTTCACATCTACCCCAATGATTTCCCTGCCTTCTCCATTCCTGCACCCGAGCCCGCCATCAAGGGCGACGGGTTCTATCGGGTGGGCCGCTCTCACGGCAAGTGCGACGTGGTCCTCTACCATCCAGACCACAACACATCACTTCCGCAGCTCTCACTTGACCACCTGGTGAAGCTGGTGCGGCTCTGGCGCAAGCGGTTCGTCGAGCTGAAGGCGACGCCGGGCATCCGCTATGTACTCATCTTCGAGAACAAGGGCGCGGTCATCGGGGTGACCATGCCGCACCCTCACGGGCAGATCTACGCTTTTCCCTTTGTACCGCCTCGGCTGGAGCGGGAGGTGGCGGCGGCGCGGGCTCATCAGCGCGCGCGCGCGCGGTGCCTTTACTGCGACATCCTGAAGAAAGAACGGCGCGACGGACGCCGCGTGGTGGCCGAAAACGAAGCCTTCAGCGCGTTCATCCCTTTCTACGCGCGCTGGCCCTACGAGATACATATCTTCTCGCGCCGCCACCTGGGCACGATCGACCAGTTCCGGCCCGGGGAAGAGAAGGCGCTCGCCGAGATCCTCAAGTGGGTGACGCTGAAGTACGACAACCTGTTTCACTTCTCTTTCCCTTACATGATGCTGTTGCACCAGGCGCCGACGAGGGGACGGTTTCCCTATTTCCATTTCCACATTGAGTTCTATCCCCCGCACCGCAGCAAGGACAAGCTGAAGTACCTGGCGAGCGTCGAGACGGGCGGGGGGAGTTTCTTAAACGACTCGCTGGCGGAGGAAAAAGCGGCAGAACTGCGCGCGGTAAAGCCCACCTGCCGACGCGACCTCCAGTGAAATCTCGCATTCCAGGCGGATTAGCGTGGCCGAAGGAACATTTGAAAGGATCTTTGGCACGAGGCCGGAGGTGGTAGTCCGCGCCCCGGGCCGCGTCAACCTGATTGGCGAGCATACCGACTACAACGACGGATTCGTGCTGCCGGCGGCCATCGACCGCTACATCGGCTTTGCTGGCCGCCGCCGCGCCGGCCGCCAGGTACGCGCTCACTCGGTTGATTTCCAGGACTCCGTCGAGTTCTCGCTCGACGACCTCCAGAAAGATGCTGCCCATCCCTGGAGCAATTACCTGCGCGGGGTGTCAAAGTTCCTCCAGCAGGATGGTCACCAGCTTGCCGGGGCTGACGTGGTTTTTGGCGGGGACGTGCCGCGGGAAGTGGGGCTGAGTTCCTCGGCGGCCGTGGAAGTTGCCGCCGCCGTCTTTTGGCAGCGGCTGATGGGCCTCGATCTCGATCCGGTTTACGTGGTTAAGCTTTCCCGCCGGGCGGAAAACGAGTTCGTGGGCGTGCCGTGCGGAATCATGGATCAGTTCATCTCGGCCCTCGGCCGGCAAGACCACGCCCTTTTCCTCGATTGCCGCGACCTCACCTACCGCCACGTGCCCTTGCGCGGCGACGTGAAAGTCGTAGTGTGCAACTCCGGCGTCAAGCGGGCCCTGGCGCAGTCGGAGTACGAAGTCCGGTTGAAACAATGCCGGCAGGCGGTGGCTCAGTTGGGAACCGCCGGGCTGCCCGTCAAGACTCTGCGGGAGGTGGAGCCGCAGGATCTGGAAGTTCATGGGAGCGCGCTGAACGAGCTCTTGCTCAAGCGGGCACGGCACGTGGTGACTGAGAACCAGCGGGTGCTGGAGGCCGTCACGGTCCTCGAGGAAGGGGACCTCGAGCGCTTCGGCGAGCTGATGAACGCCTCGCACGAAAGCCTGCGCGACGACTACGAGGTCAGCTCCAAGGAACTCGACGTGCTGGTGGAGCTTGCCTGGAAGCAGCCCGGGACGTTGGGGGCGCGCATGACGGGGGCGGGCTTCGGCGGATGCACCGTCAACCTAGTGCGGGCCGAGGCTGCCGGGGCGTTTGCGGAAGCGGTGCGGGAAGGTTATCAGACTTCCCTCGGCCTCAAAGCCGAGAGCTACGTCTGCCGGGCCTCGGACGGCGCGCTGGCCGCAGGCTAGAAATCAATCCTTCGAGTCTCACCCATCTCACTAGTCTCAGCGTTCTCGTGACGAGGGACGGCGGGGAGTTTTGTCCTCGCCTGCTTCGGCGTAGATGTTGCCCACCTACCACCTACTACAAACCGCCTCCTGCTTCTTATCTGGGTGGCGGCCCTTTGAAGATGACGAGCACGATGCTCAGCAGGAAGAAGACTACGAGGGCGAACAACAGGGCGCGGGCCACGCGGCCGAGTTCCCCTTCGACAGATGGGCACGGGGCGTCAGGCGTGCGGCGTCGCGCCAAGTACCAGGGGAAAAACAGAAGCCACAGAAACAGTGATCCCAATCCCCAGCGCAGCGGCTTGGGCACTCGCCTTCGCTGCGCATCCTGAAAGACCCACACGGCCGACACAAACTCTGCGGCGGCGAAGATCATCTCGGTCCGGAAAAAGCCCCAACGCTGCACGGCCACCAGGGCGATTGCCATCCGGACACCCAACAGGAGCAGAAAAAGAACCCACGGGAATCGCACCGGCTCGCGCGCGGGGGGCGCGACCTCTGGTGCGGGCGCCTCGGGCTCGACCTGCGGCCTTTTGATCTGCGAAGGATTTACCGGTTGCTTGCAGGCCACGCAGACGCGGCAGGACGCGGCCAGCATCTGCCCGCAGGCCGGACACGCAAACGGCTCATCGGATGCGCGGTCGAGCGCCTGGAGGTCCGTTCCTGCCTTATTCAGGGGATCGGTTTCGTCCATCCCTTTTCCTATCGGCTCATGGGGTCATCGAGCCACTTCATGATTCGAATCCGAACTCTCTGCTGACAACAATTCAGTGACCCGATGGCCCAATGATTCAATGAATCAATCTTTCTCGTTCCACCCTTCGTGGTCGCTCCAGCCCAGGATCTGCCAATGGATCTCTTGGCGCGGGAGCTCGTCGAAGGTCCGGATTCTGCCCAAGGCTCGGTTCCCGCCTTGCGATTGATGGAACCAGCCGGCTTCCTGGGCGCGCGCCCGCGCTTCACCCGAAACGAGCAGGATGTGTTTCTGGTAGTGGTAGGGCGCAGGGGCCTGGGGACCGGGTCCGTACACTTGGTCTGCCAGCAGTTCGACATCCCCCGAGATCGCGCCCTCGCGCCGCAGTTCTTGGAGCGCTTTCACCACGAACCAGTTGTTGGCGCGGTGGTCCACGTGGCGTTCGTCGGGATGGCCCGTGTAGATGACTTCGGGCTGACACTCCCGGATGAATTCCTTGGCTGCTTCGACCACAGATTTCCGCGCGTAGGGCAGGTTCGGTCGCGCCAAGCCCTCGTAAGGCGCGTGGTCGCTGGCAAGTAAGACGGAAAGGTAAGGGTTGGAAGGTTCGGGGTGGTGCGACCAGATCTGGCCAGACCCGCCGTCGGGCAGGCCCAGGAAGAAGATGTTCTCGCGCGGCACACCCAGGTGCCCCAGCGCGGCCCGGGCCTCTTCCATGCGCAGGGCGCCGAAACTCAGCGCCTCCGCGGGGCCGCAGGAGCGCTGGTAGTAGCGGTCGCAGGAGCCAGCGTCGCCACTGGTGAAATAGACCACGTGCAGCGGGAGGCGATTCTCGACCGCCGCGCGGATGATGCCTGCGTGCGCCATCTCGTCGTCCTCGTGCGCGCAGAAGATCAGGATAGACCGAGGCAGCGGGTTCACGCCCAGCTCAAGACTGTTCGAGGCTAACACCAACCCCGATGAATCGCTCACCTCGACCTCCACGCGGAAGATGCCGCTGCCGTTGGAGGGAAGCGTGAATTTGGTCTCGCGCGCCAGCGGCGAACCGTGAGGGGCCATGTCCATCTTTTCCGCCACGGCGTTGCCTGCCAGCCGCTCACCGCGAGCGCCCCACAGGGTGGCACGGACCGCGACCCCGCCCCACGGCCGTTCCGTGGGGTTGACAACGGAGAATTTCAGCTCCGCCTCACTCCCCGTAGCGAACATGGTGTGGCTGCGATCAAACTGGATTGCGGCGGAATTGAGTTCCGGGCGAAGGAACTCTCGGTAACTTGACGTGTCCACGGCGCCCAGATCGGGATAGACGTACTGCAGCGGATACGGCTTCCGCGAATCGGCCCCGGCTGGTTGAATGAAGACCAGGGGACTGAAAGCAATGTCATAGACGTTCTTCCGCTCCTGGTCCCAGACCACCGCAGCGTACTGCTGAACCGTGGACTGCTTCACCGCCTTGGCAACGACGGCGTGGGGGTTCTCCAACCGCGCGCTCCCTTGGGGCTCGAGAGCGAGAGCGTCCTGAAACGTGACGACATCCACCCCGGCACGCTCGGATGACGGTGTAATCCAGGGCCAATACCGCGCGGAGAATTCCACCCGCAGTCCACGCAGGGGCCGGTCGCTCAGATTGGTGAGGGCAACCCGGCAGCCGATGGGGTCGCCGGAGGTGTAGAAAGTCTTGTCGAGTTCGAACCGTTCGATCCGGAGCAGCTTCCGATGCACCGCGAAGGAGGCGGCGCGCGGCAGGTTCCAGACAACCGCGTGCGATTCGGAGTCTCGCCCCACGAGATCGACTTCGTAGCGGCCCGTTCTCGCCTCAGAGGGGATTTTCCAGATCGCGCGATATTCGGTCGCGGGGCCGAATTTTGAGGGGACAAAGGAGTTGGCGAGCGGGACCTCTCTCAGCAAGGCGGCGCCTTCGCCTGCGTACCGGATGGTCGCGGCTAGGTCCACTGGCCTCCCGGCGTGCAGACCATCTCCGTGGTCGGAGGCGACCGCCTCCGGGCGAAGGCAAACAACCTTCAGGTGAACTGTCTCACCGATGTTGTAGCTGATGTTGTCCGCGACAGCCTGGGGCCCTGTCTGCGGCCACGCCCGAATGCTCGCGAGCGCGAGAGCGATTGCCAAGGTCACGCAACCGGCGCGTGCTGGCGTTATGTTTCTCGCCGGCCGGCGGCTCACGACCAGCGTCCTCCTGAGCATGAATCCCCCAATCAGAGGAGCAGCAGCGATTATAGAGTCCCTGCCGGACTCCGTCCAGTTCGTGCGCGCTGGAGGCACCCACCACTGGCGACTGAGAATCGAGACTGGAACGCGACGCAGGCGGCAACTTGGCGTATACTTCCCGCACGCTCACGAGGAGGATCCATCCATGCGTAAAGGAACAGGTTCGGCTTCAACCAGCCGGAGGAGATTTCTCACGACAACGGGCGGTCTGCTCGTGGCCGCGCCGGCGATGGCGCGCGCCGGAACGCCGCCCGCAGCGGAAGCTGCCGTCGCTTCACCCCTCATTCCCACCCCCGCAAGTCCGGCCCGCAAGATTCCCATCGGAGTCTTCGATCCTGTTTACGGCCACCTCTCGCTCGACCAGATGCTCGACAAGATCACAGCCCTCGGGATTGAAGCAGTGGAGATTGGCACCGGCGGTTATCCCGGTACGAAGCATTGTCCTGTCGCCGACTTGCTGGCGGATCCCGCCCAAGCCAAGGCCTGGAAGAAGAAGTTTGAAGACCGCAACCTTCTGGTCGCGACGTTCAGTTGCCATGGCAATCCGGTCCACCCCGACCCGGCGGTTGCGCAGCGCGACGACGAGAGTTTCCGTCATACCGTGCTTTTGGCGGAGCGCCTGGAGGTGCCGGTGATCGTCACGTTCTCCGGCTGCCCGGGTGGTTCTCCGACCGATAAGATGCCCAACTGGGCCACGTACCGCTGGCCGCCGGAATATGACCAGCTCCTCAGGTGGCAGTGGAACGAACGCGTGATTCCTTACTGGAAGCAGGCGGCGAAGTTCGCGCGCGAGCACGGCGTGCGGAAGATTGCACTGGAAATGCACCCCGGATTCGTGGTGTACAACCCGTTCACGCTCCTCAAACTGCGCGACGCCGTGGGGGAGGAAATCGGCGCGAACTGCGACCCCAGCCACCTGTTCTGGCAGGGCTGCGATCCGGTTGAGGTGATCCACCTGCTGGCCAAACACAATGCCCTTTTCCACGCCCACATGAAGGACACGGTGATCGTGAAGGATGTGGCGGCAAAATATGGTGTGTTGAACTTCCCGGAGGACTTGGCCACAGCGGCGGAGGGATCCGTCTTCTTCCGTGCCGTGGGCTACGGCCACGGCGCGCAGCTCTGGAAAGACATCGTCCAGGCGTATATGGATGTGGGCTTCCAGGGCATCCTGAGCATCGAAAACGAAGACCCAATTCTGCCCGGCGAGGTCGGCGTCGAGCGGGCGGCGTTGGTGTTGAAGAACGTCCGCGACGAATTGCTGGCATCCAACGCGTAGCGCCAGGCTTGTAGCGCAGACTCGCTTTGTGAGTCTGCGGCTCTTGATTTGGAAATGTCTGAACTGTCGCAGACCCGGAAAGCAACTCCGCCCTACCTGCGCAGAAACCGCTTCCGCTCGTAACGATTGAAGATCGCTTGAGTGACGAGCAGGAGAACGGCGGTGCCCGCCAGCAGCCACATGCCGGTCCTGACCGTCGTGCGTTGTGCCAGGTAGCCGAGCGCCGGCGGCACGACGGCGCCGCTCAGCAGCGCCAGCGTCATCAGAATGCCGAAAACCGTTCCGAAAAGCTTCGAGAAATAGGTGCTCGCGGTTCCGGCGGTCGTGGGGAAGACCGGCGCATAACTCAGCCCGCAGATGACGATTCCGGCAATCGCCACCGGCACGTTGGGCGCGAGCGCCATCAACAAAAGTCCAACGACTGCTCCAATAGAAGCTCCCAGCACTAGGCGCGGCCCGCGTACCTTCTTGACCACTTGGCTGGCGGCCAAGCGCCCGAGCATTATCATGGCCCAGAAAGTTGTGAGGACGATTTTTGAAGCTTCGGGCGAAACCGGGAATCCCTGCTCGAGATAGGTGCGAATCCAGCCCGCCGTCGAAATCTCTACGGCTGAGTAAAAGAACAGCACCCAGGCAAGCAAGATGACTGCCGGGTCCAGGGCCGCCTGGCGCGCTTCCCGCCAGTCGAAACCGCCCGCGGCGCCAGCGCGTGGAAAAGTCTCGAGCAGGGCGATGGCAGCGACCCCAGCCACCAGCAGCGCAATCAGCCACAAGGTGGCGCCCAGTCCCAACCGCTTGGTCATCAGCGTGACCACTGAGGGGAAGAAGATGGCGCCCACGCCGAAGAATATGTTCCCCAGGTTCAACGCAGAGGCGGGGTTTTCAGGGTAGAGATCCGGGATGAGGGTGTTCGAGGCGCTCATGGCGGAACTGCCGCCCAACCCGAGCACCACCAGCAAAGCTCCCAGCACTGCGTAGCTCGGCGCGTAGGCCATACCCACCAGCGCAGCGGCACAGAATAAGAACCCCGTCACCAGCACCGGCTTCTTCCCGAAGCGGTCAATCAACTGTCCCGCCAGGAACACCATGGGAATCTGCGGCACGTAGAGGAAACTGAAGAGCGTCCCACTGCGGGCCAGATCAAAATCAAGGGACTTGCTCAGTTCAGGCAGCGTCGCGCCTAGGAAAGAAGTCATGATGCCGAAGGTGAAGAGTCCAGCACACGCGGTGCCCATGAGATATCTCGTGGCGGTCCGGCCCTGGGGATTGATGGAGTCAGGAGTCATGTGGAACATTCTCCTCGTGGTGGGTCGTTCGCACGTGGCGTGGAAGTGCCGTTTCCGGCGACCAGATTGTAAATCAGCCCGACCGATTCCGATAGGAGAATTCAGGACAAGTCAAAGGGTGTCCGCCTGACACTCTGCCAGTTGACTTCTGCCTCGGCGCGGATTTCAATACGGAGGAGCGTAGCGCAAGGTCCATTTTGGACCCTGCGGCTCTCGGTGAAAGAGCCGAACGCGGAACGACCCGGCGGCGGTCGGAGACTGCCGCTCCAGTAGCGCTTGACAAAGGACTTCCCATGCATCCTCTCGATCCCATATTCAAGCCGCAAGCGATTGCCGTGGTGGGGGCCTCGCGCCGAGCTGGTTCGATCGGCCGCGAAGTCCTGCACAACCTGATTGAGTTCAACTTTCACGGCAAGGTCTTCCCCGTCAATCCCAAGGCCGACTTCATTCATTCCATCAAAGCTTTCCCGACCGTTTCCGCCATCCCTGACCCGGTGGACCTGGCCATCATCGTGGTGCCGCGCGAGGAAGTGCCGGCGGTGGTGGCGGATTGCGGGAAGAAGGGCGTGCAAGGGTTGATCATCATCACTGCCGGCTTTTCCGAGACCGGGGAAGAAGGCCGCCGGCTCGAGCTCGAGCTTAACCAGACGGTCGAGCGCTACGGGATGCGCATGATCGGGCCGAACTGCATGGGGATCATCAACACGGACCCCGAAGTGCAGATGGATGCGACCTTCGCGCCGACCTTGCCGTTAGGCGGCCGCATTGCCTTCATGTCGCAGTCGGGCGCCTTGGGCGTGGCCATCCTGAACATGGCTCGGCAGCTCGACATTGGCTTCTCCCTCTTTGTGAGCATGGGCAACAAGGCCAACGTGACTGGCGACGACCTGCTGCTGTACCTGAAGGACGATCCCCACACCGATCTGATCTTGATGTACCTGGAATCCTTCGGCAACCCGCGCCAGTTCATGCCCATTGCGCGGCGCATCAGCAAGCGCAAGCCGATCCTCGTGGTGAAGTCGGGGCGGACGCTGGCCGGCGCGCGCGCGGCCTCGTCGCACACCGGCGCGCTGATTGCCACGCAGGGGCTCGACGTCGCCACCGACGCGCTGCTCGAGCACTGCGGCGTCATCCGCGTGGATACGGTCGAAGAATTGTTCGATGTGGCCATGGGATTTTCTAAGAATCCGGTGCCGCGCGGGAACCGGCTCGGCATCCTCACCAACGCCGGGGGGCCCGCCATCATGGCGACGGACACGGCGATCAGCCTGGGGCTTGCGGTGGGCAAGCTTTCCGAGCGCACCACCTCCGAGCTGCGGCGGCTTCTTCCCCCGGAGGCGAGCCTCGGCAACCCCGTGGATATGACGCCCAAGTCCGACCGCAGCAAGTATGAGGCTTGCGCGCGCGTCATGCTCGAAGACGACGGCATCGACTCCTTGCTGGTGGTGTTTGTTCCTCCCATGATGATCAGCGCCACGGAAATCGTCATGGCACTCGAAGAGTTGCGGCGACAATTTCCCAAGCCCGTCCTGGGCGTGATGATGGCTCCCGAGGCATTCTTTCAGGAGCTCAATGAAAAGCATCCCGGACACATGGCGATCTATCTGTTTCCGGAGTCGGCGGTGCGCGCGCTGTGGGCGCTCGAGCGTCACCGACAATGGCGCGAACGGCCGCTGGGTGAGGTGAAATGCTTCCGAGTGAACCGCGCTCTGGGCGAAGAGTTGCTCGCGGAGGTTCGCCGCGAGGGCCGGCGCCAGTTGACCGCGCACGAAGGCTTGCGGCTGCTGGACGCGTACGGAATTCCCGTGGCGCGGTCGGCCGTGGCATCGGATCTTCGCGAGTTGACGGAGCGCGCGCGGGGATTTCCGTTTCCTGCGGCTCTCAAGGTCCTCGCGCCGGAGATCGTTCACAAGACCGAAGTCGGCGGCGTCGCCCTCGACCTGCGCACGCCCGAGGAGTTGACCGCCGCGGCCCGGCGCATGATCGAGTCGCTCGCCCCGCATAGCGCTGTGCAAGGTGGGGCGAGGGGCGCGGCGGCTCCTGCTTTTCTGCTGCAGGAATACGTGCGTGGCGGACGAGAAGTGATTCTGGGAATGACGCAGGATTCGAACTTCGGCCCCTTGCTCATGTTTGGCCTGGGCGGGATCTTCGTCGAGACTCTGAAGGATGTCACTTTCCGCGTGCCACCGCTCGCGGATATCGATGCCGAGGAGATGATCCGCCAGATCAACGGCTACGCGCTGCTCGCCGGAGTGCGCGGCGAAGCGCCCATCGATTTCAAAGCCCTCGCCGAAGTCCTGCAGCGCTTCTCGCAGCTCGTGGAGGATTTCCCCTCGATTGCCGAAATCGAAGTCAACCCATTTCTCGTCTTCCCGGACGCACAGCAGTTTCGCGGCGTCGATGCGCGTGTGCGGCTTGCCGATTAGGGAACAAACGGAACAGACGCTGGCGGTTATTGCGGTGACGCATTGTCCTGCGCGCGGAACCAGGGCGAGCTGAAGTGGAAATTCGCTCCCGCATCCTCTATACTCCCCGCAGTTTTTGAAGTCCTGATCAAGCTGCAGCTTCAGAGGAGGAGCCATGCGGATGCGTTCCTGCTGGCTGGTTCTGCTCTTCCTCGCCTTTGGGCCTTGGACCTTCGCACAGCAATCATCAAGTCTGGTCGGGACATGGGTGGGGAAAGTGCAGGGTTTTGGTGTCGAGATGAAGTTGGTGCTGAATGCCGATGGCAGCGCCGATTACGAGAGTGTGCTCGGAAAGTGGCGCGTGCAGGGCAGCAAGCTGCTGTTGACGCAGGAAGGAGAGACCGTCGCTTATAACTTCGCGCTGCGGGGTTCGCAGTTGACGCTCTCGGGTGGCGATTTGATGGCGCCGATGGTGATGACCCGCGCCGGAGGCGCTGGCGCGGCTCGTGGTGTGGCGCCGAGCGTGCGGGAACCAAAGGTCGAGGAAGCCCCACCATCCAGGCGTGCGACACGGCCCGGTGCTAGTACGCGCGGCTTGTCGGAGGCGAAGCTGATTGAGCTGCTGGAGGCGGGCGTTCCGAGCCGCCGTTTGACCGAGCTGGTGGAGGAGATGGGGATCACTTTCGCCGCCACCCCAGCAGTGACCTCTCGGCTGAAAGCCAAGGGCGCAACGAAGGAACTGATTGCCGCCTTGCGCGGCGCCGGCGGTGGGGCTCGGCCTGCTGAGCCTCCAGTCCGAGCGGAAACTCGGGCAGCCACAAGAACTCGGTCTGCGGCGCCGGCTCGGGAGTTCCTGGCTGGTCAATACTACTACATCAGCGCCTCCAGCTACGGTTCGAGCGAGCGGTACATCAATATGTGCAGCGACGGCAGGTTCAGTAGCCAAAGCGGGACTTACAGCTCCGGGAGCGCAGGGACCGCTTATGGGGAGGGTGGCCAAAGCGCCCAATGGACGGCGGAAGGCGACGAAAGGCAGGGGATCATCATCGTCACCTATCCGAACGGCAATACGGAGCGGCACGAGTACCAAAGGTCTGGGTCAGACCTTATCGTCAATGGCAGGACCTTTGCCCGCTATGGCGATGGCTCGTGTACAAAAACCTCGATCTACTAGGGACGAGAAGATCAGATAGCCATCGCTCCGGATGGGAATGAGGGCTGGTTCAGCGGCGACGGCTCAAGTGTGCGGACGTGATTCGGATTGCCGGATTTTCAGATAGAGCCCACTGATCGCCAGCACGATAAAGACCAGTGAAACGCCCAACCCCTTGCGTCGTACGTCACGCTCATGGAGGGCGACGACGCCCGCCTGGTAAGCCTTCTGAGAGATCTCGACGCCCTGATCGGTGAGCTTCTGGACTCCCGCGTCATTGAAGGTGTGGACGTTGACGCGCGCCTTGACGAGCGCTTCGTGCGCGCTGGCGAGCTCAACCTTAGGGCTCGAGACCTCCATGCCGGAGCGTTCGGCGGTGGAAAGGATATCCTCCGCCCGCCCGTAGAACGTCTTGAGCTTCGCCAAGTCGCCGGCCATTTTCTGTGCTGCCGTGTAGCCCTTATCGCCCGCGGAATGGCACGTGACGCAGACGGAAGTGGAACTCACCCCCACCCAGTCGTCGGAAGGCTTCACAATTTCATGGTTGGAATGGCACTGCACGCAGCCCGGTAAACCCATTTGCGCGAATGCCGGCCCGTGCGGGCTGCTCTCGAAGAGTTGGGCAAAGAAGACGTGGCAGGTCCCGCAGACGTTGGCCACCGAGTTCACGCCCGGCGGCGTCGCCCCGTGGTTGCCGTGGCAGGTCGAGCAGGTGGGCGCGGAGGTGTCGCCCTGCGCGAGAATTTCTGCGTGCACGCTCTTGTGGTACTTTTCCACCTGGTCGGTGGGGATGTTGTATCCCTTCATGTGATTCGGGTCGGCGTGGCAGTGTGCACAGGTCGTCGCGATGTTCATGGGATGGACCGGCGAGCGCGTGTCCGAGGCCGGCAGGATGTCGTGCACGCTGTGGCAATCCACGCACGCGGCCACCTTCGTGTCGCCTTGCTTCAGCCGCTTGCCGTGCACGCTTGTCAGGTACTGGCTCAATTGATCGGCGCGCATTTTCGGGTTGAAGCGAT
>Ga0315281_10002633_pt1 | contig 26602 bp, 19 predicted proteins | sample YL17G07_0_MG_FD_204540 | JGI IMG/M metagenome (GOLD analysis project Ga0315281, IMG submission 204540) | Sediment microbial communities from Yellowstone Lake, YNP, Wyoming, USA - YL17G07_0 | ecosystem: Environmental > Aquatic > Freshwater > Lake > Sediment | place: USA: Wyoming | collected... | reverse complement strand
TAGTCGCATCACTTGTCAGCGTGGCCTGCCTCAACTTTTTTTTCATGCCTCCGCTCGGAACTTTCACGATCGCGGATCCCCAGAACTGGTTTGCGCTCGTCACGTTTCTGGCCACCGCCATCGTCGCCAGCCAACTTTCGAATCATGCCAAGCAGCGCGCCCAAGAGGCCGAGGATCACCGGCTGGAGATGGAGAGGCTTTATGCCTTGAGCCGTGCCATCCTGCTGACCGAGCCAGCACAACCCACGGCGAAACAGATCGCTCATCAGATTGCCCAGATTTTTGATTGCCGTGGCGTCGCACTGTACGACCGCATTTCAGGGGAGACCCACCACGCAGGTCCCGAGGACATGCCCGCTATCGAAGAACAACTCAGCGAGTCGGCCCTGCAGGGAACCCTCTTTTCCGAAGAATCAACGCTGACGACAGTGACCGCCATTCGCCTTGGAGGCCAACCCATCGGGAGCCTGGCAATCCGTGGCATATCCTTGCCCGACACGGCCCTGCAGGCGCTCGCCAACCTTGTGGCAATTAGTCTTGAGAAGGAGCGCGGCCGCGAGGCGGCAGGCCGCGCTGAAGCGGCGCGGCAGAGCGAGGAATTGAAATCCATATTGCTGGACGCGATTGCGCACGAGTTCAAGACGCCTCTCACTTCGATCAAAGCCGCAGCCAGTGCCTTACTGTCAATCCCTCGGGCAAGGCCGGATGAAGAACGCGAACTATTGACCGTCGTGGATGAGGAGGCGGAGCGCCTGGCCCAGCTCGTAACCGAGGCCATTCACATGGCGCGGATTGAAGCGGGCCAGATCCAATTGAACAAGGGGCTACACCGAGTGGAGAACTTGGTCTCAAACGTGCTCCAGCAGAGGAAGTCGCTGACCGAGGGGCGGAGTCTCAACGTGCACATCTCCAGTAGCTTACCGATGATCGAGGTTGATCCCGAACTCATGGAGCTGGCCATTCGCCAGTTGCTCGATAACGCGTTGAAATATACACCCTCCGCATGTCCGGTCAGCATTACAGCACGGAGGGATGAGAACAATATACTGATCAGCGTGGGGGACGAGGGGCCTGGGATCCCGGAGAGAGACCAGGCAAGGATTTTTGAGAAGTTTTACCGCGGTCAGAACACGCGTTCCGGTGTAACGGGAACAGGTATGGGACTGGCGATTGCCCGCGAGATCTTGCGCGCGCACGGCGGGGATATCTCGCTCAAGAGCAGTTTGGGCCATGGCTCGGAGCTCTCTATGTTTCTACCCGTGCCCGGGGAGGAGAGAAAAGCGTGAGCGAGGGCCGTATCTTGGTGGTCGACGACGATGCGCAGATTCGGCGCGTGATGCGGACGACTCTCATTGCCCGCCGTTATGAAGTAAACGATGCGCGAAGTGGCGAGGAAGCTCTGGAGAAGATGCACACCGACCAATTCGATTTAGTCCTCCTGGATGTGAACATGCCCGGTATGGGCGGTGTCCAAGCCTGTCGGGCCATCCGTAGCGGCCGCTCCGGGTTCGACTTGGCGATCATCATGCTGACCGTGCGCAACACCGAGAAGGATAAGATCGAGGCCCTGGATGCGGGTGCAGATGACTATGTGACGAAACCGTTCAATACTCCCGAACTGCTCGCCCGAATTCGAGCGGCGCTTCGCAGGCTGCCGCAGACCTCGGAAACCACGCCACAATGCGTCACGTTAGAAGAAGGTATTGAAATCGACTTCCGATCCCGCCATGTACGCACCCACGGCCGGGACATGCGTCTGACACCAAAAGAGTTCGACCTGCTTCGTTACTTTGTCACACACACCAACAAAACCATTGGACACCGTGAGCTTCTGCAAGCCGTCTGGGGGCCAGACTACGGAGAGGAGTCAGAATACCTCCGCGTCTTCGTGAACCAACTGCGCAAAAAGATAGAACCCGATCCCGCCAACCCCCGATACTTGCTCACCGAGCCTTGGGTCGGCTACCGCTTTTGCCTTCCTGAATGAGCGTTACGAAATCCTGAGCACATCTTTACGAAATCCTAAGCACGTGTTTATGCCTCCCTTACGCACCTTCGCCTAGCTTTGAAGCGAAAGCAAGGTGGCACCAATGGATATACATCGATCATCTGAGAATCATTTAGATCCCTCAATCGTGCCGAGAGTTGAGAGTCCCAACCTCTCGCCCGCCGACCAAAGCAGCGAGCGGCTTCAAGTGAATATTCTGTACACGACCCATTCAGGAACTCTCGCGGCCCTTAAGCTTGTCTCTCGGCTAGGTGCGAACCTGGGCACCTGCCCGAGAGTTCTCAGGTTGTACGCCGTTCCTTTCGCGCTGCCTCTCGAAAGACCAGCCGTGCGCGTCGATTTTCTTGAAGAACAACTCCGAGCCTTGGCGTGCGAACCCACAATGGAGTTCACGGCGCAAATCTATCTTTGCAGGGAACCACGACGGACGTTGCGCGAACTTTTCCCTCCGCATTCGGTAATCGTCCTCGCGGGTAAGAAGCGCTGGTGGCCGACGAAAGAGCAGCGGTGGATAAGGGTGTTGAAGGAACAGGGCCACGAAGTCATCTTTGTGAATTCTGAGTGAGGAGCCATGTTGGACTTGCTTTACATTTCGATCGCTACGCTGTTTTTCGTGGGCTGCTGGGCCTTCACCAAGGCCTGTGACCGGCTTTAAAGGAGGCCGCACGAAATGGACTACATCATTGCGGGTGTCGTTTCAGTGCTCCTGTTTGGCTATTTGGTGTACGCGTTGTTGCGCCCGGAACGGTTTTGAGGAGGAGTCATGACGTTCAGTGGCATTTTGTACATTCTGGTGTTTTTTCTGATCCTCTTGGCCTTGACGAAGCCGCTTGGCCTCTTTATGGCGAACCTGTTCGAGGGCAAGCGCACCTTTCTGCATCCGCTGTTGCGACCCTTGGAGCGGCTCATTTACCGCCTGAGCGGCGTGCGCGAAGACACAGAGCAGCGGTGGACGCAGTATGCGGCATCGGTTCTCGCGTTCAGCTTGGTCAGCTTCCTGTTTGTGTACGTCATTCAGCGACTGCAGGGTTTCCTGCTCCTCAATCCCATGGGATTCAGCACCGGCCATGCGCCCGGCAACGCCACCCCGATGACCCCGGACCTGGCATTCAACACCGCCGTCAGCTTTATGACCAACACCAACTGGCAATCTTACGGCGGCGAGATGACGCTCAGTTACTTTGTGCAAATGGCAGCGTTGACCGTGCAGAATTTCGTCTCCGCCGCGGCGGGTATCGCCGTGGCAATCGCCCTGATTCGCGGCTTTGCGCGCCGGCAGGCGAACAGCATCGGCAACTTCTGGGTCGACCTGACGCGGGCCACCATTTATGTGCTCCTGCCGCTCGCCTTGGCATTCGCGCTCTTTCTCTGCGCCCGGGGAGTTCCACAGACTCTGAAAGCTTACCAAAAGGCGACGACGGTGGAAGGCGCCACTCAAACGATTGCGGTCGGCCCGGTGGCGTCGCAGGAAGCTATCAAGATGCTCGGCACGAATGGCGGCGGGTTTTTCAATATCAACTCCGCGCACCCTTTTGAGAACCCGACTCCGCTCACCAACTTCTTCGAGATTGTCTCGATCCTCGTCATCTCGTCCGGACTCACCTACACCTTCGGAAGAATGGTGGGAGACACGCGACAAGGCTGGGCTCTGTTTGCGGCCATGGCTTTCCTGTTCTTTGCGGGGGTCTTTGTCTGCTATCCCTACGAGCAGGCGGGGAATCCGAATCTGGCGCGTTTAGGCTTAGAGACAGCGGCGACAGGGACGCAGCCGGGCGGAAATATGGAGGGCAAGGAGGTTCGTTTCGGTATTGCAAGCTCGGCCCTGTGGGCGACCGCCACGACGAACGCCAGCAATGGCAGCGTGAACAGCATGCACGATAGCTTTACTCCCCTGGGTGGCCTCGTCCCTCTCTTCAACCTTCAAACCGATGAGGTCATTTTCGGCGGTGTGGGGTCAGGCCTCTACGGGATATTGTTGTACGCGATCGTCGGCATTTTCATTGCGGGGCTGATGGTGGGAAGAACCCCCGAGTACCTGGGCAAAAAGATCGAGCAGAAGGAAGTCAAAATGGCCATGGTCGCCATCATCGCGACGGCCCTGGTCATTCTTGTGTTTGCAGCGGCGAGCACGGTGGTCCGATTCCGAGAGAAGGGCTATTGGAATCCCCCCGGGCCTGCCATCGCTAATGTCAACAATGCTGGCCCGCACGGCTTCAGCGAGATCTTGTACGCGTATTCGAGCGGCGCAGAAAACAACGGCAGTGCCTTTGGGGGGATCAACGCCAACACACCCTGGTACAACCTCACCCTGGGTCTGGCCATGTTGATTGGGCGTTTCGGGTTTATTTTGCCCGCCCTGGCCGTCGCCGGCAGCTTGGCCGCGAAAAAGAAAGTGCCCACCACAAGCGGCACCCTCCCGACTCACGGCCCGCTTTTCGTAGGCCTTTTGGTGGGGGTCATCGTTGTCGTTGGTGCTCTCACGTTCATCCCGGCGCTGGCCCTGGGTCCGCTGGTGGAGCATCTGCTGATGCACGAGGGGAGGCTGTTCTCCTCACTACTCTTTTCATTCTGGAGCTAATCGATGGCAACGACGATCGTGACTCCTCCCCGGGTTGACGATTTGACTACGCTCGTCCCAAAGAAATTGGTGCGCGCCCGCCCCTTGTTCGATGCGGAGCTGGTGGGCCGCGCCGTGAAGGAGTCGTTTTGGAAGCTGAATCCTTTTACGCTTCTCAAGAACCCCGTGATTTTCGTGGTCGAGGTCGGCGCCGCGCTCACGACGGTGTTCCTGATTCGGGACGCATTCACCGGAGCGGGAGGCATCAGCTTCGGTCTCCAGATTGCGCTTTGGCTGTGGTTTACGGTGCTGTTTGCGAATTTTGCTGAGGCCATGGCGGAGGCGCGCGGCAAAGCGCAGGCCGACACGCTGCGCAAGGCCAAAACGGAAACGACGGCCAACCGATTGAGTTCCTCCGGGAAGATCGAGATCCTGCCCGCCTCACGGCTGCGCGCCGGCGACATCGTGATTTGCAGTGCCGGCGAAACGATCCCCGGCGACGGCGAAGTCATCGAAGGTGTCGCCACGGTGGACGAATCCGTTATTACGGGTGAGAGCGCGCCCGTGATCCGCGAGTCGGGTGGCGACCGAAGCGCGGTGACCGGCGGAACCAAGGTGCTCTCTGACCAGATCAAGATCAAGATCACTTCCAATCCCGGCGAGACCTTTTTGGACCGCATGATCGCCCTGGTCGAGGGCGCCCAACGGCAGAAAACACCCAACGAAATCGCCCTCAACATTTTGATCGCCGGGATGACCATCATTTTCCTGCTGGCGGTTGTTACCTTACAACCGTTTGCGGCCTATAGCGTCGCCTCCGCGGGAGCGGGGACGGTCCCCAGCGTCGCCGTGTTTGTTTCCCTCCTGGTCTGCCTGATCCCGACCACCATCGGCGGGTTGCTCTCCGCCATCGGCATCGCCGGCATGGACCGCGTGATGCAGCACAACGTGCTGGCCATGAGCGGCAAAGCGGTGGAAGCTTCCGGAGACGTCAACACCCTTCTGCTCGACAAAACCGGCACCATCACCCTCGGCAATCGGCAGGCGGTCGAGTTCATTCCGCTGGAAGGAGTGTCGGAATCGGAGTTGGCCGACGCCGCACAATTGTCAAGCCTGGCGGACGAAACCCCGGAAGGCCGATCCATCGCGGTCCTGGCCAAGGAGAAATACAACCTGCGCGGACGCGAGTTGTCTCGGCAGGACGCCCGGTTCATTCCTTTTTCGGCTTACTCGCGCATGAGCGGCGTGGATCTGGATAGCCGCAGCTTGCGCAAAGGAGCCACCGATGCGATCGCGAAATTTGTCCAAAGCCGGAACGGGACGATTCCAGCGGACTTTGCGGAGATTTCCGATCGCATCGCCCGGACCGGGGGCACGCCACTCGCGGTCGCAGACGGGTCGCGCCTCCTCGGGTTGATCCACCTGAAAGACATTGTGAAAGGAGGCATGCGCGAGCGCCTGGCCCAATTGCGAATTATGGGAATCCGCTCCGTGATGATTACGGGCGACAACCCCCTCACGGCCGCCGCCATCGCCCAGGAAGCAGGAGTGGACGACTTCCTGGCTCAGGCGACACCCAAGGACAAGATGGATTACATCAAACGAGAACAGACCGAGGGTCGGCTCGTAGCCATGACCGGCGATGGCACCAACGACGCCCCCGCCCTGGCCCAGGCGGATGTCGGCGTTGCCATGAACACCGGCACGATGGCGGCGAAAGAAGCCGGCAACATGGTGGATCTTGACAGCAATCCGACCAAACTGATTGAAGTCGTGGCCATCGGCAAGCAACTCCTCATCACCCGCGGCGCGTTGACGACGTTTTCCATCATGAATGATGTGTCCAAGTACTTCGCGATCATTCCGGCGATGTTCGCGTCCACCTATCCGGCGCTCGACAAGCTCAACATCATGCGTCTGCACAGTCCCGCCAGCGCCGTCCTGGCCGCCGTGATTTTCAACGCGGTCATCATCATCGCCCTCGTTCCCCTGGCCCTGCGGGGAGTGAGATACCGGCCGCAAAGCGCCGCCGGGATGTTGCGGCGGAACCTGTGGATCTATGGCTTGGGTGGTTTCATCGCGCCCTTTCCCTGTATCTGGGCGATCGACCGCTTGCTGGCGCTAGTACACCTGGCCTGAGAGGCCGAAATTCGAAAATCGAAGCTCGAAAATCGCCGCGAGTTTCGAATTTCAAGTTTCGATTTTCATCTTAAGGAGACAAGCATGTGGCGACAATTCGCCCCGGCGTTACGAATGGTTCTGGCGTTTACGGTGCTGACCGGATTTCTTTATCCCGGTCTCGTGACGGGAGTCTGTCAAGTTATCTTCCCCAGGCAAGCCAACGGCAGCCTGGTCGAGGTGAATGGTAAAGTCGTCGGTTCGTCTCTTATAGGCCAGAACTTCACGCGGCCGGAATATTTCCATCCGCGCCCCTCTGCGGCGGGCAGCGATGGATACGACGCTTCCGCCTCGGCCGCCTCCAATTACGGCCCAACGAATCAGAAGCTGATCGACCGCGTCAAGACTTCCGCCGACGCATTCCGCAAAGAGAACCCCGACTACCAGGGACCGATTCCTGCCGACATCGTCACGGCCTCCGGCAGCGGGCTCGATCCGGACATCAGCCGGGCAGCCGCGGAAGCGCAAGCTGTGCGCATTGCGAAGGCGCGTGGCGTCACGGAGCAGCAGGTGCGGCAGCTCATAGCCAGCCAGACCGAGGGACGGTATCTGGGCTTCTTGGGAGAACCCCGAATTAATGTCCTGGGCCTCAATCTGGAATTGGACCGGCAATTTCCGCGCCGGTGATGAGGCCTAATCCGATCGCACGTCCCGAGGTCAGAACCCACTTTCAGAATTGCCCATTGGACCCCCTTCGATGGCGCGGTGAAGTGGAGCGAACGGCGTCCGGGGACCTCGCGCTCCGGTGGCCATTTCACTTTCATTGGATTTCTCGGAGATAATAGATGCGAGGCAAGAGTTAACGATCTTCGAGAGCCAACCATGGCCACTGAACGTCGCCCAGACCCCGAGCAATTGCTCCGCCAAGTGCAGGCTGAAGAGGAACACCTGCGCCGCGGCCGGCTGAAGGTTTTTCTCGGATACGCGGGAGGGGTTGGCAAGTCGTTTCGGATGCTGGACGAGGGGCGACGGCGTCAGGAGCGGGGAGAGGATGTCGTGGTCGGTGCGGTCCAAGCGAATCCCCCACCCGAAGTCGAGGCACTGCTTCGCGGCATGGAAGTTATCCCCTTGCAGACGCTTGCCGGTGTGCCTGTCATGGACGTGGAGACGATTCTTCGCCGCCACCCGGAGGTTTGTCTTGTGGACAGCCTTGCCTACAACAACCCTCCGGGGAGCCCGAATCCCAGTCGCTGGCGGGACGCGGAGGCGTTGCTCGAAACCGGTATCTCCGTGATTGCGACGGTCAATTTGCAGTACATTGAAGAGCAACTGGACAAAGTGGAGCGCATTACCGGCAAGCGCGCGACGGAGACCGTCCCCCAGAGCTTCCTGAGCACAGCGGATGAAATCGAAGTGGTTGATGCGCCGCCCGAAATGGCGCTGCAGCGGTCGGGGGTTGGCGCCGAGTCCCCCGCCAGTTCCGCCAGTTGGGAACATCAGCTTTCAGAACTGCGAGAGATTGCGCTGCTTCTCGCGGCAGAAGTCGTTGACCATCAGTTGGAGGCCTACCTTCGGCGCCAGGGCATCGAGCAGCTCTGGAGCACCCAGGAGCGCATCCTCGTGTGGATTACCCCGCACTCAGACGCAGCCGCCATCATCGCCAGCGGAAGGCGGAATGCCGATCGCTTCCAGTGCGAGCTCTTCGTCGTGTACGTTAGCCAGCCGGACCTCCCGCCCGTTGAGAAGGCAGTACTCGGTAAGAATCTCGCTCATGCACATGACGCAGGGGCACGAATCGAGGTGCTCGACGCCGAAGATCACGTTGACAGCATCATTCGATTCGCGCGGGTCCATGGCATCACCCAAATCTTCGTGAAACGGAACGCCCAGCAGGGCCTGTGGGATCGCCTCCTTGGTACCCCCATTGACCGCCTGATCCAGGCGGCTGAGGGTATCGATGTGCGAGTCTTCCCACAATAGGAGCGTATGACGGAACAGAGCCCTTGCGGCCGCCTCAAAATACTGCTGGGCTACGCTGCGGGCGTCGGGAAGACCATTAAGATGCTCGACGAAGCCCATGAGCTGAAGCGCCAAGGGGTGGACGTCGTTATCGGCTACTTTGAGCCGCACGGACGTAGGGACACCATCGCCAAGGCCGAGGGGCTCGAAACCATTCCGCGACGCAAAGTGCCCCACCGTGGAACCACGTTCGAAGAAATGGACACGGATGCTGTGCTGCGGCGACATCCGCAGGTTTGTCTTGTGGACGAGCTTGCCCACACGAACGTCCCCGGATCAGAGCGCACCAAGCGATGGGAAGACGTCCAGATCCTGCTGGGTGCAGGGATCGATGTGGTGACGACTCTCAATGTTCAACATCTGGAGAGCCTAAACGACCGAGTGAGGGATTTCTCCGGCATCCGCGTGCGGGAGACTCTTCCGGACTGGGTTGTGAAGCAGGCCGACGAGGTCGTCATGGTCGATCTTCCGCCCGAGGCGCTGCTGAACCGCCTGAAACGCGGCGTCGTCTACGCACCCGAAAAGGCGAGCCAGGCCTTGCAGAATTTTTTCAAGGAGTCCACGCTCGTGGCACTCCGCGAATTGGCACTGCGCCAGGCTGCTCACGAAGTGGATGCGCGGCAGGCGACGCAGGAGGCAGTTGAGGCCTCCCGGCCGGCCGCGCCCGAGAGTGGGGCCGCAACTCCATTCACCACGGCGGAGACAACTGACCGAATCCTGATCCACATCACCGCCAACCCGGCAACGGCCGCACTGGTTCGGCGCGGGCGACGAGTCGCCGATTTCCTCAGGGCCGATTGCTTTGCGGTCTTTGTCCACAGGGAATCGGTTTTTCGAGATTTGCCCTTGGCACAACGGGAAGCCGTCGAGAGACACTTGAACTTCGCGCGTAATCTTCGGATCGAGACCCGGCTGCTGCAGGGCAAAGATGCGGCTAGAACAGTTGTAGATTTTGCTCGCCTTAACGGAATCACCCAAATCTTCTTGCTGCGACCCCAAGGGGCTTCGTGGTCGAAGATCCTTAGGCGCGGCCTGCACCAACAGGTCGTCCGGCTGGCTCCTGACATGCAAGTTACCATCGTCGCCGAGCGGCGTCATGGCTAAAGGGTTCGCTCACCGCAGCCTGCCTTGTCCGCTGCCAATGCCCCCAGAATCCGCGAACAACTTGGGAACAAGATAAGCGTCCCCTGAAGCCATGGCGCGATTTGGTGGGCAGGAGGGTTGAGAAGTGCGCAAGCGCCCTGTGAACCCTTACCGGGTTCATCGGACGGGCACGTTCATCCCGATGAGACCCATTCGTTAACTCCAGCGCCATGCCGGGTTTCGGTGAAAGGCCTTCGGCGTTTCTCTCTCCGGGGAGTTGAGGAGCAGGCACACCTCGGGGCGTCGAAACCGTCCCGTAGGAATCGGCGTAGCGGAAGATCACGACAAAATTCAGTTCCCGATGCCAAACTCATTTCCGTATACTGTTGCTTCGGTCACACATCATGACAAGTATCCTGGTAACAGGCAGCGCGGGTTTCATTGGGTTCCACGTCGCCAAGCGGCTTCTGGCTGAAGGACATCAGGTGACGGGTCTTGACAATCTCAATGACTATTACGACGTGAGCCTGAAGGAAGCTCGATTGGCGCAATTATCTGCCCACCCGAAATTTACATTTGCAAGGGTCGACATCGCTGATCGCGAAGCAACATCGGATCTGTTCCAGTCGAAAAAGTATGATCGAGTGTTGAATCTTGCCGCTCAGGTGGGCCCGCGCTACTCGCTCGTCAACCCATATGCGTATGCGGAGACCAACCTCGTCGGCTTTGTGAATGTCCTCGAGGCATGCCGCAGGAGTCGAGTGCAACACTTAGTGTTCGCCTCGTCAAGCTCTGTGTATGGCGCCAATTCCAAGGTGCCCTTCTCGGTGCGGGATCGAGTCGACCATCCTGTGAGTCTGTACGCAGCCACAAAACGGGCGAATGAACTGATGGCTTACGCCTACTCACATCTTTTTGGCCTCCCCTGCACGGGGCTTCGCTTTTTTACCGTCTACGGTCCCTGGGGGAGGCCCGATATGGCGCCGTTTCTATTTACAAAAGCCATCCTGGAGGACCGGCCGATCGACGTTTTCAACTTCGGAGAGATGCGCCGGGATTTCACCTACATCGATGATGTCGTCGAGAGTGTGCGCCGCGTCTTGGACAAGATACCGGAGTCGGCCTTACCGGGTGCATCCGATCCGGAGGGTACGACCGTCACGAGTCCACCGTACCGTCTCTACAACGTCGGGAACAACTCCCCCGTCAACCTGATGACTTTCATTGAGCTCATCGAGGAAGCGACGGGGAAAAAAGCAAAGCTGAACCGCCTACCCCTTCAACTCGGTGATGTGCCCGCGACCTGGGCAGATGTCGACGATCTAGCCAGCGATCTAGGCTTTAGACCCCAGACTCCACTGAAAGAGGGGATCCGTTGCTTCGTCGATTGGTACCGGGGATACTATCGAATCTGAGGGCCCCCCCGAGGATTCAGAGGCCTGGTGTGAGCGACGAGTTGGAAGGCATGAGCAGCAGTCAAAGGGTCAGATTAACGGACTTGCCAGCGGCACCTGCCTGGTCGCCGCGGGAGGTTAATTCCAACCAAGGAGTCTCCAAGCGATGCATGTAGCGGTGATCGGAGCGGGATACGTGGGACTTGTGGTCAGCGCCGGCCTCGCTGACTTCGGCCTATTCGTAACTTCGGTGGACATCGACAAAGACAAAATCCGGCGCCTTACGGAGGGAAAGCTCCCCATTTTTGAGCCCGGACTTGATGAAATTGTACGGCGGAATACGCAGCTCGGCCGTCTACAATTCTCAGCAGACATCCAATTGGCGATCAAGAACTCTCTGGTCGTCTTTATCGCGGTTGGTACCGACGCCGGGCCGGATGGACTGCCGGATCTGAGTCAGGTCAGGTCGGCCGCAGAGTCGATTGCCGACGGGATGGACGACTACAAGGTGGTGATCATCAAGAGCACGGTCCCCGTCGGCACGGCCGCAGAGGTACGTCAAAGGATCGCCCGGCGCCTCAAACAGCCCATCGAATTCGATGTGGTGTCCAACCCGGAGTTCTTGCGGGAGGGTTCCGCGGTCGAAGATTTCTTCCATCCCAATCGCGTGGTCATCGGAAGCGCTTCCGACCGGGCGGTGGCGATCATGAAGGACATCTATCGGTCCCTCTACTTGATTGAAACGCCGTTTGTCTTCACAACCTGCGAGACCGCCGAGATCATCAAGTACGCCGCGAATTCCTTCCTCGCCTTGAAGGTGTCTTTCGTCAATGAGCTGGCGAATTTATGTGACGCCGTTGGACCCGATGCTGACGTACATGTCGTCGCGCGCGCTCTGGGCCTGGACCGGAGGATCGGCTCCAAATTCCTTCACCCGGGGCCAGGCTTCGGTGGATACTGCCTTCCAAAGGATACCCGAGCACTCTGCATGATGGCCCGGAAGTTCGGGATGACCTTCCGGACCGTCGAGGCGGCGGTCGCCGTCAACGACGTCCAATTCATGCGTGTCGTCGACAAGGTTCGAGAAGGACTGGGCGTACTCGCCGGCAAAACGGTGGCCGTTTTGGGTCTCTCCTTCAAGCCGAATACAGATGACATCCGCGAATCACGAGCGCTGAAGGTTTGCCAGACACTCCTAAAAGAAGGCTGCCACGTGCAGGTCTATGATCCGGTAGCGATGCCCCAAAGTTCTGAAGTCCTCAAAGGCGACCATGTCGAGTACTGTGCGAACGCCTACCAGGCAGCGGACGGATGTGACGCGCTCGTCACAGCGACGGAGTGGAATGAGTTTCGAAATCTCGACCTCGGCAGGCTCAAGGAGGCCATGCGGGGTGACCTCCTCATCGACGCCAGAAACATTTTTGAAGCGAGCAAGGCAAAGACGGCGGGATTCCGGTACTACGGGATGGGACGGCGGTAAGGGACTGACCGCGTCCGGGCCTGAACGTCTACGCGGATTTGAGCGGATAGGGGGGAAGAGGGCCGCGGGCAAGGTGGGCGTTCAAAAAGTCATGCAGTCCCACCGTTGGTGTGTTGCGGAGTAATTCGCCCAGGCGCTTCTCCATTTGGCCGAGATGAAAGTAGTGCCGGAACCGCGACCGCCACTTGCCTGCGAAACGTGGCTGGCCGGGATCAAGCTCCCAGGGATGGAAGTACAGCACGGCGCCTTTGCCCTCCCGATTTCGAACCCGGTTCAGCGCCCAGCGCGTGTACCACATCGGAAGAATCCGAAGATAGCCACCACCCCCAACGGGAAAATTCCAGCCCAGAAGACGAATCGTCGTCAAAGGTATTTCGGAGAGAGCCGGCCCGGACGAACATTCCCAACGAAAGGGGAATCGTGGCGCTTCCGGCATGCCGTAGAGGTCATGATGGATGGGATAAACACTCGAATCGTAAAGAAAACCTTCCTCGGCCAGAATCTCAACCGCCCAGAGTGAGTTTCGCACCAGAGAGAACGTCGGGGCTCGATAACCGACAACCTTTTGACCGCACGCGTCCTGAATGACATTCAGGGCGCGCCGAGTATCCTCTCGAAACTCCTCCGGCGTCATACGCCACAGGCGCCTGTGCCAGAAGCTATGGCATCCGATCTCGTGTCCTGCATTGACTATTTCCTGGAGGAGTTTTGGCTCCTTCTCCGCCACCCAACCAAGAATGAAGAAAGTTGCGCGGGCGTTTGTCCGACTGAAGAGTTCCAGCACGCGGCGCGTGTTGTCGACAACCCGGCGAGCGAAGTTCGGCCACATTTCGAGGCTGACCTGGTCGGCGAAGGCCTCGACGTGGAAGTAATCCTCAACATCAACGCTGAGGCCATAGGGAAGGTTGGCGGCCTGCGTAGGGGGGCAGGAAGACGAATTGTTCCCGCCCTGGGCACGAGTTTTTCCGGGAGCTTGCTCAGTTAATTCCATCGACTTGAGAGTATCTTGCGAATTGGTGTCCGTCTCCCGACACGTCAGAGGACCTTTGGTCAGGGTGAAGTACGTTCGGCGCTCTTATCCTCAAGGCCTTTTCGGATCCTCTGATCTGCGTCTGTCAACGAGGACACCCGAGAAATTTTGCGAGCGCGACCAAAGCGGGCGGAAAGTCGCGTGCTCGTGTCAACGTCCCATATGTTAACACAGCTCCCGCTGAGCGGGCGTGTCCGGGTGCCGTACCAACGAGATGGGACCTGACGACGTCGCTCCGGACCAGCCATTCACGAGAATACTCGAACGACTGTTTGTTCGACCGTAGGGGCTCCGATTGCGGATCTACTGAGAATGATAAATTATAGTTAGACTATTCAAAGAGCTCCGCTTGCTTCCAGAATGCCGTAACCAGCGCAGGGCGTCGGCCAATGTAGCTGAACGCAACCGTGGAGGCTACCTTATTTTGAGAAGTGCGTGACCTGCGGTGGCTCCGCGGAGGGAAAGGTGAACCGATTGGGCTTTGGTATCAATGTATTTATACCATTAGTATATATATTCGTCTATATATACCGTATAAGTATACAACAAGAAGCAAGGACTTCGAACCGCAGCCGTTAAGTGATTGAAAACAACGGCTCGCCCACGAACCAGCGCTTAAACACCTCCAGCTAGGCCATCAAGCCCGAAAGTCCATATTGCATCGCTGCCCCTCGTTCCGACGAGCTTCACAGACTTCGCGAGCAGCCTAGGAAATGCACCCTTGAGGCGCTACACTAGCGCGTGGCATCACAATATGGAACCCAGAACAATCTGAGCTCATGTCGGATACGCAACAATTCCGCAGGATGCACTTTTCATTGAAAGACCGGATCGTGTCCTTCCTCAGCGACAAGGTTTTCCAGAACTTCTCCTACACGGTCCGACACGGGCTTATTCAGGGAATGAAGCGCAAAGGAGGGTTGGGCTTCCTTCCCGCCGCCTTCGCTCGTTCCCCGCAAGGAGAAGCCGAGGTCGCGTTTCTGTTCAGTCTGGACCTCAAGGACAAGGTCGTCTACGACATCGGCGCGTTTCAGGGAATCATGACTTTGTTTTTCGCGCGGCAGGCAAAGACGGTCGTCACCTATGAGCCCCACCCGGCAAGCCATCGGCGCGTGCTGGAAAACGTCGAAGTGAATGCCCTTCACAACGTGATCGTTTTGAACCGGGCAGTGGGGGACCGAGACGGAACACTGACCCTTACGTACGATCCGCTCCTGCCGGGGGCGGCAAGCGGCGATTCAATCATTCGGGCGCAGATTGTCGATTCGCACGTCGGCGCGGTAACCCTTGCGGTAACGGTGGTCCGACTTGATGACGATATCGAGAGGAGCGGCCTACCGCTGCCCGACTTCATCAAGATTGATATCGAGGGTATGGAGCTTGCCGCACTTGTAGGTATGAAGAACACCCTCCTGCGCTGCCGCCCGGCGGTATACATCGAGATGCATGGCGCAACGGTGGAGGAGAAGGAGGAGAACGCGAGACGAGTTATCCAGCTTCTCACTGAGATCACCTACCAGAATATCGTGCACATCGAATCCGGGGCGATGATTACTCCTTCCAACGCATCGATGGCGCGCCAAGGCCATATCTTCTGCACCTCCCGCTCGCAAGCTTAGGAGCCGGTCGTCCCCATTACAACCAGGTGTCCCTGTGCCAAATATGCCGCAAGAAGCGGTCACATTTTTTCACTAAACCGGACTCCAACTGTGAGAGACTCTACGCCGTTTGCAGCTGCGTCGGTGTTTGGAAAATGCCAGGCGGAGGCGCCCGGCAAGCTCTTGATCTCGACCCAAAGGAAGAGTGGAAATAAGGACTGTGCAGTCGCCCGGATTCCGTTCTAGTCAGGGGTAGAGTCAGACTTTCGCGCGGAACACAGCTTGCCCGAAAATCGTAGGATGTGCTCGGTCCAATCCGAGTGGCGCGTCCCGACCCCGATTTAAGCTCTCCGGTTGTTGAGGAAAGAGAAACTGCATGGCCCTCCCGAACAATATCGACGACAGAGTGATTGCGAGCGGGAAGAGCGGAGCAGTTCGCCATCCCGCTGTGACCCTGGAAACCAAACGACAACATGCAGAATCACTGGCCACTGGAGGGCTCGCTCTCCTTCGCGCGGGACAATATGAAGAAGCGCTCCGCCTGTTTCATCAAGCCCTGGTGAACAATCCCGCTTTGGAGAGTGCGTGGTACCGGAAGGGCAATTGTCTTCAGTACTTGGGTCGGTATCAGAAAGCAATCACGTCCTACGATCGAGCTCTCGCAATCAACCCTCGCAATTCCTCGGCCTGGAATAACCGGGGCATTGCTCTCGTCGGCCTTGGTCGCGTCGACGCTGGCCTTCAGTGCTTCACCCAAGCTGTCTACTCGGAGGTGCGCGAACTGCGGGCTTGGTACAACCGGGCGATTTCCCTTCACTCTCTCGGCCGCTTCCCGGAGGCCATCGAATGTTATGCAAGGGTTCTGGCGCTTGAGGCGCAAGACTGCGAGGCGTGGCTCGAAAAGGGCAACGCTCTCCATCACCTCCGGCGATTTGAGGAAGCTGTGATTTGTTATGACCGGGCTCTGGGGCTCGACCCGCAGGAGACGCGGGCCTGGGTTAACCGAGGTGTCAGCCTGCATGGTCTGGGACGGTTCGAGGATGCGGTCGCGTCCTACAACCGGGCCTTGAAACTCGACGCGGGAAACAAACACGGCTGGTATAACAAGGGGTTGAGCCTTCATCTGCGGGGTCAGTTTCAAGGGGCCATCGAGTGCTATGACTATGCCCTCGAGCTCGATCCGCAGGATGCGAAGGTTTGGACAAACAAAGGAGCGAGCCTCCAGTGCCAGGGCCGGTTCGCTAAAGCCATCGCCTGTTACGATCAGGCCCTGAAAATTGAAGCCCAGTCGAGCGCCGCCCGACACAATCGAGCGAACAGTCTCCGCGCCCTTTGCCGCTCAAAAGAAGCTTTGTGTTCCCCCAATCGAGATCCGCAACTCGACCCTGCCAACCGTTGGGCGGAGTACGCCAAGACGACGAACGGGGCTCGTCCTGCCAGCGGATAGAAAGTAGAGAGCTCACCCCCAGATCTTCTGGTTCTGGTAGCACAAGAAACTATGGCACCCATCTCACCAACCCGCCCTGCTGCATCTCAGTGCAAACGGCCCGGGAATTCCTAACTAGTCTGCGAATTCCTCTCCCTGACGGATCGAGAACACCTTCCGGGACCCGCATCTTTCCCCAATGTGGTTCCCCGGTGTGGCGCGGCAGCCGCACCCGCTTATTTTCTGGCCTTCTCGAGCAGCAGCGCCCAATCCAACCAGCCTGGAGGTTTCGGAAGAGTCCACGCTGGCCCCTGGACCGGAGGCAGTGGGACTATCTCGCCTGTTGTGGCGCTGAACCACTTGGCGTCATAAGTCCCCGGCTCGAGCTTGATCGTGACTTCGCCGCAAGCTTCCTGGTATCCGAAATGTTCCTGGTTTCCGCACAAAGGACGGACTGGGATATACACCGCGTAGATCTCGCCAGGCTTGGCAAGGCAATAAGCGCCTTTGCTCACGAGCTCATCGTGCGGTTCGGTCTTCCACCATTCGAAGCTGGTGAAGAAATCCACCATGTGCTCGTAGCCTTTGAGCATCACCATGGTGTCATCGCCCCGGCCATTGATCCAGCCGCCCCCACTATCCGGCCAGACGTTCGTGCCGCGGCGGCAACTCTCTCCAGCGGTTCCGTACGCGCCCGCCATCGCGATGTCCCAAGCTGTCTGCCGCAAGATTTCCGCGGAATCTCCCGGCGGCGCCGGCGCCCAGTGCGGATAGTGGTCCTCATATCCGTACTCCTCGTTGGCCTGCGGAATGATCCGCCCGGTCTTTTTCTGAATCTCCCTCTCCTCGAGCATGAGGGCGTGCTGCTGGCGCGACCAGTTCTGGATGGAAGTAAATCCGAACCAGTCGGAGGCGCGGTCCTGGTGCTCGCGATACACGGGGTGGCTGGACGCCAGATGCTTGTAAGGATCCCAGGCCTCGATCAGCGTTCCCGTCTCGTGCGCCCACTTTTCATCGCGGAAGCTGTCGAGATCGTCCCCCAGGTCGTAGGTGAGGTTCGAAAACGCGCTCAAGCGCGCGACTGCGTAGCGAATGTACCGGCGCTCATCTTCGCCGCCCGCCGCAGGCTGAGCCGTGTGCGTCGAAATATCGAGAATCGCCGAGATGATGACGTCGCGATCCCGCGCGAAGCGCAGCATGCGCTCCCATTTCTGCCAGTAGAGAATGTTGAAGCGGGTGAAATCGATCCCGGGCTGATCGAAGCTCTCAGGCGCTACAGCAATCCAGGGGCGGAGCGCCATCGTGAAATTCTGGCCTGTCATCACCGGCTCGCCCCAAAAAACGTTCGCTGCACCGGCGACGAGTACACGGATTCGGTTGATCTTGAGCCGGTGCAGCCGTTCGATGCTGTGGTTGATGACCCTCTCCTCGCGCCAGCCCATCAGCCAGAACGCCGTGGTGCCATTGAAAAAGTAATGTTCACCCGTGCCTTCCCAGATGAAATGCCAGGGATATTGGGGATCCACGCGGATCGGGCCTCGCCGGTGGCCTTCCACGGCACGGATGCTCCCGGAGTAAGTCTTCGTGAACTCGCCCTGGCGGTAAGTAATCGAGTAGCTGAAATCGCCCGGCGACCAGGGCATGAAACGCACGCGGAAGACGCTGCCGTCGGGCGAATCACAGAAGCCGTCCACGGAGAGCCGCTTGCTCTCGCCGGCTTTGCCGAATTGGGCTTCGACCACGGCGTCGGTGAAGGGATTCTTCGCATCCGGGGAAGCAACATTGATCGTGACTTCCACAAAATCGTAGGCTTCAACGCTCGCGGCCGACTGTGAGAAGCTGACGCTCGCCGGCGATGCCAGGGCCGTATTGGCCGCTCCGGCGGCCATCAGGAATGCGACGATCAGCACCCCTCGAAAATTCGATATGAGGATTCCTATTCTTAGAAACATGAATTCACTCCTTCGGCGATAATATTGGTAATTCTACGAGCGCCCATGGGCGTGGACGGCACACATCTAGCTCTTGTGCAAATAGAGCGCCGCCGGTCCTGCAAAGGGCGTATAGAAGATGGTGCTTCCTCCGCCGCGGACGGACTTTGCCGGGACCGCGACCCCCTTGGTGACGTTGAACCACTCGACCGTATACTCGCTGCCGGCGTCCGCCAGGTTGACGGAAAACTCGCCATGGTTCCCCGGCTGAAAAACCAGGTACTCCTTTCCGGGGCTCGCCAGGCAGTAGCGTGTCCCTGATAACTCGTCGTGGGGCGTCATGGCCGCCAGATCGATCCTCTCGGAAAACTGGCGCGTCTGGCCCATCCCTTCGCGGGCGGAATCTTGCCAGGTTGGGGAAGGGAGAAGATCTTCCATGAAGAGCACATTCAGCCCGCGGCAAAAGCTCTTCCACACCCAGGCGGCGTCGCCGCCCGTGTGGCCCCAGAGGTGGTCGGTGTCGTTTACGATGACTTTGCCCCGATATTCGCCGGAAGGATCATCTCGATAGTTTTCGCGCGCGTCTCCCGGGTTGGGCGAGACCCAGTCCGCCGGGCTGTTGAAGACCACGGCGTTGTTGCCCCGGCTGTACTGCACGGTCATCCCCACCGGGTGCTGTTTTGGCTTCGTGGATTCATAATCTTTGACATACTTGACAACATAATATTGCCAGTCGGTCGAGTCGCCCCCGGCCTCGTTGCACACTTCATAGAGAACGTTGTCGAGATCGCTCACCGTGTCGATGACCTTGCGCAGGTAGGCTTCCTGCAGCGCCAGCACTTTCTTCCCCATGGCAGTGACCTGAAGGGTGTTGAAATCCGTCCCCTTCCCGTTCCCGCTCGCATCTGCATCAACTTCCTGGATGTTGTTCTTGCGATTAAACGGATGGCAGAGCCAGGCGTCGGTGAATTGCAGCGCCCAGCCCTCGAAGAGCTGGACGGCAACGTACATTCCCCGCTCGCCGGCCGTGGTGATGCGCCTCCGCATCCGGTCGAAATATTCCTGATTGAACCTGGTCAGATCGAATTTGGGTTTTCCATCCGCGGCCAAGCCCGGCCCGCTGCGTACCCAGGGATGAGGCTGGCAATACTTGGTCAGCAATACCGGATGCTCATCCGTCCATTTCGGCGATTCCCAGCGCCAAAGGCGAAAGAAGTTGTGATGGTGTCTCGTCAGGAGGTCCAGGTAGGCATCGTAATCAAAGATCGCGGGAGGGTCCTGAGTCTCCCGTAGACGGTGGCCGTTGTCCTGGAAATTATGCCAGTTGTGCGTGCCCGCGAGATAGATGGCCTTTCCCGAACCATCGGTGAAATAGCGCGGGTTGGAAGCGAGCACGCGCAGCGGCCCCTTGGCGGGAGCGGAGCTGAGCGCGACCGCCCTCGCGGGCCCCGTGGCCGCGCCCAGAATGCCGCCGCCGGACACCCCGCGGAAACCTGAGACGCAGGCTATCGCTGCCGCACTAGATGAACCCCTCAAAAATCTTCGCCGCTCCATGGCCGCCCTTCTTGCCTTTCAAAGGTAGTTACATGCATTTCAAAGATGCGCGCCCCATCGAGAAGTCACGCTGTCATGCTTCTCCCGCTCTGAGCGGGAGAAGCATCCCCGCATTTTACCAAAGAAGAGAAATGCCGAGACCCTCCGGGTGTGCGATTCCGAATTGAGGGCTGGTCCCGCGAGGTGCCCCCGCCGTGAGCGTGACGCCTGATTCCCGCCCTTTTCATAACCCCATCCGGACATCGTGATCTACAAGGATACTGGATAACTCTTGTTGAAATAAGTTCAGCCCGCGCAACAGGCGGAGGCGCCGATTCACCATTCGCACCCGCGCGACGGCCCAGCCGGCGCTCGCGGAATTTCTTGACGCCCACGAAGGCGAGCCTCTATACTCGCGCGAAATTCTTTAATGCGAGCCTTTCGCCGGGAATCGAGCCACCATGCGTCCAAAGAAGAAAGCCCCTCCGGATTTCATCCCGAATCGTTTTCGCGACCAGGTCGCCCTGGTCGTGGGCGGCGCCCAGGGCATCGGCAAAGCCATCGCGGTGCGGCTGGCGCGCGAAAGCGCCCTGGTGATTCTCGCGGATATCGACCGTAAGATGCTCCGCCAGACCGCGCAGGAAATTGCCGGAGACGGAGGAAGCGTCCGAACCATCGCCTGCGACGTGCGCAGCGAGGCGCAGGTGAACCGCATGGTGGCGAGAGTCATCCGCTGGACCCGCCGCATCGACGTGCTCATGCAGATTGCCGGCGTCGCCAAGCCCGCGCCGTTTTTGAAGACCACCACCAAACTCTTCGACTGGATGATCGACACCAACGTCAAAGGCTCGTTCCTGGTGGCGCGCGCCGTGGTACCGCACATGATCAAGCAGCGGCGCGGCAAAATGGTCTTCATGGCTTCCACCAACAGCTGGGACGCCGAGGCGGAACTCGCCCCCTATAATATTTCCAAGGCCGGCGTGTTCCTGCTCTCCAAAACGCTGGCGCGCGAATTCGGCCATTTCGGAATCTATTCGAACGCTCTCGGCCCCGGGTTCATCCGCACGCGCCTGTCGGAATGGGTCCTGTCGCATCCGGGCTTCAAAGAAAAATATGAGACCGTCATCCCTCTGGGAAGAATCGGCACGCCCGAAGACATCACCGGCCCGGCAACGTTTCTGGCTTCGCGGGATTCGGATTATGTGAATGGCGTTTTGCTCTTCGTGGACGGCGGACAGCTCGCTTAGGAGAATCGCTCGACGGTCCCCGCTGCAGCCACATTCCCGGTGAGGCGGGCAGTCGTCCGAACATTGCATCCGCTCGCTGATTTCGGGGCACGCAACCAACACACTGGCATGCCGCTGGCGAAAGTGACCACCGGCCGCGGCCTCGCAGAATGGAAATATGAGTACGACCGAAACCATTCGTACGCCTAACGGCGCTGTCGTCCCCCGGCTGCGCCGGGTTCTCTCCTTGTGGGACCTGATTCTCTACGGCATTGTCGCCGTCACGCCCAGCGCGCCGGTAACCGTCTTCGGTCTGGCGCTGGTGATGTCGAAGGGCCACGCGGTCGATACCATTCTGGTGGCGATGGTCGCCATGGTTTTCACCGGTTTCAGCTACGGACGCATGGCGGCGCTCTATCCGGCGGCGGGTTCGGCGTACACCTACGTCGGGCGCGGCCTCAACCCCCACCTGGGCTTTCTGGCAGGCTGGGCGATGCTGCTCGATTACGTGGTCATTCCCCTCTTCTGCGTCATCTACGGCTCGCTGGCCGCGCAGCGCCTGTTTCCCCAGGTTCCTTTTATCCTCTGGACGGCGTTCATCGCCAGCGCCCTCACCTATCTGAACCTGCGCGGGATTCGTTCCACCGCGCGCGCCAATCAGGTATTAATCAGTTTCATGATGGTGGTCCTGATCGCTTTTATTATTCTGGCCATCCGCTACACCATCTTTCACCAGGGTTGGGCGGGATTGCTCACCATCGAACCCTTCTATAATCCCAAGACCTTTAGCGTCGGCTCACTCGCCACGGCGACCTCATTCGCCGCGCTGACTTACCTGGGCTTCGATAGCGTCACCACACTCGCCGAAGACGTCCACAATCCCCGGCGGAACGTGATGCTCGCCACCGTCCTGGTGTGCGCGTTTACCGGGATCTTTGGCGGGTTGCTGGTTTACCTGGGCCAGGTCGTTTGGCCGGACTACCAGACGTTCCCCAACATCGAAACCGCCTTCATGGACGTGACGCGGCGCGTGGGCGGCCCGCTGCTCTTTCAAGCCATGGCGGTGCTGCTGGTCATCGCCAACATCGGAGCCGGTCTCACGGGCCAGGTGGGCGCGGCGCGACTGCTCTTCGGCATGGGGCGCGACAACGTTCTGCCGCGTCGAATCTTTTCTTACCTCGACCCCAAGCGGAACACCCCGACAATCAACATCTGGATGATCGGCATTCTGGCTTTCGTCGGCGCGCAGTTCATGAGTTACGAGCTCACCGCGGAAATTCTGAACTTTGGCGCGTTTCTGGGGTTCATCGGAGTGAACTTTGCCACGCTCTGGCAGTTCTACGTGGTCGGCCAGCCGGGGCGAAAGAAAGATTTCCTCACAGACGCCCTGGTCCCCGGCCTGGGCGCTATCTTCTGCTTCTTAATCTGGTGGGGGCTCGCCACACCCGCGAAAATCGCGGGCGGAATCTGGTTCGCCGTGGGCTTGATCCACAGCGGCATCCGCACGCGCGGCTTCCGAACCCGTCCGGCGATGATCGATTTCTCCGAATCGTGACTGGCCATAGCTTGTTTCCGGAACCAATCGGTCTTTCAAAGGAGACAGAACGAACATGGCAACCGACGGCAAGATCGCGCTGGTAACCGGCGCAGGCAGCGGCATCGGCCGCGCCGTCAGCCTGGCCTTGCACTCTGCGGGTTGGGCTGTCGTGCTGGCGGGGCGCCGCGCCGCGCGGCTGGACGAGACGGCGGCGTTCGCCAAGCCCTCCGGCGGCAAGATGCTTCCGGTACCGACCGACGTCAGCCAGCCCGAGAGCGTTCGGGCACTCTTCGCCAAAATCAGGGAAACCTTCGGCCGGTTGGACCTGCTCTTTAATAATGCCGGCCTCAGTTCGCCCGCCATTCCGATGGAGGACCTCACCTACAACCAGTGGAACGCGGTGGTGGGCGCAAATCTTACCGGCGCGTTCCTCTGCGCCCAGGAAGCCATCAAGATCATGAAGGCGCAGCAGCCGCGCGGCGGGCGGATTATTAACAATGGCTCGATCTCGGCCCACGCTCCGCGGCCCCATTCCGCGCCCTATACGGCCACCAAACACGCCATCACGGGACTGACCAAATGCATTTCGCTCGACGGGCGCCCCTACGACATTGCCTGCGGCCAGATTGATATCGGCAACGCCGCCACCGAACTCAGCGCGCCGATGGCGAAGGGCGCCCTCCAAGCCAACGGCTCGACGATGCCCGAGCCCCGCTTCGACGTCCAGCATGTGGCCGACGCGGTGCTTTATATGGCCAGCCTGCCGCTGGACGCCAATGTGCAGTTCATGACCGTCATGGCGACCAAGATGCCATTTGTCGGCCGCGGGTGAATGGTAACCACAGTCCCGCAGAAAGTGTGACCGTGGCAACCACCATGCGTCGGGGGTTGGGCGCGGGTCGTTTGACATGCGTGGGGAGGGGGTGTATAAGAGGGGCGGTATTCCCATTGTCAACTGGAGGATGATCATGAAAAGCCTAGGCTTGTCGATGGCCGTCTTTGTGTTCGGCGCGCTCGTGGTTCTTTCCGCGCCGATCGCCACGGCCCAAGATATGGTGAAAACTTCGCCGAAAAATTTCACGGTTGTGCTCGACAACGACCAAGTGCGCGTGGTGCGTGTGGTTCTCAAGCCCGGAGAGAAACTGGCAATGCACTCGCATGGAGCCAATATCGTGTACGCTCTGAGCTCCGGCAAATCCAAGTACACTCTCGCGGATGGCAAGACCGAAGAGCGCGAAATGAAGGCCGGAACAGCAGTTTGGTCAGACGGCGTCACCCATGGCACGGAAAACATCGGAACGACTGAAACCCGGGCGCTGGTTGTCGAACTGAAGAAGTAAGCAAGGAACGTCCCCGCGAGGGCCAGGGATTTGCGAGGGGGAGTCTCTGCCCGCCCTGGGTGCCTCTTTCACCCGCGGGCTGACGCAGACCATCCTGGGTCTCTGTTTTTGCGCCGCCTATTGGCGCGCAAAGCTACAGCTCGGCAGCCCGCTGCGGAGTTGAAATACCGGCCAGAATTCGTGTTAACATCCTTGCACATAGAAGCGAGGCAAGAAGTGGCGCGGTACAGTCTATACTTCGGCGACTGCCTCTCGTGGATGGAGAAGAGAGAAGATCATTCCATTCACGCCATCGTTACCGACCCACCGTACGGACTAAGAGAATACACTCCGCAGGAAAAAGAGAAGCTTCGCAACGGGCACGGGGGCGTGTGGAGGATTCCACCCTCGTTTGACGGGTGCAAAAGGCGCCCTCTACCTCGTTTCACCGTTCTCACCGAAAGCGACCTTGAGAAACTCCGCGGCTTCTTTTCGCAATTCGCCCGTCGCGCAATTCGTGTATTGGTGCCAGGCGGCCATCTGTTTATTGCCACCAACCCTTTGCTCTCACACCTTGTTTACCTGCCGCTCATCGAAGGCGGGTTCGAAAAGCGCGGCGAGATCATCCGGCTGGTCAAAACGCTGCGGGGCGGCGACCGCCCCAAGAACGCCCACGGAGAGTTTGCCCACGTCACGGTGATGCCACGGTCAGGCTGGGAGCCGTGGGGGCTGTTCCGCAAGCCGTGTGAAGGACGAGTCCAGGACAACCTGCGCAAGTGGAAAACCGGGGGGCTGCGACGGATTTCGCCCGACAAACCCTTTGAAGATGTCATTCGCTCCGCCCCAACTCGCGCCGCCGAGCGAGCCATTGCCCCCCACCCTTCCTTGAAGCCCCAAGCCTTTATGAGGCAAGTGGTACGAGCCTCGCTTCCCCTCGGAGTCGGAACTGTGCTCGATCCGTTTATGGGTGCGGGATCGACGATTGCCGCCGCGCTGGCGGTGGGGTACGAAAGCATCGGAATCGAGAACGATCCTTTGTTTTACCGGATGGCCGAGCGAGCCATACCCAAGCTCGCTGAGCTTGGCGCAGAGGGTAAGTCTCCGGCCGCCATTTCCGTTCGCCGCGCGCTCCGTGACGAGCGAGTGCTTCCGTTGCCATTCCAGGCGTAACCCGATCTGAGGAGTGACGTTTGGCCCTTGACGCAGAAGGATTCGACAGACAGGTTCCGTTACCGCTTGAATTGAAAATCTCTCACGTTCGGAAGGCCATCGAGTACATCGAAAGAGAAGCAACAGACCTTGTTGAAGTTTACTTTGAACAAGCCAACGTGTTCAGCGGCCTGGTGGGGATCTTCGGCGTTCGAGCCCTTCATTCGTTAAGTCCCTACAAAAAGCACAAGCATCCTGACGTGGCGCAGCAGCGCTTCCCGGACTTGTCCCTCGGCGGCAAGTTGAATCCACCTCCCGTACAGGCTTTGGAGTCAAAAGGAACCACCCGTCCGTGGGCCCTGCAGTCGCATTATAATCACGCGGGCTGGTATATCATTTGGCGTTATCTGGTCGATCCAGCGAAGATCATCAAGGCTGGAAGGTCGGTCGTGATCTGGCGCGTCGATGTTGCTTTCTTAAGTGAGCAGGACTGGAAGTACGAAGGAAGCAAGGCCGGCGAGGGCCGAGGTGGCCGAACTCATACGTTCGGCGTGAAGCACCCTGCTGATCGCTTCGCAAGCGCCATGGTTTATCGCCATCCCAGGATCGTCCTGCGCCAGAGCAGGCCAACTCTCATCAATGGCGAGGGGTAATCCGCTGGACGATGGAGTGATTTCCTCGGTCTATGAAATGCTCCGAGGAAGTTGCGCCGCCGGCGCTCCCATCACACTGCACGAGCCAACCAAGCCCATGCTGACCGAAGCTGCGGCGGCGGGCTTTTCTTGCCTCACGATTCAGGCCGCAGAGTTTGAGAACAACTCTGCGCTACCTGCTACGGCACGCGGCCTTGAAAGGTTTACGGCGAGGGGCCAACCCAAGTCGTCGGCGGGTCGTTCAAGGACACCGCCACCCGGCCGTTTACTTCCGAGGATGTTCGCTTCACGACGCGCGGCAAAACGCTCTACGCCATCGCCCTCGCCTGGCCCGCCAACGGCAAGCTGACCATCAAGTCACTCGCCTCCGGCTCCGGGCTGTATTCAGGCAAGATTGGCAAAGTCGAACTCCTCGGCTCCAAGGCGCCACTGAAATGGACTCAAACCGCCGCGGGCGTTACCGTCACCCTGCCCGCGCAGAAACCGTCTGATTACGCGCTGGCACTCAGGATCAAACAGCGGTAGCCACGCTCAGGGTTTT
>Ga0315281_10002632_pt1 | contig 26606 bp, 26 predicted proteins | sample YL17G07_0_MG_FD_204540 | JGI IMG/M metagenome (GOLD analysis project Ga0315281, IMG submission 204540) | Sediment microbial communities from Yellowstone Lake, YNP, Wyoming, USA - YL17G07_0 | ecosystem: Environmental > Aquatic > Freshwater > Lake > Sediment | place: USA: Wyoming | collected... | reverse complement strand
GCGACGGCTCGCTCCAGGGCCATTCGATCACGTGCACGGCCGTCACCGACCCGCGCGATTCTTCAGCGATCGCGCACGCCTCCTCGAGCGCGGCCAGCGACCACTCGGAGAAATCGACGGCGCACACGAGCTTTTTGAACGGAGCCTCGGCGTCGAACTGGGCCTGCGGCGGGACGGTGAACACCGGGCACGTCGCTTTGCGGACCACCTTCTCCGCCACCGATCCGAGCATCAGATGCTCGAATCCTCCGGCGCCGTGCGTGCCCATGACGATCACGTCGGCCGGCAGCGCGGCCGCGTGCGTCAGGATGTCGCGGGCGGCCTGTCCATGCTCGACGATCACGTCGACACGCAGTCCCCTCGTTGTCGCATCCGCAAACAGGGCCGCCGCCTCGGTCTCGAGCCGGCGCATGTCGTCATCGCGCGACAGCGCCTCGAGCACGGGCGTGTCCGGCGGCACAAACGGCGACGGGTAGACGTGAAGCGCCGTGATGTCGGCGTGGTGGATTCGCGCCAGGGCGATCGCGTATTGAATCGCGCGGTCCGACGCCTCGGAAAAATCCACCGGACAGAGAATGTGCCTGAACATCTGACCCCTCTGCCGCCGGGATTTGCAAAGAGGACGCCGTCAGCCGCGCCGGAATTCCGGCAGGCTTGGCCGGGCGACGTTTCTGTCAGAGTTCGGCCGAAGCTGAGGGCTCCTTCTTCGGCTCGTCGATGTCCGTGAGCGTCGCTTCCGTCAGCAGCAGCACGCCCGCGACCGACACCGCGTTCTCGAGCGCCGTGCGGACGACCTTCGTCGGATCGATGATGCCGGCCTCAATCAGATCGACGTAGCGCCCGACCCCGGCGTCGAAGCCGTAAGCGCCCGTACCGGCTGTCATGCGGTCCACGACGACGCCGCCGTCGACGCCGGAGTTCTCGGCGATCTGGCGGGTCGGCGTTTCAAGCGCGCGGCGAAGCATCAGCATGCCCGTTCGCTCGTCGCCCGTGCTGGCGGCCGCGAGCGTGTCGACGGCCGCAATCGATCTCAGGAGCGCCAGTCCGCCGCCCGGCACCACGCCTTCAGCCATCGCCGCGCGTGTCGCGCTGATGGCATCTTCGAAGGCCTCGCGCCGGTTCTTCATTTCCGCCTCCGATGGCGCGCCGACGCGAATGACGGCGACGCCTCCGGTCAGTTTCGCCAGGCGCTCCTGCAGCTTCTCGCGGTCGTAGTCAGAGGTTGTCGTCTTGATCTGCTCGCGGATCTCGGCGGCACGCCCGTCAATCGCGGCTCTGGTCCCGGCGCCACCCACGACGGTTGTCGAGTCTTTGTCCGCGATCACACGGCGCGCCTGTCCGAGGTCCGTCAACACCACGTTCGCCAGCTTGATGCCGAGTTCCTCCGCGATGAGCTTGCCGCCCGTGAGGGTGGCGAGATCGTCGAGCATCGCGCGGCGCCGATCGCCAAAGCCCGGGGCCTTCACGGCCGCGCAGGGGAGCACGCCGCGGACTTTGTTGACGACGAGCGTGGCGAGCGCGTCGCCGTCGATCTCGTCGGCGACGATGAGCAGCGGCCTGGCGCTTTTCGCGATCTGCTCGAGCAATGGCAGCAGCTCGGTCATCGTGGCGATCTTCTTCTCGTGAATGAGGATGAACGGCTCGTCGAGGACGGCCCGCATCTTCTCGGCCTCGGTGATGAAATACGGCGACAGGAAGCCGCGATCGAAGCGCATGCCTTCGACCACCTCGACCGTCGTCTCGGTGCCTTTGGCCTCTTCGACCGACGTCGTGCCTTCGACACCGACGCGTTCGAGGGCATCGGCGACGAGCTCGCCGATGGACGCGTCGTTGTGCGCCGAGACCGTCGCGACGGCCACGCGCTGCTTGCGATCGGTGACCGGCTTCGACAGATCGCGGACGGCGGCCACCACGACGCCAAGCGCACGATCGAGTCCGCGCTTCAAGTCGATGGCGCTGGCGCCGGCCGCGATGTTCCGCACGCCTTCCGAGAAGATCGTCGCGGCGAGGAGCGTCGCGGTCGTCGTGCCGTCGCCGACGTTGTCGCCGGTCCGCTCCGCGGCTTCGCGAATGATCTGCACGCCGAGATTTTCTTCGTGGTCGGCGAGCTCGAATTCCTTGGCAATGGTGACCCCGTCGTTGCAGACGAGGGGTTTTCCCCATTTCTTCTCGACCAGCACGCATTTCGAGCGGGGGCCCAGCGTCACCCGGACGGCATCGGCCAGCGCGTTGGCGCCATGGAGGATTTTTTCGCGTGCGGCCGACTTCACCATCAGGCGTTTATGCGGCACAACACACCTCCCCGTCCCGTAATGCCTGTTGGCAGTGCAAGCGAAGAGCCGGATACTGGTGCCGGAATTCCGGCGGGAGCGTAACTTGCAGCCTTTCCAAGCGAGGTTTGATATGCGACGAATTCTTTTCGCATCGGACTTTTCCAAGGCGTCACGCAGGGCGTTTGTGACGGCGGTCAAGACGGCGAAGAGCAGCGGCGCGGCGCTCTCAATCGTGCATGTGCTTGCGCCCTTCATCCCGATCGCGCCCGATCAGTACATCGGGCCCGACACGTGGGAGGAGATCGACGAGCAGTCGCGGAAGTGGGCGACGCGTCACCTGAACGCGCTGGCGGCAAGAGCTAAGGCCGCGGGTGTGAAAACCAAGGTGCTCCTCGTCGAAGGCCAGCCGTCGAGGGAGGTCACGCGCGTTGCGCGCAAGGTCCACGCCGATCTGCTGGTCATCGGGACTCACGGCCGCACCGGATTTGCGAAGCTGTTCCTCGGCAGCGTCGCAAGCCAGATCGTTGCGACCTCCAAGTGTCCGGTGATGACGGTCCGAGGCTAGTCCACGGCGGTTAGTCATAGATGCGCAGCTGGACGAACGCCGCTGACGGAGACGCGCCGAAGTCGCTCCCCAGCGCCGGTCCGACCGGTGTTCGTCCGTACGGAACGTAGCCGCTGAGCAGCAACGAGACGCGATCGCCAAACGTGAGCGTCGCCGAGGCCACGACGACGCCCGATCCATCGACAGGACTCTGCAGCCACTGGAGCGCGGACGACCACTCTGGCGAGAACTCGTACGACGCAAGCGCCGCCAGCGCGTGACGTCCGAGGATCTGCGTGTCGCCTCTCAGATACCGTTCCTGAAAGTCCGGGTCGGCAAGCCTTGGCAGAATGTCAGCCGCTCGTGCCGCGCCGAATCCCGAGTAGTGATACTCGACATAAAGAAGGATGCCGCTGCCCGCGGCCACTCGATACGATCCGCCCGCGACCGCCTTGGTCACCACGTCCGCCGGTGTGTTGAAGACCGCAACCTCGGCATGCAGCTCTGCGTCACCCACCGCCGCCGACGTCGTGGCGCCGGCAAACATGTCGCGTGCCCGCCGTCCGCCGACGACTTCCACATCCGCCCTGCCGGCGTAGCCGCGCAGTCGTCCGGCAAATGCCGAGTGATCGATGTCGGTGCCGAATGCGCTGACCGCATCAACCGACACACGGTCGGCCAGTTTCACATCGGCGCGAACCGCGTCCACGCCGCGCCGCCATTCCCGGTCCGCTTCGAGCGGCGTGAACGGAGAAAACACATCGACGGCGCCAAACAGCACGCCGCGGCCCCATCCGATCGCCTGCCGCCCCACCGTGAGATTCACGGCGCCGCTCCTGACGTGCAGCGCCGCCCGATCCATTTCAAGACGCCACTGCGCATGAGCACCTGATGCCAGCTCCCAATCCAGCTGACGGATTCTGAACGGCGCGTTCGCTTCGGCCGGCAGCACACCGGACACGCCTGACTGGGACAAAAACGCCCGCAGGCGCTGCTCGACGGCGACCTCCACGCTGACGTCGTCGTTGATGCGGACGGTTGGCTCAAGACGGAAGCGCCAGAATCCTTCGGCGCTGCCGCGGTCGGGAAACAGCACGGGAGCGTCCGGCATGCGCGAGAAGAGCGCGCTGCTCTTGAGCGACGAGCGAAGCGACAACCGCGGCGCCTCGTCCTGCGCAGGCGCGCTGGACGCTGCGGCGAGCAGCGCGCACGCGGCCAGCACGGTGACCCGGCGTCCGGCGGTCACGACGTCGGCACCTGCGGCTCGTCCTTCGACACCCGGCCGTCGACGAGCGTCACGATGCGGACGGCGTGCGCGACGACGCGCGGATCGTGTGTGGAGAAGATGAACGTCATGCCGTGGCGATCGCGCAGATCGCGCATCAGGTGCATCAGCGTCTCGGCGTTCTCGCCGTCGAGATTGGCCGTGGGCTCGTCCGCGAGCACGAGCGTCGGCCGCGACGCCACGGCGCGGGCGACGGCGACGCGCTGCTGCTGACCGCCGGACAGCTCGTTGGTGCGGCGGTCGGCCAAATCGCCCAGACCGAGCTCCGCGAGCACGCCGCGCGCGCGATCGCGCCGTCCCGCGCCCATCCCCTGCAGCTCGAGGACGAACTCGACGTTTTCGCGAGCCGTGAGCACCGGCACCAGGTTGTAGGCCTGGAACACGAAACCGATCGAATGCAGCCGCAGGTGCGCGCGCGCCATCTTCGACAGCGACGCGATGTGCTGCCCCAGCACCGTCAGCTCGCCGCCGGTCGGCGTGTCGAGCGCGCCGACGAGATTCAGCAGCGTCGTCTTGCCGCTGCCCGAGGGGCCGACGAGCGCGAGGAATTCGCCGGCGCCGACTTCCAGATCCACGCCGCGCAACGCCCACACCGGCTCGCGTCCGCCGTCGAACGCTTTCGTCAGTCCTCGCGCGAGCACGATGGGCGCGCTCATTGTGCGACCCTCAACGCAACCGCCGGATCGGTGCGCGACGCGTACCACGCCGGATAGAGCGACGCGACGATCGTCGCGACGAGCGAGACGGCGGTGACGTAACCGGGAATCCACCAGCCGAAGTCGCCGTAGATGATCGGATCAAAGAGCACGCCCTGAAACGAATAACTTCCGCCCACATAGCTGCTGAGGTCGATGCCGCTGTGCGCGAATCGCCAGATGATCGGCACGCCGGCGGCAATCCCCACGACCGCCCCGCCCGCCCCGAGCATCAGCGCCTCCTGCACGACGAGCCCGACCAGCCGTGGCCCGCTCATGCCGAGCGCGGCCAGCACCGCGAACTCGCGCCGGCGTTCGAGCACCGCCGCCAGCTGCGCGCTCGCGACGCCGAGCAGCACGATGAGCAGGATGATCCAGCTGACGATGCGCGTGACGGCCGAATCCTGATTCAAGTGCCCTTCGATGTCCGGGGCGCTCTCCGACAGGGTCATCACATCGTCTCCGCGCGCGACGCGCGACGCGAGCTGCGCGCGCACCGCGTCGATTCGCCTGTAGTCGCCGAGCACCAGCGACACTTCGCCGGCGCCGGGAAACTGCGTGAGGCGCTGGACGTCCTCGATCGCCACCTGACAGACGGCGCTGTCGCTGTCGTCGTTTCCCGTCTCGACGATGCCGACAAGGCGGAACAGCGCGCTTTGAATATCTCCGCCCGGCCCCACCGTCGTCGCGACGATGTCGTCGTCGAGATCGGCGGTGAGCCGATCGACGAGCGCGCGGCCGAGCACGATCGAACCAGCCTCGCCGGCGCGCAGATACCGTCCCTGACGCACCGTCTGCACATATCGGAACATGTGCGGTTCGATCTCGGGCTGGACGCCTGTCAGTTCCACTGGCACGACGTGCGTACCGACGGCGAGCAGGGCCTGTGCCCGTGCCCGCGCGGTCGCGAACGCGACGCCGGGAACGGCACGCGCGGCCGCGAGATCGGCCTCCCAATCCGCCAGGCGGAGACGCGAATCGCGCCGCTCCCGCCATCCCGCCGGAACGATGCGCACGTGACCGACGCCGCTCGACGATCCGGCGCGCGCGAAGAGCTCGCCGCGTCCGCGGTTCATGCTCTCCATGAACAGCGCGAGCACGCAGCCGACCGCGATGCCGACGATCGACAGGATCGTGCGGCGTATATTCCGCCCGACGCTGCGAATCGCGTACTGTCCGCTGACCCACGCCATCGCTATTCCCTCAGCGCGCGCGCCGGCTGAAGCCTGGCTGCGCGCAGCGCCGGCCACACCGACGCGACGAGCGACGTCACCATGACCGCCGCGACGACACGAACGATGTCGACGGCGGTGAGCCACGGATAGATCACGAGCGAGAAGTTCATCCCGAACGCCGAAAGGTTCGTCGGTCCGCCGCCGGTGAGCGCCGCGTAGTCGATGCCCGTGCGATACGCCCACGCGACAAGGGCCGAGCCGAGCGCGGTGCCGAGCAGCGCGCCGGTGGCGCCGAGCGCGAGCGACTCGAGCACGATCATCCCGACAATCCGCGACGGCGTCGTGCCGAGCGCGAGCAGCATGCCGAACTCGTGGGTCCGCTCGAACGTGGACATCAGCGCGGTATTGGCGACACCGGCGGCGGCGGCGACGAACACCAGCACGAGGATGAAGACCCACATCACTTCGACCAGCCGCACCAGCTCATACATGCCGGGCTGCGCGGCCTGCCAGTCGAGCACTTCGGCGCCTGACAGCGCCGGCAGCCGCTGCAGGCCCGCCGCGAGCGCCTTCGCCTGCTCGACATCACGGCCGTAGATGACGAGTTCGTGCGCTTCGTCCGACATCGCGAAGAGATCCTGCGCGTCGCGAATCGGCATGATGAGCGCCTGCCGGTTCACCGAATCGACCGGCGTACTGATGAGCGCCCGGACGGTGAGCAGATCGTTGGCCAGCGATCCGTCCACGCCCTGACCGACCACGGCAATGCGATCGCCGGGCTTGACGCCCATCTGCGCCGCGAGCAGATTCCCCATGAGCACTTCTCGAGTGCCGATGCGCGTCGTCACGCCCTGGAGCAGCCGCGCCGGCCGCGCAGCCTCCGCGACGTCAACGCCAATCACCATGATCGCGAAGCCTTCTTCGCCGAGCGCGGCCAGCGCCGGCGCATAGACGCGCGCATCGACGCCGGCGACGCCGGGATCGGCCCGCAGCGCCGCCACCGTCTTCGTCACGTCGCGCAGCGTCTTCTCCATCGCGCGCGTCTTTCGCCACTCGGGCGCGTGCGCCTGCACGTGGCCGAGCATCGGCCCGGTAATCGTGTCGACCATCCAGCCGGCTTCCCACCGCAGCACGCCGTCGTAGATCAGCACGAGCGTCACCGACAGCCCGATCGCCGCGAGCGCCAGGCCGGTGCGGCGCGGATTGCGCCACAGATTCCGCCACGCGATGCGCCAGGTGGTCGGCAGCGGCGTTGCCATTACTGCCTCGAGCGCTCGAGTCGCGACAGGCTGAAGGTGTCGTCGGGAATCCTCGCGTCGAACTGGAGATCGAGGTAGCGCATCTCGGTGCGCTGGCCCTCGACGTCGGTCGGCGCCAGCACGAGATGCGCGGGCACACGGCGTCCGCCGAGCATCCGGATTTCATCGAACGCCATCGTCCGCGCCAATCGACCCTTGCGATCGAAATGACGCTCCTGCAGCGGAAGCCAGCCGTCGTCCGAGATCAGGATCTCGATGCGCGCCCAGCGGCCGACAATGCCGGGCTTGACGGTGAGCGTAAGCCACCATCCGGGCGGCGAGTCCGAGCGGCGATCGATCCGCGACTCGAAGTCCTTGTGCAGCGACGACTCTTTCACGAGATCGTCGTTCGTGAAGTCGGTGCCCATCCACGAGCCGAGCATCATGGATGGCGGCACGCGAATCGTGCGCGCGATGCGCGGCAGGTAGTTCCAGAGATTCGGCCCGACGCGCAGCGTCGCCGTGCCTTCTTCGCGCGCCGGCGCCTCGACGACGATGAGCGCGTCGTCCTCGCCGCGCGTCCACGCCTTCAGGCGCATCGTTCGCATCGAGCGCGCGCCGGTGACGATCATCTCGATACGCGCGATGCTGCTCTTCGAGCGGTACAGATCGTCGAGGTGGGACAACACGGCATCGACGTCCGGCGGCTTCGCCGGCTGGGCAAAGGCGGCCGCGGCGACCACCGCGCTCGCCGCGAGCCCCACGAGAAATATTCCCCGCTGCCGGATTGTCGTCATTGCGGATTCTGCTGGATTTCCGTTGATGCCTGCATGGAGACCGCCTTCTGTGTGGTATTCCTGCAATTCTCCTGCTCGACTGGTCCCCTGGCCTGGCGGCACCCCGTTTGCGAACCATATTAGTGTGCAGCATCTCGAAGGGCTCGCCCGACCGTCGCCGCAGCTGCCCGCGCGAGGATTGCGGCACGCCGCAGCGCAGGCTGCGGCGTCGGTGGCGATCCACGTTGGGGCGGCCATGCTGCTGCTCGCCCTGATCGCGCACGTGCCGGTCCGCAACCCCCAAGTCACCAGCTCGCCGGATCACCAAATCACGATGACGCACCTCGTCTTCGTCGCGCGCGATCCTCGTCCTTCCGGGGGCGGCGGCGGTGGCGGGAATCAGCAGAGCGGCCCGATTCGTCACGCCGAAGGCATCGGGCACGATGTGATCATGCTCCGCGTGGCGAAGCCGCAGCTCGTGCAGCCGCGCGAAGGCGCCGACGAGATCGCGCTGCCTGGCGTACTGCTCGACGCGCGTCCGCTCGCCTCGGGCACACACGACGTCGTCGGACTACCCGAGGGCGGCGTGTCGTTCGGTACGTCGACGGGACCGGGAACAGGCGGCGGCGTTGGCGACGGCGCAGGCACAGGCATCGGCTCCGGTGTCGGACCTGGCATCGGCCCGGGATCCGGCGGCGGCACCGGCGGCGGCGTGTACCGTCCGGGCGGAACAGCGACGTCTCCGCGCGTCATCGTGCAGGTGAAGCCGCGGTACACGGATGACGCGCTGATCCGAAAAGTTCAAGGCACGGTGATTCTCCAGGTCGTCGTGAAGAGCGACGGTTATCCCGGGACGATTGTCGTCGCGCACTCGCTCGATCCCGGCGGGCTCGACGAAGCTGCCATGACCGCCGCACGCGAATGGCGCTTCGAACCTGGACGCCTCGCCGGTACGCCGGTCGATGTGCTCGTCACGCTGATGCTCGACTTCCGAATTCAATAACCATGTCGCCCGCCTTCGCGTCGTCGCTCGGGATCTTCGCCGCCGCGCTCGGAGGGGCGGCCGTCGGCGTCGAGCGGCAGTGGTCGGGGCATGCGACCGGAGCGCAGGCGCGGTTCGGCGGCGTCCGCACGTTCACGCTGCTGGGCGGCGTGGCGGGCATCGCGGGATGGCTGGCGATGCTGCAGTTCACCGGCGCCTCGATCGCGCTCGTCGCGGGCGCAGCCGCGCTCGTGCTGGCCGGCTACGTCGCGGCCAGCCGCCACGAAGTGGATGCGACCACCGAGATGGCGGGGCTCGTCGTCATCGGCGCGGGCTTCACCGCCGGACTCGGCTGGATCGCGCTCGCGAGCGGCATCGTCGCAGTCAGCACGCTGCTGCTGGTCGAGAAGACAGAGCTCCACGCGCTCGTCAGGCGCATCAACAACGAAGAGCTCCGCGCAGCCTCCCTCTTCGGCGTCATGGCGATTGTCATTCTTCCGCTGCTGCCTGAAGGGCCGATGGCGCGGTTCGGCGGCATCAAGCCGCGCGAGCTGTGGCTGCTCGTCCTGCTCTTCAGCGGCTTCAGCTTTACAGGTTATCTCGCGAGGCGGATCTTCGGCGCCGATCGCGGCTATCAGGTGACCGGCCTGCTGGCCGGCATCGTCTCGTCCACGAGCGCGACGTTCACGTTCGCGCGCCAGAGCCGCTCCGAGCCGGCGCTCTCGCGTCCGCTCGCCGTCGGCGCCATCGGCGCATGCACGATGCTCTTTCCTCGCGTGCTCGTCGCGCTGCTGGTCCTCAACGCGCAGGTCGCCGTCGCGATCGTGCCGTACGTCGTGCCGCCGCTCATCATCGGCGTCGCGACCCTGCTGTTCCGGTGGCGGGCCAATCCCGCCGAGGCCGGACGCGGTGAGCTCACGAACCCGCTGCAGCTTCTGCCCGCCCTGCAGATGGCCGTGACTTTCCAGGTGGTCCTCATCGCCGTCGAGTGGGCACACCAGCGGTTCGGAGCGGGAGCCCTGCTGGCGTCAGGCGCGGTGCTTGGATTGACCGATGTGGACGCACTGACAATTTCCATGGCCAAGAGCGCGCTCGACGGCGTGACACCGCACCTCGCCGCGCAGGCGATCGCGATCGGCGTGCTCGTGAACTGCGTGCTGAAGAGCGTCGTCGCGTCTGTGCTCGGCGCGAGGCCGTTCGGCAGGCTGGCGGGCATCACGGTCGGCGCGATGGCCGCGGCGATGGGACTTTCGTTGCTGGCGGCGCGCTAGTGGCGCGACCAGCCGTCAGCGCCGCGTCACTTCGGTGTAATCGAGATAGCGGCGGCCTGCGACGATCGACAGGTGCGCGGTCAGCGTGTAGCGCCGGTCGGCAGTGGCCACGACTTCGCGGCGTTCGACCTTCGTGAGCGCCGCGTTCCCGACGCCGCGCAAGCCTTCTTCAATCACTCGACCGGTCATCGTCGGCGCCGGAGGAATCCCGAGCAGCCGCAGCAGCGTCGGCGCGAGATCGACGTTCGACGTTGGAAGGTCGCTCGTCGCGCGTTCTCGGAAATCCGGTCCCGCGGCCATCAGCGTGTTGTGGATGTCGTACGGGCTCGACGTGCCATGCCCCGCAACGCCGACCTGCGTGGTCGTTCCTTTGAATCCGGCCGCGTTGGCTCTGCTGCTCCAGTTGGCGGAGACGAGGATGTCGCCCGATCGCGGATGATTCCAACGGGCGACGTCGAATGACAGCGTGCCAGGGACGATGCCCTCGGCTGTGCCGTCCCGCCCGGGGCGCGTGAAGATCGCGCCGACTTCAGGACGCCGCTGCAGCGCGGCGACAATCGAAGCCAGCCTGCTCGCGTCTCTGCTGCCACGCAGGTAAACCGCGCCCTCGGCGACGACGATGTCCTTCGAGCCATCGCCCAGCGTCTGCGCGAACGGCGAGACGAGCGCGTCGAGCGTGAGCTCGCCGGTCTCCGTTGAGAACCCGTGATCCGAGGCGACGATGATGTTGGTGGAGTCGAGCAGACCGCGCGCGCGGAGGCCGTCTTCGAGGCGTCCGATACCGCCGTCCACGAGCGTCAGCGAGGTTCGCGTGAGCGGAGCGCCGACGCCGCTGGCGTGCGCGGTGCCGTCGGGGTCGTTGAGCCAGAGCAGCGTGACGTCAGGGCGCAGGTCGTCTACGGCGAGTCTCAGATAGGCGTCGATCGCGCGCTGGTTCTGCGCGTCGTTCGGCGTGGCGTGCGGCGGCGGCGCGCCGAGAACGGCGAGCACTCTGGGGCCGAGCCCGGCGGGTTTCGTGTAGTCCGTGTGAATGATCGCGCCGCCCGCGACCGTGTGATTGAGGAGGTACGCAGAACCCGTCCCGCCGGAACTGATGCCGAGAAGCGTGCGCCCATTCCCCTGCAGGACCTCGCCAAGCGTCGGAGCGGTCAGAAGCGTCCCCTCTGCCCGCTCGACGGCTTCGAGGTTCTCGCGTTCTCCCGTGTCCAGTCCACGAGTCGCATTCACGGATGGGATGTAGATCGTGTTGCCGAGCAGACCGTGCGTCTCGGGATACGCGCCGGTGACGATCGACGAGGCGTTGACGCGCGTGACGGTCGGAAAGACGGAGTGATGGGCGGTAAAGACGATGCCGCGCCGGCCGAGGCGATAGAGCCGCGGCATCACCTCGCTCGTGACGTAGTCGGGGCGAAGGCCGTCAACGACAATGACAAGCTCGGTTCGCCGGGGAGACTGGGCATGAATCGCCAGGGCGGCGATCACGAGCGCCGCCGCCGTCACGAGCCGTCTGAGTTGCGGCATGGCTGGAGCCTGGACGATCCGGAGCATCGGGCTGTCACCACCCGATGCTGCGATGTGAGTTGTTACTGAGGAAGATGTTGGCGGGGTCGACGGGATTCGAACCCGCGGCCTCTGCCGTGACAGGGCAGCGTTCTAACCAACTGAACTACGACCCCTGAAGAATTTGAGAATGTGAGAATCTATGATCTGAGGATCTGATCAGCCTGACCGGGCGGTTAGCTCAGTGGTAGAGCACCGGCTTTACACGCCGGCTGTCGCAGGTTCGAACCCTGCACCGCCCAAATCCCAGGCTCTCAGATTCTTACATCCTTAGATTCTCACCTTCTCAAATCTCAGAACAGCCCATTATACGTTGCTTTAAAGAAGAGCAGCAACAGCGCGAGGAGCACACCGGCCACGGCGCGGTACTCGCGATTCGCCATCGCGCGCGCCCAGCTGAATCGCCGGTCGCGATCGACGCGGCGGCGCTGGCGGAACTCGTCGTACTCGTCGCGGAACACCCGCCGCAGAAACTCCTCTTCGCTTTTGATCGCCGCCGACAACGTCACCGCAAGATAGACCGCCACAATCGCCGCGACGACGAGGCGGCCTGCGCCGATCGCGAGCCCGGCGCCGATGATCGAGGAGCCGAGATAGAGCGGATGCGGCACGAAGCGATACGGTCCGGAGTTCGTCACCTCGCGCGACTTGTTCAGATGTCCCGCCGCCCAGATGCGCACCAGTTCACCGGCGATCGCGACCGGAAGTCCCGCAAGGATCGTCGTCTTCGTCGGCGCCGCCAACCAGAAGACGGCGAGGCCGCACGCGAAGCCGAGCCCCACGCGCAGCCGGGCAATCACATGCACCACGTGCCACAGGGCGCCGTCCCGATCAGACACCCCGCGCTCCCGCCAGCCGGCGTTCAACGGCCGCCAGCACTTCGTCGATCTGAATGTCGTCGAGGCACATCGTCTTCAGGCGGCACTGCCGGAGGTGATGGCACTGGCACACGTCGGACCGCGACACGGTGACGTCGGCCTTCGCCCACGGACCGTTGCGCGAGGCCCTGGTCGGACCGTAGATGCCGACAATCGGCGTCCCGACCGCCGCCGCGATGTGCGCGGGTCCGGTGTCGCCCGAGAGATAGAGCGACGCGCCGCGCGCGAGCGCCACAAGGTCGGCGATGGTGGTCCGCGGCGACACGATCGCCGCGCCGGACGACTGGCCGGCCACTTCGCGAGCGAGCGATTCCTCGCCGGGCCCCCACACTACCACCGACGTCAGCGCGTTGCGGCCCTGCAGTTCCCTCGCAATGGCGGCGAAGCGCGCGGGCACCCATCGCTTGTTCGGCCACGCCGCGCCGGGGTTGAGAATCGCGTAGCGGCCGCCCGTACGCGCGGCGACATCGGCGGCGGCCACCGACTCCACGCGATCGATCGGAAACTCCGGAACACCCGCCTGAATGCCCAGCGTCTCGAGCACGCTGAGGTTGGTGTAGATGACGTGGCGTTCGTCGATGTGGTACATCCCGCCGCCGCCGGGATCGTGCGCCTCGGTGTAGAACCAGCTCGCCAGTGTTTCGCGCGCGTAGCGCGACGTGAAGCCGACGACGCGGGCGGCACCCGACGCGCGCGCCAGCGCTGCCGACTTGATCAGGCCCTGCAGATCGATCGCGACGTCATAGTGATTGCCGCGCAGTTCGCGAATCGCCGCGATCATCCGCGCGTCGTTCATCACGAGGCGGCGATCGATGACGGGCACGAGATCGAGAATCTCGCGGTGCTTCGGGCTGACGAGCCAGTCGATGCGCGCCGACGGGAACGCGCGGCGCAGCGCCGCGGCCACAGGAATGGCGTGCACGACGTCGCCGAGCGCGCCGAGCTTGACGATGAGAATGCGGTTCACGCGCGTACGTCGGGGATAAGCAGGGCCGCCAGCCGCTCCACGCCTCCAGGGGCGCAGACGATCACGTAGTCGACGCCGCGCAGGCCGTCTGCAAGCTCCGCCCGGTCCTGCACCCTGGTGACACGCGGGGATTCATCGTCCACGACAGCGACGACGAGTCGATCGGATTCCGCGGCGGCGGCCTGAAGACGCCGGACGTCACTGACTCGCAGCAGATCAAACGATGTGGTCGCGAAGCCGACGCGCTTCCCGGCCGCGCGATCGCGTGTGACGGCGGCAACCAGTTCGGCTTCAGAAAGAATCACTACGACTGGCGCCGTCCCTGCGCGGGACCTTCCTGCGACCAGTTTTCCACGGTGGTGTCGTGATCGGTGATGACCGCGTCGGCCAGCTCCTGCTGCGACACGGTGGCCGTGCCGCGCTTCTTCACGACGAGGCCTCCGGCGTAGTTCGAGAGCCGCGCGGCCTCGTAGAGCGACGCGCCGGCGGCCAGCGCCAGGCCGAACGTCGCAATGACGGTGTCGCCCGCCCCGGTGACGTCCGCGACTTCGCCGGATCCGAAGATCGGAATGTGCACCGTCGGCCGCCTCGGCTCGAAGAGCGCCATGCCGCGGCTGCCGCGCGTGACGAGCACGCCGTTCATCCGCGTCTTCTTCAGCAGCAGCCGTCCGGCGCGCTCGAGGGCCGCCGCATCATCATCAATATGGATGCCGAGCACCTGCTCCACTTCCGACTCGTTCGGCGTGCAGGTCGTGAGGCCGCGGTAGTCGAGCAGCCGGTAGCGCGAATCGACGAGCACGGGGATCGGGCGTCGCCGCGGCCGCTTCGCGACCGCGCGGCGAATCGCGTCGGCCAGTATCGGCGTGACGAGTCCCGATCCGTAGTCCGACAGCAGCACGCCGTCGCACGATTCGACGAGCGAGACGACTTTCCGTGCGAACGCCTGGCTGACGCTGTCGGCCACGGGCCAGTCCGCCTCGCGATCGATCCGGACCACCTGCTGCCGGGCCGCATGCACGCCGCCGGCGAGGATGCGGGTTTTGACCGGCGTCCGATATCCCTTCGATCGGACGACCGCCGAGCGATCGACACCGCGATGAAAACCGCCCAGGAGCCGCGCGCCTTCCGGGTCGGCGCCGACGAGACCCGCGAGGCGCGCGCGGCCGCCGAGCGCGGCGACGTTGTTGGCGGCGTTGCCGGCGCCGCCCGGGAGGATCTCGGTCGCGTCGTACTTAAGAATCAGCACCGGCGCCTCGCGCGACACGCGGGCGACATCGCCGTAGATGAACTCGTCGGCGATCAGGTCGCCGACGATCAGAATCCGGCGGCTGCTGAAACCGTAGACGAGGTTGAGCAGGCGCTCTTTGCGCTCGGCCTCGCCGGGCAGTGGATGAACGGAGCGTGCAATCAGCATCACAGAAATTTGAGAATCTGAGAATGTGAGGATTTGTCCTCAAATGTCATTCAGTATCCAGCTCGAGGCGGCGATCAGGTTGTCGACGACCACGTCGGCGCTCAGACCTGCCGGCGGCTTCCGCTCTTCGCTGTCGCCGTATCCCGTGCGCACGAGCACGCCTTTCGCGCCCACGGTGCGCGCGAGCCCGACGTCCAGCCACCGGTCGCCCACGACGAACGAACGCCCGGGATCGACGCCGAATTCAGCGACCGCGCGATCGACCAGGCCGCGCGCCGGCTTGCGGCAGGCGCAGACGGTGGCCAGCTCCTTGACCCTGCCGTCAGGATGATGCGGACAATAGTAATACGCGTCGATATGGGCGCCGCCGGCTGCGAGCATATCCGACATCCTCTGGTGGACCGCGTCCACGACGGACTCGGTGAAGAATCCCCGCGCGATGCCGGACTGGTTGCTGATCATCACCGTCGCCAGCCCCGCGCGATTGAGGACGCGGATGGCGTCAATCGTCCACGGGAAAAATTCGACGCGCTCCGGCCGATCGAGATAGCCGACCTCCTCGATGATCGTGCCGTCGCGGTCGAGAAAGACCGCGCGCTCAAACGTCTTGCTCACAGCGCCTTCCGCGTCGCCGCCAGCGCCTCAGCGGCGGACAATCCAAGCATGCACGCGTGATCGAGCGGACAGTCTCGCAATCCGCAGGGCCTGCACCACGTCGAATGCGTCAGGACCGTGGTTCGGAGTTCAGCGTTCAGGGTTCGGGGTCCGCTCAGACGCTCATCGGTCGGGCCGAACACTGCGGCCACATGGATGCCGAGCGCCGCCGCGAGATGAAGCGCGCCGGAATCATTGGCCGTCAGCGCGCGGCAGTTCGCGAGGACGCCCGCGAGGGTCGGAATATCCGTCTGCCCCACGACATCTATTAGTGTGGCGCGCCCGCGCAGTTCGCGTAACACGTCCGCGGCCGTCGCGCGATCGGCCGGAGCGCCAACCATGACCGTCAACACGCCGTCCTCGGCCAATCCGGCCGCAAGGTCCGCGAACGCCGCCGGCGGCCAGCGCTTGGCCGATCCGTACGCCGCGCCGGGCGCGATCGCGACGAGCGGCCTCCGTCCGTCCCATCCAGTGCGGCGCAGGAGCGACGCGCCGGCGGCGCGCACGTCCGGCGAAATCTCGAGACGCGGCGCCGACGGCCCGTTGGCAAAGCCGAGCGACGCGACGAGCCGCTGATAGGAATCGATCTGGTGCACGTCTGAACGCACGCGATCGATCGCGCGCGTCAGCAGCATCCCGCGCCAGTCGGTGCGATAGCCCCAGCGCTCGGGGACACCGGCGCGCGCGGCGGACATCGCCGAATGAAACGAATTCGGCAGCAGGATCGCGGTGTCGTAGCCGGCGAGCGGCGCGGGCCCGGGCCGGGCCAGCGTCACGACCTCGTCGACACCGCGGACCAGCGAAAACAGCGGCGCCACCGGCGCACGCGCCGCAACGGCGAGCAAGGCATCCGGCCGGCCATTGCGCACGTCGGCAATCGCCGGCAGCGCCATCACGGCGTCACCCAGCCAGTTCGGCGCGACTATGACTAACCGTTCCACAATGGTTTAATACTATCAATGAAGATCGCGCTCCTTCAGATCAATCCCACTGTCGGCGATCTCTCCGGCAACTCGCAATTGATCGCCGACGCTGCCGTGCAGGCGAAACGATCGGGCGCGGATCTGGCGGTCACGCCCGAGCTCGCGCTCGCCGGTTACCTGCCGCGCGATCTCCTCCTGAGCGCGGGCTTCGTGACCCGCTGTTGGGACGCGGCGGCGGCGCTCGCGAAGACGCTCGCCGACGGCCCGGCGGTGCTCGTCGGGCTGCCTGAACCGAATCCGTCCGACGAAGGACGGCCGCTGTTCAACACGGCGGTGCTGTTGCAGCACGGAACACTCGGCCAGCGTTTTCGCAAGTCGCTGCTGCCGACCTACGACGTCTTCGACGAGGACCGCTACTTCGAACCCTTCCACGGACCGGAGATGCTGGAGATCTGCAATCGCCGGCTCGGCATCAGCATCTGCGAGGACGTCTGGAACGATCGCGATTTCTGGAAACGCCGCCGCTACCACTTCGATCCGATCCAGGAGCTGGCGAAAGCCGGCGCGCAGGCGATCGTCAATCTGTCGGCGTCGCCATTCGCCGTCGGCAAGTACCGGCTGCGCGATCAGATGCTCGGCAGCATGGCCGCCAAACATCACGTCCCGGTGCTCTACGTGAATCAGACCGGCGGCAACGACGACCTCGTGTTCGACGGCCGAAGCTGCGCCTTCTCGTCCACCGGCCAGATCATCGCTCGCGGCCACGCCTTCGCCTCCGACATCGTCATTGTCGATCTCGATGCGCAGCGGCCGCTGGAGTCTACCGGTGACGTGCCGGCGGAGGCGGAGATCTGGGACGCGCTCGTGCTCGGCACGCGCGACTACATGCGCAAGTGCGGCTTCACGTCCGTGGTCCTCGGACTCTCGGGCGGCGTTGACTCCGCGCTGACGGCGGCGATCGCCGCTGACGCCGTCGGCCCCGACAAAGTCCTCGGCGTGCTGATGCCATCACCCTTCTCGAGCCAGGGCAGCGTGGACGACGCGCTCGAGCTGGCGAAGCAGCTGAAGATTGAGACACAGCAGCTGCCGATCGAGGCCGCGATGAAGGCCATGGAGTCGACGCTCGAGCCGGCGTTTCGCGGAACGGAGCGTGACGTCACCGAGGAAAACATCCAGGCGCGCATCCGCGGCAATCTGCTGATGGCGCTGTCGAACAAGCGAGGCGCCCTGCTGCTCACGACCGGCAACAAGTCGGAGCTCGCAGTCGGCTACTGCACGCTCTACGGCGACATGTCGGGCGGGCTCGCCGTCATCGCCGACGTGCCGAAGACGATGGTGTACCGCGTGTCGCAGTGGCTGAACGCGACGCGCGGACGCGCGATCATTCCGGAGAGCACGCTGACGAAAGCGCCGTCGGCCGAGCTCCGTCCGAACCAGACGGATCAGGACTCGCTGCCGCCGTACGACGTCCTCGACGCAATCCTCGAGCGCCACGTCGAGCACCACCAGCCGGCCGCCGAGATCATCGCCGCCGGCTTCGACGCCGCGACCGTCCGCCGCGTTCTCGGCCTCGTCCGCCGGGCGGAGTTCAAGCGCAAGCAGGCCGCGCCCGGCCTCAAAGTCACCGACCGCGCGTTCGGCACCGGCTGGCGCATGCCCATCGCGGCTCGCGTGGATCTGTAACACGTCCGGATTTGGGACTCGGGATTAGGGATTCGCCGTCACGCCGCGATACTGCCCCACGTAACGAGTATCTTCGTCGCGGAACTTACAGAGCCTGAGGATGATGTCATCGATCAACAGCGCACCGAGAAGACCGATGACTTGGCGGTTTCATAACGCGTCGGGTGGCCGAGAACGGGGCGCCCCGCCGGGCGCGGAGGCGTGAGCTGTGAGCATCGCTTTTCGCCGAGCACCCCGGGGTCCCCGCCGCGCGGGCTTTGCGCGGTGGGGTGGCTCGGTGGGGCTGTTCAAGGCCAGGACCCGGAAGGTTATGAAACCGCGGTCCGTCTAAGAGCCTGCACTACATCAGTGAGTAGTGTTCGTCTCGGCGATCTCTGCGTGCTCTGCGTTGAGTGTCGTCGCCACGTTCGCAGCGTGCGCTGCGGTTTCCGCGGCTATTCGAGTCCCCGGCCTCCAGCCTCTGGCCCCTTCCAAATTGCGCTAGACTCTCTCCCTGTAAGAGAGGTGACGCATGACACGCAGGTTCGCTCTTGTGCTCGCGGCGCTCGCCCCACTCGCCCTGGCCGCGCCCGCGCTCGCCCATCATTCCTTCGCCGCTGAATTCGACGCCGACAAGCCGGTGACCGTGAAAGGCGTGATCACGTCCGTGCGGCTGGAGAATCCGCACTCGTGGTTCTTCCTCGACGTCGCCGGCACGGACGGCAAGGTCGAGAAGTGGGCGTTTGAAGCCAGCACGCCGAGCTCGCTCATCCGCAGCGGCTTCAAGCCGGGCACGGTGAAGGCGGGCGACGAGGTGACGATCAAGGGCTATCACGCGCGCGACGCCAGCGCGAACGCCGGCGCGGCACGCGAGCTCCAGATGGCGGACGGACGCGCCTTCGCAGTTGGTCCGCAGGTCGGACCGGTGAGGTAGTCATGCGAACACTTCTACTCGCCACTGTTGTCGTCGTTGCCGCGTCGCTCGCGGCGGCGCAGGAGCCTGCGCCGCGCACCGCCGACGGACATCCCGACCTGTCCGGCGTGTGGTGGCCGGGCAACGACCTCCGCGTCCAGCCGCTCACTCCCGTGCCCGCCGGGCCGGGCCGTGGAGGCGCAGGCCGTGGCGGTCCGCCACCTCCGCCCCGTCAGCGATTCGAGGACGGCTACAGCGACGCGGCGAAGGCCAGAGCCAGGACCCTCAGCGACAAGGACGATCCGGCGCTTCGCTGCCAGTCCACGGCGTTCGGTACGCTCAGCGTCAGCCTGTACAACACCGGCTTCGTCGGACAGATCATCCAGACGCCGAAGTTCGTCGTCATGTTTTCAGAAACCAACCCGAGCTTCCGCATCGTTCCGACCGATGCGCGTCCGCATCGCGACGATCAGCCGCCGTCCTCACGCGGCGACTCGGTGGGCCACTGGGACGGCGACACGCTCGTCGTGGAGACGAAGAACTACTCCGACAGAAACTGGATGCACGCTGAAGGCGAGGTCTCGTTCCACTCCGACGCCATGCGCATCGTCGAGCGCTACCACCGGATCAATAAAGACACGATGGAAGTCGAAGCCACGATCGAAGATCCCAAACTGCTGACGAAGCCGTGGGTCGTGCCGAAGCAGACAATGCGGCTCGCGCCGTTCGATCAGATCATGGCGCTCGACTGCACGGGCATCGAAAGCGCGGCGCTGATGGAAGCCGCGTCCAAGCAGAACTACGGCAAGAAGTGATCGTCACGCCAGCGGCGGTGCATCCATAACCACAAGTCAGGATGCCGGCGGACGTACATCTCCAGTACGTCGGTGCACCGCTGCGTGAATTCGCGGATGGCGTTCTCGCTGTCCGCGGCCGGCGGCTCGACCGGATGTTCGTAGATCAGCCGGTACCGTCCTCTCCCCAGCGGCAGCGCGAACACCGGCACGACCGGCGCGCCCGTTCGTAGCGCCATCGCGGCCACCGCGGACGTCGTCGCCGCCCGACGATCGAAAAACTCGACGCTGACCGCGTCGGCGCTGGAAATGTGCTGGTCGATCAGGATGGCGACGCCGTGCTTCTCCGCCACCATCCGCATCACCTTGCGAATCGATCCCTGCCGGTAGATGACGACGTTGCCGGTGCGCTGGCGGATCTCCTCGAGCAGCGTGTTGAGCCGCCCGTTGTCCAGCGTTCGCGCCAGCACGCCGATGGGCTCGAAGCGAAGCGGATGGGCGACGGCGTGGAGCTCCCAGAATCCGAAGTGCCCGGTGATGAAGAGCACGCCCTTGCCCTGCCCGTACGCCAGCCGGACGCGCTCTTCGCCGTCGAACTCGACGCGCGAGAGCATCTTCTCCGGCGACAGCGTGCTGAATTTCAGAAACTCGAACAGCAGACGGCCGAAGTGCGCGAAGACCGCGCGCACAATGACCCTGCGCTCGGCCGGCGATCGCCGCGGAAACGCCGCCGCGAGATTGTCCGAGGCGACGCGCCGGTGCGCGCCGTCGAAGACATAGAAGAGGTAGCCGACCGACGTGCCGATCAGCCAGCGCAGCGGATACGGCATCAGGGCCGTCACGGCCCGCGCGAGAACGACGGCGACGTACTCGAGCCGGTGTCTCACCGGATCTGCCCCAGCAGCCACGCGCGAAATTCGTCAGCGGGCTCGACCGTCGACACGAGCGGCACCGACGCCAGCCGCATCGTCATCGACGCGGTCGAGGGCAGGCGGACCGCGTCTTTGTCCGTCGTCAGCACGATCGCCGCGCCGGCTTTCTTCGCCGCGACGCCGATACGCGTGACATCACCGGCGCTGAACCGGTGATGGTCATGAAACGACTTCGTCCCGACGACGTTCCATCCGGCCGACGTGAGATCGGCGAAGAATCGCTCCGGCCGCGCGATGCCGGCGAACGCGAACACACGCGATTCGTTCGGGACGACGACGGTGTCTCCTGTGCCGACAATTCGGGGCGGCAGCAGCGAGCGCGTGATGTGGTACGCATTGCGAGCCCGCAGCGCGCGTCCGATGCGCTCCGCCGCGTCCTGATAGCCGGCGTCGACCAGCACGGCGTCGGCGCTCGCCGCGCTCGCGAGCGGCTCCCGCAGCCGGCCGTACGGCAGCGGCTCGTCGGAGAGATCGTGCTCGCCGGTCAGCACGAGATCGACATCGCGCGCCAGCCCGAAATGCTGAAAGCCGTCGTCGAGAATGTGAACGGTCGCGCCCAGGCGCGTCTCGGCGACGCGACCGGATGCATAGCGATCGGCGCCGACGACGACGCTGACGCCTTTGTCCAGCAGGGCGCGGGCGAGCATGAACGGCTCGTCGCCGCTGGTGTCGACGGTCGCGAGAATCTGCCGTCCGTCCGACACGACCGTCGGACTCGGGCTCGACAATCGTCGTCCGTAGCCTCGCGAGAGGATCGCGGGCCTGTAGCCCGCGTCCGCAAGCACGCGCGCGAGGTGTTCGACGATGGGGGTTTTGCCGCTGCCGCCGACGCGGAGGTTGCCGACGCTGATGACGGGGCGATCGAGCTTGCGACGGCGTTCCGGATGCTGCGCATACCACTGACGGCGCCATGCGGCGGCCGCGCCGTACAGCGTGCTGAGCGCGTGCGCCAACTACTGCACCAGCCGGAAGGGCCGGATATTGCTCCCAGCCCCGCCTGCGCCAGCCGGCGGCAGGAGATCGCTGATGACGGCGAGCGTTTTCTCCTTGGCGCCCCGGTTGGCCTCGACCAGCGCGCGCGCGGCGGCGCCGAGGCTGGCACGATGCACCGGATCGCGCACAAGGCCGAGTACCACGTCGTCGAGATCGCGATCCGACGCGACTTGAATCGCCGCGCCGTTGGCGACGAACGTCTCGGCAATCTCGCGGAAGTTCTGCATGTGCGGGCCGAAGACAATCGGCTTGCCGAAGATCGCCGGCTCGAGGATGTTGTGGCCGCCGTGATCGACGAGGCTGCCGCCGACAAACACGGCCGTCGCAAGCTGATAGAGCTGCGCGAGCTCGCCAATCGAGTCGAGGACGATGACGTCGGCGCGCGGTTCGGCGTCGATCGGCAGCTCCGATCGGCGCACCGTCACGAAGCCCGCGTCGCGAGCCAGGCGTTCAACCTCGGCGAACCGCTCCGGCTGCCGCGGCGCGAGAATCGCGACGGCATGCGTCTGCGTGGCTTTGACCTTTCCGAACGCCCGCAGCACCGCCGCCTCTTCACCGCGCATCGTGCTGCCGGCGACGATGACCGTCCGGTGTGACGACAGGCGGAAGAATCGCAGCACGCGCTCGCGCGGCTTGCCGTGCGCGGTGGGCGCGGGCATCTCGAGCGAATCGAACTTCAGGCTGCCGGTGACGGAGACGCGCGCCGGATCGGCGCCGAGACCGATCAGCCGGTGCGCCGATTCCTCGCTCTGCATGCAGAAGCGATCGACGTCGGCGAGCACGCGGCGGAACAGCGGCCGGACCAGCCGATAGCGCGGATACGACCGCGTCGAGATGCGGCCGTTGATCATCACGGTCCTGATCCCGCGTTGCCGGCACTCGTGCAGCAGGTTCGGCCAGATCTCGGTCTCCATCATGATGAAGAGCCGCGGCTTCACCAGATTCAGCGTGCGCCGGACGATGAACGTCCAGTCGAAGGGAAAATAGAAGACGCCGTCCACGAGGTGACGCAGGCTCGATCGCGCCACCTGCTGCCCCGCCATCGTCGTCGTCGAGAGGTAGAGCTTGAGCCGCGGGTAGCGCGATTTCAGATCGGCGGCCAGCGCGCGCGCCGTCAGCGCTTCGCCGACGGAGACCGCGTGAATCCAGATCGACGCTTCGCCGTCGACGTTGAACGAAATCGGAAGGTAGCCGAGGCGCTCGCGCAGGTTGCCGATGTACTTCTTGTAGCGAATCGCCTGATACAGGAAGTACGGCGACACGAGCACAAAAAGGATGAGCGACAACGCGCTGTAAATGAAGTACATGCGGCTTGCTAAGTGTACAACGCGTTCACTAAAATAACCTGTTTGGCATGGAGGATTCGAGGATGCCTGTGAGGGTTGGAATCAACGGATTTGGCCGCATCGGCCGCAACATCATGCGAGCCGCGCTCGGCGACAAGAACATCGACTTCGTGGCGGTGAACGACCTGACCAACGCCGCCACGCTCGCCCATCTGCTCAAGTACGACTCGGTGCTCGGGAATCTCCACGCGACGGTCGAGGCGAAGGGCGACGCCATCTCGGTCGACGGCGACGAATTCAAGGTGCTCTCGAAGCGCGATCCGGCCGAGCTGCCGTGGAAGGAGCTCGGCGTCGACGTCGTCTTCGAATCGACGGGCCTCTTCACGAACCGCGACGCCGCCGCGAAGCACATCACCGCCGGTGCGAAGAAAGTCGTCATCACCGCGCCCGCGAAGGGCCAGGACGTCACCGTCGTCCTCGGCGTGAACGAAGGCACCTACGATCCCGCCAAGCATCACGTGATCTCGAACGCGTCATGCACGACGAACTGCCTCGCCCCGCTCGCGAAGGTCCTGCACCAGAGCTTCGGGATCAGGAACGGATGGATGACGACCATCCACTCCTACACGAACGACCAGCACCTGCTCGACCTGCCGCACAAGGATCTCCGGCGCGCGCGCGCGGCGGCGCTGTCGATGATTCCGACGTCAACGGGCGCGGCCTCGGCGGTCGGCGAAGTGCTGCCGGAGCTGAAGGGCAAGCTCGACGGGTTCGCGATGCGCGTGCCGACGCCGAACGTGTCGGTCGTCGACCTCGCGGCGATGCTCGACAGGAAGACGACGGCCGACGAGGTGAATGCGGCGTTCAAGGCGGCGGCGGACGGCCCGATGAAGAACATCCTCGCGTACTCGACCGCCCCGCTGGTGTCGATCGACTTCAAGGGCAACCCGCACTCGTCGATCGTCGATGCGGAGTACACGAAGGTGATGGACGGCAATTTCGTGAAAGTCCTCTCGTGGTACGACAACGAGTGGGGCTACTCGAACCGCTGCGTCGACCTGCTGCGCCTGCTCGTCAAGAAAGGGCTGTGATCTCAAAGCTGTCGATTCGAGACCTCCCGCTCAAGGGGCAGCGCGTGTTTATCCGCGTGGATTTCAACGTCCCGCTCAAGAACGGCGTCATCGGCGACGACACGCGCATCCGCGCGTCGCTGCCGACGATTCAGTACGCGCTCGACCAGGGCGCAACCGTCGTCCTGGCGAGTCACCTCGGCCGGCCGAAAGGCCGGCCGAATCCTGAATTCAGCCTTCGGCCGATCGCCGATCGCCTGTCGCAGCTGCTCGGCCAGCCGGTGGCGTTCGGCGACGAGCCGAAGGCCGGCGACCGCATCACGCTGCTCGAGAACCTCCGCTTTCATCCCGAGGAAGAAAAGAACGACCCGGCGTTCGCGAACACCCTGGCGTCGATGGCCGATCTCTACGTGGACGACGCGTTCGGCGCCGCGCATCGCGCGCACGCCTCGGTTGAAGGCATCACGCACGTGATGCCGAAAGCCGCGGCGGGCCTGCTCATGGAGCAGGAGCTGCGCTACCTGGGCGACGCGCTCGAGTCGCCGGAGCGTCCGTTCGTCGCCATCATCGGCGGCGCGAAGGTGTCGGACAAGCTCGACGTGATCCAGAACATGCTCGCCAAAGTCGATCGGCTGATCATCGGCGGCGCGATGGCCTACACGTTCTTCAAGTCGCGCGGCATCCCCGTCGGCAAGTCGCTCGTCGAAGACGACAAGCTCGACGCCGCCCGGAAGATCGAAGCCGACGCGGCGGCGCAGAAGGTCACGCTCGCCCTGCCGGTGGACCACGTCGTCGCCGACAAGCTGGACGCGAACGCCGCGACGGAAGTGCTCAAGGTCGGCGACGCCGCCATCGGCGATCGTCTTGGACTCGACATCGGTCCTGAGACGATCAGGAAGTACGAAGCCCTGCTCGCCGACGCGAAGACCGTCGTCTGGAACGGGCCGATGGGCGTGTTTGAGATCGACAAGTTCGCGGCCGGCACCAACGCCGTGGCCAGAGCCGTCGCGTCCGTCACAGGCACGACGATCGTCGGCGGCGGCGATTCGATTGCGGCCATCAGGAAGGCCGGCATGGCCGATCGTGTCACGCACATTTCCACCGGGGGCGGCGCGTCGCTCGAATTCCTCGGCGGCCGCACGCTTCCTGGCGTGGCGGCGCTCACGGACAAATGAGAACTCCATTCATCGCCGGCAACTGGAAGATGTTCAAGACGGTCGCGGAGGCCTCGTCCTTCGTCACCGACCTTCGAGCCGCTGTCAGGAACGTGAAGGGCGTGCAGGTCGTCGTCGGACCGCCGTTCACCGCGCTTCATGCGGCGGCGCAAGCGGCGCGCGGCAGCAACATCGAGGTATCCGCCCAGGATCTTCACTGGGAGAAGCAGGGCGCGTTCACGGGTGAAGTCTCCGCGACGATGATCAAGGAAGCCGGCGCGGGCTATGTGATCATCGGACACTCCGAGCGCCGCCAGCTCTTCGGCGAGACCGACGCGATCGTGAATCGCAAAGTGCAGTCCGCCATCGCGCAGGGGCTGACGCCGATCATGTGCATCGGCGAGACGCTCGACGAGCGGGAACAGGACAGGACCCTGGCGATCCTCGATCGTCAGATCAAAGGCGGGCTCGACGGCGTCACGGCCGAACAGGTCGCCACGCTCATCGTGGCGTATGAGCCGGTGTGGGCGATCGGCACCGGGCGCAACGCGACGGCCGCGCAGGCCGGCGAGGCCCATGCGCACATCCGCACGCGGCTGCGGCAGTGGTTTGGCGGCGATGCGGCCGAGGCGTGCCGCGTGATCTATGGCGGGAGCGTCAAGCCCGACAACATCCGCGCGCTCATCGCCGAGCCGGACGTCGACGGCGCGCTGGTGGGCGGCGCGAGCCTCGAGGTGAAGAGTTTTGCTGATATAGTTAAGAGTTCAGAGTCCAGCCAATGATTGCTTACTACGCGGTTACGGTAATTTACATTCTCGTCTGCCTGCTGCTGCTGCTCGTCATCCTGCTCCAGCAGGGCAAGGGCGGCGACATGGCGAGCGCCTTCGGCGGCGGGTCGAGCCAGACGGCGTTCGGCGCCCGCGGCGGGGCGACGCTGCTCACGAAAATGACCACGGTCTGCGCCGTGCTCTTCATGCTCGGCGCGCTCGTGCTCGCGATTCTCGGTCAGCGCGGTCCGCGGTCGCTCGTCAGCGGCACGGCGGCTCCGCCGCCCGCCCCGGCCTCAAAGCCGGCGACTCCGGCGGTCCCGGCACCCGCAACACCGGCTCCGGCAACGCCTCCGAAGTAGGGCGACGCGCCCTACGTACGTTCCCTCAAAACACACAG
>Ga0315281_10002631_pt1 | contig 26611 bp, 28 predicted proteins | sample YL17G07_0_MG_FD_204540 | JGI IMG/M metagenome (GOLD analysis project Ga0315281, IMG submission 204540) | Sediment microbial communities from Yellowstone Lake, YNP, Wyoming, USA - YL17G07_0 | ecosystem: Environmental > Aquatic > Freshwater > Lake > Sediment | place: USA: Wyoming | collected... | reverse complement strand
AGGACCTCATCGCGCGCGCGGAGATCGTCGCGTCATCGTCCCCCGCCGGCGCGCCGTCACTCCACCTCGTCCATCTGCTCGCGCAGCCGCGAGCGCGTCTCTTCGATCTTGCGCTTGAGCGCCTCGGACTGGTCGGCGGCCGACTCTCTGCCGGCTCCCACCGCGTCCTTGAGCTTGTCGGCCTGGCTCTTGAAGTCGAAGCCGCCGATGCCCTCGCCGCCGCCGACCGCCGACTTGAGCTGCTCGCGCGTGTCCTTGCCGGTCTTGGGCGCCGTCAGAAGGGCGACGACCCCTCCGATCAGGGCGCCGAACAGGAAACCGCCCCGCCGCTTGCCGGCGGCCTTCTTCTCGGCCTTCTTCGCCTTGCGCTTGGCTCTGCTCACCACGCACCTCCGGTGCCGTCCCCGGCGGGGGTCTTCGGTCGCGGACCCTCTCGGTCCTCGGTCACGTATCGTACAGCACGGGGCGGGCGGCGCGGCACGAGGCGGCGACCACCCTGTGCCCAGTCACAACAGCTGCGTGCCGTTGATCTCGAGCCCGAACTTGCAGCCCAGCGAATCGGCCGCCTTGCGGCACATCACCATGCGCTCGAGGAATATCTCGAAGTACTCCATGAGGCGGATCATCTCGGTGTCGATGTCCATGTTCAGCGTGATCGTCTTGGCGTGGGCATCGACGGAGAGGAAGGAGCGTTCAGTCGCCGTGTTGACCCGGTCGTGGATGTCGTCGGTGTCCGGGTCGATCACGCGCACGCGGCTGCGGTGCACGTCGGACTTGTCGGCGAGGATCACCGCCGCCGCCAGGGCGCTCACCGGCTCGCCGTACTCCTCCTCGTGGTTGCCGATCGCGCACATGACTTCGACGATCTCCTCGGGCGGCATGCCGAGACGCTCGAGCACCCGCTGGGCGATGAGCGCCGCGGCGATCCCGTGGTCGAGGCGGCTGATGCCGTTGCCGATGTCGTGCAGGTAGCCGGCGAGCGACGCCAGCTCAGCCTCGCGCCGCGGATGCCCCAGACGGAGGAGGACGTTCTGGGAGATGTCGGCGACCAGGCCGGCGTGCCGCGGCCCGTGCTCGGTGTAGCCGAGCGCGGCCAGGCTCTCGTCGGCCTTGCGCACGAACTGCCGCACCTCGGGGTCGTGACGCACGGCCTCGAGGGTGACGGACCGCTGCGGCGCCTCGCCGTCTGGAGGTTCGGAGGGTGTCACCGGATCGCTCATCGCCGCCTACCTTATCTGGAAGTCGGACAGCGTGTCGTAGCCCTCAGCGTCGTCGACGTCCAGCCGCGTGACGTCCGCCCCCGGCGGACCGACGCGGCACCATGCCAGCATCTCTTCGAGAGCGGCGCCGTCGCCCTGCAGAAGCAGCTCGACGCTTCCGTCGCTGCGGTTCCTGACCCACCCGTGAAGACCCAGCCGCTCCGCCTCGCCGCGCGCCGTGCCGCGGTACCAGACGCCCTGCACGCGACCGTGGACCCGGACCCTGACCGTCTTCACCGTCACACCTCGCGCCACGACCCGGGCTCGTCGTCGGGCTGCCCCTCACCGCGGTCGTCCTCCGGGGAGCCGACGGCCGATGCAGGCGGGAGGTCGCCGATGAGCGGCACGAAGCGACAGCGGAGCGCCCGTTCGACGACGAAGTCGTCGCCGTGGCGCTCGTAGATCGTCAGCACCTGGTCACGGTGCGCCTCGCCCAGCGGGACTACGAGGCGTCCGCCCTCGGCGAGCTGCTCGAGAAGCGGCGGCGGCGCCTGCGCCGCGGCCGCCGCCACCATGATCCCGTCGTACGGGGCGTGCTCGGACCACCCGGCGCTACCGTCGCCGAGCAGCATGACGACATTGTCATAGCCCATCGTCGCGAGCCGCTCGCGGGCCTGTTCCTCGAGCGCGGCGATGCGCTCGACGGCATAGACCTCGCCGGCGAGCTCGGCTAGGACCGCCGTCTGGTAGCCGGACCCGGCGCCGACGTCGAGCGCACGGCTGCGCACGTTCACGCGAAGCAGCTCCGTCATGTAGGCGACCATGTACGGCTGCGAGATCGTCTGTCCGAAGCCGATCGGCAGCGGGCTGTCGTCGTAGGCGGCGTGCTGCAGGTCCTCGGGCACGAAGAGATGGCGCGGGACGGCGCGCATCGCGGCGAGCACGTCGGGGTCGCGCACGCCGCGGCCGGCGAGCTGCCGTTCCACCATCTCCAGGCGACGGGCGGCGGCCGAATCCTGCGCGTCGCCGCGCGTCGCGTCCTGTGCGTCGCCGCCCGTCGAGTCGCGTTCGTCGCTCATGCCCTGGTCATACCCTCTGCGTGCGCAACCGGCGATACTTCCGCCGTCGAGCGAGCTGGCGGCGCGCGAGCGTCACGAGGGCGATCCCGAACACGACGAAGCCGACCCAGCCCCACATGATGGTAAGGGCGGTGCCGGCGAAGACGAGCAGGTCCTCGCCGAGGCTGAGCATCGGCACCACCGTCTCGCTGCTCGTGGACCGCGGACGCGTCTCGTGCTTCGAGCGCAGCGCCGACCAGGCGGCGAAGCCGCCCACGAGCAGGCCGGCGACGAGGCCGGCGGTGCCGTGGCCGACCAGCGCCGCCCCGGCCACGGCGCCGCAGACGACGCGATAGGGCAACGTCAGCCGGTCCTGCAGGCGGTCGACCTTCGGCACCTTGTCGAAGGCAGACTCGAAGATCGCGAAGACGACGAAGACGACGACCGTGATCCAGTGATTGAGGAACGAGAACGTGTCGTTGACCGGCGTGCCCCAGCCGAGGTTGGACATCACGGCGATGATCGCCAGGGTGAGTGACGGACGATAGCCGGCCGTGGTGCCGAGCCCGAGCATGCGCCCGATGTCGCCGAACCAGCTCATGACGCCCCCTCCATGCGCGGATTATACGCGCGAGGGCTTGAGCGGCCGAGTGCAGACAGGCGTGAGGCGTCGGGGGCGACGCCACGGACGCCGACCAGTCGCGCGACGTCAACGATCCAGGAACGCGGCGACGACGCCTTGCCGCTGCCGGTCGTACTCCTCGCGGGTCAGCACGCCCGCGGTGAAGTCCCGGTCGAGCCCGTCGAGGGCGCGCGCCGCAGTCGGCAGCGGCTCGCCTTCGCGCTGAGCGCGACGGGCGCGCTCCCTGAGGAGCGCCACCACGGCGTCGAGAGCATCGTCGATCGGAAGGAGATCCATCACGCCTCGCGTGCGTACTTCTTCCGCCCCTCCTCGTACAGGTCGCCGCCGTGGCAGTCGTTGACGACGATGGCGGGGAAGTTCACGACCTCGAGGCGGGCGACCGCCTCGGCGCCCAGCTCGGGCCAGGCGATCACTTCATTGCCGGTGATCCGCTGGGCGAGCAAAGCGCCGGCTCCGCCGGTGGCGGCGAAGTAGACTGCGGTCTCGTCGACCATCGCCTGCTTGACCTCGGCCGTCCGCAGGCCCTTGCCGATCATGCCCTTGAGCCCGTGCTTCATGAGCAGCGGCGCGTAGGCGTCCATGCGGCCGCTGGTCGTCGGGCCGGCCGAGCCGATCGGCCGGCCGGGCTTGGCCGGCGACGGGCCCATGTAGTAGACGACGGCTCCCTGGAGCTCGAACGGAAGTTCCTCGCCGGCCTCGATCAGCGCGACGAGTCTCTTGTGCGCAGAATCGCGCGCCTGGTAGATCACGCCGGTGATCTCGACCGCGTCGCCCGCCTTCAGGTCCCTGACGACGTCGTCGGTGAGGGGCGTGGTGATCTTCTTGGCAGCCATCTCTCCTCCCCTCCCTCAGAGCTCGACCGACTTGTGCCGCTGGGCATGGCACTGCACGTTCACGGCCATCGGCATGCTGGCGATGTGGCAGGGCATCTCCTCGATGAACACGGCGAGGGCGGTGGTGCGCCCGCCGAGGCCCTGCGGGCCAATGCCGAGAGCGTTGATCCTCTCGAGCAGCTCGCCCTCCATGCCGGCGATGCGCGGGTCGGGGTGAACGGAGCCGATGTCGCGAAGCAGCGCCTTCTTGGCGAGCACGGTGACCATGTCGATCGTCCCGCCGATGCCGACCCCGATGACGACCGGCGGGCACGGGTTGGAGCCGGCGCGGCTCACGGTGTCGACGACCGCCTGGCTCATGCCCGCCCAGCCCTGCGAAGGCTTGAGCATGTTGAGGCTGCTCATGTTCTCGGCGCCGCCGCCCTTGGCCATCATCGTGATGTGGACCTTGGCGCCGGGGACGACCTGCGTGTGGATGATCGCCGGCGTGTTGTCCTTGGTGTTGCGGCGAGCGTACGCCGGTTCTTCGGCGACGGACTTGCGCAGGTAGCCGTCGCCGTAGCCCTGGCGCACACCTTCGTTGACCGCCGCCTCGAAGTCGCCGCCGACGAGATGGACGTCCTGCCCCAGTTCGACGAAGAACACGGCGAAGCCGGTGTCCTGACAGATCGGCACCCGGTCGCGGGCGGCGATGTCGGCGTTCTCGACCAGTTGCCCGAGGACCTCCACACCGACTGGCGACTCCTCCGTCTGCTGCGCCTGCTTCAGCGCCTCGTAGACATCAGCCGGCAAATCGTAGTTGGCCGTGATGCACATCGTCTTCACGGCCGCGGTGATCTCGTGGACATCGACTTCTCTGATGGTGCTCACTCAGCCTCCTTTCACAGTGGTCAGGCCGGCGAGCCCGGCCGGGGCGTTCCTTCGGTCGATCCACGCGCACGCCGCTGCTTCAGCCAATCGGCGGCGGCGATCAGCGCCAGGGCGACAGGCAGGACGGCCCAGGGGGCGAGCCACCTCCATCCCTCAACGGGCCTGGGAGTCCGACGGTCGATCGCGGGCTTGACCATCAGTCGGTCCCGACAGCGGCGTGGCCACCGAGCACGACGAGCTCGAGGTCGCGCGCCTGGGCGCTCCAGAACAGGCAGCGCCTCATGGTTCAGTCACCAGCGAGCATGAGACCGAGGAGCCACAGGAGGAGGATGAGGACGCCTCCGGCCATCAGCGCGCCCAAGAAGCTGCTTCCCACGATGGCGGAGCGAAGCTGCTCGGGCGTCATCTCGCCGACGGACTTGGGCTCCTCCAGGCGCGCGTGTACGTCGTCTGCGTCCGCGAGCGGCGTGAACCGGCCCGCCTCGTCCCACTTCCCGCCGCATTCCGGACACGCCTTGGCGAGGTCGTGGACATCCGACCCGCAACTCGGACATTGCTTCATGGCCCCCTCCGCCCGCGTGCCGTGGCAGGCGGGGAGAGGCCGACGGAGCCTTTCCCCGCCGCTTCGCTCCTAGTCCTTCTTCCGCTCCGTCATCCGCTTGATCGACTCGAAGGCGTCTTCGGCGGCCTTCTTGACCGCGTCGACCGCCTTCTCGACCACCGGCTCGGCCTTCTCGGCGGCCTTGTCGGCCCAGTCGGTCGCGTAGTCGCCGGCGCCCTTGGCCACGGCCTTCATGGCCATCTTGCTCGGCGCCGGCGGCCTGCTGCCGTCGGGCATCGGGATGTAGCCGAGCGCCATGGCGTCCTGCACCAGCCCGCGAGCGCGGCCTATGATCGCCGTCGCCTCGGCGACCTCCTGCTCGTAGGTGATGTCGGTGCGCAGGGCGATGCCCTGCTCGACGGCCTTCATGGCCACCGCCGCGGCCTCGCGCGGGAAGACCTCCCAGTCGTCCATCGTCGGCATGATGTAGTCGGCGCTCAGGCCCTTGTCTTCGGCCACCTTGGCGAGCTCGACCGCGGCGGCGATGCACATCTCATCGGTGATCGTCTTGGCGCGCACGTCGAGGGTGCCGCGGAAGATGCCGGGAAAGCCGACCGAGTTGTTGACCTGGTTCGGGAAGTCGGAACGGCCGGTGGCGACCACCGCGGCGCCCGCCTCCTTGGCATCCCAGGGCCACATCTCGGGCACTGGGTTGGCGCAGATGAAGACGATCGAGTCCGAGGCCATGCTCCTGACCCAGCCCTTCTCGATCGTGTCCGGGCCCTGCTTCGAGAGCGCGATGCAGACGTCGGCGTCTTTGAGCGCCTCGGGGATACCGCCGGTGCGCTGCTCCTCGTTCGTGATCTGGCAGTACTTCCACTTGTCGACCCACTCGTCCTTGACCTTCTTGATGTCGTCGCGCTTCTTGTGAAGGATGCCCTTGCTGTCGACGACCCGGCAGAGGGCCGGCGTGGCGCCGTAGGCGAAGATCAGCCGGCTGATGGCGACGTTGGCCGCCCCCGAGCCGATGAAAGCGATCTTGACCTCGTCGATCTTCTTGCCGACGACCTTGAGCGCGTTGACGAGGCCGGCGAGCGTGACGCAGGCCGTGCCCTGCTGGTCGTCGTGCCACACGGGGATCTCGCACTCCGCGCGCAGGGTGTCGAGGATGCGGAAGCACTTGGGCTGCGAGATGTCCTCGAGGTTCACGCCGCCGAGGCCGGGCTGCACGAGCTTCACGAACTCGATGAACTTGTCCGGGTCTTTGGTGCCGACCATGAGAGGGAAGCCGTCGACGCCGCCGAGGTACTTGTAGAGCAGCGACTTGCCCTCCATCACCGGCATGCCGGCCTTGGGGCCGATGTCGCCCATGCCGAGGACGCGGGTGCCGTCGCTGATCACGGCCACCGTGTTCCACTTGTTGGTGTACTCGTAGGCCTTCTCGGGGTCGTCCTTGATCTCGAGACAGGGCTTGCTGACGCCCGGCGTGTACCAGATGCCGAAGTCCTGGAAGTCGCGGATGCAGCACTTGAGCGTGGTCTCGATCTTGCCGCGGTAGAACGGGTGGAGCTTGATGGCGTCTTCCATAGGCTGGTACGCCTTGGCCTTGAGCTCCTCGACCGTGGGCTTACCCTGTGCGTCCGGCATAGCTTCCCTCCTGTGCCACCGGCCACCCGCCGGCGAGCATCGGCGATGCTGCGAATGAGTACACAACGCTAGCACCCGGCCTTGGGCGGCGGCAATGGCGATGGGCGGCGGGCGACTGTTCGCCGGCGTCGAGGGACGGCCCATTCGGCTGCGTCCGCTTGCCAAGCGCGGCCACGAGGCGCGATGCTTCAAGCCATGGATGCACCGTCCCGAATGCTCGCGCTGGCGACGCCGCACACGGCGGCCACGGAGGCCGGCCGCGCCGCCTTCGCCGACGGGGGAACAGCCGTGGACGCCGCCTTGACCGCGTGCGCGGCGCTGACCGTGGTCTACCCGCACATGTGCTCGATCGGCGGCGACGCCATAGCCCTCGTGCACGCGCCCGACGGTACGGTCACGGCGGTCAACGGGAGCGGGGCGGCGCCGGCGGCGCTCGACGCGGCGCGCGTGCGCGCCGCTCTCGAGCGCGACCCGGCGCCCGTCACCCGTACCGGCATGCCCGTGCGCGGGCCGCACACCGTGACCGTGCCCGGCGTGCTCGCCGCGTGGGAGACCCTTCGCGGGCTCGGTGGCGTGCTCGACTTCGCCCGTCTGCTCCGTCCGGCGATCGCCTTCGCCGCCGACGGATGCGGCGTCTCCCGCTCACTCGCCGAGACGCTCGCCTGGGAACCTGACCTCTTCGCCGCAGATCCGGGGCTGCGCGAGACCTACTTCAGGGACGGACGGTTGCTCGGCGAGGGCGAAGTGCTCAAACAGCCCGCCCTCGCCGCATCGCTCAGCACCCTGGCGTGCCACGGCGTCGACGTCTTCTATCGAGGCGAGCTTGGCGCGCGGTACGCCGCCGGTCTGCGCGCCGCCGGTTCCGTCATGACGACGGGCGATCTCTCCGCCCATGCGACCGAGGTCGTCGCGCCGCTGCGCGGGACCGCTTTCGGTCACGAGATCCTGACTGCACCGCCCAACTCGCAGGGGTTCCTGCTGCTCGAGATGCTCGCGGCGATGGAGCGGCTCGGCGGCGAAGGCGCCGGCGATCTGGCCGCTGCTCGAGCGAATCAGCGTCTCGCGCCGCCCGACCCGCTCGGACCCTCCGCCGGTGCGCTCGCCCGTCTCTTCCGTCTGGCGAGCAACGACCGCGACCGGCACCTGTGTGACCCTCGCTTCCACAACGTGCCGCTGGGCGAGCTCCTCGGCGACGATCACGTCCGGTCGCTGGCCGAGCGAAGCGCGCACGACGTCCCCGGGGCGTCCGTCGACGGCGCCTCGCGTCAGCCCAGCGCGGACTCCGCCGCAGCCTCCTCCGGCGACACCATCGCCTGCGTCGCCGCCGACTCCGACGGCTGGGCCGTGTCGATCATCCAGAGTGTCTACAACGGTTTCGGCGCCGCGATCCTCGAAACGATGACGGGTATCGTCGCCCACGACCGCGGCGCCTGCTTCAGTCTCGATCCGGCATCGTCGAACCTTCTCGAGGGCGGTAAGCGGCCGCTGCACACGCTGATGCCCGTGATGGTCCGCCGCGACGGCCGTCTGGCGATCGTCGCCGGGACGATGGGCGGCGAGGCGCAGCCGCAGATCCACGCCCAGATCCTCAGCCGGCTGCTGAAAGGAAGCGGCTCCGTCGCAGCCGGGCGTGGCGTCATGGCGGCACAAGCCGCCGGCGCCGTCGCCGCCCCGCGCTGGGTCTACGACGAGGGCAACCTGCTCGCCGAGTCGCGTGTGCCGGAGTCATGCCTCAAGACGCTGCGCGCCACCGGCATGCCGGTGGAACTCCTCGAACCGGTCGACGAGACCGTCGGTCACGCCCAGTACATCCGCATCGCCACGGGCGGCGCGATGGAGGCCGGCAGCGACCCGCGCGCCGACGGCGCGGGCATGGTGGTCTAGGCGGCGGGGATGCCCGCCGCCGGCGAGACGGCGTCCGCAGCTAGCGCGGCCGCCCACTGCTCCTGAACCCAGCGCCCACGCCACAGTTCGAACAGGCCGGCCGCTGTGAGCACGACGAAGCAGACGGCGATCGACACGAGGTAGAGCCTCACCTCGCTCGTCTCGAGCGCCAGCGCCACGAGCGCCCCTCCGGCGCCGATGATGCCGACGGCGGCGAGCACCGTCCAGCCCGATGGGCGAACACGATCGCCGAGGAAGAAGAAGGCTCCGACCACCGCGGCGGCGACAAGACACACCCCCAAGACCGTGATGAGGAGGAACGTCCCGTAGGCGACGAACGGCCCTCCGACTGCCGACCCGCCCTCGGTCATGCGCTTCAGACTGACCTGCGAGTCACCGGCCGACTTCCCGGCGATGACCAGGCTCGTGACGGCCGGCGAAAAGTAGGCCACGGCCATGAACGCGAAGAGGAGCATGAGCGCGTAACGGCCGAGCCGGAACCGCTTCAGCGGTCTGTTGTGCCGTGCCTCCGCGGGTGACTCCGGCTTGCGCACGTCCTCATCGAGTTCGTCCATCAGCCCCTCCTCGTCCCATACTCACGCGACTCCTGCGCCCTTCACAGTATGCGACTGGCCAGAGCTCCTGTCCACGCGTCCTGCGGCGGCGGGCACGGCGAAGCGCCCGGTCGCAACCGGTCGCGGAGCCGACCTGCCGCCGCGGCTGGTCGAGGAAGTCAGGGCACGCGTGTGAGCTCGGTCTCAGCCGTGCTTCTCGCGAAACGCAGCCAAGTCGGCGCCGACACCCAACTCGAGCAGCTCCTGCGAACGCCTGTGGTAGCGCGCGTGGAGCTCGACCGCCGTCTCGAGGTCCTCGTCGGTCACCTCACGCACGAGTTTGGCCGGCGCGCCCAGGATCATGCTGCGCGGGGGGAACACCTTGCCCTGCGTGACGAGCGCGCCCGCGCCGACGATGCTCTGGGACCCGATGACGCAGCCGTTGAGCAGCGTGCTGCCCATTCCGATGAGCGCGTCGTCGCCGACGGTCGCGCCGTGCAGGATCACGCCGTGCCCGACGATGACGCGCTGCCCGACGAAGGTGGGCCAGCCGGGGTCGCTGTGTATCACCGAGTTATCCTGCACGCTCGTCTCGGCGCCGATGGTGATGCGCTCGACGTCGCCGCGCAGCACGGCGCCGGGCCAGATGTTCGCTCCGCGCTCAAGGACGACGTCGCCGATGATCACGGCGTCGACGTCGATGTAGACCGCACGCCCGAACTCCGGCCGCTTGTCTTTGTAGACCCGGATCGACATGGGCCGCTCCTTTGACGCGTCGCCGGCACCCCGGCCAGACTGGGCTGGAGTATACAGCCGAGGGGTACAAGGAATCGGACCTGACCGTTCCCGGCGCGCCGCCCACGGGCGCCGGTCACCGATCCGACTGGAGGCAGTGATGGAGTTCGTCCACGTGGCTACTCGGACCAAGGACCTCGACCGAGCGATCGCCTTCTACGAGGCGCTCGGCCTGCGCCTGGACCACAAGAGCGAGCTGACCAAGAACAAGGCGACGCTCGCGTTCATGGCCAAGCCCGACGGCGGCTTCGCCATCGAACTCGTCTACAACTGGGGCACGGACGGCGGGTACGACGGCGGCGAGCGCTTCGGCCACTTCGCCTTCGACGTCGACGACATCGCGGCCGAGTACAGGCGGCTGGTGGCGGCTGGCGGCACGGAAGTAGGCCGGGCGCCGGCGCCGCTGCAGGGCCAAGGCCACCGCATCGCCTTCGTCGCCGACCCCGACGGCAACTGGGTCGAGCTCATCGAGCGCTAGACGGCCGCGCAGCCGGCGCGGCGCCGATGGTGCCTGACCTCAGGTACCGCCCATCCCGAAGCCGCCGGCCGAGAACAGGCCGACGCGAAGCGTATCGACCTTGGCCATCAGCGTGCCGTCCTCGAAGAACTCGACCCGCTCGTACTCAGGGAGCACCTCTTTCGTGTGGACGCGCTCCTTGCCCTGGCGGTGCCAGGTGCCGTCCGACGCCTGGGCGAAGACCGTGTAGTAGTACGTGACTTTGCCCATGACGTCCTGGTCCTGGCACTCGGTGCCGGTGTCGAAGTAGACCGCGCGCTGAAGAGGACGCTCGACGAAGAGCTCCTCCAGCGACTCCGCGTAGCCCACGTCGGACCTGACCACGATCACCTCGCCCGGCGTCGGCCCCGTGTGCTCCCAGCGGATCACGACCCACTTGTCGCTGTGGCTGGCGTGCAACTTGTGGATGAGCTTCTGGTCGCCGCTCTCGTTCATGCCCCCGCCTTGTCTGGACTCGTGGTCTGGCCGATGCGCCTGGCCTCGTCGCACTCACGACAGTGCATCGAGGACACGCGTCGCTTCAACTACGTATGACGGTCTGTGGGGCGTCTTTCTTCGATGTCGCCCCCGTGGCGCCTCGGCCTCTGCGCGCCGGGACCTCAGGAGTCGCCGCGGCCGAGATTCCTGCTCCAGCCCAGCTTGCCGGGTGAGAAGGCACGCGGGATCGCGACCAGGCAGAGGCAGCCGAGCAGGATGCAGTAGAGCAGCGTGAGGTTGGTGACCGTGGCCTCCCGCATGGCGATCAGCGAGTAGACGCAGGAGACGCCGGCGATGACCGCGACCATCGTCCAGGCGACGCGGTGCGAGGCGCCCGTGAGCTCGAGTCCGATCGCCGCCGCGTAAAGCAGTGGAGGGAAGAGGACGAGCGGCCACGTCGCCAGGTCGCCGCCGACGATCCTGTCGGGGTCGAGGATAGGGGCGGCGACGGCGCGCCAGATCGCCGCCACCATGACGGCGACGGCGGCCATCATCAGCACGGCGACCAGGATGCGACCGACGAACTGCCGGTCGTGACGCGACATCGAGGGCATGCGGCGTCGCCAGGCGCGCGAGCTCAGCCAGGAGCGCACGCCGAGGTAGACCGCGAGCACGCCCAAGACGGGCAGCAGCACCCAGGCGTTGGCCGCGAACCAGGGGATCCATGTGAACGGCGCCGTGGTGTCCTCTTGGAGGGTGTAGTCGGCGTGCTCGTCCCACGGGTAGACCTCGAGCACGCCGGCGTCGCTCAGGTCGACGAGGACGCGCAGGCCGGTGACGTTTGAGGCGCGTATGCGATGCGTGACGACATCGTAGGGCTTCGCCGGCGGCTCGTCGGGCTCCCGCCGGCGAACGACCGGCAGCTCGGCGTCGATCCCAACGCCCGGCCCGTCGGGCCAGAGCAGATAGACGGTCGCCCCGGCCGGATCGCTGCCCGACGGCCACAGCTCGACGTCGGCGGCCGACGAGGTCGGCTTGCGGCCGCCGAGCAAGTCGGCGACAAGAGGGGCGGCGAGGGCGGCGTCCCACGCGGCGGTGGCGAGCTTGTCGTTTCCCGCCGCCGCATCGGCCGCGCCGCCCTGTCCGCCTTCGTCGGCGAACGCCGGTAGCGCCGCGCCCAGCGCGAGCGCCAAAGCGAGCGCAAGCATGAGAAGGACGAGCGCCAGCCCGCCGACGCCGACGGCCCGTACGGTCGCGGCGCCGGTCTCGCCCGGCCGCGCCGCCTCGGCCGCGTCGTCGGCCTCCGAGGCCGGCGCCGTCTCAGCAACCGGCGTCAGCTCGAAGTCGTCCCAACGCACCCACTGGCCGCCGGGTTGCCGCGCGAACACGGAGTAGAAGTACGTGCGGCCGTTCTCGAGCCCTTGGTCGCGGACCGAACCGGTCACGTCCTGGTAGACGAGAATCTCGCGGCCGGCGGCGGCCCCGCCGGCCCCCACCTCGCCGCGTACCTCCTCGGCGACATCGTGCGCGATGGCGTCGATCTCGTCCGGGCCCGTCGCCGCTCTCCGCGTCGAGCGCAGAACGCGCACCTCGAGCAGTGTCCGCCCCGGGTAGTCCCAGCCGAGCGTCACGCAGCCGTCGCCGGCCGAGGCGAAGAGACGCCGCACGGCGACGTCCGCCTCGGTCTCGAGCGAATGGTCGTGATGCGTGCCGTCTCGGCGCCTCACCACACCCCCGTCGGCTCCTCGTCAGGGGCTCTCGCCCCCCCAGCGGCGACGCGCGAAGCATAACAGGGCGGGGGTTTGCCGGTGCGGCGCCTTCTGCTATCCTCGGGCGCCGCTTGCGCTGCGCGATCGCGTGGGGCGGACGCACAGGTCTGGACTGTGGTATCGAGTTCGAATCCTCGTCGCGCAGCCAGTATAATCAGCGGCCCGACCAAGCGTGGCGCATTCGTCTAGGGGCCTAGGACGCCGCCCTCTCACGGCGGTAACATGGGTTCGAATCCCATATGCGCTACCACCTCTTTGCAGGTACTCCTCAGGCACTCCTCCAGGAAGATCACGCTCCTGCCGACTCCGCCGAGACGCCTCGCATGGCGGACTGCAACCCTCCTGCAACCCGGATGCATGCGACTTGGCCTGTCCGGATGGTGCTCTTCGGCGCGGGGTGGGGATGTGCGACCGCTGCTTTCACTTCAGCCTCGTCAATGAGGCGCCGGTCCGCAGTAGGCCGGCTCCGCGCATCGCCCCCTCACGGAGTAAGAAATAGTTGACACCATGTCTGCTTCCCTTTACAGTACGCAGTGTCAAACATTTCTGACATCTCGTTAGTCGTAGTGAGGAGGCAGTCATGCCGTTCGAAGAGAAGTTGACGTGGGTCAACCTGGCGGTCGGTGTAGTCGTCCCCGTGGCGTACGTCGCGATCATGCTGGGCCGGCTCGGTGACGTGTCCGCGGCCGAGATCTCCTACCAGTGGCCGCTGCTCGTCGCCATGGGCGCGTCGATCGTTCTGACGATCATCGGCTCGATCGCGATGGGGATCGGCACCGGCATCTCCGCCGAGCTGCGCGGCAGATCCGCCTCCGGCGAGATTGACCGCAAGGACGAGCGCGACAAGCAGATCGGCCGTCACGGCGACCTGGTCGGCTACTACGTCTCCTCCGCCGGCGTGGTCGGCGTGCTCGCGCTCACCATGCTCGAGTACGAGTACTTCTGGATCGCCAGCGCCCTCTACCTGTCGTTCGCGGTCGGGACGCTGGTCGCGTCGGCGGTCAAGATCGCCTCCTACCACAGGGGCTTCTAGCGATGGGTAAGCCGACCAGAGTGACCAACCGCATCCGGACGCTCCGGTTCGCCGCCGGCGAGATGACGCAGTCCGAGCTCGCCGACCGGGTGGGCGTCACGCGGCAGACCGTGATCGCCATCGAGCAGGGTCGCTACTCGCCGTCGCTCGAGATGGCCTTCCAAATCGCCAGGGTGTTCGGCGTCCCGCTCGATGACGTGTTCCAGTATCCGGAGGTGAAGTGATGGAGGTCCTGCTCCTGGGCGGCACCGGGCGCACAGGCGGCCGCGTCCTGCAGCAGCTGCTCGGCCGCGACGTCCGCGTGCGCGCGGTTGTCCGGTCGGCCGAGCGGCTCCCGGCGGGGGTCGCGGACGACCCGAAGCTGACGGTGTTCGAGGCCGACCTGCTCTCGCTGAGCGACGAACAGGTTCGGGAGCAGGTCGACGGCTGCGACGTGGTGATCTCCTGCCTGGGCCACACCACGAGCGCGCAGGGGGTGTTCGGGCAGCCGCGCGACCTCGTGTGTCGGTCGGTCGAGAGGGTGTACCGGGCGACCCGGGAGCTGCGGCCCGCGCAGCCCGTGAAGCTCATCCTCATGAGCAGCGTCTCGGTGAACCGCCCCGGAGGTCTGGACACGCGTCGCGGGCGCTTCGAGAGGGCGGTCGTCTGGACGTTGCGCGGCCTCGTCCCTCCGGCGAGGGACAATCAGCGCGCCGCGGACTTCCTGCACGACGTCATCGCGGCCGACCATGCGCACGGGCAGTGGGTGGCCGTCCGCCCCGACACGCTGAGGGACGGCGACGTCACGGAGTACACGCTGCATGAGGGCCGCGTGGACAGCCTGTTCCGCCCCGGCGAGACCAACATGGCCAACGTCGCGCACTTCATGTGCGAGCTGGCGACCGACCCCGAGCTGTGGGCGGCGTGGCGCGGCAAGCTGCCGGTGATCGTGAACGCATCGCCTGCGTGAGCGCGGGCTTGCGGCGGCGTCAACGCGGCGCGGGGCGTTGAGCACAGCGACAGGAGGGTATGCTGCCGTCGATCAGAGACCGCCCTCTTCGACGTCCCCCTCGGGGTCGAGACAGGAGCAAGACGATGCCTTCGCAGGACACATCGCAGGATGTCACCTCGGCTACCAACGCCGTGTGGGGCAATCACGTGCCCGCGCCCGGAACGCCGGCAGGATTCACGGTCCGCACCACCTACCCGACGAACCCCGACGGGGTCGAGATGATGCTCGAGCGGTGGCAGGCGGGCAGCGAGGAGCCCCCGCACTCCCACCCAGGCGATGACATGACGGTCGTCGTCGAGGGGAGGATGTCGGTCCAGTTCTACCGCAGGGAGGCGCGCGCGCTGGTCCCCGACGGCGAGAGGATCGTGCTCGAGAAGGGCGCTGTGGGCTACATCCTCGCCGGCCGGATCCACGACGCCAAGTACATCGACGCGTGCCGGCTCGTGTACGTCCACGACGGGGCTTTCGCTTTCAACCCCGCGGACGCCGAGCTGGGCTGAGCGGGCCGGGCTTGACAGATGTCCCGTTACGCCGAGTGGGCCCAGGGAGAGCACAGTTCCGCCAGGAGGATCGCGACAACACTCCTTGCGGGCCCCGTCTTCCTGGGCCTGCTCCCGTTCCTTGTGACCGGGGTCGGGCCGCGGCTCGACCGCCGGCTCGGTCTCCGGCCCCTCAAGATCCGCGGCGTGAACCGTGTCGTCGGCGGACTTCTGGCGGTCGTCGGATTCTCCCTCGGCTTCTGGTCTGTCGTCACGCAGTTGGACCGCGGCCGGGGCACGCCACTACCGGTGATGCCCACCCAGACGTTGCTGACCGAGGGTCCGTTCCGCTACTGCCGCAACCCGATGACGCTGGGGACCATCCTCGCCTACCTGGGCATCGCGGTCGCCGTGGGGACGGTCGCCGGCACGGTCCTCGTCCTCTGCATTGCCCTGCTCCTCGTGACCTATCTCAAACGCCTCGAGGAGGGCGAGCTGGCCGAGAGGTTCGGCGCGGCCTATCTTGCGTACAGGCGAGACGTGCCCTTCATCATCCCGAGGCTTGCCAGGCGGTGGTGACTGCCGGCGCCTCCCGCTCACGGAGGCCCGGATGTCGCGCGCCTACTCGAGCAGAGGACCCAGCGCCCTGGCGAAGTCGTCGGGCACATCTGCGTAGCCGGTGTGCCCGCCGGGCAGCTCATGCAGGTCGGCTCCAAGCCGACGGGCGAGCCATAGGGAAGCGCCGTAGTAGAACATCTCGGCCTCTTCGCCGGCCGCCACGACGATCGGCACAGGGCTACCCGCGAGCGTACTTGTGTCGGGTGCGTACGAGAGGACGGCGGGCATCTCCACGCCGATGGTCACCTCCCCGTTGTCCAGGACCCGGATCGCCATGTCCTGGTCGGGATCCTCCATGGCCTTGTCCCGTGTCAGATCGGTGAGCAGGTACGTGGCGTAGTCCGGGCCTCCTTTGGCAAGCCTCGCCCGCCACAAGCCGATCAGGCCCTGCGCCTCGGGGTAGAGCGAGTAGAGCGCGGGTTCGTGGGCGATCGCCCTGCGCACTGCCTGCGGGTGACGCAGCACGACCTCAAGCGCGATCAGCGCCCCGAGGCTGCCCCCGAAGACGACGGCCGGCGTGAGGCCGAGAGCCGCGAGCAGCCCGGCGGCGTCATCGGCCTGCTCGCCGATGGTCGTCGATGTCCACCCCGGGGGACGGGGGCTGCGCGAGTTCGCGCGGCGGTCGTAGGTGACGACTGTGTAGCGCTCGGCGAGCGGGCCGGCGAGCCGCTCGAACCAGCCCGCGTCGCCCGTCAGGCCGACGACCAGCAGGAGCGGTTCACCGGCGCCCCGCACCTCGCAGTAGAGCTGCGCGTCGCCCACATCGACGAGCTCGCCCTTCATCGCACAACCTCCGCTTCTCGCTGCACTCGTTGCGACACCTGCGTGCATCACGCGGCGACGGCGCTCGCGATCGCGCCGCGATCCCGGGCGCCGTCGCCCTAGTCCAGGTCCTCGAAGGACTCCCCCAGCAACGTGCCGTCCGGCGGCTCCACGCCCTCGAGCTTCGCCACTTCGTGGAAGAAGGGCAGCGGCTCGAGGCAGGACTCGGGCGAGAGCACGCCGCGCTCGCGGATGTCGCCGCGCAGGATCATCATCGCGACAGCCGCCAGCGGCCCCGTGGTCGTGTCCCATCCTCCGACCGGCCAGCACTTGTAGCGCGTGCGTCGGCCCTCCTTCGTCCCGATCGCCTCCACCCACGTGACCCATCCCGATTCACAGCCTGTAGGTACGGCGGGCGATTCCTCGTGCTCGGCGGTCACTGTCTCGAAGAACGACAGTGCCGCGTCTGACTCGCTGAGCTCGCCACCGGCGACGCGGCGCCCGAGTGCGCAGTACGTCTCGTTGAGGGAGGGAGGGAAGAAGCTGACGAGCGTGGACACAGACCGCACCTCCCGCAGGGTCCGAGGCACGGTGATCGGCTCCGGAAGGCCGACGGGGTACGCGGTCACTTCGTGCCCTTGGGGCAGAGTCACGTGCACAGCGTCGTCGAGAGGGTCGAGGTCGACCCAGCGACCGTCGCGGTAGTGGCGGGCAGGGCCGGCGGCCAGTCTCATCATCAGCTGCCAGCCGGCTTCGGCCTGCCCGGCCTCTCGCCACTCGGCGAGGATCGTCTTCGCATCTCCGCCGTAGAGGCCGGTCACCTGGAAGATGCTGTATCTCAGCTCCTCGGTCTGGTCGAGCCGGCGAGTGGCGTGGACCATCATGAGGTTGGAGAGACATGGGTCGACGCCAACGCCCAGGACTGCGGTGACGCCCGCCGCCGTGGCGGCGTCGTGGAGAGCCAGCGCTTGCTCCGTGGTGGGGCCGTAGCCGCCGATGTCGCAGTAGTCCACGCCCGCTTGGATGGCCTCGCGGAGGGCGGGGACGACGACCACCCACTCCGGGCCGGCCGTGTTGACGACGATGTCCGCGTCCGCCGCCAGCGACGCGAGTCGCCCCTTCTCCAGGACGTCGACCCGGACGGCCGTTGCCTTCTTGCCAAGTCCTGCGGCGATCCGCTCTGCCGCCTCGAGATCACGGCCGGCGATCACGATCTCCGACACGAGGTCAGAAGCGACGAGTAACTGGGCGGTGCGCTGGCCGTACCAGTTGGCCCCGCCGAGCGCGATCACCTTGGCGGACCTCGGCGTGCGCATCCGGTCAGAACGCCCCATGGCGGCCCCCTTGCGACCTTCCAGATGACCCGGCGCCGAGTCTCTGGGTAGTGACAGCGTCTCTCCGTCGTGCATCTACCCGGGTGAGGGGAGTCCGGCGCCGTTGCGTCGGGCGATGGAGCTTGGGTGACGACCTCCCAGCGGGACTACTCTCGCGTCGGTCAGGTACGCGCCCGACTTCCCTGTGGCCCGCCAGCTTCGTCGTGTAGCCGTGCCGTAGGTCTGCGCACGGGGCGACCGGGTGTGCTCGTCCCGTTACGCAACGCCAGCGGAAGAACCGAGGTGGGTACAATCTGGCCTGGCATCCTGTGGCGCCGCAACTGCGGCGGTGAGTGGGGGGCATGATCATGGGCGAGTCCGCGGAACGACCCGTGACGGTTGGGACCCTGGTGAGCATCGTCGAGGCGTTCAACCGTCACGACGTGGACGGGGTCATGGCGTTCTTCGCCGACGACTGCAGCATGGACCTGCCGCGCGGCTCGTCGCCCTGGGGCACACGCTGCGTCGGCAAGCAAGCTGTCCGCGAGGCTGTCGCCGCACGCTTCGCGGGCATCCCGGACGTCCACTACGCCGCCGACCGGCACTGGGTGTGCGAGAACTACGGCGTCTCCGAGTGGACCTTGACCGGCACGACGCTGGATGGCATGCGGGTGGAGGTGCGCGGCTGCGACCACCTGGAGTTCCGTGCCGGCAAGCTGGTCCGCAAGGACTCCTACTGGAAGATCGCCGAGCCGTGACGAGCCGTGCACCCCGACCGGCGACCGACCCAGCGCCCCGCCCGGCACATGGAGACTTCCCATGAAGGTCCTCGTGCTGGGAGGGGCCGGCACCTACGGCCACTTGACGGCGCAGGTCCTCGCCTCATCTGGCCTTGTCTCCGAGATCGTCATCGCCGGCCGGAACCTCGCGGCCGCCGAGCAGACAGCGTATGACCTCGGCGCAAAGGCAGTCGCCGCGCAGGTCGACGTCCTCGAGGAGGGCCGGCTGTCGGCTTTGGCCGCAGGAAGTGACCTCATCATCAACGCCGCCGGACCCGAGTTCCGAGTGGTCCTTCCCGCTCTGCGCGAAGCCATCCGTGCGAACGTCGACTACTGCGATTTGTGCGCACTCGGCTCCATCACGGAGCAGGCGCTGGCGCTGGACGGAGCCGCCAAAGACGCCGGCATCACCGCCATCGTGGGGACTGGCTTCTTCGCTCTGACCGGGCCGATGGCGGCGCACGCCGCGCGTCAGCTCGATGCGGCTGAGGATGTTCGCGTGTGCTGGTTCCTTCCCGCGCCCCTCTTCGGCTACGAGGCGAAGGAGACCCTAGAGGAATGGCGGGCGCTCGGCCACGCCGACATGTCGTGGCAGTGCATCATGGCGCAGGCGGCAGGCAAGGTGCGCGTCTACCGTGACGGCGACTGGGCGAGTGCCGACCCGCTCGAGGACGCCATCCGCGTGAGGCTTCCGCACGGCGACGAAGTCACCGCGGACCCGCTCAGCTTTCCGGAGCCCGTCTCGCTGCCGCGGACGTTGACGAGTGTCAGCTCGGCGTCGGCGGTGACGAGCTTCTTCCCGCCGTCGATCGGCGAGGTCTATTGCGGTTGCGGCCGCCGCCTCGCCGCTGGCGAGCTCGACGAGTCGCAGGCGGCGTTCGCGTTCTTCGAGTACCTCGCCGCCCACCCGGAGGAGCCGACGCCGCGACCGAAGGGCGGTGAGTCAGGGATGCTCGTCTGGGCTGAAGCGATCGGCACCAAGGACGGACGCAGGGTCTGCCACAAGTGCTGGCCCGTCGGCGATTGGGAGTCGACGCAGGGACCGCTCGCGGCCGTCGCCTTCAAGCTGTTGCGCGGCGAGATCGACGCGAAGGGCGTCCTCGCACCCGAGGCGTGCCTGGACCCCCTCCCCTTCTTCGCCGAGGCCGCGAAGTACGGCGGGGAGAGGCCGAAGCAGGACAGGCTCATCGACGAGTACACCGAGGTCCTTGAGTAGCGGCGGTCGCCCGGGCCCTCCACGCGACCCCCAAGACGGCCCTCGCAACCATTCGTGCGACCCAAATGCGCGGTCCGCGACGGGCCTCGTTGGGACTCCCTGGGAACCGGCCCCTGGTTTTCGCTGGCAATGGCCACAGTTCTTGTGATCCTGTGTGACTGGGCGCACTTCGCTGGTCCCGTACGAGCAGGCCATCTAGGCGCCCTCTCACAACGGTAGCATGGGTCCGCATCCCAAATGCGCTGCCATGCCGCTTGCAGGGAATCCCTGCAAGCTCCATCTAGCGATGACCTCGCCAACCGTCTCTGTCGCTGCCGCCGGTCGCTTCGCAGACCTCCGCTCGGCTTGAGTCCCATTGAGGCTTTTCGGGGGCTCGAGCGGGCGTGCCCGGACGAAGATCGGGGAGGAGGGGAGAAGGTGGCTGGCGAGGAAGGACTCGAACCTTCAATCCCCTGATCCAGAGTCAGGTGCCTTGCCAATTAGGCCACTCGCCAGCGCTGCCCGAAGGCGCCCAGAGTGTAGCGCGAGTCGACAGGCTCCTCAAGCGTGGCGAGGATCGCGCGCTCCGGGAAGCGACGCGGCGAGGAAGCCGGAACGCCGCGGACTCTCAGCCCGCTGCCGCCGGTTCGTACAGCTCGGCGATGGCGCGGCGCGTCTCCGCCGCCAGGATGTCCCGCGCGGCGGGGTCCTCGACGCGCCGCTCCCAGAGCAGCCGCCTGCCGAAATCGAGCAGTGTGATGACGGCCGGGCGCGCCTGCGAACGACCGGCCTGCCGCTCCGCCGTCTCCAGCAACGTATCGAGCGTGCCGTCGCCGCCCACGGCCGCCTCCCCGGCGGCGGCAAGCAGCACACGCAGCCGCGTCAGCGGCGCGCACGAAGCGTAATCCGGCAGCGCGCGCTCGAGCGCGGTCGTGCGCTCGGCCAGACGGACGCGCACGGCCTCCCCGAGAGCGCGACCGAGCCGCTCCGCCTCCGCCATGACGTGCGGCTGTTTCTCGGGGGGCGGCGGCACGAGCTCGGGCGTGATCACGAAACGCTCGGGCGCCGGCAGCCGGTCCTTGTACGGGTACCAGAAGAGCTCGTATTCCCCGCGCACGAGCGGCACAGTACCGCCGAAGACGCAGCCTTCGCCCAAGCCGCACGACCAGCAGGGGTCGATACCCGCCGGCGTCACCTTGCCCAGCGGTTCCAGGCCCTCACTCTCGAACCAGGCGAGGACGTCGTCGGCGACCGGCACGGGGTCCGCGGTCCCGGTGACCACGGCTACACCGACGGTGCCGGCGTTCAGGAGTATCGAGTGGCGGAGCGAGAACGCGCGCTCCAACAGCGTCTTGGTGCGCGCATCGAGGATGTTGAACGGCGCCCAGCCGCCGACGACGAGCGCGTCGGCGCGCACCAGCTTCACGGCGAGCGGCAGCCAGTCATCGTCGAAACCAGTGCAGATGTTCGAGCCCGCGCAGGCGAGGCAGCCCTTGCACGGCTGCACGTCGATGTCCCAGAGGCGGACCAGCTCGGATTCGAGCCCCGCTGCCTCCATGATGCGCCCGACGACGCGGTCGGTGGCGCCGCCGGCCATGGGGCTTCCGCTGACGCCGATCACCTGTGCCGTCATATCGCCGCGACCTCCTTCAGGCCGTGTCCTGCCGTCCCTGCGCCTGCAGCTTCGCCCAGGTGTCTCTGAGCGTGAGGGTCCGGTTGAACACGAGCGCCCCGGGCGCCGAGTCGGGATCGGGGCAGAAGTAGCCGAGCCGCTCGAACTGCACGGTCTCGCCGACGGGCAGATCGGCGAGCGACGGCTCCACGAGGCAGCCACGGAGCACGGTCTCGGAGTCCGGGTTCACATCGTCGAAGAGATCGCGGCCGTCGGCCCCGGGGTACGGGCTCCGGAAGAGATGGTCGTGGAGCCGGACCTCGGCGGGCACGACGTGAGCGGCCGACACCCAGTGGAGGGTCGCCTTGGGGCGGCGGCCGTCGGGAGCGTCGCCGCCGTGGGTGGCGGGGTCGTAGGTGCAGCGCAGCTCGACGATCTTGCCGGCGGCATCCTTCACGACCTCGCGACAGGTCACGAAGTACGCGGAGCGCAGCCGCACCTCGCGGCCGGGGGCCAGGCGGAAGAACTTGCGCGGGGGCTCCTCCATGAAGTCGTCGCGCTCGATCCAGAGCTCCCGCGTGAACGGCACCCGTCGGCTCCCGGCGGAAGGGTCCTCCGGGTTGTTGGGCACATCCATCTCCTCGACCTGCCCCTCCGGGTAGCCATCGATGACGACCTTGAGGGGGTCCAGCACGGCGAAGCGACGGAGAGCCGCCCGATTGAGGACGTTCCTCACGGCGTGCTCGAGCATCTCGACCTCGAGGACCTTGCCGGCCCTTGCCACCCCGGCCATCGCGGCGAAGTCGCGGATCCCCTCGGCGGGGAAGCCCCGCCGGCGCAGACCCGAGAGCGTGGGCATCCGCGGGTCGTCCCAGCCGCGCACGAACCCCTCATTGACGAGCCGCAGGAGCACGCGCTTGGACATGACGGTGTGCGTCAGGTTGAGCCGCGCGAACTCGTACTGGTGGGGTCGCGACGGCACCGGAAGGTTCTCGATGAGCCAGTCGTAGAGCGGCCGATGGTCCATGAACTCGAGCGTGCAGATGGAGTGCGTGATGCCCTCGATCGCGTCGGATTGCCCGTGGGCGAAGTCGTAGGTGGGATACACGCACCAGGCGGCACCCGTGCGAGGGTGCTCCGCGTGGAGGATGCGGTACAGCACCGGGTCCCGGAGGTTGATGTTGGGCGAGGCCATGTCGATCCGCGCGCGCAGCACGCGAGCGCCGTCGGGGAACTCGCCGGCGCGCATGCGCGCGAAGAGGTCGAGGCTCTCCGGCGCCGACCGGTCCCGCCACGGGCTCTCGCGGCCGGGCTCGGTGAACGTGCCGCGGTGTTCGCGGATCTCATCTGCCGAGAGGTCGTCGACATAGGCCTTGCCGTCCTTGATGAGGTCGACGGCCCACTCGTAAAGCTGCTCGAAGTAGTCCGAGGCGAAGTAGAGGTGCTCGCCCCAGTCGAACCCCAGCCAGCGGATATCCGCCTCGATGGCGTCGATGTACTCCTGCTCTTCCTTCACCGGGTTCGTGTCGTCGAAGCGCAGGTGGTAGCGACCACCGAACTCCTGGGCGATGCCGAAGCTCAGGCAGATCGCCTGCGCGTGGCCGATGTGGAGGTAGCCGTTCGGCTCGGGGGGAAAGCGGGTGACGACGGTCTCGATCCGTCCCTCGCGAAGATCGGCGGCAACGATCTCGCGGATGAAGTCGGTGCGCTCCGGCGGGGAGGGCGGAATCTCGGCGCTCATGGAGCCGAGACTAGCACAGGAAGCGGTGGGGGCGATCCGTGACCGCCCCGGCGTCCCCCTGTTCGCTTCCGACGAAACGCGTAGGATAGCGCCTTGGGTCGTGGCGCCGGCGCGCCCGGCCACCGGCAGCGTCACGTTCTGGAGGTGCACCTCTGATGACCAGCCTGCCCGACTCCCCGCTTTCGCTCTGGCTCGACCAGTACGGGCCCTACGAGGCGGCGGCACCCGTCGAAGGTGAGCTGACGGCCGACGTGGCCGTCATCGGCGGCGGCTTCACCGGCCTCGCCACGGCCATCGCCCTCAAGGACCTCGACCCCTCGCTCGACGTCGCCGTCCTCGAGGCGAAGACCGTCGGGTACGGCGCCAGCGGCCGCAACGGCTCGTTCGCGATGACCGTCGTCGGCCTCGGATTCGGCACCACGGCGGCGCTGCGCGGCAAGAAGTTCTTCAAGGCCGCGCACACCTACATGGAGCGCGCGGTCGACGAGCTCGAGGCGTTCATCGACCGCGAGCCGCTGGATTGCGACAAGATCCGCCCCGGCTTCTTGCGCGTCGCCACCACCGAGAGCTACGTGAAGCGCCTGCACAAGCAGGTCGACCTGATGCAGTCCCTGGGCTTCGACGGCATCACCTGGATCGACGCCGCCGAGGCCCGCGCGATGGTCGACTCGGAGCGCTACCTGGGCGGCATGTGGGAACCGCGCCTGCTGCTGGTCGACCCGGCCAAGCTGGTGCGCGAAGAGAAGCGCGCCGCGCTGGCGCGCGGCGCCCGCGTCTATGAGGACACGCCCGTCCTCTCGATCGTCTCCGAAGACACTCCGGCTCGCGGCTTTCGCCTGCTCACGCCGCGCGGGTCGCTGGTCGCCCAGAAGCTCGCCTTCGCCACCAACGCCTACTCGCACCTCTTCCCTACGCTGAACCACAAGCAGGTGCCGGCGTTCACCTACATGATCGCCACCGAGCCGCTCTCGGACGAGCAGCTCGCGCCGATCGGCTGGGAGGGACGTCAGGGCCTGGAGGACGCGCGCAACCTGATCCACTACTACCGGCTCACGCCCGACCAACGCATCGTCATGGGCGGCGGGCCGGTGGGACTCACGTACGCCGGCTCGCTCGACGCCGACTCCGACGAGAAGGCGTGGCGGCACCTCGAGGACCACATCCATTTCCTCTGGCCGCACCTGCGCGACCTACAGATCACCCACCGCTGGGGCGGGCCGTTCTCGGTGACCACCGATCTGACGCCCGCCCTCGGCTATGTCGGCGACCACCGCGTCGTCTACAGCCTCGGCTGCATCGGCCACGGCGTCTCGATGAGCTACGTCAACGGCCGCGAGCTGGCCGGCCTGCTGCTCGAGCGGCCGGCCACCGACCTGCCGCCGTGCCCGTTCATCAACCGCCGGATGATCCCCTGGCCGCCGGAGCCGCTGCAGAGCGGCGTCGCGCACGCCCTGCGCGGCTATCTGCGGGCCGAGGACGGGTTCTACGAGCGCGGGCTGGGGAAGGACTGACGCCGAGCCTCCGTCACGGCCTTCTTTCCTAAGCCGGCAGTAGAATGCGGGTGGACGAGCCATCGGGGGGCTGTGGGGCTTTCTGAGTCAGATACGCGCGCCAAGCTGATCGACCCAGCGATCCACGCGCGCGGGTGGACGGAAGACCTGATCCGCCGCGAAGAGACCGCCGGCGCGATCGAGATCATCAACGGCAAGCCCTTCAAGCAGACCAAGGGGCGCATCGACTACACCCTGCGGCTCAAGGTCGCTGAGGACGCGCAGCCGGTGGCGGTGGCGCTCATCGAGGCGAAGCCCGAGGACAAGCCGCCGGACCACGGGCTCGAACAGGCAAAGCTGTACGGCGCGTCCCGGCGGCTCAACGTCCAGTTCGTCTTTGCCAGTAACGGCCACCAGTTCGTCGAGTACGACTGCTTCACCGGGCTGACCCACGCGCCGCGCCCGCTCGTCGAGTTCCCGTCGCCGGTCGACCTGCAGGCGCGGTACGAGCAGGGCATGGGATTCGCCCTTGCGGATCCTGCCGCCGCGCCCCTCCTCCAGCGCTACCCGACCGGCGAGGGAACGCGGCGCTACTACCAGGACGCCGCCATCCGCGCCGTGCTCGAGAAGATCGCCCGTTGTGAGCGCAACGGCGAGCCCAAGCGAGCCCTGCTCTCGCTGGCCACCGGCTCCGGCAAGACCTTCATCGCTGTGAACCTGCTCAAGCGCGTCGCCGACGCCGGGCAGCTCAAGCGCGCCCTGTTCGTCTGCGACCGCGACGAGCTGCGCATCCAGGGCACCGGCGCCCTGCAGGCCGTGTTCTGCGCCGACGCGGCGCCCGTCTCGTCGTCCAACCCGCAGAAAAATGCCCGCGTCCTCATCGCCACCTATCAGACCCTGGACGTGGCCACCGACGACGCCGACGCCAACTTCCTGCTCGCCAACTACCCCGAGGACTGCTTCAGCCACATCGTCATCGACGAGTGCCACCGTTCGGCCTGGGGCAAGTGGTCGCAGGTGCTCACGCGCAACCCGAGCGCCGTGCAGATCGGCCTCACGGCCACGCCGCGGACCCTGACCGTGACCGAGAAGACCAGGGAGGCGCTGGCCGACGCCGAGATCAACGCCGACAACCTCGCCTACTTCGGCGAGCCCGTCTACGAGTACGACATGAGCCAGGGCATCGAGGACGGCTACCTGGCCGCCTGCGAGATCGTGAAGCAGGCGATCTTCCTCGACGGCGAGCGGCAGAGCGAAGAGGTGACCGGCGTCGACAAGGAGGACCTGACGGGCAAGAAGCTCCTGGACGCGCTGACCGGCGGGCCGGTCGATCTGGTGGAGGCACGCGAGCACTACGGCGCCGAGAACTTCGAGGCGCTGCTGCAGATCCCCGCGCGCGTGCAGGCCATGTGCGCCGACCTGTTCGCGCACCTGGTCGAGACCGGCGGTCCCGAGCAGAAGACGATCGTCTTCTGCGCCCGCGACAGCCACGCCGATCGCGTCGCCGCCGAGATGAACAACCTCTACGCGGCGTGGTGCCTGGAGCACACCTGCAAGCGCGCCGAGCCCTACGCCTTCAAGTGCACAGCCAGCGTCGGCGGCGCCGACTACATCGCCGACCTCAAGGCCGCCTCGCGCTCGCACTTCATCGCCACCACGGTGGACCTGCTGACGACCGGGGTGGACGTGCCGCCGGTGCGCAACATCGTCTTCTTCAAGTACGTGCGCTCGCCGATCAGCTTCTACCAGATGGTCGGCCGCGGCACGCGCCTCGACGCCGCGACCGGCAAGCTGATGTTCCGCATCTACGACTACACCAACGCGACGCGGCTCTTCGGCGAGGACTTCGCGCAGAAGTACCGCAAGCCGCG
>Ga0315281_10002630_pt1 | contig 26618 bp, 22 predicted proteins | sample YL17G07_0_MG_FD_204540 | JGI IMG/M metagenome (GOLD analysis project Ga0315281, IMG submission 204540) | Sediment microbial communities from Yellowstone Lake, YNP, Wyoming, USA - YL17G07_0 | ecosystem: Environmental > Aquatic > Freshwater > Lake > Sediment | place: USA: Wyoming | collected... | reverse complement strand
TGATGGGCCGGTGCGCGAAGCGCGCTTCGTGCGCAACCCGGACGGCACGCCCGACGGCGGCGTGCACGATCTCTTTACCATCAGCGGGCGGCGTGACGCGCCGGGGTGCTGGATGGAACAGCCGGACTTCGCCGCGGCGGCCGCCGACGGCAATGTGATCTTCCGCATTCCCACCCCGGTCTTCGGCGGCGGGCTGATCGAAAGCATTCCGGATGAAAACATCCTCGCCAACCGCGACGCCAACTCCCCGCAGAAGTCCGCTCTCGGCATCCGCGGCCGGCCCAACATCGTGCTGGCCGGCAACACCGTCTCGGGACAACCGAATACCAATGGCAACGACGGCACGATCGCGCGCTTCGGCTGGAAAGCCCAGAACAAATCCCTGCTGCTGTTCGCCGGCGAGGCCTACAACGTCGAGATGGGCATCACCAACGAGCTGTTCCAGACCGAACGGTCGGAATACACTTCCTGCCAGTTCGCGATGACGCCCAACAACGTGACCGATGCCGATGCGGCCACGCTCATCGACGCGTTTAGCGGAATCGAGAAATTCGCCCTCTTCATGCGCTTCCTCGCGCCGCCCGCGCCTTCCGCCGATACGCCCGGCGGTGCGCACTCGATCAGGTATGGTGCGAACGTGTTCACCCGCATCGGCTGCTCGCTCTGTCACACGCCGGCGCTGGAGACCGGCAACAGTTCGGTCGCTGGCCTGCGCAACCAGGTGGTCAATCTTTATTCCGACCTGATGACGCACGACATGGGGCCGGCATTGGCCGACGGCATCAGTCAGGGGCAGGCTGGTCCCAGCGAATTTCGCACCGCTCCGCTATGGGGGCTGGGGCAGCGCATCTTCTTCCTGCACGATGGCCGCACGTCCGATCTGACTGCCGCGATCCAGGCCCACGAGAGCGGCAGTGCGCGCTACCGCGACGAGTCCGAGGCAAACGCCGTGATCGCCAATTTCAATTCGCTCAACGATCGCCAGAAACAGAATCTGCTCAACTTCCTGCGCTCGCTCTAGCAGGACGAGGTTCAAGTCCGACCGCCAAGGCGCGCAGACACGCCAGTCGCTTCCTCGCGACTGGCGGTCGCGCCACATTACCCGTCCCGCACCCCGCCATCGACGCCATGCCCCCGGTTCTGCTGGCGACCTCGAAGTCACGCCGAATCGCGCAGGAATCTCCGCGCCGAAGTATCATCTTTCTTCAGGTTTCCGAAGAACCACCCCTCGCTGCGGGACAATTCCATGGCGCGCGGCCCGTGTGCGGGAGTCAACAGAAGCGCCCGGATCGCCGGCGAAAGGTAGTCATCGCGCCCGAGCAGCGCCTGCATGTAACGCGCGAAGCCTCGCGCGTTGCCGATCAACCCGCCATAGGCGGCACCATTGACGTAGAGATTGCGCAACTGCACCCAGCGCCCGCTGCGGGCGTCGATGTGGCGATCGCGGTCGATGAAAAAGCCGAGCGCGAGGTTGAGCAGACCCCAACGCTCGAGGTATCCGCGGGCATGATCGTGCGGCCGCGTGATGGCAAATGCGAGCGTTTCGCCGTCGCGCAGTCGCAGCGGTCGGATCAGGTGTTGCTCGACGTACTCTGTATAAGCCTGCCCCGAAACTTTCTCGATGACTTCGCCCAACAGCAAGTAGCCCACGTTGGAGTAGGCATAGGTCCGGCCGGGTTCCGATTTCAGCCGGTTGTGCGAGCGCAACACTTCGCCCACGAACTGCGCCTTGTCGAAGTCAGCATGCTCTTCGGCAAGATGCACCCACCGCATCGGGTTGGGGTTTGGAAAGCCGCCGGTGTGAGTCAGTGTTTCCCGGATGGTAGGACTTTTGTCGTACGGAAACTGGTCTCAGCGGTCTTTGCCCGCCGGAACTTCGAGACCGAAGACCTGGCGCAGGTAAGCAAGGTAGCCTGCATCCTTGCTGATGGTCTTGCCCGGCGAGTCGGAAATCTTCGCCACCGGCTGCCCGTTGCACTCCGTCATCTTGATGACGATGTTGATCGGCTCGTAGCCGAGGTCGTTGGTGAGATTGGTGCCGATGCCGAACGAAGTGCGCGCCCGGCCGTGGAATCGCCGCGCGATCTGGATCGCGAGCGGAAAGGAGAGTTGATCGGAAAAGATCAGGCTCTTCGTATGCGGATCGACGCGGTTCGCGCGGTAGTGCGCGATGAGTTTTTCGCCCCAGTCGAACGGATCGCCGGAGTCGTGCCGCGCGCCATCGAAGAGCTTGCAGAAGTACATGTCGAAATCGCGCAGGAAGGCGTTCATCCCGTAAGTGTCCGAAATCGCGATGCCAAGGTCGCCGCGGTATTCCTTTGCCCAGGTGTCGAAGGCGAACATCTGCGAGTCGCGCAGCCGCGGGCCGAGGGCCTGGCAGGCCTGCATGTACTCGTGACCCAGGGTGCCGAGCGGCGTGTAGTCGTTGCGCATCGCGAACCAGACATTCGACGTCCCCGCGAAGTGCTCCGGGATATCCCGTTTCAGCGTTCGCAGAACCTCTTCCTGCCAGTCGCGCGCGAAACGCCGGCGCGTACCGAAATCCGAAATCTTGAAGTCGAGCGCCGACTCCACTTCACGCACGAGGCCGATCTTCTGCATCAACCGGCGCCGGCCCTCCTCGTAGTCGGGGCGGGGCTGCGTGCGCCGAAAATAGACTTCGGAGATGATCGCGAGCACCGGAATCTCATAGAGAATCGTATGCAACCACGGTCCGCGGATCGTGATGTCGAGATCACCCGTCCCGGGGTCCAGCCCGATGTGGACGTACTTCTCGTTGAAGTGGAAAAGCCCCAGGAAATCGACAAAATCCGACTTCATGAAGCGCAGGCCCCGCAAATACGCGAGTTCCTCATCGCGGAAACGCAGGCCGGTCAGCTCGCTCACTTCGCTGCGGATTTCGTCGGCCAGGGCGCCCAGGTGCACGCCTTCGTTGCGACACCAGAACTTGTATTCGACCTGCGCCCCGGGAAAGTGATGCAGGACGACCTGCATCATGGTGAACTTGTAGAGATCGGTATCGAGCAGAGACTGGATGATCACGGTGGGAGGGTTTCTCCGAAACGCAGGGGATTGCAATCAAGAGCGATAGCCGGTTCAAGTGCTGACGTTACGCCCTGCCTGTGCGTTGGACAAGAGGGAAAGCGTACACGAAGCGGACACCACTGCGTACACGGTACCAAATGCGCCGGGTGCTCGCCGGCGGGAAGCTCGCCCGCTGCGCCGCCGAATCCGCCGGCGAGGCGATGCTCGTCCGCGGTGACGATGCCGCGCTGGATCACCTGCAGGGCTTTACCGCGGAATGTCATGCGAGCGTGCGGACTCTGGCAGGTTGATCCAACAGGGTTCGTCGCTCCCGCGAAGGCGGAAGCCCAGAAACACGCTCACAAGAAAATCCAACACTTCTGGATTCCCGCCTACGCGGGAATGACAGAAAAGGCGCTCCGCGGATGGTTTGCATCAAGCTGCCAGGGAGCATGATCAATGCAGTGTCGACGCGCCGGAGCGGTCGTTGGCCGGATGCCGGAGCCGCAAACCGGACGACTCAGGTACCCGCGGATAGGGTGGTGATGATGGGACAGGACCGCGGCCGCTTGCCGTCGTTGCATTCGGCGATCAGGCCCTTGAGCAGACGCCGCATCCGACCGAGGTCCGCCATCCGCGCTTCAATGCTGGCGAGTTTGCGCTGGGCCAGCAATCGTGTCTCGCGGCAGTTCTGGCCGTCCTCCAGCAGGAGCAGGCCTTTCACTTCTTCCAGCGTGAAGCCGAGGTGTTGCGCACGTTTGATGAAACTGACGCGGCTTGCGACCGCAACGTCATAGCGCCGGTGCCCACCCAGCGGCTTGTCCGGCTCGTCAAGAAGGCCGCGCCGCTGGTAGTAACGGATTGTCTCGACGTTCACCCCCGCAGCCTGGGCGACCCGTCCGATCGTTAGATTTTCTTCCATGAATGCCCTCTTGATTCCGGACCATGGTACGGCATCTATGCTACTCCTGACCCGCTCGGTTTTGGAGTTGTGGATATGGCCGTACTGACTGCAAGAGGCACGCTGATCGCCGGCATCCTGGCCGCCATGGGTGCATCGGTGTGCTGCGTTGGGCCGCTCGTGTTGCTTGCGCTTGGCATCGGCGGCACATGGGTGGGTAGCCTGACGGCGATGGAACCCTACCGGCCGGTCTTAATCGGACTGACGCTGTTGTTTCTCGGACTGGCCTTCCGCACGCTCTACCTGGTGCCGCAGGTGTGCGCACCGCGCACGCCTTGCGCCGATCCGCGCACGATCAAGCGCCAGCGGCTCATCTTCTGGATCGTTGCCGTCGCGCTGCTCGGTCTGCTTGCGGTGCCGTTGGCCGCCCCCTTGCTGTACTGATCGGAGAAATCATGATGCGCTTGCTCGTCGTAATCGCTGCTCTCATCCTCACGTCGTCCACACCGGTTTTTGCGGGATCTCCCGAAACGGTTGTGCTTGACGTTCAGAACATGACTTGCCCCCTGTGCCCGATTACCGTCCGCAAGTCCCTGCGCCGGGTGGCGGGTGTCGTGGATGCCCAGGTGGACCTGGACCAACACACCGCAACCGTGAAGTTCGATCCGGATAAAGCCGACATCGCCACACTGGTCAAAGCGACCACCAATGCGGGTTATCCCGCGACGGTTCGCAAGTGAGCGGTTGATGAGCCCGCTCACGCTGGAGTCCGTCATCACGTGCCCGCGGTGCGGTTTCGAGAAACCGGAAGTCATGCCTACCGACGCCTGTCAGTTCTATTACGAATGCGCCGGATGCAAGACGCTGCTGCGCCCCAAGCCGGGGGATTGCTGCGTATTCTGTTCGTATGGGTCGGTCAGTTGCCCGCCGATCCAGGCCGCTCGAAGGTGTTGTTAGCAGCGAGCATCGGCAAGACAATCGCGGCGAAACGCCGGACGGAACGCGCTATCCGGTCGGCCTCTTGGCGCAGATTGCGCTGACGGCGCATCGCCTTTTCCTATTTGTTTGAATCAACTCCCGTCGCCGCAACAGTCGCGGACGACATCAGCCGCGACACCAGCAATCCCACCATCAGAATGGTCAGGGTGCCGATGACGGTGATCATGAAACTGTGGAACGGGCTGGCCCATTGGCCCAGCGCGGCGGGCCATTTCGCCGAAATCGTCATCCAGACAATCACCAGAACACCGATGATCGTGCCGGTCGCGGCCGCCGCATTGGGCGCGCGCGAAATCATTCCGAGCAGGAACAAGCCCAACATGCCGCCACTGGTAATGCTCGCCACCGCCCACCACGCATCCAGCGCGCTGTCCACGCCCATCATCGCAAACCCCATCACCGTGCCCGCCACGCCAAACGCCACCGTCGCCACGCGCAGCACGGTCATGGATTCGCTGTCGCCGGCCCCTGGGCGGAGATAACGCCGGTAGAAGTCGCACAGAAACAACGTGGCCGAGCAATTGATCGAACTCGCAACGGTGGATTGCGCCGCCGCGAAAACGGAAGCAATCACCAGCCCGGCCAACCCCACCGGCAATCCGGTGGCGATGAAGTGCGGGAAAACCGCGTCGCTTTTGATGCCGGCGGGAAGCAATTCGGGGCGCGCGGTGTAATAGGCGAAGAGGAGCGTGCCGATGAGAAAGAAGACGCCGGAGATGGGAACGTAAAGCAAGGCGCCCACCCAGACACTCTTGGCGGCTTCGCGCTCATTGGTTGCAGTTGAATAGCGTTGCACGTAGCTCTGATCGATGCCGAAGTTCTGCAGGTTGATGAAGATGCTGTTGAGCAGCACGACCCAGACGGTGGCCTGGGTGACGTTCAGATCGAAACTCCCCAGGCTGAATTTGTTCTCTCTGGCCGCGATCTCGAAAAACTGCCCCGGCCCCTGCGGCAGGCCGAGCCACAGCACCGCCACACACGCCAGCGCGCCCACGATGAACACGATGCTCTGTACGACGTCCGTCCAGATCACCGCCTCCATGCCACCGATGAGCGTGTAGATAATGACAGTCACGCCCGTCAGCACGATCAACGTCGGAATGCTCCAGCCGATCATGGGCTGCAGCGCCAGCGCCAGCAGATACATGATGGCGCCCATGCGGCCCAGTTGGGTGAGCAGGTAACACAGGACCGCGTAGGTGCGCGCCCATGCACCGAAGCGATGTTCGAGATGCTCGTAGGCCGAGATTTCACCGCTGCGCCGGTAGAACGGCACATACCATTTCACCGCCGCCCAGGCGGCGAAGGGGATGGCGAGGCTGAAGACCATCGCGTTCCAGTTCGTCGCGTAGGCTTTGCCCGGCAGCGCCAGAAAGCTGATGCTGCTGACGTAGGTGCCGAAAATGGACAAGCCCACGGCCCAGCCGGGAATCGCGCCGCCGGCTTTCATGAACTGATCGGGCGTCTTGTTCCTGCGACCAAACCAAACGCCCATCGCCACCATGGCGACGAGATAGACCACCAGCACCGCGAGGTCGAGGATGGGCAGGGACTTGTTCACCGGCGCAGTTTCACACAGGCGGATTCAACATCCAACTGCACCAGGCAATATTCACTGCCTCACTCGATCGTCAGCAGCCAGGTGATCAGATCGCCTTTTTCCACCGGCGTGCATTCGCGCTTGAGCAGCAGCTTGCAGTTCCAACCGAACCAGGCCTCGACGTTCCCCTCGCGGGTGAACCGGTCGGGATTGGCCGACGGGGCCAGCGGCGGAATCTGGCGCTTGATCGCGGCGCGCCCGTCCGCGGGTTTGTGCAGGGTGATGTGGCAGGCGCGACAGGGAAACTGCCCTCGGTGTGCGACAGTTTCCTTCCGTGGATCGGCGTGGTGGCAGGAAGCGCAGGATAGTTCGGAACCGTCGTCGAGCTTGTGCGTGCGCAAGTAGAAGGCGCGGCCGCGTTCCGCGGAGAAGCCCGTGAACCCGCGATCGGCCTCTTTGGCTTGTTCAGCGTAGGCGGCGAGGAAGTCCTCCGGTTCGGTCGCCGCGCCGATTCCCATATAGACGGCGCCGATCACGAGCAGGAAAATCCGCATTTTCGTTCTCCGGAAACGGCCGCGTTCCATGGCCATACGGGCATGCTAACCAAAACCGGGCGCGGTGTCAGAGCGCACGAGTTTCGGCTGCCATCGCGCCTGGGTCCGATCATGTGTGCCGGCCTTCGACGCCGGCACCGCCAGCGCCGCGAGCCGAGCGCGCTCAGCCCGCGGGCGGTGGAATTTGGCAGAATCCTTGCGACGGAACATCGAGTGCGCTGTTGAACTTGCTCGAAAGGTTCTGGAAGGCGATGAGGCCGGTGAGTTCCACCACGGCATCTTCGTCAAAATATTCGCCCAGCTTCGCCCTCAGCTCATCGGTCACGTGCCGGTCGGTGAAAGTGATGGCCTCCGCATATTCAAGAACTGCGCGTTCGCGGTCGTCGAAGACGTTGCTGCTGCGCCAGGTTTCGAGCGCAGCAACCTTTTCTTCGGAGCCGGCCCGCCTGGCCAGAGTATGCGAGTTGAGGTCCACACAGAACCGGCACCAGTTGATTTGCGACACGCGCACGGTCACCAACGAGCGCAGCACAGGGTCGATCGGCGATCCCCGCCGGTCGAGGACGCCGTAGAGGATCGCCACGGCCATGAACAGGAGCGGAGATCGCCCCCACAAAAGGCCGGGCTTGAGGACCTGGCCGTACTTGCGCTTGTGCTTCCAGAAAAATGGTTGCAGGTACCACGGATACTCGTTTAACGGCTTCTCACGGACTCTCATCATCGTGTTCGGCGACACTCAATACGCTCTGTCGTCGACCTCCTGAGTGGGATGGCAATGGCCGCTGCGAAAGCGGAGTCTGAATCGACAATGGAACAAGACGCAATGGGCGCTACCGCTCGAAGCGGGAAGCCACAGCGGTGGCGGAGCGCACTCGTCGAGCTATCCACGCGGCCATTGAATCAGCGCAGGTTCAACTTCGCAATGACTTTGGCGCCCGCATGACTTTGGCGCCCGCATGACTTTGGCGCCCGCACCAATCTGACACGCCGCCTTGAGCCCTCCCGCAGAGCGTGGTACGGTTCGACGTTCCTGCCGCAGCCGCCAGCCTTGAACTTCAACCGGGAGCACTCATGACGCAGCCCTTCAAAGTCCTCTACATCGGTCCCGCCAAGTCGGAGACCTTCGACACGACATCGGTGGAGCAGCAGAGCCGTGCCGTCCTGCTCGCCGGGGGAACGGTCATCCGCTACGGGGGCAACAGCACCGCTGAGTTGATCCAGGCGCTGCAGGATGCGGATGTCGCCATGCTCCAGGGCCACGGCTTCGACCGGGCCGCCTTCGCGCACATGGGCGTGCACGGCCGCTGCAAGGGCCTCGTCTCTTTCGGCCACGGCCACGACCATCTCGATGTCGACGCGGCTACGACCAACGGTGTCGTGCTGGCCAACACGGCCTCGTTCGGCACCGAGGAGGTGTCGAACCACACCATGATGCACTTCCTGGTCTGCGCGCGGAAGTTCGTGCTGCATGACAAACTGGTGCGCAGCGGCGTGTGGACGCGCAAGAACCTGGGTCCGATGGGCCACATCGCCGGCCAGGTGTTCGGCATCGTCGGCCTGGGCGACATCGGGCGCGCCGTGGCGCGCAAGGCCAGGGCCTTCGGCCTCGACGTCATCGCCTTCGATCCGTACGTCGCCTCGTGGGATGCGCTGGAGTCCGGCGTCGAGATGATGGATTCGCTGGAGGATCTGTGCCGGCGCTCCGACTACCTCAGCGTCCACGTCTATCTCAACGCCGAGACGCGCTATCTCATCAGCCGCGCGCAGTTCGCCGTCATGAAGCCCAGCGCCTGGCTGATCAATTGTTCGCGCGGCGGCGTCGTCGACGAGGCCGCGCTGATCGAAGCGCTCCAGCAGCGCCGCATCGCCGGCGCCGGGCTGGACGTGTTCGAGAAGGAGCCGGTCGATCCGGGCAATCCGCTGCTGAAGATGGACAACGTTTCCGTGACCAACCACTACGCCAGCTACTCCGAGGTGGCCTGGGAGCGCGCCCAGACCCAGCTCGGCGAAGAGGCCGTGCGCATCGCCACCGGGATGTGGCCGATGTCGCTGATCAATCCCGGTGTGCGTCATGTCGTCCCGCCGCGCGCACCGGCGCGGTCGTGGCAGGTGTGCGCGCGCGAGCTGTCGGCCGCACGACATCGCTAGCCTGGATAATTCACGAACCCCGAATGGTTGCTGACACACTGTCGGGTACTTTCATAGTATTCATGAATAATGCAAGCTAGAGGCTCGTGGCCAGGAGAGCCCGATGAGAGTCAACAAAGTGGTCGAGCTGCTGGCGAGCCGCCAGCCGGTGTACTTCGAGTTCGTCGATGCCGAGAGCGCCGGCGGCTACGACGGCGGCCGCGCGCTGGCGCAGACCTGGGCCGATTACATCACCTACGACATGGAGCACAGCGCCTTCGACGTGCGCGCGCTGACCCAATTCATGCGCGGCCTCGTCGACGGCGGGCCGACGCGCAGCGGACACCGCACGCCGGCGGTGATCGTGACACTGCCCATGGACGGGATCGATGCTGCCGCGGTGCGCGCCAACAGCTGGATGATCAAGCACGCGCTCGGCGCCGGCGTCCACGGCTTGCTGCTGTGTCACGCAGAGACTGCGGAGGCGGTACGCAGCTTTGTCGAAGCGGCGCGCTATGCTTTCAACCCGGGCGTCGGCGCCGGTCTCGGCGCCGGGCGCCGTGGACACGGCGGCCAGACCCGCGCGGCGGAAATCTGGGGGATCCCGGCCGCCGACTACTTCGCTTGCGCCGATCCCTGGCCGCTCAACCCGCAAGGCGAGCTGCTGCTCGGGATCAAGGTCGAGAACACGCGGGCGCTGGGCCGCGTCGAGCAGACGACGAAAGTCCCGGGGCTCGCCTTCGCCGAGTGGGGTCCCGGGGACATGGGCATGTCGATGGGCTACCCCGATCAGCACGATGAACCCTACCCGGCGCAGATGCAGGCCGCGCGCGCCGGCGTGATGGCCGCATGCAAGAACGCCGGCCTCGCTTTTCTCGAGCAGGTGACGCCGCAGAACGTGACGAGCCAACTCGATGCGGGCGTGATGATCGGCGCCGGCCCGCAGGGGCGTGAGGCGGCGCAGATCGGCCGAATACATAGCGGCCGGAAAATGCCGTGGTAAATGGTGACTTTCGTTTCGCAACAAAAGCCTGCAACTATCGATGATTCCTTAAATCGTGACATACACCTCCCTCATCCCCACCCTTCTAAACGGGTTGCCGCCCACGGCATTCCACAAGGGATACCGGTCGTTGACCATAACCGGCCGTCGGCCATAACTCCGGGCTGCGCCAGGGTATCCCGGAGGGACAAGGGCTTTTGCCTCCCTCTCCCTCCGGGATACCCTGGCGCAGCCCGGAGTACCCTTTTAGAGGGAACGAGGGTGAGGGAAAGAGCCGGATGCGGAAATCTTGTCGTGCATTGTGGAAACATCAATAGAAGTGTTCAACTCACGCTTCAGGTCCACTGAGGAGCAAACCGATGACAACCTACAACAGACGTCGTTTCTTGCAGTCGGCGACGATGCTGGGCGTGGCCGGACAGCTCCTGCGATCCGGTCCCGCGCAGTCGGCGGTTTCGAAGTGGGAGCCCGAGAAAGGCGCAAGTCTGCGGCTATTGCGCTGGAAGCGGTTCGTCCAGGGCGACGAAGACCAGTTCATGGCCAACACGCGCCGCTTCACCGCGCTGACAGGTGTCGAGGTACGGGTGGACAGCGAGAACTTCGAGGAAGTACGGCCCAAAGCAGCGGTTGCGGCGAACGTGGGTGCGGGACCGGACATCATCATTGCCACCAATGAAGACCACTTCCAGTACCCGAGCCAACTGCTCGATCTCACCGATCTCGCCGAGTATCTGGGACAGCAGTATGGCGGCTGGTATGACGCGTCCCGCGACTTCGGCATGTACCAGGGAAGATGGTTTGCGCTGCCGACGGGAGCGGCGGGCGGCGCCTTCGTCTACCGCAAGAGCATGATGACCGCGGCCGGGTTCGACACCTTCCCGCAGGACTTCCCGGGGTTCCTGAAACTGTGCCAGGCGCTCAAGGCGCGCAGCAAGCCGCCGGGTTTGGCGCTCGGGCACGCGACCGGCGACGCGAATGGCTGGACGCACTGGGTGATGTGGGGATTCGGTGGCAAGCTGGCCGATGAGAACAACCGCGTCGCCATCAATTCGAAGGAGACGATCGCGGCGCTCGAGTACGCCAAAGAGCTGTACCAGACCTTCGCGCCCGGAACCGTGTCCTGGCTCGATCCGAGCAACAACAAGGCCTTTCTGGCCGGGGAGATCAGTCTGACCCTCAACGGGATCTCGATCTACTACGCCGCAAAGACCGCCACCGATGCGAAGATGAACGCGATCGCGGCGGACATCCAGCACGCCTTCTATCCGATCGGCCCGATCGGCAAACGCGCGAACGGAGGCCTGATGTTCCCGGCGTTCATCTTCAAGTACTCGAAATATCCCAATGCCGCCAAGGAGTATCTGCGCTTCATGATGGAGAGGGAACAGTACGAGCCTTGGCAGGCCGCTTGCATCGGCTACGTTTCTCAGCCGCTGCGCGCCTACGAATCCAACCCCATCTGGACGGCGGATCCGCAACACGTGTTCTTTCGGGATGTGATCAAGTCGATGCGGTATTCCGGCTACGCGGGGAAGCTCGGCCAGGCTTCAGCAGCAGCCACGGCAGACTTCGTCGTGGTCGACATGTTTGCGGAAGCCTGCACCGGCCAGCAAACGCCCAAGGAGGCCGCACAGCGGGCCGAGACGCGCGCGCGGAGGCATTACCGCGTCTAGGTCGGCATTGATTGAACCGAACGTCACGATCGTCGTATCTCCACGTTCAACCTGCTACGCCGTGCGTCGCGCGATTGCCACCGGCTGCGGACAGTTTTTCGATGAAGTCTTGAAAGATCGGATCCCGCTGCACCTGCGTGACGTAGCGCACCAAGTGCCGGGTACGGTCGGCGCTGTACGTGATCTGACCGGTCAGGATCGGCGATGGCACCAGCACACTGGGCGCCCAGTCGGCGTTCAGCAGCCAGCCGACGGCCACCATGTCCCAAATGACCTTGGACCAGCCCACCGGCGACAGGCCGCGTTCGGACGCCAGTTCGGCAAAGCGCTCAGCCAGGAATTCGCCGATGCGGCCATGCGGGCGCACGGTTCTGTCGATCTCTGGAATGTTGCTGTGGAAGTGGGACACCACTCCCATGCACGGAACCAGCACCAGCGGCACGCCGGAATCGAAGAGCACCTGCGCGCCGCCGACGTCCTGCCTGAGATTGAACTCGGCCTGATTCGGCCATTCCAGTGCATGGCCACCCAACCAGATCACGACCACTCGGTCGACGATGTCGGGCGCCGCCAGCAGGGCCGACGCCACGTTACTTATGGCAGCGATCGCGACAACATACAGCGGCTCGTCCGGCATGGCGCTGCGCGCCCGCGCGATGAGGTCGTCCACAGCGGCAGCCTTGCGCGCCCGCTTCTCGGGCCCAACATAGTCCGTCACGCCGCGATGTACAACCATGCCGTCCGGCGACTTGCCCAGGCGTTCCAGCAGCCGGCCGATCTCTTCGAAGCTCAGTTGCATGCCGTGGCCCGGGCTGCGCGATCTTGCGTTGAAGAACGGCGCGGCATAGATGGCTTCGAGCTGGATGCGTTCAGGCGAAAGGATCGCCTGCACGACGGCGAACTGATCGTCGATTTCATTGAACGTGTCGGTATCAAGCACGGCACGCAGGCGGCCCGCGCGGGGCGCCAACATGCGCAGACGGTCAGGTTCCGGGATGAGGACGGTTCTTTTGTTCATGGATTGGATGCACGAGAAGGTGGGGAAGGTGGCTCATGGCTAGCCGCCGGTGGACCGGCTTCGTTAAAAATTCCATAAGTGGAAAGGGGAGGCTACCCCTTTTTTCATCGTCCTTCCTCGGATGTCCCTGCGCTCGATACCGTAATCCACGCCCCCTCAGCTTCTTTAGCGTCCCCGATAGGGGATCCGTAAACCCTCGCTTTCAAGCGATGGATGGCACACAGCACCAGCCGCTTGTAATTCAATCAACCTTCTGCACCCAGAACTGGTACATGCCGAAAAAGGTGTCGGGATTTTCGCTTTCGAACCTCTGCCAGTGATCAAGGTTCGTCCCTGCTAGGTCATCGGGATAGCGCCGCTGGAACGCCCGCAGGACAGGGGCGTCGAGTTGGAACCCCAGGAACTGCAGCCCGTTGTCGCGCAGGAACGCCGCGATGCCAGGCAGTGTCAGGCGATGTTCCTGAACGTGGAAAAGCAGATCACGGCACGCGCTGATGCTGAAGAAATCGCTTGATTTCAATACGCTGCCAAACCCGGCGTTGGCATCGAAATTCGCCAGATCCTGGCGGCATCGCCGAATGTCTTCGGCTGTCGATGCATAGCCGCGCTCGACGATAAAGGCCCGTGCGCGAACAATGTCCCGCCGCGCCAGCTCGCTGTAAAAGGCAAGGTGCATGAAACCACCGGGGCGCAGCAGCGACAGCAGCACTCGCCACCCGGCAAGAGGATCGTCAAGATGGTGCAGCACGCCGGTGCAGACAATGAAATCGAAGCTTCGTCCGAGCATTCCAAGCTTGAGAATGTCGGCTTGCGCGTACTCGATCGAGGTCACTCCCAGGGCATGCGTCTTGCGCTTGGCATAGCACAGGCTCGAACAACTCAGATCGACTGCAAGAACCTGCGCGGCCGGGTATCTCTGCGCCGTTTCTATCGACTGCTGGCCGGTGCCGCAGCCGGCGATCAGGATATCGGCCCCGCTACCCTTTGCTGGTGACCGGAAAGGAGTCAAAGGAAAGTGGTGGCGCACATCGTTGTCGATGGTCAAGGCTTTGCCTGCGGGCGCCGTCTTGATCCAGCGAGGGTAGGGATTTTCCTCGTACTGGTGCTGCACCAGCAGCGACACCTCATCTTCGACCGATGTCAGGCACGGTATTGTAGTGCGGTAATTCCGCTCTTGCGCGGGTTCCTGAACCTGTTGCGCCAACACGGCGCTGACTGCATCGGGCCAGGTCCGCGCAGCAAGCCGATCGGCGAGCGCAAGCCTGTGGAGCGGGAAATAGGCTGCCACGGCCAAAGGCCAAAGCGCTGGGATCTCCGCTTCCGCCTTCAGGGATGCGGCCATCGCATCCCGCAAGGATAGCGCCTGCTTTGCCTCTTCATCAGTCCACGCGAACACATACTCGTTGATAAAGCACTGCCGCGCCAATGCCCCGTAAAAGTTCAGGACTGCGTCGTCCACACCGCCGCAAGTCCTCTCCCCGGTGGCGACGCTCAGCAGGGCGTGTCGCGCCATGGTAAGGAATCGCTCCAATTCGATGTCACAGATCGGCGCCGAGTCGAGCAAGGCGCACAGCAACGGATCGGCGGCCACCGCGGCGATGCCCTGGGGTCCAAACAGATCTTGCGCTGCCAGCCGCCGCGGCCACGCTTGGGCTACTCTGGCCACAGCTTCGCCAATGTGTGGATCGTGTTTGAGCAGATAGATACAACTCGGTGCCAGGTCACTCGGCCGGCCCCAAGGCTCGGACAGCGCGCGCACGAGGGTCACCCGTACATCGCTGCCGACAAGCTTCAAGCGCAGGTGCACGAGGCAATCGACAAATATGCGCTTGGCGTTTGCCGTTTCCCTGATCCGTAGCGATCGGCAGACGGTATTCAGCGCCGTCATCGCTTTACCCTGTGCGTTGAAAACCAGGGCAAGATTGTTGAGCGCCATGTCGAAGTCGGGTTTGATCTCCACTGCCCGACGCAAGCATGTCACCGCTTCCTCCAATTGTCCGCAGTCCTGCAGGACTGCGCCCAGATTGTTAAGCGCCATGGCGTAATCGGGTGCCAGCTTCAGCGCATGGCGATAGCTTGCAATTGCATTGTCAATTTGCCCGAGGTCGCGCAAGGCATTGCCAAGATTGTTATGCGCTTCGGCGTAATCGGGTTTGATCTTCAGCGCCCGGCGATAGCTGTGCATGGCCTCGTCGAGTTGCCGCAGATCTCGCAGCACGTTGCCCAGGTTGCTGTGCCCTTCGGCATCCCCCGGCGACAGGCGAACGGCTTTCTGCATCGACCCCAGGGCTTCCGCGCTGCGCCCTTGCTGCTGAAGCGCTGCGCCCAACAAATTCCAGCCAAACCCATAATGTGGAAACTGCTCGGTCACGTTCCTTGCGCGGATTTCCGCCTCTGCGTACCGCTCTTGATTGAACAGACCCACCAGGGTGTTCATTTTTTGCGGCTTGGGCTGCCTTCTTCCCCCGTTGCGCTGGAGCGCTTTCGCGACCGGTTTTGCCGGCGAGGCAGATTCGAGTTTCTTCTTGCGATGTTGCGCAGGTGTCGGTAAGGCACGCGGTATCGCCCCGAGGGTAATTTTTTGTTCTGCGGCTGATGGTTCTGCATTCCGTTGGCCGACTTTCAGTTTCTGCGCCAGTGCTTCCGCCGCTTCACCCTCTAAGCCATGCTGTCGGCCCAATGCCAGCATCTGCTGCGCAAGGTCTGTCTGGCTCGCCTGAAACAGCGCCTCGATGTAACTCAGCCAGTAGCGCGCCGACTCCGGCCGGGCCGCCAGCGCCACTTCGAAGTGGGGCAGGCCCGCAACAGGCTGCTGCGTCTCCACCGCCAGCACCCCCAGATGGTGGTTCGCCTCCGGGTGCTGCGGCTCTGCCTGCAGGATTGCGCGGTAATGCTGCTCGGCCTGCTGCAACTGCCCAGCCTGATGGTGGATCCTGCCTTGCTGAAGAGTCTGTTGCAGCGCCTGTTGAAAGGTTTGTTCCGCGCCGGGAGCAGACTCAGGTTGCGAAGTAGTCGTGTCAGTCATGGCGGCTCCTCGGGTGCGATCGACGAAGTCTAGTTGGGCGCGGGCCGATCTTAACTGTTCAACATGCGGGGAATAGTGCCTCTATTCCCCGCTATCCCCGCTGCCAAACTCAAACACTGAGCCACTGCGTCCAAGCTGCAGGCGCCCTTCGGTTGCCGCGGAAGCAAGCCGGATCGCTGCGAGCACCTGATGCGTTATTTCAGCCCGCGTGTCCGATCGAGGGGCGACGTGGTCGGACACTGTTTGTCAACTCAACCACGGACCAAAAAAACCAACCGGGGACGCTACCCTTTTTCTCATCTGAGGAATAAAGGGTAGCGTCCACCTTGTTACAAGCGTCCCCTTTGTTTCGAACGTGCTGCGGACCTCCCAAAGGCCGCGGCGCGAGACGATCGGACGGCAGACGGGCATTCCCACCGGCCAGCCGAACTCAACCGTTGCGATGTCGAGCCCAATCACGCGGCGGTCCTCCGCAGACAATTCCTTAAGCCAACCCCCGCACTGGCTCGGCGCCGGTGGACGAGCAGTAGAAGACCGCTGGAATTCATTTTCGTGCTTTGTCAGGCATGCGCGCCTGTACCTTGCATCATACGATGTACCGCACAAAGTACAGAGAGTCAATCCGCAGCGAAACAAGTATGGAATGGTCGCCAGGAGAATGCCTCTGGATACGGATTGATCAGTACCGAAAATATTGATATCATGATATCTTATTGATTCGATTGCAGCGGAGGTCTCCTGTGGCTCAATTCGTCGTGCGTAATCTGGAAGATGAGGTAAAGGTGCGCTTAAAGCGGCGTGCAGAGCGCCATGGACGCAGCATGGAGGAAGAGGTCCGCCACATCCTGCGGAACGCCGCCAAGGAATCCAGTCGGCCGGTCGCCAAGCTGGGAACTCGCGTTTCAGCACGCTTCAGCGCTGTAGGTTTGACGACCGACCTCCCGGAGTTGCGCGGGCAGCTCGTCCGTTCGATGGATTTTGACGATTGATTATCCTCGACACCAACGTTCTTTCCGCGTTGATGCAAAAGGCGCCGGAAGCTTTGGTGGTGGATTGGCTGGATCAGCAGCCGGCCGAGTCCGTCTGGATTACAACAGTCACACTGTTCGAAGCACGTCTGGGGCTTGCATTGCTCCCTGCCGGCCGCCGCCGAAAGGCGCTGGACGAGGCATTCAACCAACTGTTGCTTGAAGACCTCGAGGGGCGGGTGCTGGATTTTGATCGCCCGTCCGCAGAAGCGGCGGCGGCACTAGCCGCGGAACGGCAGCGTAAAGGCCGGGCGGTAGACATTCGGGATACGCAGATCGCCGGTATCGTGATCGCGCGGCGGGCAAAGCTTGCGACCCGAAACATCAAGCACTTCTCCGATTTGAATGTCGAGGTTATCAATCCCTGGAAAGTGCGATAGCAGAGCGTGTCAGGTTTCTACTTGGGTACGACGCACCGGACAAGTACCCACCGCTAAAATTCTCTCCGCATCCGAACCGGTCATAAGGAGGCTCCATGTCCGAAAAACCCACCTGGCAGGATCTCGGCGCGACGCAGGATTTCCAAAAAGCAGAGCTGACCGAAGCGACTCTCGGCCGGCAGAAGGTCGCAGTGTCCTTTCGCAACGGAAAATTCGGCGTAGTGTCGGGCACGTGCAATCACGCCGGCGGGCCGCTCGGCCAGGGCCGGCTAAACGGCGAGTACATCGTCTGCCCCTGGCATCACTGGAAGTTCCACCGCTGTACCGGCAAAGGCGAGCCCGGGTTCGAGGAGGACTGCGTGCCGGCCTACGAGCTGCGCGTGGAGAACGGGCGGCTGATGGTGCGGGCCGACAACCCGACCAAGCGGAACAAGAAGCCCCACGACCCGCACCCGCTCGGAAGAAAAATCGAGCGCGCCCCGGGCGGCATCCGCGTCGCCGGCATCTCGACCACCAATATGGACGAGGCGAACCCGCGCTATTCGACTTCCGATGCGCTGCTCCAGGTGAGCCTCGATCATGCCAAGACCGCGCTGCAATGCGAAACGAAGCTCATCCGCCTCTCGGCGCTGAAATTCCGGAACTGCGAGGGCTACTACTCGAAGAGCGCCCATGCCTGCACCTGGCCCTGCTCGATCACGCAGATGGACCCCAAGGACGAGCTCGACCAGGTGTACGAGGCGCTGGTGCACTGGGCTGACGTGGTGCTGGTGTCGACGCCGATCCGCTGGGGCGTGGCCAGCGCGCTCTACTTCAAGATGGCCGAGCGCCTGAACTGCGTGCAGAACCAGGTCACCATTCGCGACAGCGTCCTCATCCGCCGCAAGGTGGCGGCCTTCGTCATCACCGGCGGCCAGGACAACGTGCAGGGCGTGGCGGGCGAGATGCTGTGTTTTTTCTCTGAACTGGGATTTCAGTTCCCCCAGTTCCCCTTCATCGCGCACTCGCGCGGCTGGTCGGCCGAGGACATGGAGCGCAACGTCGAGCACGTTATGAAGAGCGTGGAGCTGCGCGAAGGCGCGCAGCAACTCGCGGTGCGCGCGGTGGAGCTCTCGAAGATCCTCCAGTCCAGCTGCTCGGTGGTGGAGCGCACCCCGCGCGGCGGCCGTAAGGCCTACCGGCTGGAGATCGAGCGCAGCGCGGGGTAGGCGCACGAGGGGCGGGAGGCGTGTTTCGGGCTGGGGGCACAGATTGGTCACAGCCCGGAAAGACAAAGGGCCTGCAATCACGCAGGCCCTCGAGAATGTGGCGCGCCCGGCAGGATATGAACCCACGACCCCTTGGTTCGTAGGCCGATTTTGAAAATTAACGTTTATTAAGATCAGCGACTTGAAGTGCTTGCCAACTTCAATTCAAGTCTATTCCGGTCGCAATATGGTCACAGCCAGTCTGGCCTCAGGCACGACCGCGGCACAGGTGATATTCAAGCTCTGGTCTGACTCCACCCGCTGTGGCGCCCCGGCGGATCGGGCGTTGAAAGGCGCTCTTCAAAGACCATTTTTTCCGGCCGAGAGTTGCGGGTCTTGCGAAGATATCAAACGGACCCTGAGCGGAAGTTCGCCGCTTCGCAAAGAAAATGTGGAGCTAAACGGCGCCGAAAGGCGTCCGAGTCATGTCGCAGATTCGAGCGCATTCCAGCCGGGGAATACGAGCACTGCCGGATGACACTTCAGCGCACGCGCAAGTACCTTTGCCTGTTCTACGCCGAGGTTAACCCGGCCATTCTCGATGGCGGAAATGGTGGCCTGGGGAATTGGGGTGAGTTCGGAGAGCTGGCTCTGGCTCAGTTCCTGGAGCTCGCGAAGAATCCGGACAGATTCGCCAACAGAAACTTCAATCCTCTTCTTCGCGGGTCGAAACTCTTTCATATTATGGCCTCCGATAATCGTGAGGAGTGACTTGAATAACCTGAATCAATAGAACGCTGGCAGAAACTCGATAAATCACCCGCCACTGGAGTCCCAACCGGGAAGAACGATGACCCTTCCAATAATGGTATGTCAAGGTTGCTTGAGTACGCTGAGGCATAATAGTTATTCGACGGACCGGCCGGTCAGGACTATTGGAATGCGCAGAACAATCGGACGCGGATAAAGAAAGCGTCTGACCTATTTCGGACTAGCAAAAGAAATCGACTCTGACCCCATTTCACCATTCCTTTTTTGTGTGGCGGTTCAGGTGCGATCTGATCAAGAGTGTCCAGCGGGCGTGCCCTCAAGCGTTGGCAAGCCGGGGAGGTGCACGCCGCTTTCGTCTGGGCGAACTCAGGCGCGTCTTGCTTTCTGCGATGTCACCTTCGCGACGTCTATTGGACAATCCCATCCCGGTGTCCATGCCTACGACCTCCTTGAACAGATCGGGATGCTTATCCAGTACCTTAAACAGCTTTATCAGCGCTACGGGGGGTTTAGTCTTACCGCTCTCATAGCGGCTGAACGCGTTCGTGCCCCCACCAAAAACCTTGGCGGCTTGCTGTTGATTGAGCTTGAACCGCTCGCGGACGTTGGCGAGCAGATCAATGGGCGTCAACTCGCGGTTGATCTCTTTGTTAAATGCCAGCATCTCCTTTGACACACGCGCTGCTTCGTCGATGTCCAGGACCACCTCACGGCACGTCCGGTTATTGCAGAATTTCCCCTTAACCGCCTTGATCACCGTCGATTTTCCCTTATAGCCATACGGCAGCTTACGAGTGGCGACCACCAGGTTGCCGATCCCACATGTTGGGCACTTCATTCGTCTTTCTCCTTGAACGAGACGATCAAGAGATTTTCCAGAACTGTGAGCTTGAGATAACAGTAAAACTCACGCGGCGTTCGGCGATAAGCCGTTTGACCGTCGTCAGAGGGTAGTGGGCCTTGCGCTTTTCCACGGAGACAGTATTAACCTATTAGGTTATTTCTGGCAAAAAGGTTAGCGTTCCCGGCAGGGGTCCGGCAATCCCTCGCCATTAGACGACGGGAAAGTCCATTGATGTAGCGTTGGCGTTAATTGCCACACGGAGATGCCCCGTATTTTTGTCGGCACGTGATCCACATTAAACAAAAGCGCTATTGCTTATTGCGCGAGGGACCGCAGCGCCTCGGCCGCATCGATGATGCGCATGCCTTGGTAGTGCTTGAGATTGAGCAGATGTGCGTCGCCGGAGATGATCCAATCGCACGGCGTCCACCTCGGCCTGGATTTCCTGCATGGTCATTGGCGGAATATTGGCCTCTGCCATGCGGTCGGCAGCTCCGAAGAGTTCGTTGACGGCTTGGCTGCGCGAGCACGGTCATTACGCTTCAACAGTTCCGGATAAACAGAATCAGACTCGATCTACGAATTTATCGCAATGACGACGAGCGGAGATAAAGAAAGCATCTGACCTATTTCGGACTGGCAAAAGAAATCGACTCTGAACCCATTGCACAATGCGGCCGGGCGCTACGGCTCAGCGCCGATTTTCTGCGGCGCAGATGGAGCGTGCCCGGGCGAGTACGTCGTGGGCGCCTGCCGCACCATTGACGTGAACACGCACAATTCTTCCAGCCACCGCAGCCGGTCAATCTCCGGAACCTTCCGATAGGCCCGGATCCGTTCCTCGGTGGTTTCGTACTCGTAATCGATTTTTTCCATGCTAGTTTCCTTCGCCCGCCACCCGGCGAGCAATCTTGAGCGCGTCGATGTCGGAAGCGTCCTGCTTGCGCCCGGTGCCGGTCTTGAGGGTGATCAAGTCGTCTATGGAAGCGAGGTTCAGTCGCACGCCGCCAAGGTTCTTTTCGATCCGGTTGTGATACATCCGGTCAAAGGGTAACGCCGGGCGCACGATGATGTCCACCGTTGGCGTGGTGGGCGATCCGGACTGGAGGGAAAAAGCGATCAAGTGTTTCTCGCGGACCCAGGTATCGACTTGTTTCGCGTCGCAAAGCGCCTCGAGCGGAACTGGCAGGGAGGGTTTCAGCTTGAGCCTCGTCGCAGCGCTCAGAAATCGGCGGAGGTTACTCTCGTCCATGGCCAGAACGAGATCGACATCCATGGTCGCACGCTCGACACCATGCAGATTGATGGCGAGCCCTCCGACCACGACGTAATCGACCCGTTCCTCCTGAAGCGTTCTGAATAGATCGAGGTAGAACATGCCGGGAGAGTATCGCGCTTAATCCCGCCATAGACAAATTTAGATGCGGGTGACGACTTAGCCCAGTGACGACTGTCGACTCAATCAGGTGACGAAGTGACGGCCTAACGCCGGCGATGGGTGGTGGGTGATTGTTATGGATGACCGGGCCTGAACCCGTGGCGACGTGGGGGGTGACAAAAAATGGGTCAATTTGCGTGTCGTCGTTAAGGACGGACCGGATACAATTTGGTCACCGGCCTGAAAAAGAAAGGGCCTGCGATCTCGCAAGCCCTTGACTGTTTGGCGCGCCCGGCAGGATTTGAACCCACGACCCCTTGGTTCGTAGCCAAGTACTCTATCCAACTGAGCTACGGGCGCATTTGAAGCGGGCGAATTATAGCAAAGACAGGGGGATGAGACGAGAGTCAGTCCGGCTGACAGGGGAGGGATGAGGTGATATCCTTCGCTTCTCTCGGTTTTAGAGTCCCCGACAGGGGATCCGTAAACCCTTCGCCTTTAGGCGACGGGAGAGCATTTCTGTAGAAGAGCGGGAACTGCGAGAAGAGGGTGCGGTGGTATTGCCTCTCCCTCCGGGACAAGGGCACACTTGAAGCGGAGCAGAGGCCGACGCGATAGCGGCGGGTGAGGGACGATGGCAAAGAATGTGAAATGCTCCCTCATCCCCGGCCCTTCTAAACGGGTTCCGGGGGATACCGGTCTGCGACCATAACTCCGGGCTGCGCCAGGGTATCCCGAGGGGAGAAGGGAGATTTCGCGAGTCGGCCGCGAGGCCGACTGTTACCGGCTTGAGCCGTAATTTGAAGCCCTCGCCTTTAGGCGAGGGTCGTTCACCCTCTTGCGCCAACACTGCTAGGACGCATGCACGGGTACAGGTGACCGAGTGGACATATGCGCCTCTGGCGCATCAACATATAGTTGCTGGCGCCTGCGCCACCTGCGGCCACGGGTGATGACGGTAACCAGCTGGCACGCGCAATATTGGTAATTTTGATCAACTGCGGAGAGGTGACCGAGTGGCCGAAGGTGGCGCCCTGCTAAGGCGTTATACGGGCTTAAACCTGTATCGAGGGTTCGAATCCCTCCCTCTCCGCCAACAAAACAAGGACCTGAGCGGGTCCTTTTTTGTTGGCTTCAAGCGCAACGCGGCTGGGCACACCAAGCGATCCAAAGGGGATGGAGCATGGATTTCGAACACCCGCAGAAAGTGAAGGATCTTCAGAAGCGCCTGCTCTCCTTCATGGACGAGCATATCTACCCGAACGAGGCGCGCTTTTTCCGCGAAGCGGAGGAAGTCGGGCCGTTGAAAGTGGCCCCGGTTATCGAGGAGGTGAAGGTCAGGGGCAAGGCCGCGGGGCTGTGGAATCTTTTCCTGCCCCATTCGGAGCACGGCGCCGGGCTGACCAACCTCGAATATGCGCCACTGTGCGAAATCATGGGCCGTTCGCTGCTCGCGCCCGAAGCCTTCAATTGCTCCGCCCCCGATACCGGCAACATGGAAGTGCTGGCCCGCTACGGCACGGAGGAGCACAAGAAGAAATGGCTGGCGCCTATGCTCGCCGGAGAAATCCGCTCGTGCTTCGCGATGACGGAACCGGGGGTCGCTTCCAGCGACGCGACCAACATCGAATCTTCGATCGTTCGCGACGGCAATGACTATGTGATCAACGGGCGCAAGTGGTATGCCACCGGCTCGGTCGATCCCCGCTGCAAAATTTTCATCTTCATGGGCAAGACCGACCCGAACAACGCGGACCGGCACAAGCAGCAGTCGATGATTCTGGTGCCTCGCGATACGCCCGGGATCGAGGTGCAGCGCGCGTTGCCCGTGTTCGGCTACTACGGTATGCCGGACCGGGCGGGCGAGGTGCTGTTCACGAATGTGCACGTGCCCGCGTCCAACATGCTGCTGGGCGAGGGGCGCGGCTTCGAGATCGCGCAAGGACGGCTCGGCCCGGGACGCATCCATCACTGCATGCGCCTGATCGGCCTGGCGGAGCGCACGCTGGAAGCGATGTGCAAACGCACGCTGAATCGGGTAACTTTCGGCAAGCCGATTGCCGAGCAGACGGTGACGCTGGAGCGCATCGCCGAGTCGCGCATTGCCATTGCCCAGAGCCGCTTCCTGACGCTGCATGCCGCTTACATGATGGATACAGTGGGCAACAAGGGCGCCAGGGCGGAAATTGCCATGATCAAGGTTGCCGTGCCGAACATGGCATGCAAGGTGGTGGACTGGGCGATCCAGGCTTTCGGCGCCGCCGGGCTCAGCAATGACCACGGCATCGGCGTGGCCTATGCCCTCGCGCGCCTGCTGCGCATTGCCGACGGGCCGGACGAGGTGCATCGCAACCAGATCGGCAAGCTCGAGCTGGCCAAATACAAGCATCGGTGATTGACTGATTGAGAGATTCGCGATTGATGACAGTTAGAACGCTCAATCCCAGTCCTGTCCCGGGGCTGCGTTTCCCTCACCCCAGCCCTCTCCCGGAGGGAGAGGGGGCATAGGCATAGCGGAGAGGGTGCGGGTTGATCTGAATTTACTGATGTGAATTAGGGAAAGACTAGCAGCGATACGAATGGAGAGCGCAACGACATGAAAATCGGCATTCCAAAGGAAGTCCACGCGGGCGAGAAGCGCGTTGCCGCTACGCCTGAGACGGTGGGGCAGCTTGCCAAGCTGGGTTACACGGTGGCGATCGAAGCGGGCGCGGGCGAAGGCGCGCAGTTTAGCGACGAGGCTTACCGCGCGGCCGGTGCGCAGATCGTGGCGGACACGCGCGCACTCTGGACCCAGTCGGACATCGTGCTGAAGGTGCGCGCGCCCGAGCCGCACCCGGCACTGGGCGTGGACGAAGCGGAACTGTTGCGCCAAGGCGCCACGCTGCTGAGCTTCATCTGGCCTGCGCAGAATCCCGAACTCCTGGAGCGGCTCAAGGCGCGCGGTGTGACCGTCATTGCGATGGACGCGGTGCCGCGCATTTCGCGCGCGCAGAAACTCGATGCACTGAGTTCGATGGCGAACATTGCCGGGTATCGCGCGGTGATCGAAGCGGCGCAGCACTTCGGCCGCTTCTTCACCGGCCAGATCACCGCCGCGGGCAAGGTACCGCCCGCCAAAGTCATGGTGATCGGCGCCGGGGTAGCAGGGCTCTCCGCCATCGGCACGGCGCGCAGCCTCGGGGCAATCGTGCGGGCCTTCGACGTGCGCCTGGAAGTCAAACAGCAGATCGAGAGCATGGGCGCGGAATTCCTCGAACTCGATTTCAAGGAAGAAGGTTCCGGCGGCGGCGGTTACGCGAAGCAGATGAGCCCGGAGTTCATCGCGGCGGAGATGGCTCTGTTCGCGGCGCAGGCGAAGGACGTCGACATCATCATCACCACGGCGCTGATTCCGGGCAAGCCCGCGCCCAAGCTGATCACGGGCGCGATGGTGGATTCCATGCGCAAGGGCAGCGTCGTCGTCGACCTGGCGGCCGAGCAGGGCGGCAACTGCGACTACACGAAGCCGGGCGAAGTCGTCGTGCGTAACGGCGTGACGATCATCGGCTATACCGATTTGCCGAGCCGCCTGGCGACGCAATCGAGCCAGCTCTATGGCACCAATCTGCGCCATTTCCTGACCGACCTCACGCCGAAGAAAGACGGCAGCATCGTCGTCAACATGGAGGATGACGTCATCCGCGGCGCCACGGTCATCGATCAGGGAAAAATAACCTGGCCGCCCCCGCCGCTGAAGGTGCGGGCGATTGCACCGGCACCCGCCGCCGCTGCGATGCCAAAGGCGGCAAAGGAGACCAAACCCTCGAAAGGCTACGGCTCGTTGATCGCAATGGCGCTGGGCGCGCTCATGCTTGTGCTCGTCGGCGCCTATGCGCCGCCCGCTTTCATGCAGCACCTCACGGTCTTCATTCTGGCGTGCTTCATCGGCTTCCACGTGATCTGGAACGTGGCGCCGGCGCTGCACACGCCGCTGATGAGTGTCACCAATGCGATCAGCGGCATCATCGTCATCGGCGCGCTGCTGCAGATCGGCAATCCGTCCCGGATCGTCCTGGTTCTCGCGGGAATTTCAGTGTTGATCGCCACCATCAACGTCGCCGGCGGCTTCTGGGTCACCCAGCGCATGCTCAAGATGTTCAGCAGAGACTGAGGGAAAAATCATGGCAGCGGGATTCATTACTGTTTCCTATATCGGCGCGGCGATCCTTTTCATCCTGAGTCTGGGCGGTTTGAGCCAGCAGGAAACCGCGCGCCGCGGGAATATCTTCGGCGTCATCGGCATGGTCATCGCCATCGTCGCCACCATCGTTGGCATTCAAACGAGCGGCTATGCGGTGCTGTTCCCGGCCATGATCGTCGGCGCGCTCATCGGCGTGTTCGTGGCCTCCCGGGTTGAAATGACGCAGATGCCGCAGCTGGTGGCCATGCTGCACAGCTTCGTCGGCCTTGCCGCGGTGCTGGTGGGCGTCGCCAGCTTCCTGGACCCCGGCGCGCATTTCGAAGGCACCGAAAAGACCATCCATGAAGTGGAGATTTTCCTCGGCGTGTTCATCGGCGCGATCACGTTCACCGGCTCGATCGTCGCATTCGGAAAACTGCAGGGCACGATTTCCGGCAAACCGCTGATGTTGCCGGGCCGGCACTGGCTGAATTTCGTCGCTATCCTGGCTTCGCTCTGGCTCGGCTATGCATTCCTGTCCGCGCCTTCGCCTCAGGAGGGGCTGATCCCGCTGATGGTCATGACGGGAATCGCGCTGTTCCTCGGCGTGCACCTGGTCGCCGCCATCGGCGGCGCGGACATGCCGGTGGTGGTGTCGATGCTGAACAGTTACTCCGGGTGGGCGGCGGCGGCGACCGGCTTCATGCTGTCGAACGACTTGCTGATTGTCACCGGCGCGCTGGTCGGTTCGAGCGGCGCGATCCTGTCCTACATCATGTGCCGAGCGATGAACCGCAACTTCGTCGCCGTCATCATGGGCGGATTCGGAACGGCGGGCGGTGCCGGCACCGCGGTTCTGCAGGGAGAGGTGATCGCCACGAGTGCGGAGGAGGTGGCGGACCTTTTGAGCGACGCCAGGGAAGTGGTCATCGTGCCGGGCTACGGCATGGCGGTGTCGCAGGCGCAAGGCGTGGTCAGCGAAATCACCAAGCGGCTGCGCGCCA
>Ga0315281_10002629_pt1 | contig 26620 bp, 16 predicted proteins | sample YL17G07_0_MG_FD_204540 | JGI IMG/M metagenome (GOLD analysis project Ga0315281, IMG submission 204540) | Sediment microbial communities from Yellowstone Lake, YNP, Wyoming, USA - YL17G07_0 | ecosystem: Environmental > Aquatic > Freshwater > Lake > Sediment | place: USA: Wyoming | collected... | reverse complement strand
CTACAACTTCGTGGCGCTGCGTGAGCCGACGCCGGGAGCGGCCAATGCCGAGCCGGTGGTGGGGCCGATTGTCATCAATGAGATCATGTACCGTTCGGCCGATGCGGATGACGCCGAGTACGTTGAGCTGCTCAATATCAGTAGTGCGCCCGTGACGCTGTACGACGCGAACGAGGAAGCGCCGTGGCGATTTACGGACGACCCGGATAATCCGGGCATTGAGCTGCTGTTCCCGACGGTCGAGCCGGTGACGCTGGCGGCGGGTGAGTACCTGGTGCTGACTAAGGACCTGAGCCTGTTCAACGCCCGGTTCACCGTTCCTGCCGGCGTGAGAGTGCTTGCCTGGACGTTCGGCGGGCTCAGCAATGGCGGGGAGAAAATCCAGCTCAGCAAACCGGGCGAGGCGGATGCCCAGGGCAATCGCTCCTGGATTCGCGTAGACCGGGTCGTCTATAGTGATGGCCTGCATCCGCAGGATTTCCCGGAAGGTGTCGATCCGTGGCCCGTCAAGGCGAACGGCGAGGGCATGTCCTTGAGCCGAATCAACCCACAGACCTACGGCAACGATCCCGAAAACTGGCAGGCGGCCGCTCCCTCGCCCGGACAGGCCAACCCGTAAACGATGCCGCACCCCGGCCGTGGGCGACCAGGTTTCGTGGGAGGCAGGCGGCGATTGTCATGCTTCGCTTCGCTCAGGATGACAGAATCTCGGCAAGGTGCCGGCTTGTGTTTGGTTAGGCACGCCACGAAGTTTAGTCGCACCCTCGCGGCCTCTGAGGGCGATCTTTCCTTGCCAGACGCCGTGTGGTTCTGGTATCTTTGGGTATCGGCCCGCTGAGGCGTGGTCGATGCGTCAGAGATAGATCGTTGATGTCTTGTCAAGGAAGATGAGAGTTCATGGCTGATTGGGAAATCAACAAACCGCTGGGGCAGTGTTGCGGCAGCGGCCGGAAAATCGAGTGTGGCGAGGACTACTACGGCGCCCTGGTCGAGACGGAGCAGGGGCTCCAGCGCCGGGATTTCAGCAGCGAGTATTGGGAGCGCGAGAAGCCGCCGGTCTTTTGTTTCTGGCGGACGAAGCTGGCGGCCCCGAACGAGAAGAAGCAACTGTTTGTCAGCGACGACATGCTGATGGCCTTCTTCGCGCGGCTCGCCAATGAGACGGACCCGGAGAAGGTGAACTTCCGGTTCGTGCTGGCCCTGGTGCTCATGCGGAAACGCCGGCTCAAGTACGATTCGACGAAGGCGGATAACGGGCAGGAAATCTGGCGCCTGCGGCCGGTGGGGGACAAAGAGCTGGTTGAAGTAGCCAATCCGCATCTCGCCGAGGACCAGATCGAGCAGCTCACTTCGCAAATCGGACAAATTTTCCATGCGGATCTGTAGGGGATGAAATTTCGACGCCGGGGACGGGGAGAAAATCAAAATGCCAATCGCAAAATGCAGAACCGAGGAAGTCCTCGCTGGGAGGCGGCCACTCCATCATTTTGATATTTGCTGTTCGGCATTTGCTATGTCGGGCGCCGGATGCTTCACTCCGCCGCGCTCCGTTCGGCAGGGCAGGGCGGGCGGGGGGCTCAAGTGGGGCGCCATCTTGGGCGTCTGCCTGGCAATGCTGTTGGGCGGCTGCGTGTCGGCTCCGCCTCGACTGCGGGTTTGTCCGGGCAAGCGGAACGCGGAGGAGGCCTTGCAGGCGCTGGCGGCCCGTGCCGAGAGTGCCGTACCCTTGCGCGCTAACGGTCAGGGAATCCTGACGTACCACATGCCGAAGAAGAGAAAACCGGAGCGGCATAATCTGCCTATGAAGATGTGGTTCGATCCGCCCTCGGACATCTACATCCAGGGCAGCGTGGCGGTGGACCCCCAGGCGGTGGTCATCGGCTCGAACGAAGCGGAGTTCTGGCTGGCCCTGCGACCGAAGGAGATGAGCAGCTACTACATCGGCGTATGGAAGGACGTCCAGGGTTTCGAGGGGCTGATGATGAGTCCCCGGGTCGTGCTGGAAGCCCTGGGAATTGTGGTGGAGCCGGCGGGGCAGTTGAATACCGCCCTATGGTCACTGGAGAACAAAGGGCCGTATGACATCCTGACCCGGCGGGACGAGGCGGGCCACATCATCAAACGCGTGTACGTGTACTCATGCGACTACCTGGTTCACAAGATCGAGTATTATGACCGCCGGGGGAAGCTCATCGCCGTGGCGACGCTCGGCGACTATCAGCCGGTGACGGAGCGTTTCCGCGTGCCGACCCGGATCGCGGTCGAGTCGATCGCGCCGGACAAGCGGAAGGATTCCATCAAAATCTCGCTCGATTCTCTGAAAGAGACGAAATTCAACGAGCGGCAGCGCCGGCGGCTCTTCGTCCCGCCGAGCCCCGAGAGGTTCGAGCACGTCTATCGGTACGAAGACGGTCGCTGGGTCTCCGAGTGACGCGGTTGTGGCTGTCCCTACAGGTGGATGCTTCACTTTGCTGCGTTCAGCATGACAGACCAGAAACACTGTTCGCGACCCATACAAGATAACAGGGGTGGAGAATGGCTCGGCGGAATCTGAGAGAGCGAATCCGGGACGGCGTTTTTCTGCTGGATGGGGCAATGGGGACGCAGCTCATTGCCCGCGGCGCCGAGCCCGCCACATGCAACGACCTGCTCAACGTCGAATCGGTGGATATCGTGCTGGACATCCATCGTGCCTATTTCGACGCCGGCAGCGACGCGGTGCTCACCAATACCTTCGGTGCAAACCGCTACGCCCTGACCCGGCACGGCTGCGCCGATAAGGTGTTCGAGATCAACAAGGCGGGGGCCGAAGTCGCCAGAAGGGCGGCGGGGGAGGACCATTACGTGCTCGGCGACCTCGGGCCGACCGGCGATTTCCTGGAACCCCTCGGAACCCTTCGTGCCGGCGACGTGAGGGAGGCCTTTGCGGGACAGGTACAAGGCCTGCTGGCCGGCGGCGCGGACGGATTCATCATCGAGACGATGACGGCGCTCGACGAGCTGGAAATCGTGATCGACGCGGCCCGATCCGCGGGCGGCGGACTGCCTGTGCTCGCCTCCATGTCATTCGACAAGGGCAGCTCCGGCTTTCGAACGATGATGGGCGTGGACGTCCCGACGGCGGTCTCGAAGATGGCCTTACTCGGCGTGGACGCCGTCGGCTTCAACTGCGGTACCGCCTCCCTCGATGAATACATCGAGCTATCGAAGTCATATGTGGCGGCGGCGCGGTCGTCCAAAAGGAACCTGCTCGTCTTTGCCGAGCCCAACGCCGGCAGGCCGGAGCTGGTGAACGGCCAAGCCATCTACAGAGTCACGCCGGAAGAATTTGCCGCCGCCTGCCGCAAAATCCTGAAAGCCGGCATCCACATCCTCGGCGGCTGCTGCGGCACCACCCCCGACCACATCCGCGCCCTGGCCCAGACCCTGAAGCGATGATGTGAACCACGATCTCCCACGGGGATGACAGCACGCGGGGGGATCCTGCATTAGAAAGAGGACTCCGGATTCGGGGAGTCTTGCTCAAGCAGACGCCAGCGGCTGGACAGCCGGCGCGGGCTGGAGGCGGCGGAGGGCCTTCATGCCGAACAGGACACGCAGAACGTTGATCCGCTTTATGAAGAGCTCGTAGATCGCCATGATCACGGCCAGCGAGTTGACCAGGATGAGCAGGTATTCCACGAGCAAGCTCGTATTGAGCCGGATGATATAGTAGCCGATAGTCAGGATCACCGTCTGGTGCAGAATGTAGAAGGGCAGCACCGCCTCGTTGGTGTACCTCAGAAAGCCGTTGCTGAAGCGCAGGTATCGGCTGGCAAACCCGCAGATGGCGATGAGCCACGACCAGCAGAGGAGGCCCCGAATCGGGAGCCCGAGCAGCGCGCGGGGGAGCCAGGACCACTGCTCCGTTGCCTTGTAGATAACATAGCCGAGAAGGAATAGGCCGATGCCTGCCAGCAGCCCGGCGATACGATGGCGTTCCATCGCCCTCGTGAGTTCTTCGTTCGTGGCGAGCAGGTAGCCGAGAAGCAAAATGGCGAAGTAGGGCAGGGCACTCCAGCCGCCGAAATCTTCGTTGCCCAGAATGCTGTGTTTGATGGGCGGAGTCGTGGCAAGAAATGCCATAACCGCAATGGGAAGCGCGAGCAGGAATATGGCGCCGGGTCTACTCAGGAGGCGGGATAGCGCTCCTGCCAATCGCATGCCGGAAGAGGACCGCAGGTACAGAAATAGCGGCAGAGCAATCACCGAAAAGACGAACAGGAACTCGAGATACCAGAGGTGGACGCCCATCCAGGCGAAGTTGCCGCCGAGGCCGAACCAGCCGCGGAAATAATCGTGCCAGTACCAGCGCCAGAAGGAGCCGGAATACTGGCCGTGGCTGACCCGCTCCAAGTAGACCTGCCACGGTGCGATGATCACGAAGATTCCGAATACGAGCGGCACGACCAATCGCTTAACGCGCGAGACGAGGTACTGCGGCCAGCTCTGGTGTGCCAAGGCGTGGTATGCCCCGATTCCCGACAGGATGAAGAACAGCGGCATCATCCATTGCACGGCGAAGACAATGACGAAATCGAGGGCCGGGATCGTCCGCGGGCTCTTGACGTGCCAGCCTCCCGTGTCGAAGAACCGGCCGCAATGAAAGAGAAAGACGGTCATCATGCCGAGGACGCGCAGCCAGTCCACATCATATCGCCTCGTTACCTCCGGATGGCCGGTCTGAAGAGTCCTGCCCGCCTGTGCCATGTGTCGCCCGTCCATTGCGCGGATTGCCGCCCCGCTATTGTGCCTTGAGCAGCTTGCGGAGAACGTCCATCGTTCGCGCCGTTGCCCCCTGATTTTGTTTGATGACCGCCTGGCCTGACCGGGCTATTCTGCTGGCATAGTCCGGCTCCGACAAGCATTGTTTCATCGTTTTCAGGAGATCATCTTTGTCGACGACCCGAATCGCGCCCTGACCCGTGAGGAGTGCATCAACGGTCTGTCGGAAATTGAAGGTGTGCGGCCCGAAAAGCGTGCATTTACCGAGTGCCGCCGCCTCCATCATATCCGAGCCGCCCATCGGAACGAGGGAGCGACCCACGAAAATCATGCTGGCCAGTGAATAGAATTTCCGCAAGTCGCCCATGGTGTCGCCGAGGATTACAGCTTCGCCATCGGCCTTAGCGCGGGCTCCGGACTCTTTCAATCGGCTGTAGCGGACCAGCGGGAATCCCGCTTGCTCGATCAGTTGCGCGACCTCCTCGAATCGCTCGGGCTTGCGCGGCACGATGGCCAGGCGCAGTCCGTGGAATTCTTCCTCCTGCAGGAGTGACTTGTGAACGTCGAGGATGATCTTCTCTTCATCATTGCCGGTCCCTCCGGCGACCCACAGCTTCGCACCGGCCAGGTTCAACTGTTCGGCCAGGGTCTCCGCGCTCGGCACCCGGTCGGCGACCTGGGCCGTATCGTATTTCAGCGAGCTGGTCACCATCACGCGGTCGGCGGGGCAACCGAGCTCGCGAAAACGCTGGGCGTATTCCTGCGTCTGTGCCAGGACCATGTCGATCTTACCGAAGAAGGTCCGTGTGACGCTCTTGATTTTGCTGTACCGCGAGAAGCTCTTATCGCTGATCCGGCCGTTGAGGACGACCACAGGAATGTCTCTGGCATGCGCGGCGAAGATGAAATTCGGCCAGACCTCCAGCTCCATCAGCAGGCAGACGGATGGCCTGACACGCTCAAACGCCCGGCGCACCACCCACGAGAGATCGAAGGGAAAATAGAAGACCTGGAGCCTGGTCCCGAAGAGCTTCCCAGCCTGGGCGAATCCGGTGTCCGTCGTCGTGCTGATGACGATCTCGAAATCGGGGAATTGCTTTTCGATCTCGGCAATGAGCGTCTGGGCCGCATTGACCTCACCGACACTGACGGCGTGCAGCCAGATGCATTTCTTCTGCGGGTCCCGGCGGTCCAGTTTTCCGAACCGCTGGCCCCAGCCGCTGCGATAACGTCCGTGCCGGATCACCCGGTAGAGCAGAATCGGACTGACGGCGATGCCCGCCAGAACATACACCGCGTCAAGCAGGAATCTCATGAACAATCCTTCAGCAATGCCTTCGATCCTTCAACCTGCCGTCATCATATGGAGGGGGTGCAAAGATGTCAAACGGCTGCGGTGAGCTTGAACCAGGCAGGGTATAGCCGTCTGATGTGAGTGTATAAACGCCTGTAGTGCCAGGAGGCTACTGCCGAAGCATGTTCATCCAGGCTTCCGTGAAGGCCTCCAGGTCGCGGGCATCGATGACCTCGTCGACGTAGAAGTCGCACCGGCTGTTCCACGTCGGGTCGGTCGGTGTCGTGTGCCAGGCCGCCGCAAAGATCGCGAAGTCCGCCACGTCCACCACATCATCAAGGTTCAGGTCGATGAACGCGTAGGGCACAGGATCGGATACGTGAAGGAAGCCGGCGCCACTGACGGTCGGCTCCAGCACGACGTTGCGATTCCAGAAGAAATTCATGCCGAGCACGCCATCCAGGGGACCGCCCTCGGGTGACTCCATGTCGATCACGACGAACGGGACATGGCCATACTCCAGGGCCCCGCCCATCGCGTTGATGCGGACGTAGTCCACGAAGTAACCGGGCGCCTCGCTCACGCCGCCGATGCCGCAGATCTGCACGGTGAAATCGGGCTCCAGGGGCAGGTTCAATCCTGCGGCGACATTGGAGCTTATGATCGAGCTCTGTGCCCCGGTATCGATTAGCACCCGCATGGTCTGTAAGGGATTCAGCGGTCCGGGCTCGCCGTGGACGATCTGCAATTCTGTGAAGAAGGCGCCCCCCAGCGGCAGGTCCCCTGACATCATGGACAGCAGCGTAGGGACAATCGGCTCCCATTCTCCAAGGATATCCTCCCAATCACCGCTCAGATCGGGGAAGGCGTAGTAGCTGGCCGTGGACATGGGCGATAGGCCGCCGAGCTCAATCGGGATTCGCCGGCGATACTCGTTCGTCGATGGGGCATAGAAGTCCATAATTTCGATGTCCGGCCCGATGTGGGTCTTGCCTCGAACCACGACTTTGCGGGGCTGATCCACATGGATGACCGTCGTGTAAAAGGCCAGCATGGGAGTCCCGAGAACGGCGGAAACCTCCTCCTCGCTGTTATCACAGGTGATGGCCGGCGCCGCCAGCGCCGCCACATTCGTGTGCCCGACCAGTTGGGACAGATCGAGCTTGCCGTTGGCCCGGACGGCCCCGAGACCTGCGGCGAAGATGCCGATGGGCTGAGTAATCATCGTATCCATCTGGCCGCTGACGCCGCCGATGGGGAAAGCACTCGCCGTCAGGTAGCGGCCCTTCAGACCTAGGATCTCGGCGCTCTCGCCCGCCGCCAAGTCTACTACCGAGCCGGTGTCCAGAATCCCAATGACGAAGTTATCCTCAGCCGGTGGATTCAGCGGCTGCCCGACGTAGGAGCTCACCAGGGCATGCTCGAAGTCGAAGTCATCCGAGCTCTTTTTGTCGGACGTGGCTATGGCGATCAGAGGCGAGAAGCCGGCAAGCGGCGGTTGCGGCCGACCCGCCGATTCACTGGCGATCCGTATAGCTCCACCGGCGGACACATCCTTTCTTGCGGGACTGACGGAGATGATCTTCAACCCGTTCGACAGACGGATGCCGACATCTTGATGATACGGCTGTGCCGAAGCGGCGGAAAGCCCGATGGTCAGGCACAGTGCACTGATGCACGTTGCGGTCAACACCCTCGTAAGCACCGGTTCGGCCCTCCATAAACGACCATACTCCTCTCCTCCCCACAGCTTCCATTATACCGGACGTGTGCCCTCCATGCAAAAAAACCTGCCCGGAGCCGGCCGGTCAAACCTTATCGGCATATTACCCGGCAGAAATCCTTGACGCCGGGCGCGATTTCGCATAAAAGAGAGTTAATAAGACGAATCGTCCCCGTAGCTCAATTGGACAGAGCGTTGGCCTCCGGAGCCAAAGGTTGTGAGTTCGACCCTCGCCGGGGACAGTTCCGCAAGTGCATCGGAATCCCCTCAGCCCGGTGGTATATGCTCGAACACGTGCTTATGGGTGCGCTCGGAATACGGTGGCGATCCCTGCGGCTTCTGTAGGGCGAGCGTGGGTTCCCAAGTGCACAAGGGGACCCGAACCCACGCGCGTCCTACTCTGCCGGCCCAAATCCGCCACCAAATCCCGGCCGCACCCTAACCTGAACGACACCAGAATTTCACTTGACGGCGAAGCCATATGCATGTATGATATGTATGCAACTATCAGGTTGGAATCACAGTTGACTCGTAAATGGTGAATTCGGAGGGTCCGGTCGTGGCCAACGAAACGCAAATCCTCGCCTCGGCGGTGGTTGACTTGCTCCATTATTCCCACATTCCATCATTCCAGTATTCCGTCACCGGAGTATCCACCATTCTGTTCCCGGGCCGGGCAGGGCGGGGAGCGGAGGATGTGATTATGCAAAACAAACCCAATTTCCGGATGGCACAACTAAGGCTAAATGCTGGTCAGGAAAAAGGTTACGTGAAAAGATACGAGCTATGCGTCTGCGAAAACAAAGCCAATTTGTCCGGTCGGGCTTGCAGTGCGCCCGTAAGGCATCGTAGGGGCAGGCCCCCGTGCCTGCCCATCCCTGGAGGGCAACCACAGGGTCGGGTTCCCAAACGCGACATATCGCGTTTGGGGTCCCGGTTGCCCCTACGAACAGGCCCGCGTGCAAAACAAAGCCAATTTGCAGGGCTCAAAGTTGACGCTAACGCCGGTGTGGGAAAAGGGTTATGAAGAGTTTTGGCTCAAAACAGGCCGTGGAAAACAAAGCCAATTTCCGGCGGCCAAGGCAAATGCGGGGCGGTTGGGCTGCGAAAGGCAGCCAGATGGGTCAAACGGATGTGGTCGGAATACGGCGGCGATCCCCGCGGCTTCTGCAGGGCGAGCGTGGGTTCGGGTCCCCAAGTGCGATATTCTGCACTTGGGAGCCCTTCCCAAACGCGATTCTTCGCGTTTGGGGTCCCCGTCCCCGCTCGCCTGTTGGGAAAAGACTCACGATGGTGGGAAATGTCGTGCGAGGACGCACGGCAAGGGTGGCGAGCGGGGACGCTCGCCCTACTCTGCGGCCCGAATCCGCCACCGAATGCCGACCGCACCCCGTGCTCATTGCCCCTGTGCTTTGTGCTTGCCTCCCCGCGTGGCCTGGAGCATGATGGTAGGGCACAGAATCTGCTTCTTTTGGGCGGCCCGCTATGGGTCTGACAAGGAAAGGAGAAAAGATGGACAGCGGCGGAAGGAGAATTCTTGCCGTATTTTGCTTCTGCGTGATGGCGGCGTTCCTGCCGGCATCTGTATCGGCCTCTGATACATCGGGGCAATTGCCTGCCGGGAGTCGGCTCGACTCGGAAATCGACCGGCTTGCCAGCCAGATCGAAGCGCAGACCATTGCCTGGCGGCGCGATATTCACCAGCATCCGGAGCTGTCCAACCGCGAGTCCCGGACCGCCGGCCTGGTCGCGGACCATCTGCGCAAATTGGGCCTGGAGGTCCGGACGGAAGTGGCTCATACCGGCGTGGTCGGTGTTCTCCGTGGCAAGATAGCCGGACCCGTGGTGGCGTTGCGGGCCGATATGGACGCGCTGCCCGTGACAGAGGAGGGGGACCTCTCGTTTGTGTCGCGGGTCAAGGCGGACTACGACGGCCGGGAAGTGGGCGTGATGCACGCCTGCGGGCACGATGTACACACCGCTATCCTGATGGCGGTCGCCCAAGTGCTCTCCGGGATGCGGGACGAGCTTCCCGGCACGGTCAAGTTTATCTTTCAGCCCGCGGAGGAAGGGGCGCCCAAAGGGGAAGAAGGCGGGGCCAGGCTGATGATCAGCCAGGGGGCCCTCGAGGACCCGGAGCCCGAGGTCATTTTTGGACTCCACGTGAACCCTCACTATCGGGTGGGCATGATCACCTACCGCTCCGGAGCCGCGATGGCCGGTGAAGATGGCCTGCGCATTATCGTCCAGGGCCGGCAGACCCATGGCGCTGTCCCCTGGGGTGGGACGGATCCCATCGTAGCCGCCGCTCAGATCATTCTGGGCCTGCAGACGATTATCAGTCGCCAAGTTGACCTTCCGGCGGCTCCGGCGATCATTACCATCGGGAGTATCCACGGAGGCGTGCGCTCGAACATCATCCCGGATGAAGTGGAGATGGTCGGCACCATCCGGACGTTTGACCCCGAGATGCGACAGGATATCCACGAGCGGGTCCGCAAAACCGCCATGATGATCGCGCAGAGCGAGGGAGCGACCGCCGAGGTGGCCATCGCGCCGGGATATCCGGTGACCTTCAACGACCCCAATCTCACCGCGCGGATGGTTCCCGTGCTGGCGGCGGTTGTGGGCAAGGGCAATGTAATCTCCGTGCCCGTGGCGACCGGTGCCGAGGATTTCTCTTATTATCAGCAACAGATACCCGGATTGTACTTCTTTCTGGGGATCACGCCCAGGGACGCAGACCTGAAGAAGGCCGCCATGTGTCATTCCCCGCGTTTCTATGTGGATGAGAACGCATTGGCCATTGGCGTGCGCGCTTTGGCTCGGGTGGCTGTCGCTTACATGGAGGGTCCGGAGAGCAGGAGATTTTGATGGGCAGAAGAATTCTTATCTGCTGTGCAGTGGTCATTTCGGCGGCCAGTCTGCTCTCGTGCCGAACAGGGGAGATTTCATCGGGCAAACAGCAGGACTGGCTGGCGGAGGGGTACCGATACGATGAGAACGGCTGGATCTTCCTGCACATCGAGGGCGAGCCGTTTGAAAGAGGATTCCAGCGCGGGTACCTGACCGCCAACGAGATCGAGGACTTCCTGCGTACGCTGGCCTACACGGATGAGTTTCAGACCGGTCACGAGCCCGATTACTTTGTGCGGGCTGCTTCCCGGTTTTTCCGCGGGAAAATCCCGGCGGAATACGCCGAGGAGATGAGAGGGATCGTGGCGGGGATGGAACGGGCGGGCAAGAAAGTGACGTATGAGCAAGTGCTGTTCATGAACGGGTTCATCGACGTCCTCTGGTACTGGTGGCCCGAGGAGAAGAAAAGGCACCGGGATGACCATCCCGGCTGCAGCGCGTTCATCGCCACGGGAGACGCCACAGCCGATGGCAAGATCGTCATGGCTCACAATTCCTGGGTCAGCTATGCGCTGGGCAAATCCGCGAACATCATTGTGGATATTATTCCGCAGCGCGGCCATCGAATCCTGATGCAGTCATGGGGGCCCTGCATCTACAGTGCCACCGATTTCTTCATCACCAGCGCCGGCCTCATCGGCACGGAGACCACCATTGACGCCTTTGAGCCGTTCGATGCGAAGGGCAGTCCCGTGTTCGTTCGGGCCCGACAGGCGATGCAGTACGCCGACAGCATCGATGAATGGGCGAGCATCCTGGTTAAGAACAATAGCGGGGCGTACGCCAATTCCTGGCTGCTGGGCGACATCCGGACGGGGGAGATCGCCTGCCTGGAGCTTGGCCTGAAGCATCACAGCCTCGACAAAAAGAAGAACGGATATTTCGCCGGCTCAAACGTGACCGCCAACATGAAGATACTGAGACTGGAGACCCAGGGCACATGGGACGATGTACGAGATCCCTGCGTGGCCCGCCGGGTCCGCTGGGACCAACTGATGAAGGCACATTACGGGCGGATCGATGTGGCACTGGCCAAACAGATGCTGGCCGACCACTATGACGTCTACCTGCAGAAAGAGCAGCCGAGCGGCAGAACGATCTGCGGGCACTATGACCTTGACGATGGCAGCGTGCCTGGTGTGATGTCCGCGTACCGTCCCTCCGGCGCTTTTGACGGGAAAGTGGTCGACTCGGATATGGCGAAGAATTGGCGCCTGTGGGCCAGATGGGGCAGTTCCTGTGACATCGGTTTCGACGCCGCGGGCTTCCTGGAGAAGCATCCCCAGTACAACTGGCTGAAAGGCTACCTGGCCGATCTCCCAGCAAGGCCCTGGACCGTTTTTCCTTCCGAGCGGCGTCAGTAGTCTTTGAAGCCTCTCATCCAGACGGGCCAGTCGTCCTGCTGGACGCCGCCGGCCTTCGTCCAGGGGTTGGAGGTGTTGAACTGTCGGCTCCACTTGAAGCCCCACAACTCCTTGAGGCCGACTTTCCGAACGCTTGAATCCGCGAACAGATAGTTCACGTAGCCGGTGTGGCGATTCATGCAGACAAGGACCCACTCATCGAGGCCGGCCACATCCCCCTCCAGCGTGGGCGGGCCGGCCATGGCGTTGGGGTACACGTCCACATAGGCACAATCGAAGAATAGCGGCACGGTGTCCGGCTTCTTAATGGTGTTGCGGCTGCGCCAGTAGTCCTCGGTGTTGCGGTCGCAGATCCATTCGTTCTCACCGTAGCTGCCATAATCGACCGTTTCCTTCTGTTTGAGGTTGGCCCAGCCCTGCCGGTCCCACGACCAGGCGCGAAAGGCAAACTGACCGGGCGCAACCATGGGGCGCGTGGCGGCCGGGCAGAGCGTCAATGCCCCACGGTCCTGGTAGTAGGGCATCAACAGGACGAGCCAGTCGTTCGCCGCATCGCCGCCGGTGGTGCCCCCGGTATTGTATTTGCCGTTGCTCTCGTCTGTGTACATGTGCCAGATGTAGGCCCATTGCTTCAGATTGGCCTGGCAGGCGACGGTTCGGGCCTGCTTGCGGACCCGGTTCAGACTGGGCATCAGGATGGACATCAGCAGGGCGATGATCGCGATAACCACCAGAAGCTCGATCAGCGTGAAGGCGTGTCGTCTCGTTGTCATGGCATGACCTCCGTTGCAAACGGTTCGCTCAGTAGGGGCAACTCCCTGTGGTTGCCCAGGGCGGCACAGGGGCCTGCCCACACCAACAACCAGCCAAAGGTAATTATACACCAGAGTCCCTGCGCTGGGAAGAGGCAGCTTCTGCCAGGAACCGGTTGCGGGCCCGGATGGGGGGCCATAGAATGGTGCCGGCCCGGTTGAGAAACCCTGTTGAGGAGATAAACCATGGGACTCCGGAATTGGCTGTCTGGCTGTCTTGTCATTGTCACGAGTCTTGTCATATTGAACCCTGCCGCACGAGGCGATGCGCTGGCGGACGGCCAGTCGAAACTCAAGGTCCAAGCCGTTATTCCCTTGGGGGCCAGGGCCTTTCGGCTGGAGGAGGTGCGCCTGCTGGACGGCCCCTTCCAGCATGCCATGGAGCTGGACCGGCAATACCTGCTGTCGCTCGATGTGGACCGGCTGCTCCACAACTTCCGGGTCAATGCGGGCCTGCCTTCCTCGGCACAGCCGCTCGGGGGCTGGGAGGAGCCGAAAGGCGAGCTGCGCGGCCATTTCGTCGGGCACTATCTGACGGCGTGCGCGCTGATGTATGCCAGCACGGGCGACCAGCGTCTCAAGGACAAGGGCAACGCCGTCGTATCGGGCTTGGCCGAGTGCCAGGCGAAGATCGGCAATGGCTATCTGAGCGCCTATCCGGAGGAGTTCTTCGATCGGGTCGAGTCGCTCAAACGCGTGTGGGCGCCGTACTATACGCTACATAAGATCTACGCCGGCCTGTTGGATATGTACGTCCATTGTGACAATCAGCAGGCTCTTGAGGTCTGCAAGAAGTTCGCCGACTGGGTCATTGCTCGCAATGCCCGCCTCAGCGACGAGCAGATGCAGAAGATGCTCGGCACTGAGCACGGCGGTATGAACGAGGTGCTGGCCAACCTCTACGGCCTGACCGGCGAGGAGAAGTACCTGAAGATCGCACAGCGGTTTAACCATATGGCCGTCATCGGCCCCGCCTCGAACCGCGAGGACAAGCTCACCGGTCTGCACGCCAATACGCAAATCCCGAAATTTGTCGGCACGGCTCGCCAGTACGAGCTGACAGGGCAGGAGTCGCTCAAGACCGCCTCCCTTTTCTTCTGGAACACCGTCGTCAAGGAACGTTCCTACGTCATCGGCGGACACAGCGACGGCGAGATGTTCTCGGATAAGGGAAAACTCTCCGAAGCTCTCGGTCCCGACACGACCGAGACGTGCAACACGTACAACGTGCTGAAGCTGACGCGTCATCTTTTCTGCTGGGACCCGCAGGCGGAGTATGCCGACTACTACGAGCGGGCCCTGTACAACCATATTCTCGCCTCGCAGAATCCCCAGACCGGCATGATGTGCTACTACGTGCCGCTGCGCTCCGGCTCGCAGAAAGTCTACAACGACCCGCTCAACTCGTTCTGGTGCTGCACCGGTACCGGCGTGGAGAACCATGCCAAGTACGGCGACAGCATCTACTTCCACAACGACAGCACCCTGTGGGTGAACCTGTTCATTGCCTCCGAGTTGAGTTGGAAGGCCAAGGGCCTGAAGTTACGTCAGGAGACCCGATATCCCGATGAAGCCGCCAGCCGGTTGGTATTCGCCGCCGATAAGCCGGTGGAGCTGAGTCTGAAGATTCGCCATCCCTCTTGGGCTTTCTCCGGCTTCGAGGTCAAGGTCAACAGCGAGAAAGTGGCGGACTCCTCCTTGCCCGGCAGCTACACGACCGTGTCCCGCGTATGGAAGACGGGCGATACCGTCGAAGTCGCCACGCCGTTTCACATCCACACCGAGGGGTTCCGTGATAATCCCAAGCGTTTTGCCTTCATGCATGGCCCGCTCGTATTGTGTGCCGAGGTGGATACCGCCAAGCCGCTGCCGGTCGTCGTGGCGGGTGAGGATGATGTGTTTCTCCACAGCTCGCAAGCTGTGTCGGGCAAGCCCTCCATATTCAGAGGTTCACCTGCTGTTTTCCGCTTCGTCGGACAAACGGACAGCCAGCCGGTGACTTTGGAGCCCTTCTATAAGATGCACGGCGGGCGTCGCTACGTGGTTTACTGGGACCTCCTGACGCCGGCACAATGGCAAACGAAGCAGGAAGAACACCAAGCCGAGTTGGCGAAACAGAAGGTGCTCGAGGCCCGCACGGTAGACCGCGTGAATCCTGGTGACCGGCAGAACGAACGCGACCATGGCTTCCAGGGCGCCAAGAGCGAGGCCGGCGAGTTCAGCGGTCGAAGGTGGCGTCACGCGACGGACGGAGGCTGGTTTTCCTACACCCTCAAGGTCCTGCCGGACCAGCCGCAGGAACTGCGGGTGACGTACTGGGGCAGTGACGCCGGCGATCGCGAATTCGACATCTTGGTCGATGGGGAGAAGATCGCCACGCAGGAGCTCGAAAACAATAAGCCCGGTCAATTTTACGATGAGGTGTATCCGCTGGCGAGGAAGCTGATCGAAAACAAGGCCAGTGTGACCGTTAAGTTTCAGGCGCGCCCGGGCAAAACAGCCGGCGGTATCTTCGGCTGTGCGACTCTGAAGCCGGCGAAGTAAGCAGAATTGACTGTTTTGGAGAAAAGCAAACATGGGTGGCAACCGAGCCTCTATAACAGGAATCCTCGCTTTGGTCATTGTGATGATGAGTGCATCTGCCCTTCAAGCCGCGCCGGCATCGCTGACGGTGGGTGTGGACAAGCCGGGAGCGGAGATCAGCCCGATGCTCTGGGGCATTTTTTTCGAGGACATCAATCTCTCCGCTGATGGCGGCATTTACCCGGAATTGGTCCGGAACCGGTCTTTCGAGGATTCCGACAAGCCGGACCACTGGCAGTTTATCAACCAGGGCAGCGGCCAGAGCGAGATGACAGTGGATAGCAGCACGCCACTCAATCCGTACAACCGCAGGAGCCTCCGTGCCCGGCTCGATGGCGGCGTGTCGGTGATCAACGAGGGCTACTGGGGTATGTCCATCGTGCAGGGCGAGACCTATCGGCTCCGGCTGGCCGCACGTTGCCGCGATGGTTTTCAAGGTCCGCTGCAAGTCGCGGTGGAGCGGCCGGACGGCAGCGACCTCGCCCAAGGCACTGTTGACGGACTGACCGACCGGTGGAAATGGTTCACCCTTGATCTGACAGCCACGGGCACAGACCCCAAGGCGAGACTGGCCATCCGCGCCGGCGACAAGGGCACGCTCTGGCTCGATATGGTGTCGCTGTTGCCCGTCAGGACTTGGAAGGATCACGGGCTGCGGCCGGACCTGTGCGAGATGCTCGCGGGCTTGCAGCCTTCTTTTGTCCGCTTCCCCGGCGGCTGCTGGGTCGAGGGCGACGAGCTGAAATACTCCTACCATTGGAAGGAGACCATCGGCGACATTACCCACCGCAAGCCGCTCTGGAACATCTGGCAGTATCAAGCCACGCACGGCCTGGGCTTTCACGAGTACCTCCAGATGTGCGAGGACCTGGACGCCGAGCCGCTGTTTGTGATCAACTGCGGCATGTCGCACCGCGAGCATGTCCCCATGGACCAGATGGGCCAGTGGGTCCAGGACGCGCTCGACGCAATCGAGTACGCCAACGGCCCGACTAATACCATTTGGGGCGGTCTGCGGGCTCGGAACGGACATCGCGAGCCGTTCAACCTCAAGTATATTGAAGTCGGCAACGAGAACGGCGGGCCCGCCTACCAGGAGCGGTATGCTCTATTCTATGATGCTATCAAAGCCCGTTATCCGCAGATGATGATTGTCGCCGACGAGCGGACCGTGCAGCGCCCGGCCGACATCGTGGACGAGCACTACTACAACAGCCCCGAATTCTTCATGCAGCAGGCGGAGCGTTACGACAAATACAATCGCAACGGCCCCAAGATTTACGTGGGCGAATATGCTGTCACGCAGGGCTGCGGCCAGGGCAATCTCCGCGGTGCGATCGGAGAGGCGGCGTTTATGACGGGCATGGAACGCAATGCGGACATCGTCGTGATGGCCTCCTACGCGCCGCTGTTCGCCAACGTCAACTACAAGAGGTGGAACCCGGACCTGATCTGCTTCGACAGCTCGCACGCGTACGGACTGCCGTCCTATTACGTGCAAAAGATGTTCAGCGAGAACCGGGGCGACGTCGTTCTGCCGGTGGCGGTGAACGCTCCGGCTGCAGACGAGGAACCCGCCGGCGGCGCAATCGGCGTCGGCACGTGGCTCACGCAGGCCGAATTCAAGGACATCAAAGTCACGCGGGGCGACCAGACGCTGTTCTCCTGCGATTTCGCCAACGGAACGTCAGGCTGGAAGCTTCTCAGCGGCGATTGGAGCGCGAAGGATGGGATATTGCGGCAAAATAGCCGGGCCGACAACGTCCGGGCCGTCGCCGGCGACAAGTCCTGGACGGATTACATCTACAGCCTCAAAGCGCGCAAGCTGGGCGGTGACGAAGGGTTCCTGATCCTGTTCCGCGTGCAGGATGAGAATCAGAAGTCCTGGTGGAATATCGGCGGCTGGGGCAACCGGCAGCACGCTATCGAGATGGGCGGCATCATTGGCAACAGCGTACCTGGTCGGATCGAGACCGGACGCTGGTACGATATCCGCATCGAGCTCAAGAGCAGGAACATCAAGTGCTATCTGGACGATAAGCTCGTGCACGATGCCAGCTCTCCGTCCGTGACGCCCTTGTACGCATCGGCCAGCCGCGTGAAGAACGCCGGCGAGGTCATCCTGAAAGTCGTCAACACCGCGAAATCGGAGATAGCCACTGACGTCAAGCTCAACGGAATCGCTGCCGTGCGCGGCCCCGCCCAGGCGATTGTGCTGACTTCGCAGAACTCTACAGACGAAAACTCGCTTGCAGAGCCGACGAAAGTCGTGCCCATAACGAAGACCATCGCTGTGAGCGGTCCCCGTTTTGAGCATGTGTTTCCCGGCAACTCGGTGACGGTGATTCGCCTGACGGTGGAGTGAGCGATACGACCGGTGCCGTACGGTCAGGACCGGTAATGCCCGGCGGCAGCTCCAGAATCCGGATATTGCGGAAGTGGATGGGAGCCCCTTCGGACTCCAGGCAAATGTAGCCCTTCTTGATGTCGGAGTTGCTGATACCGTTCACGAATTTGCCGTTGACCGCCATTTTGATGACACCGTCAACGCAAACAATCGTGTACGTGTTCCACTCGCCTTTGCCTTTGCAGCGTTTCTCGGCCGATTTGCTGCGCGAGCCGCGGGGATTGTCCGGCCGGGTCTTGAGGTCCCCGGTGCCGAAGATCTCGCCGTGCACGTAGGCATCAGTCTGGTTGTTTTGAACCGCCCACTCCAGCTCCAGGATCTGGACCTCGACACCCTTGGGCAGTCGCTTGCCCTCGGGCACAGACCCTTCACACCAGACGAAGACGCCGGAGTTGCCGCCCGCCTCCAGGTGCTTCCATTCCAATTGCAGAATGAAGTTCTCGTACTGCCGGTCGGTGCGCAGGACCCCGATCGGCTCCCCGCTGCACACGAGAATGCCGTCCCGCACCGTCCACGTGTCCGCCGCCGTATTGACGTTGACCCACCCGGACAGGTCCTTGCCGTTAAACAGGTCCCGCAACTGCAGCAGGTCTTCGGCCGGCGCAGGGCAGCCTGCGCACAGCAGCACAATCGTGGCACACATCAGTTGTCTTGTTCGGTTCCTCATACCTTTCCTCCTACTCGGATATTTTCAATTCACTCAGCGGATACCACCCATCATTGGCCCGTCCTTTGATGGCGAGCTTCACCACGGGCTCCGTTGAGTCTTCGTCGACGACAACGATGGACAGGCGATAGGCGCCGGGTTTCATATCTTCAGGCACCGTCACACGGTCGGTCACTTCGATGATTTCACCGGGTGGAAGATCCGGCGGTTGCTTGAGAAATTCCTCGGTGAACGCATTGACGGAGCCAGGCATCCACTTGTTGACGGTGACCGCCCCGAGTAACGTTCTGGCGTGTCCGCGTTCATCCGAGAGCCGGTAAGCGACCCGATAGGGCTTGTAGCAGGGGGCGGAACCGATGTTTTGCCACTTCATGTCGAGCGTCAAGACTGTCCCAGGTCGGGCTTGCCTCGGATGCGTCAGCTCTCGGAGGACAAGACGATAGCCGAGCCGGCGCAGGAACCGCTCGATTTCCTCCCGCACGTCCTTGTCCTCCGGCAGGGGCGCCGATTTGTTGTTGATATAGGAGCCGTGCAGCGCCAGGGCGTAATTGAAGATGAATCGCAGCGACCAGTCCTCTTTCGTCCAGCGGCGCATGTCCCAGCACGTCTCCCAGGCGACGGGAGCCGTCCTCCAGACGTCTTGCACGCCCGCGTTCTGCACTTGCTGAGGATACAGGTTGCGCATATGGCTCCAGTTCTTCGAGAAGCCGCCCATGTCCCCCAGGCAATCGGCCCGCCACCCTGTGCCGCGTTCGGTCGCGTAGGTGAGACACTCGCGCTCTCCGATGAGCATGAGCAGCGGCGTCTTGCGGAACGCGTTCACGTAGGTATCGATGATCTGCCGGCAATTCTCCAGCGATGGCATTCTGCCGGCCTCAGAGCTGCTCATATGCCATTCGCCCCACCAGCCGACCGAGCCCAGGTCTACGTGGTCGATATCCGGATGTCCATCGTAGCGGGCGGCGAGCCGATGGATGAAATGCAGATGGCGGGCCAAGGTGTCCGGGTCATCGAGGTCCGGAACGGTCAGTCCCTTCTGGCCGCTGTAATCGACGGTAAGGACCTTGCCGCCCGCGTCCTTCAGCCAGGCGGGATGGTAGGGTTCGTCCGGCCTCGTCGAACAGCACATGACGCGAAAGGCGAGCTTCTGGCCGGCAGCCCGCGTCTCCTGCAGGATATTGTCGAGAAAGGCAAAGTCGATCTCGCCCGGCCGGGGCTCCAGCACGCCCCATCCCCAGCGTGCATAATGAATTGTGGAGGGAATCCAATCCGGCAGGCGCCGGTCTTTATCACGGGTCGTATGGAAGGTCTCCCAGCCGATGCCCGGGTTGGCTAACAACTCCTCGGTCTCTTCCGGCAGAACCGTCACAACCTCGGCCGAGGCGCCATTCTCTTTGGGTTTGGTCGGGCTGGGTGTAGCCAAAGCAGGGGCACAAACAACGACCGTGACGACTTGAAGAATGGCTCTGAGTTTGTCCATATCAGGCTCTCCGAAGGGATGTTGTCCAATTCTCCAATTATACGCGACCATAGTAACACGCGTCGGGTCAAGTTCAAGTCAGCGCCCCTGAGTTTGTGGAAATCGCAGCAGCGCAGGCGGAAAAATTCGCTGGCGAGGCACAAAAATTGTCCCCATCCGCTACGAAGGTCACCTGTTCCGTCGCGATACGTAAGTCCAGTCGAAACAACGCGCGGGCGAATGCGCGGGCCTTGATCTGTCCGTCACTCGCCGGGATTCTCTGAAAAATATGCATCAATACGTATTGACGCCCGGGAGGGAGATGCGTATAAAGGACCATGGATGGATGGTGTTGCCGATGGGACATGCATCAGACCGTCGGCGCAACGGAGTGGGTGGTCGGCTTGGGTGACCAGTTTTGCTCTGGCAACTGGAACCGACCGACTGGTCATGGAGGATGGTGAATGGAATCAGTAATGGTTGGGCGGGTATTCTCACCCGAGGAGTGGGCCGAGCTGAAAGAGGAATTGTCACTCTCTCCCCGGCAGGCGGAAGTGATGGAGCGCATTCTTGCCGGCCACTCCGACAAGCAGATTGCCTGTGAGCTCCAAATCTCAGTGCCGACTGTTCGCACCTATCTCACCCGGCTTTTCTCCCGGTTCCACGTTGACGATCGGTACGGACTCGTTGCGCACATTTTTGCCTGTTTCCGAGGGAAGTGTCAGGCCTGCGGCTGTCCTCGCGTACGATGACGCCGCAATTGACGACTTGCCGAACACCGAACGGGTAATCAAGATGTGCACTCGTTGTGCTCGCCAAAGATATGGTCGCGTTGGAGAGCGCTTTCCAGAGGAGCCGAAAGGAGGACGAGATGATGCCCACGCGAGGGATTTACGGCGGTATCCTGATTCTGATCGCTGCCTGGGCGGCGTCGAATGCCGTGGGTGCCTTGCCTGCGGAGGATGCGGTCATAGCGGTGGCTGAACGCCTGGAGCAGGGGCAATGGAAGAGTGGTCCTAATCAAGGGTTATGGCCCGGGGACTACATGTCTACCGGCCCGGCCACGGCAGGGATGATCTGCGCGTACGAATGGATGGGCGACCCCGCGTACAGACAGTCCGCGGAATTCGGTGGTCGCTATATCCTGTCGGTCAGCGTTCCCATCGGTCAATTGTTCGCAGATGAAGTCTACGCTTTCGTGCGGCTCAGCCAGACGTCGGATGACCCGAACAATAACAAGTGGCGAACGGCTCTGGTGTCTTTCTTCAAGGGCAACAGAGAGCAGGGCGAGACGACGGCCGGTTATTTGCGGTTCTTCGAGAAGATGGATTCATCATCGTCTACGTTCTACATCGCCCACCATGCCATCGGAGCGTATTACGTGGATGATCTGGATAAGGAGACCTGGCGCGAGGCGCTGATTCGGACTTTGGCGCGGGTCGACGACAAATCTGCTTTTCCTGTCATGGCTCTTGGCGTGGCCACCTGGGCCTTAGCAACGACCGGGCCTCTCGATGACACGCCGGTGAAGTCGTATGGAGAGGCGGCCTGCTGGAAGGGGGTGCTTCTGAGTGACCTTCCCGGGCTTCTTCTGAGTCATCAGGTTCCAGAGGGCGAGGTCTTCGCCGGGAGTTTCTACTGGCGTTTCGATCACACGGGGGGTTCTTTGGGCGGTGTGGCGTCGGGCTATATGGAGGACGCTGTCTATGGCGCGCTCGGTCTGACGGCGGCGGCCGCCTTGGAGACCGACGCTCCCGATGAAGACATGAAACAGGCCATTCGTGCGGCCTACCCGGCACTCTTAGATGGCATAGATGCGGACGGACGAGTGTATGAGCATCTGGCGCGTGCGGGCGGGTGCTACCCCGCTTTTGCAGGTGAAATGCTCCAGGGTTTGTGGGGCATCGCGCACTATCTGGGTTCACAGGAGGACGAGGGTGCGGAGACGGCGGTCAACCCCTAACTGCAGGGGCAGTAGGCGCAATGCTGCCCGGGACAGCTTGGTATTCCTTGGCAAGTACGAAGACTTTTGGGAAGGAGCAGGGATGAAGGCAAAAAGACAGAGAGTTCGAGTGAAGCGCATTGTGCTGGCTGCTGTGATCGTGAGCGCAGTACTGGTGGTCAGCTCGATGGCCTACGCCGTGCCGGCACCGGCTGCCGGGAAGCCCTCACTAAGAGAGGTGACGGTTCTTGACCCCTTCTCTTTGAGGACCATTACGGTGCCCAGTGCATCACGGGGCGAGAAGCTCGGTAGTCCCCCGGGGTCTGCGGATCTCAGACTGGTGCGTCCTGTTCGAGTGCCGTCCAGGCCGCCGTGCCGCAGCGCGTTCAAACCGGACGTCGATTGGAGACCGACGGCAGGTTGACAGCCGATGCAGTCGGCCCAGGAGGATGGGTTCGGCCGGGCGGTATGCAGACGACGGGAGAGATTACACGAGAGAACCCTGCATGCGGGTCAATGGTTCCTGTCGATTCGCACGGGAGCAAGTAATCGGGCTGGATAGGAGCGGCATTCGTTGCTATGGAGGAGTGAGGGATCATGAGGCCTGCAAGTCCGCAGGCCAATCGGGGCAAACTGTAGAAATCTCGGACAACAGGGCAGCCGGTTTTCTACCCAAAGGAACTTCGTTCGATCAGGAATCATGGCGGCCCACATCTTGGGCCTCGTGGTGGCAGAGAGTCTGTTGCACGGAGTGTAAATACCTGATGATTGTGGCTCGGCTTGCGCTCGAGAATTTTGAACGGGCCGCCAGCCTTTGAACGAGGCGCGGCAAGTATTCCGCCGCACCGCGCCGGCGGTCGGGTGAATCGTTCTGTGTGGGATCTGTCCCCAGCCGGAGGAGATGTCAGGCATGCGCCGGCGACGGTGAGTTATGAATCTGGCAGGTGATAATATGAATTCTGGTGTCAGGAAAATGAAAAAGCGCGGAGACAAATTGAACACTCTACTGGTCATGCGTTCTGTACCTGCAAGAAGGATGCTCTTCCAGAGAGTCATGGCACGGGACCTTTTGTTCCTCTTTTTTTTCCTCGGGGCGTGTCACGGTCTGGCCGGTTGCGGCGATCAGGTGCGCCGGCCGTCAGCGGAGGAAATCGCCGCATTCGAAGCGGCCGGGCAGGGGGGGCCCTCCATTGATATGGACCGCATGGGACGGGCGAGGATCCCCGTCGGACCGTACCGTGTCGTCCCGGGTGATGTCCTGCAATTGGAGATGCCCAGGATTCTCGACCCGCAGTTGTCGAACACGACGGCCGCAGGCGCTGACAGGGAGACGTATCGATGCCGGATCAGCGATGACGGAGCCATCGTGCTTCCCGTGATCGGCCAGTTCCTTGTGGCAGGCAAGTCACTAGCGGAGATCGAATCCTCTGTCATGGCGGAGTACTACCCGAAGTATATCAACGCACGTTTTCCCGTCTACGTGAGTGCGCTGGAATACAAGACACATCGGGTCTCGATTACCGGGGCGGTTGCCAGGGTGGGCGTTTACAATCTCCGGCATGACCAGATGTCCTTGACGGCACTGCTGATGGAGGCGGGCGGGATCGTGGATGCGGGTGCGGCGGTGATCCGGATCACTCGTCAATATGGACCGGAGGTCCGGCCCGTCGATGAGAGCGATTTTGTCGTGCCGCCGGCAGGTGTGAGGCGGGCATCCTACCCGTGGACGCATCCCACGGTGTCGAGACTGGACTTCATCGGAAACGACAATACGCTTTTGGGGGACCGAAGCGCCATCCAAATGGTATTCAAGCCTGAGGGGCCATTAGCTACGACGGGCTGGCTCATGGTGGAGAAGAGAGGGACGATGGTATGCGGCGCATGGCTCGACCTGGAAAGCGACGCGCAAAGGCGGGCTCTCCTGGAAAGGGCGGACAGAAGGTTGACGCCGTCGGAGACGGTTGGCCTCGAGGGGAACCTGCTGCGGCTGGCAGATTCCCTGGGATCCAAGGGCGAGAGACACGGTACGGGCCGGACTCTCCGGGGCTCGGGCTGGGAGAAAACCAGCGCAGGTTGCTTCCTGACGGCCCTGCAACGTACGTCGGCGCGGGAAAGCGTGGTTGCCGGCGGGAATCGTGATGGGACGGTCGTCCTGCCGGTCAAAGGTTTGAATGTGCCGGCGGTGGATGTCGCATTGACGTCGGGCGACTCGGTGATTGTGGAGCGGCCCCAGACTCAGTACATTGTGGTGCTGGGGCTGGTTGCCAGACCCGACAGTTTCCCGTATCCGCCCAATGCGCAATTCAACTTGGCCCAGGCTTTGGGCCTCGCCGGAGGGTTAGACGCTGTGGCCGATCCACGCTATGTCAGCATCTATCGGTTGACGGCGGAGGGCACGGTGGTCAGCGCGACGCTGCAGATCGTGAGTCCCAAGAAGGGTGAGCACCTCACCGACGCACTGGCGCTGCCGCTCAAACCGGGCGACGTGGTTTACGTCGAACACACGCCGCGGACGCGGACCAACGTCTTTCTCGACAGGGTCTTTCGAATCAGTCTGGGCCTGTTTGTGACCCCGGATGACTTTCTGGACAGGTGAGTTTGCGCCGGGAGAAATTCCACCTGTCTTTTGTTCAGGGAGGAACATGATGGTGAGCCGAAATGGTGGAGTCGTGAATGCGACACCGGGTGTTTTGTCGGCCTCAGACGACCTGCTCAAGATGGTATGGCGAAGCCGCTGGCTCATGCTGGTGAGCGTGGCCGGGGCGCTGGCGGCGGGGTTTGCCTACCTCCGGACTGCTACGCCAATCTACAGGAGCAGCTCGAAGTTATATGTGCAGCAGAATATCCCGCCGGTGGCGGGCGTGGAGCAGGGTGGCCCTTATCGCTACAACCTGTACACCCAAGCGGCGAGGCTTCACTCGACCCCCATTCTCAGCGCCGCGCTGGACTCGCCGGGATGGCGGGGCATGCAAACCTTCGTGGGAGTGGACAATCCGTTGGCCTGCTTGGATCAGGACGTCCAGGTGAGCGTCGGCAAGAACGATGACATCATCACAGTCTCCTTCGGGTGTCCCTACCCGGTTGAGGCGGCCGAGATCGTGAACGGCGTCGTCATGGCGTTCATGAGCGATCATGAAGAAAACAAGCGCAAGACCTGGGCGGATGTCCTCGAAGGCCTGCAGAAACAAAGAGCTCAGACGGAGCAGAAGCTCGGAGTTAAGCGCGGAGAGCTGGCCAAGATGAAGAAAGCCAACACGCTGCTGGCCATGGAATTGGATCAGGGCAGCATTGTGACGCGTGAACTTCAGAACCTGTCCGCGGCACTGGCCGAAGCCAAGCTCAGTACGATCACTGCCGCCGCCTTCTACGAAGGGGTAAAAAGCCGGGCATCGAACCCGGCCGAGTTGCGGCTGCAGGTCTATCCGCCCGGCGCCCCGAACTCGTTCGACCCCTCGGCCGATCAGCGAAACTCCCTGCAGAACGCCTTATTTCAACTCCAGTTGAGGCGCAAGGCGCTGCTGAACAACGACCTGACGGCCAAGCACCCTCAAATCCGGGCGATCGATGATGAGATCAAGCAGATCGAGGCGCGGCTGGCCGGTTGGGACGACGAATTCGTCCGGACGCAGATTGCCGGTGCCCAGCAGCGTCACAGCGATGCGCAGATGAGAGAGGACGAGGTCGCCAAGCTGTTTGAAGAGCGCCGTCGGCAGGCGGATGAATTGAACGCGCAACTGATTGACTACCGGCTGTTCGAATCGGAGGTGATGGAGTTGACGCAGGATCTGGGCACGCTCCAGCAGCAGATTGGCAAAGTCCTTCTGGCCGACGACCTGAAGTTCGAGACTGCGAAGATCGGGATTTTGGAGTCCGCTCGTCCGGCCCTCGTTCCGTCCGAGCCGCAGAAGAGCAAGGTCCTGGCGGTGGCGCTGGCCCTGGGGCTGCTCCTGGGAGGCGGTTTGGCCGTCCTGCGGGATTGGCTGGATCAGACGTTGCGGTCGGCCGATGAGATCCGGACGACCCTCGGGCTTTCCGTGTTGGGCGTTGTGCCGGCCATGTCCCGACGGGGGAAAATCCAGAAGCGGAGCCAAAAAGTGCACTTGCAGCCTGACTCGCCCAGTGCCGAGGCATTCCGGACGGTGCGCACGGCCATTTTCTTCGGCGCTCCCAAAGAGCAGGCGAGGACCCTGCTCGTCACGTCGCCCGCTCCCGGCGACGGCAAGTCGACGGTGGTGAGCAATCTGGGCATCGCCATGGCTCAGGCGGGACAAAGGACGCTCATTGTCGATGCGGATTTCCGCAAGCCGCTGCAGCACGCGTTGTTCGGCGTCAACCACGGCGACGAGGGCATCGGTGCGGTCCTGGCCGGAAGAGTGAAGCTGAGCAAGGCGATTCAACCCACGTCGATCAAGGGTCTGCATTTGCTGGTGTCGGGTGCGCACGTGACGAATCCGGCGGAGGCGCTCAGCAGCGTACGATTCGCCAAGCTGCTGCAGTGTTTGGCGGAGGTATACGACCGGGTCATTATCGATGCACCGCCGGTGACGGCGGTCACCGATGCTCAGATCATCGGGGCCCTGTGCCACAGGACAATCCTCGTACTCCAGGCCGACAAGTCCACGCGGAAAATCAGCCAGCGCGCGATCGACGCGCTGCAGAGTGTCGGCGCGCGGCTGTTGGGCGTGGTGG
>Ga0315281_10002628_pt1 | contig 26634 bp, 22 predicted proteins | sample YL17G07_0_MG_FD_204540 | JGI IMG/M metagenome (GOLD analysis project Ga0315281, IMG submission 204540) | Sediment microbial communities from Yellowstone Lake, YNP, Wyoming, USA - YL17G07_0 | ecosystem: Environmental > Aquatic > Freshwater > Lake > Sediment | place: USA: Wyoming | collected... | reverse complement strand
TTTCATCGCCGGCTTCGCGCTCGGCACCACGCCCGGCAAGGTCGGCGAGGCTTTTCGCCTGTGGTTGCTGGAGCGCTGCCACGGCTGCCGCTACGAGCGGGCGGGACCGCTTTTCATTGCCGATCGGTTGAGCGACATGAACGGCGTGTTGCTGCTGTGCCTGGCCGGCGCTTTCGGCTTTTCCGGCCACTGGTTGCCGGCGGCGGTAGCCGCTGTCGCCACCGTCATGGCGACGCTGGCCTTCGTGCAACCGACGCTGCTGCGCCGGGTGGTGACGGCGGTCTATGCCGCGATCGGCCGCCGGGCGCGTGGCCCGTTCGCGCGGCTGCGCACGGCGCTCAACCACACGGCGCGCCTGTTCGCGCCCGGGCTCTATGCCGCGACGCTGCTGCTGTCGGTCATGGGTTGGTTCGCGGAGTGCCTGGCCTTCGCCTGGCTGCTGCGCGAACTCGGCGCCAGCGTGTCGCTGTTGCAGGCCATGTTTGTCTTTACCTTCGCCGTCGTCGTCGGCGCCGTCAGCCTATTGCCGGGAGGCCTCGGCGGCACCGAGGCGACGATGTTGGCGCTGCTGGTCGGGCTTGAGGTGCCGTTCGATACGGCGCTGGCGGCCACCGCCGTCATTCGCGCCACGACGCTGTGGTTCGGCGTCGGCCTTGGCTTCCTCGCCATGCCCTTCGCGCTGCGCCTGGCGCGAGGCGGAGCGGAACTCGGGAGACGGGCATGAACTGGAAACCCGCCACGCTCGGCGGCTGGGGCCGGACCTCGATGGTGCCGATGCGGACCTGTCGGCCCGAGCGCCTGGGCGAGATTCAGCGCGCGCTCGGCGAGGTGGGGCCCGAGGGCCTGGTGGTGCGCGGCGGCGCGCGCTCCTATGGCGACTTGGCGGTCAACGGCGGCGGGCGGGCCTTGTTGACCGAACGGCTCAATCGCCTGCTGTCCTTCGATTCAAACACCGGCATTCTGGTGAGCGAGCCGGGCGTTACCTTTTTCGACCTGATGCAGGTCTTCCTGCCGCGTGGCTTCATCGTGCCCGTCTCGCCCGGCACCGGTTTTGCCACCCTGGGCGGTGCCGTTGCCGCCGACGTGCACGGTAAGAATCACGATTGGGCCGGCAGTTTCGGCGACCACCTGCTGTGGCTCGACCTGATGCTGGCTTCCGGCGAAGTCGTGCGGGCCTCGCCCGAGGAGCGGCCGGAATTGTTCGCCGCCACCATCGGCGGGCTGGGATTGACCGGCGTTGTTACCGCGCTGGCGGTGCGTTTGATGCGGTTGCCCTCGCCGGCGCTGACGGTGCGCCGGCAACCGGCACGCGACCTCGACACGCTACTGGCGGAGCTGGAAAGCCGACGCGACCGCGCCACCTTTTCGGTCGCCTGGGTGGATGCCCTGGCGCGCGGCGGCTCGCTCGGTCGCGGCATCGTCGAGACCGCCGATCCGGCGCCCGAGGCAGGGCCGCTGGCGCCGTCCAGGAGCGCCTGGACGGTGCCCGACCTGTTCCCTTCGGCGACGTTGAACCGGGCCAGCGTCTGGGCCTTCAATCGCTGGTACTACCGCCGCGTGCCGACCGCCGGGCAGGTACGGACCATGTCGTTCGAGCAATTCCTCTATCCGCTCGACCGGCTCTTGCATTGGAACCGCATCTACGGCCGGCGTGGGTTTTTCCAGTTCCAATGCGTCCTGCCCGAGGAGGACGGTGCCAACGGCTTGCGCGAAATCCTGGAAATGGCGGCAAAGGCGCATGGCGCCTCGTTCCTCTCCGTGCTCAAGACGCTCGGCAAGGAGGGGCGCGGGCACCTGTCCTTTGCCCGGCGCGGCTATACCTTGGCTCTCGATTTTCCGCGCCGCGGGGGCACGGATGTCCTCCTCGCCATGCTCGAACGCGCCACGCTCGATCACGGCGGGCGGGTTTACCTGGCCAAGGACGCGCGGCTGTCGCGCGTCGGTTTCGCCGCCATGTATCCCAAGCTCGATCGCTTCCGTGCCGTGCTGGCCGAGGTCGATCCCGAGGGCCGGCTCAGCTCCGATCTGGCGCGCCGTCTTGGCCTGAGGGAGGAAGCGATATGAGTGTCGCGGGTAGCGCTTCCATCTCGGCCGCCGGGCCTTGGGAAGGCCATTTGTGGCTGGTGCTGGGCGGGTCGTCGTCGGTGGCCCGCTCTTTTGCCTTGGCGGCGGCGGCGGGCGGCGCGGAAGTGTTGCTGGCGGGGCGCGACCGGCTCGATCTTGAGCGCACGGCCGCCGACGTTCGCGTGCGCACCGGGCGTCGCGCCGAGGCGATCTATTTCGACGCCGATCCCTATACCGACCACGCTGCCTTCGCCGATGCTTGCCGGATCAAGGCGGGCGCCGCCGGGGCCACGCTCGACGTCTTGCTGGCCTTTGGCGTCATGCCGGAGCAGGCGGCGATGGATCGCGATTTTGCCCTGGCGCAATCAGCGATCATGGTCAACTACACGGGCGCGGTCTCAATCCTGGCCCGGCTGGTGCCGGTGTTGGAGGCGCAAGGCCGTGGCCGCGTCGTGGTGCTGAACTCGGTCGCCGGCGATCGCGGGCGCCTCAAGAATTACCTCTACGGTTCGGCCAAGGCCGGGCTCAATACTTATCTTCAAGGCCTGCGGGCTCGGCTCGTTCGCTCCGGCGTCGGCGTGACGACGGTGAAGGCGGGTTTCCTCGACACGGCCATGACCTGGGGCCTGCCGGGCCTTTTTCTGGTGGCGAGTCCGGCGGCCTGCGCGCAGGCCTGCCTCGCCGCCGCCGCCAAGGGTCGCGATGTCGTCTATTTCCCCCGCTTCTGGCGCTGGATCATGGCCATCATCAAGGTCATTCCCGAGCGCCGCTTCAAGCGCATGAACATCTGAGTCGCGGCGCGCGGCGGGAGCGGTGGCCATGGTCGAGGAAATCGAACTTAAGCTGGCGCTGACCCCCAAGGCCATGGAGGCCTTGCGCCGCAGCCGCCTGTGGCGCTCGCTTGGCGCCGGTCGCATGCGGCGCCAGCGGCTCGTCAGCATTTATTTCGACACGCCCGACAGGCTGCTGGCCAAGAGCGGCTGCGCGCTGCGTATACGCCATGACGGCCAGCGGCGGATCCAGACCTTGAAAATCCCCAGCGCTGGCGGCGGCGAACTACACCGTTATGGCGAGATCGAGACGGTTCTGGAAGGCGATCGGCCCGATCTGTCGGTGGTCGGCAATAGCCTGCCTCGCCTGCTGCCGCTTGGCCGCCTGCGCGGTCGTTTGCTGCCCGTTTTCCACACCGAGTTCGAGCGTCGGACGATGCTGGTGACGATGAAGGGGGCTCGGATCGAGGTTGCCTTCGACCGGGGCGCGATCGTGGCCGAGCGCAAGCGCGCGGCCCTGTGCGAAATCGAGCTAGAATTGAAAACCGGCAACCGGGCTCGGCTCTATGAGCTGGCGCTAGCCTTGAGCAAACTCGCGGCCCTGACGGTCGAGCGACGGACCAAGGCCGCGCGTGGCTACACGCTCGCCGATGGCGGGAAAGCGCCTGTTCCCCGCCGCGCCGAGGCTATCGCCCTTGATCGTGCCGCCCAGGCCGGGGCGGCGTTCGTCGCCGTGGCGCGGAGTTGTCTCGATCAGATGCGGGCCAACGAGGCCTGCCTTGGCCCCGGCGCGGATGCCGAAGGCGTGCACCAGATGCGGGTGGCGGTGCGCCGGCTGCGGGCGCTGGTGGCCTGCTATCGCGATTGGCTGGCGCCGGACGTTCACGCCTATCTTTCCGCCAAGCTGCGTCGCTTTCAGCAGGCCCTCGGCCCGGCCCGGGAGTGGCAGGTGTTCATCGCCGGCACGCTGGCGCCGCTGGCCGAGCATCTGCCGAACAATGCTCCGCTGACGGCGATGCGGCATGCGGCTCAGGCCTTGCGGGAAGGCGCTGCCCTGACGGCGGGTGCCCTGCCCGGCGAGCGGACCTACACGGAATTCGTCTTGACCCTGGCGCTGTGGCTGGAGACCGACGGCTGGCGGGCGCCCCGCGCCGCGGCCGAGATGGCGCGCCCGGCGAGCGTAGTCGCGGCGGCCATACTGCTTCGCCGTTATAAGCGCCTGCGCAAGTTCGGCGGCAAGGATGCCAATACCTTGAGCGAGATGGACCTGCACCGGCTGCGGCTGCTGGGCAAGAAGCTGCGTTATGCGGTGGAGTTTTTCTCGGCGCTCTATCCGCGCCGCCCGGTGCGTCGATTCATGGATATGCTGTCCGATATTCAAGACAGTCTCGGCGCGCTCAACGATGCGGTGGTCAATCGTTCCCTCCTGGCGCGGATCGATCACAGCCTGGCGACCAACACGGCGCGGGCGGCCCATGCCCGGGGGTTGGTGCAGGGTTGGGAGGCGGCGCGTATTCGCGAGGACCGCCAAACCTTCGCCGAGGTCTGGCGACGATTCCGGCGGCTGGCGCCCTACTGGTAGGGGTGTGGGCTCAAGCGACGTCGCGCGGTTCGGCGTAATGGATGAGAAAGCCGGCGCCGGGCGCGAGTTCCCGCCAGTGACGACTCTCGAAGCGGAACATGGCCACGGCCGCGGGCGGAAAGTGGGATTGCAGGCGCAGGCGCTCCGGGCGTGCGCCGGTGCCCGTCAGTAGCAGGGCCAGAGCGTGCAGGCCGGGGTTGTGGCCGATCACCAGGACACGGGCGAGAGCGTCGGGCAGGCCTTGCAGCGCCGCCAAGAGGGTGCCCGGGGAGGCCATGTAGAGGGCCTGGTCCAGACGCTGGCCGGGCGGCGGGGCGAGGCGGGGGCCGACAAGCTCGGCCGTTTCGCGGGTCCGACGGGCGCTTGAGGCCAGCAACAGATCGGGCGCGAAACCTTGCCCGGCCAGCCAGTTGCCCATGTGCAGGGCCTCGTCCCGGCCGCGCGGGGTCAGCGGCCGGTCGATGTCCTCCTGGGCCTCGTCGTCCCATCCGGCCTTGGCATGCCGCATCAAGACCAGGGTTTTAACGGCCTGCCGCGAGCCCTGGTCCGGGTCGCCGCCGCCTCGGTGCGCTGTCATGACTTGTTCACTCCTGGGAGGTATTATAGTCAAGCCGAGGGCGGAGAAACATGGCACGAGTGACGGAAATCGAGGTGCTCGATCGCGGTCCCGGTAGGGGGGCATCGCCGGTGGTGGCGGCCGAGCGCTATATCAACCGCGAGCTTTCTTGGCTTGCCTTCAACGAGCGCGTGTTGGAGGAGGCGGACAACCGTCGCCACCCGGTGCTCGAGCGGCTGCGCTTCCTGTCCATTGCGGCGGCCAACCTGGACGAGTTCTACATGGTGCGCGTGGCCGGCCTCAAAGGCCAGGTCGCGGCGGGTGTGACGGCCCCCAGTATTGACGGCCGGACCCCGGCCCAGCAATTGACGGCCATCAATGCCCGCAGCGGCGATCTCTTGCGCCGGCAGCAGGAATGCTGGCTGGGTCTGCGCGCGGAGATGCGCAGGGCCGGCGTGGCGGTGCTGGATGGCGACCATCTGACGGCCGAGGAGCGGAATTGGCTCGATGGCCTGTTCATGGACGAAATCTTTCCGGTACTGACGCCGTTGGCGCTCGATCCGGCGCATCCGTTCCCCTTCATTCCCAATCTCGGTTTTGCCATGGCGCTGGAGCTGACGCGGCGCGAGGACGGGCGCCTGCAACGCGCACTGGTGCCGCTGCCCCAACAACTGGCGCGCTTCGTTCGCCTGCCTGGTGAGGAGATTAGATTCCTGCCACTAGAGGAGTTGGCCCGCGTCTATCTCGATCGCCTGTTCCCCGGTTTCGATGTCGTGGCGCTTGGCTATTTTCGGGTCTTGCGCGACAGCGAAATGGAAGTCGAGGAAGAAGCCGAAGATCTGGTGCGGCTGTTCGAAACGGCGCTGAAGCGCCGGCGGCGCGGCAACGTCATTCGACTGAAAGTGAACGCCGGCATGCCGGACGACCTGCGCGCCTTCGTCACCGACGAACTGAAGGTGGCGCCCGGCGACGTCTTTGTGCTGGACGGGCTGCTTGGCCTTGCCTCGGCCTCCGGGTTGATCGTCGATGAGAGGCCCGACCTGATTTTCCGCCCCTATAATCCGCGCTTTCCCGAGCGCATCCGCGATCAGGGCGGTGACTGCTTCGCCGCTATCCGGCAGAAGGATTTCATCGTCCACCACCCCTATGAAAGTTTCGACGTGGTGGTTCAGTTCGTGCGCCAGGCGGCGCGCGACCCGGCGGTGGTGGCGATCAAGCAGACGCTCTATCGCACCAGCGAGGACTCGCCGATCGTCAAGGCGCTGATCGAGGCGGCCGAAGCGGGCAAGTCGGTGACGGCACTCGTTGAGTTGAAGGCTCGCTTCGACGAGGAGGCCAACATTCGTTGGGCCCGCGACCTGGAGCGCGCCGGCGTGCAGGTGGTCTATGGATTCCTCGCGCTCAAGACTCATGCCAAGGTTTCGATGGTGGTTCGGCGAGAGGGCCGGGCGCTTCGCACCTATATTCATTTCGGCACCGGCAACTACCATCCGGTGACGGCCAGGATTTATACCGACCTGTCGTTCTTCACCTGCGACCCCAGCCTGTGCCACGATGCGGCGCGGCTGTTCAACTACATGACCGGCTATGCCAAGCCGGAGCACCTGGAGAAAATCGCCATCGCGCCGATCAACCTGCGGCGGACGGTGCTGGGGCTGATCGAGGACGAGATCAAGAATGCCGTTGCCGGCCGGCCGGCGGCGATCTGGGCCAAGCTCAACTCGCTGGTGGACCAGGAACTGATCGACGCCCTCTACCGCGCTTCGCAGGCCGGGGTAGAGATAGACCTGATCGCGCGCGGTATCTGCTGCCTGCGGCCCGGCGTGCCCGGCCTCTCGGAGCGGATCCGGGTCAAGAGCATCATCGGTCGCTTCCTCGAGCACTCGCGCATATTGTGCTTTGGCGCCGGCGAGCCGTTGCCGTCGCGCCAAGCCAAGGTTTTCATCTCCTCGGCCGACTGGATGCCGCGCAATTTCGACCGTCGGGTCGAGACCCTGGTACCGATCGAGAATCCAACCGTTCATCAACAGGTTCTGGACCAGATCATGATCGCCAACCTGAAGGACAACCAGCAGAGCTGGCGGTTGATGCCCGACGGCCGTTATGCCCGGCTTGAGGCGGATGGCGAGCCTTTCGCCGCGCACAGCTATTTCATGACCAATCCGAGCCTCTCCGGGCGCGGCAGCGCCTTACGCAAGGCCAAGAAGGCACCGCGACTGGTGCTGAAGAAGGGTTGAGGGGCGTGGCCGAGGGGAAACGTCGCCCGACGCCGTCGCGGCGCGTGGCGGTGGTGGACATCGGCTCCAATTCGATCCGATTGGTGGTGTTCGACCAGCCGTCGCGCTCGCCGGTGCCGATATTCAACGAGAAGATTCTCTGTGGCCTTGGTCGCGGGCTCGGCGCCAGCGGTCGCCTCAATGACGATGGCGCGGCCTTGGCCCTGGATAGTCTGGTGCGCTTCGTGCGCCTAGCGCGAGCCATGCGGGTGGGGCGGATCGACCTGCTGGCGACGGCGGCGGTGCGCGAGGCGACGAACGGCGAGGCCTTCGCGGCCGAGGTAAAGCGACGCTGCGGCATGCCAATCAGGGTGCTGTCGGGCGCGGACGAGGCACGCCTGTCGGCGCGGGGGGTCGTGTGCGGGGTTCCGGCCGCCGACGGCATCATGGGCGACCTGGGCGGCGGCAGCCTGGAATTGGTGCGAATCACCAAGGGGCGGCTCGGGGCGCACGCGACCCTGCCGCTGGGTCCGCTGCGCCAGGACGAGACGACCATGAGCGACCGGGCCGTGGCGCAGGAATTGATCGACCGCGAGCTGGCGCGCTTGGATTGGCTGGGCGAGGGGCGCGGGTTGACCTTTTATCCCGTCGGCGGCGCTTGGCGAACCTTGGCGCGCATCCATATGGAGCAGACCAACTATCCGCTGCATATCATCCAGCAGTATCGATTGGCTCGGCGCCAGGCCGAGGATTTTCTGCAACTGGTCGGCGGCCTTAGCCGCCGCTCGCTGGCGGCGATGCCGGGGATGACGCGCCGGCGGGCCGATGTGCTGCCATTCGCGGCCCTGCTGATGGGAAGAATCATGCGGTTGGCGCGGCCGGACCAGGTCGAGTTCTCGGCCTTTGGCCTGCGCGAGGGTTTTCTTTTTGGCCACTTGCCGGCGCGCGAGCGCAAGACCGATCCACTGCTTGCCGGCGCCAAGGCCTGGGCGGCCGATCGTTTCGGCGCCATGGGCGCGGGCCTCGATCGCTGGGTAGCGCCACTGTTCGAGGGCACAGGCGCGGCCGAGGCAAGATTGCGGCTGGCTATCTGCCATCTGAGCGACCTGGCCTGGCGCGAGCATCCCGACTATCGGGCGGCCCTGGCCTTCGAGCGCGTCTTGCATCTGCCGGTGTCGGGGATCGACCATCGCCAGCGCATCTACGCGGCGGTCGCCATCCATGCGCGCTACGGGGGTTCGCGCGACGACCAACCGGCGCGGGACTTTTGTCGCATGCTGGACGAGGACGAGCAGGGCCAAGCGGTGGCGCTGGGGCTGGCGCTGCGACTTGCCTATTCGCTGTCGGGGGCGACGCCGGCCCTGTTGCGGCAGAGTAGCCTTGGCTTTGGCCGTGGCGGTATCGTCTTGCGCTTGTCGCGGGCGGGACGGGCCATGTTCGGCGAGGCCGTCGAGCGCCGTCTCGAGGCGCTGGGCCGGGCCATGGCTTGCCAGGTCACGGTGGCCGAAGCGTGACGCGGACTGGGTTCGCGGCTATATAGTGGCCCAGCATGAAAAGCCTCGACCTCTATGTCATTCGCAAGACGCTGTGGCCGCTTCTGGCGGCACTCGGCGTGGCCTTGATTGCCCTGTTGCTGGAGCGAACCGTGCGGCTCCTCGACCTGGTGGTGAGCGAGGGCGGGCCGTTCTACTTGCTGCTGCGCATGGTGGCGAACCTGATCCCGCACTACCTTGGCCTGGCCCTGCCGGCGGCCTTCTTTCTGGGCTCGCTGCTCGCGGTCATGCGGCTTGCCAGCGAGAGCGAACTCGATGTGATGCAGGCGGCGGGGTATGGCCTGAACCGGTTGCTGTTGCCGCTGATGGGGTTGGGGATCGTGCTGACCCTGTGCAGCGCCATCGTCATCGGTTATCTGCAACCGCACACGCGCTATGCCTATAAGGCGCTGAGATACCTGGTCACCAACACGGCCTGGAACATCGCCCTTGAACGCGATTCCATTTTCACCGGTTTTCACGACATGGCTATCAGCGTCGAGGACATCGCCGACCGCGGGCGACACCTGACCGGCATCTTCGTCAATCAACGCCGGCCGGACGGCCGCACGATTACGACCACGGCGCAGTCGGGCCAGGTGTTGCGCTCGGCGGACAAGCAGCGCCTGGTGCTGAACCTGGAGAAGGGCGTTCTGGTGGAGACGAAAGAGGGCAGCACGTCGGCGACCGTCATTACCTTCGACCGCATGAATGTGCCGCTCGACGTGGACCTGACCCCGGAAGCATTTCGGCAGAATCGCGAAGGCTATCGAGAAATGACCCTGCTCGAGTTATGGCAGGCACTCGACGCGCCGCCGATCGGAACCACGGCGAATGGCGCCGCCGGAGAAATCCACGGTCGCCTGGTGCGAATAGCCACGGTTCTTTTCTTGCCGTTGTTGGCGGTGCCGCTGGGGGCCGCCGCGCGTCGCGGCTCGCGCATCTACGGCCTGGCCATGGGTATGGGCATCATCGTGTTTTACAATTACCTGCTGGAGTTCGGCGACGGCTTGGTCGTGGACGCGGGCGTTTCGCCCTGGCTGGCATTGTGGGGGCCTTATCTGATTTTCGGCGGGGGCAGTGCCTGGGCCTGCTATCGTGCCTGCACCCGGCCGGGGGCCAACGCCTTCAGTGCCGCGATTGCGACCGGCGAACGCGCGCTCGGCGCGGTGCAGTGGGCGGCGGCGCATCGGTCGAGTAACAGCCCGCGCTGAGGCGCGGAGACGGTCAGCGTAGCTCGACCGTGCGGGCGGCTTCGATCACGGTCGTCTCGATACCGTTGAGGCGGCGCAACAGCCGGTATTCGCCGCGGTAGGCGCCCGTCGGCCAGGCCGCTCCGGGGCGCTTCTTACCGACAAAGCGGAACTCGCGGGCCCGGTTCTTGTCCGAGGTTGTCTCGCCCTCGGCCACGATCCCGCCGGCGGGCCCTATCAGGCGCAGGTGTTGCACGTCGCCCTTTTGCAGACCGAACATATTGATCCAGAACACCAGCCCGGCGCTGTCGGCGGGCAATATGGCGGCGGTGTCGTCACCCCGATCGATGGCGTCTGCCTCCGGTTTCGAGGGCGCGAACCCGGCATCGAGCAGCCCGCTCGGGCGATAGGTCATGGCCACGGCGGCGGCCTCGCTCCATAGCGGCGCGGGCGTGGTGCCGCAGGCCGGTTGTGGCATTGGGCCGGTGAACGGGTCCACGGTGTGGTCCTGGAAACGGACCTCGAAATGGAGATGGGGAAACTCGGTCTCGCCCGAGAGGCCTACCTGGCCCAGGGGCGTGCCTGCCGCCACGACATCGCCGGGTTTCACCAGCAGGCTGCCCTGGCGTAGATGCGCGTACTGGCTCACCCAGCCGCCACCATGGTCGATGATGACCGAGTTTCCGGCTTCCCGTCCGGCCACGGCTGCGACGCCGGTGTCGCGGATGCTGACATCGGCCATGCCGTCGCGCCGGCGCAATACCGTGCCGGGTGCCGCCGCCAGCACGGCGACGCCACCTTCCATCGCCGCCAGATTGACGAGGCGAAGGTCGGTGCCCTTGTGCCCGTCATAGCTGAGGGCGCCACAGGCGAAATCGCGCGCCTCCGGCCCCGGATCCTGATCGACATAGTTCTGGACGAAGCAATCCACGCCCGGGTGGCAATCCACCGGCAGATCGAAGCGGGGCAATTCCTCGGCAAAGGCGACGCCGACAGAAAGGCCGGCGAGAAAAAAAGCGAAGAACAGGTGTTTCATTCTCCAGCGCCCAAGGGAACGATGCGAACGCTGCCCTCGGCCACGGTAAGCGAGAGGCGGCCGTGTTTCAGGGCCAGCGCATCGGCGCCGAAGAGGCCGTGGCGCCAGCCATGCAGGGCCGGCACCGACGCCGCGTCGTCGGCGGCGATGAGTTGCAGGTCGTCGCCGCTGGCGACCAGGCGCTGCGCTACCCCGGCGGCCTCGCACTTGGTTTTCAGCAACACCCGCAGGAGATCGGTCAGCGGCGCCAGTCCCGACGGCAGGTCAGGGCGTTCCACCGGCTCGGGCCACTCGCTTTCCGGCACGGCCAGGCCACTTTCCACGGCGGCGAGAATGGCGGCGCCCTGCGCGCCCACGGCCAGGCCCCGGCCCAGCCCGCGCGTCTGGGCGAGATCCTCGACGTTGCGCGGCATATGCGAGGCGATTTCGAGCAGCGCCTCGTCGCGCAGCACATGACCGCGTGGCAAGTCCCGGGTCTGTGCCTCGTTCTCTCGCCAAGCGGCCAGTTCGCGCAGCACCGAGAGCAGGCGACGGTTGCTGCTGCGAACCTTGAGCCGCCGCCACATCTGGCGCGGTTCGGCGCGGTAGGTCGCGGTATCGGTCAGAATCGCCATTTCCTCGCTTAGCCAGGGCGTGCGGTCGGAACGCTCAAGCCGCTGTTTGAGCTTCTCGTAAGCCAGTCGCAGATGGGTGACGTCGGACAGGGCATAGTGGAGCTGGCGCTCGGAGAGCGGCCGGCGCGACCAGTCGGTAAAACGCGAGCTTTTGTCGATGCGGGCGCCGGCGAGCTTGGCCGCCAGCGTCTCGTAGCTGACCGCGTCGCCAAAGCCGCAGACCATCGCCGCCACCTGGGTATCGAACAGTGGCGCCGGCACGCGGCCGGTCAGATGGACAAAAATCTCGACATCCTGGCGGGCGGCATGGAAAACCTTGAGGACGGCCGGGTTGTCGAACAGCGCCACGACCGGGGCGAGGTCGAGGCCCGGAGCCAGTGTGTCGATGGCCACGGCCTCGGTCGGGCCGGCGATCTGGAGCAGGCAGAGCCGCGACCAGTAGGTGCGCTCGCGCATGAACTCGGTGTCCACGGCGATGAAATCCGTGCCCGCTTGGCGGGCGCAGAAATCCGCCACGGCGGCACTGTCGGTGAGCAGGGTCATGGGATGGGTCTATACACGGATTCGGGCCGACATAGAACCCGCGCTAAACTTGACAAATGCCGCTACTTCCGTGCCTCTTGCGCCCGCCGTCCGGGGTGGCCCCGGCCGCATACGGAGCCCTACCCATGCATCCATATCGTACCCATACCTGCGGCGCGCTGCGCCTGGCGGACGCCGGCACCGTGGTCCGTTTGAGCGGTTGGGTCCATCGCCGGCGCGATCACGGCAACCTGGTATTCATCGATCTGCGCGACCATTACGGCTTGGCGCAATGCGTCATCGATGTCTCGGGTCCGCTCCTGGCCGAGGTCGAGAAAACGCGCCTTGAGAGCGTCGTCACCGTGACCGGCACGGTCACCGAGCGCCCGGCCGATACCAAGAATCCGCGCATGGCCACCGGCGACATCGAGGTGCGAATCGAGAGTTTCACGGTGCAGGGCGCCGCCGACGTGCTGCCGTTGCAGGTCAACAGCGACGAGGACAGCGGCGAGGACATCCGCCTGCGTTATCGCTTTCTCGATCTGCGCCGCGACAAGGTCCACCGCAACATCACGCTCCGGGCCCAGGTCATCGCCAGCATCCGCCAGCGCATGACCGCAGCGGGGTTCACCGAGTTCCAGACGCCGATCCTGACCTCGTCGTCGCCCGAGGGCGCCCGCGACTTCCTGGTGCCGAGCCGCATGCACCCCGGCACCTTCTATGCCCTGCCGCAGGCGCCCCAGCAGTTCAAGCAGTTGCTGATGATCGCGGGGTTCGACCGCTATTTTCAAATAGCTCCTTGTTTCCGCGACGAGGACAGTCGCGCCGACCGCTCGCCCGGCGAGTTTTATCAGCTCGACTTCGAGATGTCGTTCGTGACCCAGGAGGACGTCTTCGCCGCCATCGAGCCGGTGCTGCATGGCGTGTTCGAGGAGTTCGGCAACGACCGGGTCGTGACGCCGGTGCCGTTTCCACGCCTTGCCTATGCCGATGCCATGCTGAACTTCGGCAGCGACAAGCCGGACCTGCGCAATCCCATCCGCATTGCCGACGTAACCGAGGTGTTCCGGGGCTCGGGCTTCGGCCTGTTCGCGCGCCGGGTGGCCGAGGGCGCCGTGGTGCGCGCGATCCCGGCTCCGGGTGCGGCGGGGCGTCCGCGCAGCTTCTTCGATAAGCTCAACGACTGGGCCAGGGAACAGGGCGCCGGCGGTCTTGGCTATGTCATCTATGCCGAGGCCGAGACCAAGGGCCCGATCGCCAAGAACCTCGATGCCGAACGCCTGGCCCAGCTTAAAGCCGCCGCCGGCCTCAAGGACGGCGATGCCGTGTTTTTTGTCTGCGAGGCCAAGGCGGCGGCCGAGAAACTGGCCGGCCAAGCGCGCAACCGTCTGGGCGAGGAGTTGGGCCTCATTGAGAAGAACGCTTTTCGCTTCTGCTGGGTGGTGGATTTTCCGATGTACGAGAAAAACCCCGACACCGGCGCGATCGAGTTCAGCCACAATCCCTTCTCCATGCCGCAGGGCGGCCTGGAAGCATTGGAGACGCGGGATCCGCTCGCCATAAACGCCTATCAGTACGACATCGTTTGCAATGGCATCGAGCTGTCGAGCGGCGCCATCCGCAACCATCGGCCGGAGATCATGTACAAGGCGTTTGCCATCGCCGGGTACGGCCCCGAGGAAGTGGAGCGGCGTTTCGGCGGCATGCTCAACGCGCTCAAATTCGGCGCGCCGCCCCACGGCGGCTCGGCACCGGGCATCGACCGCATCGTCATGCTGCTGGCGGATGAACCTAATATCCGAGAAGTGATTGCTTTCCCCTTGAATCAACAGGCACAAGACCTGTTGATGCAGGCGCCGGCCGAGGTGCCGCCGGCGCGCCTCAAGGAGCTGCACATCCGGCTTGACCTGCCGCCGGTCAAGAAATAGGCGCTCGCCCCGGCCGCCAGGCCAACGGATTATTAAGGCTGTTTGCTAGGTCTTCGTTAGGAACTTGGCGCTTAGGCTTTCAACGATGGAAACGCGATTCGTTTCGTATCGTTGTCTGCTCGCGCTCGTGACCGGCGCGGCGCTGGCCGGTTGCGGAACCAACGTCAGGACGCTGCTGCAAAGCAATGGCGAACTGACGCGCCAGGCCGACTGGCTGCTGGCGGATGCCAGCCCCGCCCAGGCCGACCGGCTGCTGGCAGCGGAATCCACACGCGCCCAAGCTTGCGTCGAGATCGATCATGCGACGATGCGGTGGATCGAGGAGAAGGACATCAGCTTCGGGGAGCAGTTCGGCTCGGACCTGATGCAAGTGGCGGCCCTGGTTCTTCCCTTCGGCCCGGTCGAAGACTGTGCCGTGGCCCAGCGGCAGTACGAGGCCACCGTGCGCGACTTGTCGGGCCAGATCGGTGGCGGATCGAGCGAAATCGCGGCGACGCCAGCGCTTTAGGCTGGCCCGCCGCCAGGACCGCTCAGGCGATGCGGTTGGGCGGCTCGCGCCCGGCGAAAAAAACATCGAGATTATCGAGACACTTGAATCCCATGGCATTACGCGTCTCGTGCGTGGCGCTGCCCAGGTGCGGCAGCAGGAAGGTATTGGTCAGCGGCCGATAGGCGGGATTGATATTTGGCTCGCCCTCGAAGACATCGAGGCCGGCCGCCGCCAGCTTGCCGGACTTGAGCGCGGCGATAAGGGCCGCGTCGTCCACGACCGTGCCGCGAGCAGTGTTGACGACGACAGCGCCGTCCGGCAGCAGGGCGATGCGGCGCGCATCGAGGAAGTGATAGGTCTCGGGTGTTGCCGGCGTGTTGATGGACAGGAAATCGCAGTTCGGCAACATTTCGTCGGCGCTGGCGTGATAGTTGGCGCCGTGTTCGAGTTCCGCCGGCAGGCGACGCCGGTTGGAGTAGTGGATGGTCATGTTGAAGCTACGCGCGCGTTGCGCCACCGCCTGACCGATCCGGCCCATGCCGAGAATGCCAAGACGCTTGCCGGTGACATGAATGCCGAGCATGCCGGTCGGAGTCCAGGCGCCCCAGCTCGCCTGACGTACCATGACCTCGCCCTCGTGCGCGCGCCGAGCGGCGCCGAGTATGAGCAGCAGGGCAATGTCGGCGGTGGCATCGGTCAGCACATCGGGTGTGTTGGTAACGACAATGCCGCGCCGCCTGGCCTGCCCGAGGTCGATATGCTCGTGGCCGACCGAGAAGGTAGAGATAATCCGCACGCTCTCGGGCAGGCCGTCGATGACCTCGGCCGTGAGCTTGTCGGTGGGGCAGGGCAGCAGCGCGTCGGCGCCGGCGGCCTTGGCCAGGAGGTCGGCGGCCGAGTAGAGGCGATCCTCGGCATTGGTGCGCGCCTCGTAGGTAGCAAGAAGGCGCTCGGTGACGGCATCGGGCAATTTACGAGTGACCAGGACGGTGGGCCTGCTGGGCATTGAGGGCGCTCCGATAAGGAATTGCGGCGAGGGCGGGCATAAGCGGACGGGACCTGGGGACCAGGCATCCGTCCTGAACCGGCTCCGGGCGGATCATACTGTTGCCGGCCCAAAAAGCATGACATAATTTTATCATGTGATTAGCCCGGGTGACTAGCCGGGTAGTGCCCGATTTTTCCCAACAGCGGATGGTGGCGACGATGCAGGTAAGGGCTCGGGGCGGGTTGGCGGTCCTGATTGCGGTCGCGCTGGCGGTGCCATTCGATATCGGTGCTGGGGCGGCGGGGCCGATCGAGATCGCGCCGCATCGCGCGGTCTACGACTTGACCCTTGCCCATGCCAGCTCGAACAGCGAGATCGCCGATGTGAACGGCGTCATGACTTTCGAGTGGGCGGATACCTGCGCGGGCTGGACCGTGGATCAGCGCTCGGCCATGACCTTTGTCTATTCGACGGGCGAGGAAGTGAAGCTGGCTTGGACGTTGGCCTCATGGGAGGCGAAGGATGGCTTGAGCTACCGGTTTTTCGTGCGCCAGCTTCAGAGCGGCGAGGTCAAACAAACCTTTCGCGGCGAGGCTAAACTCGACGGCCCCGGCAAGGGGGGCGTGGCGACCTACAGTATTCCGGAAGGCCTGACCGTAACCCTGCCGCCGGGAACCATGCTGCCGACGGCGCATAGCCTCCGGTTACTGGAGGCCGGGGCGGCGGGCACAAAGACCGTCTGGGCCTATCTATTCGACGGCACGGATGAAGCGGGCCTGTTCGGCGTCGGTGCCGTGATGGGCCCAAGCCGTGTCGTGCCAGATCGCGCACCGCTGGTTTCGTCACCACTGACAGCGGGGCCGACGCGGCTTATGAGCGTCGCCTATTTTGCCGCTACCGGCCAAGCGGCGGAGCCGGAGCAGGAGCAGACCTTGGAAATACACGACAACGGCGTGGTGGACTTTCTTTTGCTCGATTACGGCGACTTCCAAGTCACGGCGCGGCTGTCGGAGATCGAGGGCCTGTCCCGGCCCGATTGCTGAGCGGATTTAGGCCGGCAGTTCCTCCGCCGACCACAGCCAGGCGGCGCCGCGCACGCCGCTCGAATCGCCGTGGGCCGGTGGTTTCAAGACGGTATCGATGCGGTCCGAGAACACATGGGGCACCCACAGCAGCGGGATGGTGCGGTAGAGCCGAGCGATTTTCGATAAGCCCCCGCCCAAGACGATAACGTCGGGATCGAGCAGGTTGATGACACTGGCGAGGGCGCGGGCGAGGCGGTCTTCATAGCGCGCCAGGCTTGCGTCGGCCTCCTGGTCGCCGGCCTCGGCGGCGGCAACGATGGCCGCGGGGGATTCGCTCCGGCCGGTGGCTTGACGATGGTCGCGGCTCAGTCCCGGCCCGGAGAGGAAGGCTTCGACGCAGCCTAGTCGGCCGCAGTAACAACGCGGGCCCGGTCGCTCGTCATCGGCGGGGCGCGGCAGCGGATTGTGGCCCCATTCTCCGGCGATCGCATTGGCGCCGGTTAGAACCCGGCCGGCGACGACGACTCCGCCGCCAACCCCGGTGCCGAGGATGACGCCGAATACCGCATTGGCCCCGCGTCCGGCGCCATCGGCGGCCTCGGATACGGTGAAGCAGTTGGCATCGTTGGCTACCCGCACCGGGCGGCCGAGGGCCGCGGTCAGATCCCGATCCAAGGGGTGCCCGATCAAAGCCGTCGCGTTGGCGTTCTTGACCAGGCCCGTGGCCGGCGAGATAGCGCCGGGAATGCCGACGCCGACGCTGGCCACGCGCCCGCCCCGCGGCGCGATCGTGGCGGCGATTTCCCCCACCAGTTCGGCGATGCCGCTCACGGTTCGGGCGTAACCCTCCGGAGTCGGACGGCGCAGCCGCGCCGCCACGCCGCCGGCCGGATCGAGGGCGATGCCCTCGATCTTGGTGCCGCCCAGGTCGATGCCGACCCGCATCAAGGTTGTGCTGCTGTTCATGGGATACTGCCACAAGTGGGGCTGTTTAGGGGTGGAGCCGTCAACATTATACTAGGCGGGCCGGGGACATCTGATATGCTACATGCGGCTGGGCTGCGGGCCTGGCCAGGGGAATATAGTTAACGAGGTCGGCATGACGGCGAAAGCCAATAGCGGTGACGGCGCGGCTGCCGCGCGAGTGCGCAAGCTGATTCTGGTCGTCGAGGATAACGACCTCAACATGAAATTGTTTCACGACCTGCTCGAGGCACAGGGCCATGACGTTCTGGAAACGAAGGACGGCATCGAGGCGCTGAAGCTGGCCCGAGAGCACCGGCCGGATTTGATCCTGATGGACATTCAGTTGCCCGAGGTTTCCGGCCTCGAGGTGACGAAGTGGATCAAGGAAGACGACGACCTGCGTTCCATTCCCGTGGTCGCCGTCACGGCCTTCGCCATGAAGGGTGACGAGGAGAAGATTCGCGAGGGCGGGTGCGAGGGCTATATCGCCAAACCCATCTCGGTCGGTCATTTCGTCAAGGTGATCGAGAGCTTCCTCAAACGGCCCTGAATCCCCATCGTGGCTGTGGCGAGAACGGCGATGATGGTAATAAAATCTACTCCAGTCGCTGCATACGGGTGAGTCGAAAGGCCATGGCATGACCGCCCGTATCTTGGTCGTCGATGATATTCCGGTGAATGTGCGGCTGCTTCAGGCCAAGCTTTCGGCTGAGTATTTCGAGGTCTTGACCGCCGAGGGCGGGCCCGAGGCGCTTGAGATCGTGGAGCGCGACCAGCCGGATATCGTCTTGCTCGATGTCATGATGCCGGTGATGGACGGCTTCGAGGTCTGCCGTCGCATCAAGCTGAATCCGAAGACCGGACATATTCCCGTGGTGATGGTGACGGCGCTTGACGACACCGCCAGTCGGATCAAGGGCCTTGAGGCCGGGGCCGACGATTTTTTGACCAAACCGGTCAACGATTTGGCCCTGTTCGCGCGGGTGCGTTCGCTGGTTCGGCTCAAGACCATGATGGACGAATGGCGGGTTCGGGTTGGCACGGTCGAGCAATTGGGCGAGTTCCTGACCGATCCGCGTGAAAAAACCGTCGATGTCAGTAACGCGCATTTTCTTCTGTTCTTGCCGTTGGCGACCCTGGCTGAGCACACGCGCGAAATCCTTGAAGCTCAGGGTCATCGCGTGGCGGTCGCCGCCGATGCCGCCGAGGCGCTGGCGGCGGGCAAGACGATGGCTTTCGATACCATTGTCATCGAATTGACCTTCGGCAGCGAGGACGGCCTGCGGTTGTGCTCGCAGCTTCGCTCGCAGGAGGAAACCCGCCACGTGCCGATCATCATGATCGTGGACGAGGCCGATACGCCCCGCCTGATCAAGGCTCTCGATATCGGCGCCAACGATTACTTGATCCGCCCGTTCGATCAGAACGAATTGATCGCCCGGGCCCGGACACAGATCCGCCGCCGGCGCTATCATCTGCTGCTGCGCGAGAATGTAGGGGCGACGCTGTCGCTGGCCCTGACGGACGGGCTGACCGGGGTCTACAATCGCCGCTATCTGATGCGGCATCTCGAAACGCTGTTGGCGGAGGCACAGGCAGCGGGCAAGCCGCTGGCCGTGGCCATGATCGACATCGATCATTTCAAGCGCGTCAACGATACTTTTGGCCACGCCGTCGGTGATACCGTGTTGAAAGAGGTCGTGCGGCGCGCGAGCGGAAACCTACGCACCTCGGACACGACGGCGCGCTATGGCGGCGAGGAATTCTGCGTCGTCATGCCCGATACCGACGAGGCGGCGGCCCTGCTGGTGGCCGAGCGCCTGCGAGAGCGGGTTGGCGGCAAGCCGATCTCGGCCGACGACATGGCGGAGCCGCTGGTGGTCACGGTGAGTGTCGGTGTGGCCTGCCTGGGCGAGGGGACACAGACGCTGGAAGCGCTTCTGAAAGCCTCCGATACGGCTCTCTATCGGGCCAAGGCGGAAGGGCGCAACCGGGTGATCGCCGCCTCGGGCGCGCCGGTTCCGGCCTGAACCCAAAAAGCAAAACGCGCCGTCCAACCGGGCGGCGCGTCAAACAGGACGACGATATCGGCGCGGTGCCGGATCGCTATTTGATCTTGGCTTCCTTGAACGCCACATGCTTGCGCACGACAGGGTCGTACTTTCTGAACTCGAACTTCTCGGTCGTGGTGCGCGGGTTCTTCTTGGTGACGTAGTAAAATCCGGTGTCGGCCGTGCTGACCAGCCTCACCAGAATGACACTCGATTTAGCCATGTTACCGCCTCAAGCGCTCAGGGTTATTTGCAAGGCCGGGAACATACAGGGGTGGCGGCCGGTGTCAAGAGCGGGGTATCAACGCCGAACCCGGACGGCATCGCCGACATAGGTCAGGAGCGGCGGCCGGGCGCCAGCTGGCCGTTTGAGCCCCGCCCGCCACAGGGCCAGGGCCTCGGCCAGCATGAACTCGGTGACATCGACCAGGCCGAGGTTCTGGATCTTGCCGAGCGGCCACCAGGCAAGATCCTCAAGTTCCCCGTTACCGATGATGGTTCCGGGAAACGGCGTGGCATCGGCCAGGAAGAAGTGCGTGTTATAGCGCCGTGGCGAGGAGGTGGGGGTGATGGCGCGCCCGACCAGGGCGATGGCGGCGAAGGCCGGGGTTAGCTCCAGCCGACGATAGGCCTGCCAGACATTTTCCAAGGGGTCGGCTGGTTCCAAGGGAGCAGCCGGGGGACCGGCCCGACCCGGCCTGCCAGCCGCCAGCAGCGCCCCGGATTCCTCGAAAGCCTCGCGAACGGCGGCGCGCACAAGGGTCGCCGCGTCGCGCCGGCCGACCGCCACGTGGCGGACGAGATCGGGGCGCAGCGTCTCGGAAAATCCGCTCGGGATCGAATCCGCCGCGTCCACCCGCCCGCCTGGAAAAACGTAAATGTTGGGCAAGAAGGCATGTCGGCGATGGCGCCGGCCCAGCAGAACCTCGGGCTCACGCTGCCCGCGACGAATCAGAACCAACCCGGCGGCATCGACCGGATGGACCGGGCGCCCAGCTTTGCCGCTCAAGGATTGGCGCCTGCCCCGGTCGCGGCACTGGTGGCGGCGATATCCGGTTGAACGGCAAGGGCCAGCGCCCGGTCGAAAAGCGAAGGCTGGTGGACCAGGCGCAGCGCCAGGTCGATGTCGGCCTCATGCTCCTCGGTGGAGGCCGGGCAGGCGTCGCGCAGGCGGGAAAGAGCCACGTCATCGCCCGGGTCGGTGGCGTTGCGGGCCACCGTCGGCAAGGCAGGAATGAGATTCCGGCGCAAGGCCTCCATCACCAACTCGGGCCCGTTGCCGGCCGTCATGCGATCGGTACAGAGCGTCGGCAGAACCCCCAGGTGGTTGAGGGTATAACCGGACGGTGCATGGAAGCGGGCCCAGGTCAGGGTCAGCTCGCCGTCGTTGGGCATGCGCAGGACAGTTTGCACGGTGCCCTTGCCGTAGGAGTTGCTGCCGATGACGACCGCGCGAGCGTCATCTTGCAGCGCCGAGGCGACGATCTCGGAGGCCGATGCCGAGTTGCCGTTGACCAGGACCACGACCGGGCGACCCTCGCCAATGTCGCCGTCGCTGGCCTCGAAAAATTGATGGCTGTCCGAATGCCGGCCATGCGTGGAGACGATTCTTCCATCGTTGAGAAATAGATCGGAGACAGCCACCGCCTGATCGAGCAGTCCACCGGGATTGCCGCGCAGGTCGAGAATGTAACCTTTGATGCCCGGGCCGATCTCGCGCTTGGCGGTGACGATTTCCTTGCGCAGGCTCTCGGCCGTCTCCAGGTTGAAGCTGTAGATGCGGAAATAGCCGACATCGCCTTCTCGCTGATAGGTCACCGTCTCGGGCACGACATGGGCCCGCACCACAAGGAAGGGCAGGCGTTGGGCGGGCTCTCCACGCAGGACGGTCAGGCGCAGCTTGCTGCCGATCGGGCCGCGCAGGATGTCGATGACCTGTTCCTGGGTGAGGCCGGAGAGCGGGCGCCCGTCTGCCTCGGCGATGATGTCGTTGGCGCGCAGGCCAATCTGATCGGCTGGCGCGTAGTGCATGACCGAGATGATGCGCGCGCCGGATTCGCCCACTTCGATGCGTACGCCGATACCGCCGAAACCCTCACGCGAGGCACGATTTTCCGTCGCCTCCTTGGCGCTGGCATAACGCGAAAAATCGTCGAGTTGCGAAATCATGCCGTCGAACACGACCTCGTAGACGTCCTCGTTCGAGGCCTGCCGCAGCGGCAAGGAGACATCGCGGGCCTTGGCGACGGCCTGCGATGTCACGCTGCCCCAGGCATCGGCATCGTTGGCACCGGGCTGATCGAACAGGCGCACGATCTTGCCATCGACGAGCAGGGCCAACTTACCCTCGCGCGTAGCCACCGCCAGTCGCGGATCAAGGACGGAGAGTCCCTCGATTCCAGCGAAGGCAACCTCGCCGAGCGGCGTCGATTTGATGAAAACGGTGTCGATATGATCGTAACCGGTCGCGAACATGTCAGCGACCGGGTCGGCCGGCTCGCCGACCACGGCTCGCAGCGCTTGGCTATCGCAGGCGCCCAGAGGCAGGGCCAGCCCGGCCATAAGGGCCAGCCAAATCAGTCGGTTGGCGGGGCGGCGACTGGTGGGGCGAAGGGAAAAAATCATCGTCATGATGCCATTCGGGGTCGTTGCCGCGCCTCGCCCATCGCCGCACGCGGCCAAGCGGGCGCGCACGCTAGCAACAAAAGCCGGTTGGGGAGAAGGGGCCATTTGCCAAGATAGGCCGGAGAGAGTGGAGCGAAGGTTAACCGCGACGGGGTTTGCCCTTGCCCTTAAAGGGCCGGCCGGGCTTGGCCCGGCGGTTTCCGGGTCCATGCCGATGGCCGGGAGAGGCCGTGGCGCGGCCGGGATTGCCGGCAGGAGGTTCAGGCCGGGCCACCTCGTCCTCGCCCGGCTCCTGGAGGCGCAGCACCAGGCCGCCGGTGAGCGGTTCGGCCTCGACGAGTTTGACCCAGGCCGGTTCGCCCAGGGTATAGCGCCGCCCCCAACGCTTGCCGATCAAGGCATGACGGGCCTCGTCGTGCTGATAGTAGTCGGTCGGCAGGGTGCTGATCGGCACCAGGCCATCGGCGCCGCTTTCATCCAGTCGTACGAACAGGCCGAAACGCGTGACGCCGGCGATGGTGCCGCGGAAGATGGTGCCGACCTTTCCGGCCAGAAAGGTGGCGGTGAAACGATCCACGGCATCGCGCTCGGCGGCGGCGGCACGGCGCTCGGTGAGCGAGATATGCTCGGCGGTGCTTTCGAAACCGGCTGCCGCGTCGCGCGGCAATCCGTCCTCGCCGAAGCCGAAACCGGTGATGAGAGCCCGATGCACCAGCAGGTCGGCGTAGCGGCGGATCGGCGAGGTGAAGTGGCAATAGTGCCCCAAGGCCAGGCCGAAATGGCCAAGGTTGGTCGGGCTGTAGAGCGCTTGCGATTGGCTGCGCAGGACCAACTCGTTGACCATGGCGGCGTAGGGTGTTTCGGCGGCCCGGGCCAGAAGGCGCTGGAATACGGCCGGGCGCATGGATTGGCCGCGCGCCAGTGGCAGGCCGATGCTGTCGAGAAATCCATCCAGGGCCTCGATCTTGGCCGGATCGGGGGCGTCATGGACCCGGTACATGCAGGGCTGGCGCCGTTCCTCGAGGGCCTCGGCCGCCGCCACGTTGGCGGCGATCATGAACTCTTCGATCAGGCGATGGCTATCGTGGCGAGGACGCGACTGGATGGCGGCGACCTTGCCGTTCTGGTCAAGAACGACTTGCCGCTCGGGCAGATCGAGATCGAGCGTGCCGCGTTTCTTGCGCGCCGTCAAAAGGGCGGCGAAGGCACCGTAAAGCGGCGTTATCACCGTCTCCAGCAACGGCGCCGTCGTCGTATCCGGCGCCCCGTCACGGGCCGCCTGGGCCTGGTCGTAGGTGAGGCGCGCCGCCGAGCGGATGAGGGCGCGCATGAAGCGGTGGCGGCGCTTGGTGCCGCTACTGTCGATATGCATCTCCACCGCCAGGCAGGGGCGATCCTCGCCCGGCTTCAGCGAACACCAGCCGTTCGACAGCGCCTCCGGCAGCATGGCGATGGCGCGATCGGGCAAATAGACCGAATTGCCGCGCCGCCGGGCTTCACGGTCGAGCGCATCGTCCGGCCGCACATAGTGACCGACATCGGCGATGGCGACTATAATCCGCCAGCCGCCGGGATTGTCGCTGCCCTCGTCGGGTGCGGCCCAGACCGCGTCGTCGAAGTCGCGCGCATCAACGCCGTCGATGGTCACCAGCGACAGCTGCCGGAGGTCGGTGCGCGCGCCCAGCGTGGCCGGCTGGGCGGCGTCGGCCTGCGCGATTGCCTCGGGCGGAAATTCGATCGGAATGTCACGCTCATAGAGCGAAATGAGGCCGATGGCGCGCGGATTATCGAAGTCGCCGAGACGCTCGACAACACGAGCCTGCAAATGGCCGGGGCGGTTGGTGTGCAGGGCCTCGGCCAGCACCAGTTCGCCCGGCTGGGCCCCATGCGCATCCGGACCAAGGATGCGGTAGTCGCTCTTGACGCGTCGATCGGCGGGCCGCAGCCGCCCGCCAGCCTCAAAGATGCCGACCAGACGCTTGGGTTCGCCGCCGACACGCCGGATCGGTAGCGCTTCGTAGCCGCCCTCGGCGGTGCGGCGCAGGCGGGCCAGCACGCGGTCGCCCCGAGCCAGCGCCGGCGTGCCATGGCGGTCGGAGGCGATGAAGATGGGTGGCGAGGCCAGGTTCGAGGTCCAGACCACGGGCCGGGCCAAGAGTTCGCCGTCGCTGTCGGTGCCGGTTACTTCGATCACCGCCATGTCCGGCAAGCGGCCGGGCGTTACCTTGGGCCGTCGGCGCGGGTGCTCGATCGTGCCGGCCTCGGCCAGTTCACGCAGAATCTTCTTGAGGGCGATGCGCCCGCCGCCCTTGATACCGAAAGCACGCGCGATCTCGCGGCCGCCGACCGGCGTGGCGCTGGCGCGCATGAATTCGATGATTTGCTCGCGGCTGGGGACCGCCGGGTGGCCCTTGTCGTCGTTCATCGGACCGCCGTCTTGAATTCGACTTCGACGAAGACGAACTCGAAAGCGTTGGCGTTGATGACGTTGTGCTCGACGCCCACCGGGCGGTAGTAGGAGCGGCCGGCGACAAGCTCGGCGGTGCGTGTTTCCTTGCCGTCGTCGAGAGTCAGGCGACCGGTCGTCATCGGCACCACCACATAATCGTAACCATGCCGGTGCCAGCCGGTAGCGGCGCCGGGCGCGAAGCGCCACTCGGTCACCCGGATGCGGTCGTTATCCACCTGCACGGTCGGCACGGCGGTTTTTGGCTCGGTCATGGCAATATTCCGATCATCGCTTCGGTTGGGCGATGATAGCGCGGCGAGCCGGGGTCGCGACGATCAATCTTCGCTGGCGTCGGTCGCGGTGTCTGGCTTGGCCTTCTTCTTGGCCTTGGCCTTGCTTTTGGTCTTGGGCTTGCTCTTGGCCTTGGCCTTGGACTTGGCCTTTGGTTTTGCCTTGGCCTTAGCGGTCGGCTTGGCGGCGCGCCGCGAGCGCCCTCCGCCGCCCTTTGCCTCTCTGGCGGCCAGCAGGACAACGGCCTCGTCCATGGTGAGAGCGGCCGGATCGGCGCCCCTGGGCAGGGAAGCGATGGTGCGGCCGTGACGCAGATAGGGGCCGTAGCGGCCCTCGTGCAGCGTCACTGGAGCCTCGCCCTCAGGATGCGGGCCGAGGCTGCGCCCGGCGTCGCGCTGCTTGCGCGCGGGCGCCTCGGCCAGCATGGCAACGGCGCGGTTGAGGCCGATGGCAAACAGATCCTCGTCGGCACCGATCGAGCGATAGGTCGTCTCGTGCTTCACATAGGGGCCGAAGCGGCCGATGCCGACCAGGATGGGTTTTTGTGTTTCCGGGTGCTGGCCGATCTCCTTGGGCAAGGCCAGGAGGGCCAAGGCTTTTTCCAGATCGACGGAGGCTGACTCGGTTCCCTTGGGCAGGGAAACCCGCTTCGGTTTTTTCTCTTTGTCGGTGCTGGTGCCAAGCTGGGCATAGGGTCCATAGGGGCCCTGACGCAGGCTGACGATCTCGCCGCTGACAGGGTCGGTGCCCAGCTCACGCGGCGGCTCGTTCTCGGTGCCGTCGCCGTTCTGGGGCACGGTCAAGCGGCGGGTGTAGCGGCATTCGGGATATTTCGAGCAGCCGATAAAGGCGCCGAATTTACCCAAGCGCAGGCCGAGGCGACCGGCATTGCAGACCGGGCACAGGCGAGCATCGCCGCCATCGGGGCGGCCTGGGAAAAAATGCGGGCCCAGTGCGGCATCGAGAGTATCGATGACCTGGGTGATTCGAAGTTCGCGCGTACCCTCGATCGCCTGGCTGAAGTCGGTCCAGAAATCGCGCAGCACCGTTTTCCACTCGACCCGGCCGCCGGAAATGTCGTCAAGCCGGTTCTCGAGATCGGCGGTGAAGTTGTACTGCACATAACGCTCGAAGAAGTTGACCAGGAACGAGGTCACCAGGCGGCCACGATCCTCGGTTTGGAAGCGCCGCTTCTCAAGGCGCACATAGTTGCGGTCCTGAAGCACCTGCATGATCGAGGCATAGGTCGAGGGCCGGCCGATGCCGAGTTCCTCAAGGCGCTTCACCAGACTGGCCTCGGAATAGCGGGGTGGCGGCTCGGTGAAGTGTTGGCTGGGGGTAACGCTCTCGCGACTCACTTCCTGGCCCTCGGTAAGCGGGGGCAGGCGCGCGCCATCTTCGTCGTCCTCGCTCGGATCGTCGCGGTCTTCCTGATAAAGCGCCAGGAAGCCGTTGAAGCGGATGGTGGTGCCGCTGGCGCGTAGGCGCGCCGCCGAGGCGGTCGTATCAACATCCACCAGCACCTGATCGAGCACGGCGCTTTCCATGCCGCTGGCCAGTGTGCGCTTCCAGATCAGTTCGTAGAGGCGCAACTGGTCGCGGTCGAGAGCCTGGGCCAGATCGCGCGGGCGGCGGGTCAGATCGGTCGGGCGGATCGCCTCGTGCGCTTCCTGCGCGTTCTTGGCCGTGGTCTTGTATATGCGCGGGGTGGCGGGAAGATAACTGTCGCCGTAGTC
>Ga0315281_10002626_pt1 | contig 26643 bp, 35 predicted proteins | sample YL17G07_0_MG_FD_204540 | JGI IMG/M metagenome (GOLD analysis project Ga0315281, IMG submission 204540) | Sediment microbial communities from Yellowstone Lake, YNP, Wyoming, USA - YL17G07_0 | ecosystem: Environmental > Aquatic > Freshwater > Lake > Sediment | place: USA: Wyoming | collected... | reverse complement strand
GCGCACACACGAAACGGCCTGGCCTACGCCAAGAGTACCTCCGCGTTGATCGAAAAGTTGTTCATTGATACGCTACACAAAACGTAGTTGTTTGAACAGGGAGCTGTACTGAAATTACGCTGACGGTAAACTGAGCTTGGCTACCTGCACTAATATCGTCAGGCGTGCCCCAGTAGTATGTCAGGGGAAATGACTCGCCTGGTCCTAGTACGCGGGATACATTCTCGGTCACATAGCCGTTCCAATTCGTTGCTTGGAACTTGGCTTGGAGAGTCTGTACAGGGGCATGGTTTGTGTTCGTAACTTCAAAATCGAACTCACTGCGTAGGTGAACGATGGCACAGGGTGTTGTATCTGTTACATTCCATCCATCGCTTACTCGGATTACATATATGCGAAGCTGATCGCTTCTGGCTTCTTGCCTCATAAGTTCTAGTTGGGGCTGCCAGAAGAGATAGTTTGTCAATCCTACGACAATCAATGCGGTGAGCAGAGAGACATGAGCTGACTTGACATGTGGGCTAACCATGTTGATTTCACTCTTGATGACCAAGACACGGCTTTTAGGACTTTGCAATTACCGCGGGAAATTCGCTATCAGTAGAAGTTGCTCTTGACAATGCCGAAACTGCAAACCTAGTCAGTGCCTTTGTGTGTGTGGTATGCTGGTGCCCACCATCAGACCCTAGACCCCCACGAAAATTACGCATGCCCCTACTGCCGCGGAGGTTCAGTCTTGCGTCTTCGAAATGCCACGGCTGTAAAGAGAACTATAAGCATGATTAGGAGGGCGATTATTGGTAGACTGTTTTGCTGGATTATTTCTAGGATTTCGCCGCCCAGAATCTTAGTAACGGTTTCGGTCTTGGCAGAAGTCTGAGCTACACTGGTTGTGGGAGTTATAGTTGAAGTCTCAGTGTAAGGGCGGAATGTTGTTGCCGCAGATGTGCTTTCAGGAGGTACGGTGAAGGTTGTGGTAATAGCATTGTTGCCTAGGTTGGGGTCGTTTGTGGAGGAGATGGACCACGTTAGTGTATGGGTGCCTTCCACTGCAATCCATGGCGTTTCAGTATGAACATTCATTGAGACTCCAACTGGGCCTGGATGCGACACCATTCCAGAACCACACGAAGCCCCGTCGATCACACACAGTACGTTGACTGATTGCGGTAGAGTGCCAGTAGTCGAGAGCAACATCATTGACATGCTGAACGTCACTGGATCGCTCGGCCCAGGTGCAGCGGGGTTCAATGCAACCGACAACACCGCCCAGTCTGTGTTCGTTACGGCCGAAGCAGTCGGAGTGGGAATTCCAACTATTATCGTAACTGTCTTTGCCTTATTGTCAGGGCCTGGATATGGGCTCCCAGCCGGGTGACCCCAGATTAGTATCCCATAGCTCCCCGCCGGCTTGCTAGCTTCCGCCGTAACGGTCATAATCGAATCATAGGGGGCTGGTTGATTGTTGATCGAGAAAGTAGCCGAGATTCCTGGGACCTCGGGCGAATAGAGGAGCTGAATGTTCGCGCCTCCAGATACGCCAGTGATGCTCACTGTGAATGATGTGAATCCACCAGGCGCAACTGTGCCCGAACTGGGATTGATCGCGATATCCCAACTCGTCGTCGGAGCGCCAACAACTACACGGAAGTTCACCGTCTTGTCCGTCGCGCCGCTAGCGGGGTGCGCTATTACCGTTCTAGAGTAATCGGATGAACCTACTCTTGGATCAGCGTTCACAGTCATTACCGAGTCGAATGGGGCTGGCCGATCGTTCTCCGAGAAGCTGAACGTCATACCGACAATAACAGGGCTTCCGATGTAGAGATGAATGTTCGGATTCCCAGTCATAGAGCCAGTGACTCTAACGGTGAATGTGGTCGATCCACCAGATGCAACATATCTCGAAACAGGGTCAACCGACACATCCCAAGCAGTCAGCGCTACAACGACCAAGGTGGCCTCTTTGGATTTGAGTGGTTCGCTTGCTGGCTGAGCATACACAAGTATTGTTCGGCTGCCGAGTGGTGCCGCGGGATCAACTCTGACCCTCATTGTGGACATGAATGGGGCTAGTTGATCGTTCGCGGAGAACTCGAAGGTCGCAGCGATTGGCGCCTGTGCATACAGATGGATGTTTGGGTTTCCGGGGATTGACCCGGTGATGCTGACAGTGTATGTATTACCAACCGGATCTCCAGCCACGACATCTTTGGAGGAGGGGGTGACACTGAGATCCCAACCCGCTGCCGGCACGATCACTCTTATGGTTACGATTCGCTCTCCCTCCGCGCCACCTTCTAAGGTGCGCGCACCGACGAGTATGATTCTCTCCCCTGGAGATGCCCAGGAGGTAATTGTGAGGCTGAGCGTTGAGACGAACGGCGCGACGCCGGTGCTAGGTGAGAAAAGAACACTGTAACTGCTCGGTTCCACTCCGCCCCCAAACGCCGTCTCAAGATAGAGTGTGGGGTTTCCAGTAACCGTACCGCTAACAGCAACGGTGAACGTTGTTGACCCCCCGGGAGGTACCGTCCTAGAAGTGGGCGTTACAGAGAGTTGCCAGGTACTCCCTGGCGGATAAGTGGTATGGCGAGAGGCTGTCACAGTGGGATGGCCTGTGTCAGTGGTAGATGTTGGCGGATGAACTGTGACAGTGGGAACAGTAAAAGCCGGGCTCACGGTTGGATTCCACGCGTAGTCTGGAATGATGACCACGCCAACTGATCCGAGCACGAAGAGCGACATCAGCAATGCGCGGAGGACTCGATTCGACTGTAAGTTCACTTCACACTTCCCTACTGAAACCACAACGTGGCAGTGATCAATGGAAGTAGCAGAACTGCTCTAAGGCCAAGGTTTCCTCGGCCCAATACGTCCGCGATCATATTCTCCAAGACTTTTAGTTTCATACTCTTCTTTCTAGCAACGTTGCATCATCCCGCCGGCGCTAGCGGTCCAAAGGTATCGAACAAGACTCGCGGTCTAGGCCTGTCGTTTCAGGACGTAATGACGCCGAGAGTATCATCTATGTACTGCACTTATTTGATTTTCGGGCAACAATATTTCTCGGCTAACCTGCATATTCTATTGAGAAAAAACGAGGCATACAGAAATAGCCGCGCTCATTCGGTTTCAGACATAGTTCGTGCGAGGAAAGGAATCGCAAATTCCGTAATGCAGATCCTGATCCAGCTGGACGAATTCACCGGGCTCTCAGCCTAGGTTTGGCGCCGGGAGAGGGATTTGAACCCTCGTGGCCCCTAAAGGCCACAGGCTTGCGGTTACCTAATTCCAGGCTTAGGCTTTGTTGATTCTGCCCCTTACCAGACTAGGGAACCCCGGCACCGAAGCCTCAGAATTGCAGGGCAAATTTAAGTCTGTTCGCGCGTTGTCTGCCTAATGTTTCCAGAGCGACGGGTACGTGCCTCGCTCCATCAAAACTCTCTCGGTCTTCACAGCCACACCTTTCTCCTGATCCAACATCTCGCGAGTAGTCATCAAGGCACGACCTAACGCCACTGCCTCACCCTTCAACGAGAACAGAGCAATCGGCATCTTGCGTTCAATCGCAGAATCCAATTTCACAATACCCGGCAGAGCCAACTCTGCTCCATGACAGATAGCGTCCACAGCCGAGTCCCGAATTATGATCTGAGGAATCGTGCTCACCGCAACCTCCATCGGCTGTATGAGCGAGCGGAGTGGTGCCTCATTACCCGATTCAAAATCTGACTGAGCCGCGCTCAGTTGGTGCAACGTTACGAGTCCGTTCTCCTCCTTGAATGGTCCAGCGCGGGTTCTTCTTAATTCACGCATGTGTGCTCCGCAAACGAGGACTTCCCCAATGTCCGAGCAGATTTTTCGCATGTACGTTCCGGCTTGGCATGCGCAGGTGAATAGAACCTGACGGCCATTGATCTCGTTCACGTCGAGCCTGTAGATGGTTCTTTTTCTGGGCTCTCTCTTAACCGAAGACCTTAGCGGTGGCTTCTGATAGATCTCCCCAGTGAACTCATTCAGCACTTCCCGTAGTTTGGGTTCAGGGACGTCGGCGTGAACCTGCATTAGGCAAACGTATTCCTTCCCCGAGTACAGGAAGACCTGAACAACTTTCGTAGCATCCTCTAGTGCTACTGGAAGTACGCCGGTGACTTTGGGATAGCCCCGATTAGGAAATCTCTAGGGTTCCTCCGTGACCGGCATGTTCCAGCTTCATCATGCGCTTTATCCAAGCCACAACCTCGTGGCTGGAGGGTCCAGCGGGCTTATCGATTGGCATCATGCCGTACTTGATGTGAAGCGACATGGATCTTTCTTCAGGACGACAGCCATACTTTGAGTCAGTTGTATCGTCGACCTTTGCGACAAGCTCCCTTTGAACTGCCGATGGCATTGCGGACTGCAAACGTTTCACCTCTCTAAGAGTTCTTAGAGCTTCAGTCCTATTAAGGCAGAAGCATTCCTGAGAACGAGAATAGTCGAAGAATTAGACTTACTATCGCAGATCTGGGAGTTATCGTAGAGGCTTAGCCTGCGACTGGTCCCTGAGAGGGCAAGGCATCTTCCTTCATGAACTTCGTCTTCTTCGCCTTCGTCAAAGCCTTCTCAACCTCATCGTCCGTCGCACCTTTCTTCAACTCTACCTTTTCTGCGGTGGGTTCTAGGTGATCAACATTGGTCCGTCGACGCCTAATACCAGTCACGGTCTTCGGGCCTGTGATTAATGCGAAGTTCTTGTCAACCACGTCTACGACAATACATTTCCTACCTGTCTCTCGGCCTGTTAATTTGACGCAAATTCTTCCAACTTCTATGCTGGCCATGTTTCGTCAGCCTGAATGGTTTCCCGCAGTAGAACCCTGAGGAATAGATAAGTGTAACCGATTTCAGTCTGTGGCGAATCAGAACGTGAATTATGGGTTGAGAATCCCAGTTCAGATTAGAAGCCGCCGGTTTCCTACTTCTTACCGGCATTGACGCCCGACAGTCATAGAGAAGCTTGGATCCTGGGTGCCTGACACAAATACTTAGGGTATGCCGGCACCAATACTCCCGGGACCATGAATAGCCAATCCGACGAAAACAAAAGCTCCCGTCACGCATAGACCAGCGAATGATAGCGTCAGGATTGTCAGCGGCCCAGCACCAAGTAAAGTCCGTTGGGTGGACTACACCCAGAACAGGGTGGACTCCATTCTAGTACAACCATGCATCCTAATCGAATCTCGGGTTGTGCGTGGCAGGCGGAGGGTGTCCCACACCCACGACTCCTGTCCGATTTCAGATAGGGGTGGTACCGCTCTAGAGCACCTCGGCGTCCAATTCCTGCCCTATCTCGCACGGGGTGAACTCCGCCCTAACGCTCGGAGGTGTTAGACAATTGGAAATATGTGTTAGACACCCACCGACGCCTACGCATCCTATTCGCGTCTCGGGGTTGTGCGTGGTAATTTCTAGGGTCTCCACACACCCCCTAGAACGCCCATCTAACATCATTAGGGTGGCTTACACAAAAAACATAGTAGGACGCACGCAGTGAGGTCCCCGCAATCACCGAGAGCGGCGCTTCATCGGCTCTTCGCCAATACTGCCTACTGGCGAGTACGGGTTTACCGTCATTTCATCGCGTTCTGCTTTCAGGGTTTTACTGGTTTGGGCGCGTTCTTCGTGAGAAAGTCGCGGACCCTTTCAATTATGATCGACTTTGTCTTTTCGATCGGATGGAGGCCGGTGTCAATCCTTAGATCGTAGATGCTCAGGTCGCTTATGTCGATTCCGTAGTATTTCTTGTACCTTCGTTTCTGAATCTCCTCTCGGGCAAGCGTCTCCTTTCTGGCTTCTGAAATCGAGACGCGTTCCCGCTGCGCAATTCTCTCGAATCTTATTTCATCCGGTGCGACTAGGAGGACTTTGACGTCTGCGAGCTCTTTGACCATCCAAGCAGCCAGTTGTGCGTCGATAACAACGCCGCCTTCCCTCGCCTTCATTTTAGTTCGTTCATCGATCATCTCATCAACAGAGGGGTCATGCTCCGCTAGGTAGCTGAAGTCCTCGAGACTCATCTTCTTCTCTTTGGCTAGTTCTCGGAAGAGTTCTCCTGCGCAGACATAGCGCAGTTTCAATGCGTCAGCTAGTGCTTTCGCGTAGGTTGATTTGCCTGTTCCATGGGGGCCGCTTATGGTGATGACGGGCCCCGCCAAGGTTTACTCGACTCGGACTCTTTGGCGAACCATTTCCTTCAGGCATGTGTGGCATAGAGTGTTGCCAAAGGGTCGTGCTGGTCTCTTCGCTGATTTTGGAACATTCCTTATTGAGTTTCGTGGCAAGCGAAGTGGAAGTCCACAGGCGGAGCAATGTCCGCCGGCGGCGTATGCTCGCCTTCGGTAGTGGATTGTCCTCCTTCCTCCCGGGAGTCGGAGCGTTTTCCTCATCATGCTGTGGCTTCGCTGAGAGGGTTTAGGCATTTAGTTGTCACCCGTTGTTGCGGCGCCTATTCCGAATAGTTTCATCATGGGAAAGTTCACTGCAAACGAGCTAAGGAAGTACCATGAGACGAAGTTGAGCTGTGTGCCCACTAGTGGAAGGGGGAACGGCGAGAATGCTACAATGTGCCCACCGAATACGGCGCTCAGAAGGTACCATAGAAGCAGGAATGGGACGAAGGTTACTGCCGTGACTTTGAATTGCTCCATGCTGGCTCTGGCTTGGAGCTTGGTCATTGCTTGCTGTTTCTTCATGAGTTTCTCCACAGTTTTATTATCATTCGCCTTTCGGGCCTTATCCATCTCCTTTCTCCAAGCTGTGAATTCTCGCATCGAATTTTTCACCATATCATAGTCTACGAGCAGTTTCGCTGCAGACGAGGACATGAGGCCAAGAGCGATCGCGATGCCGACGGTGAATAGGGTTGACTGAGGGACAGGAGTATAGGGCGTTAGAACCGTTACGAACCAAGCTACGATGTCGTCGATGAAACTCAAGTTCTACCCTCCGTCACGGATCTAATAGCTTCAAAGAGTTCCTTTGCCGCTTCCTTCTGCCTGCCCACATCATTCCTAATAATCTTAACAGGGGCTCCCGTCACAACCGCAGACGCGGCCGCGGTAGCTCTACTCCAGTCTAAGTCGAACGCTATCTCTTCTGCTAGCATTTGGTCTCGTTTCCTATTGGAGTCCTTCTTCCTCCTTGTAGCTATCTCTTCCGGACTGGTCTCAACCAGAACCAACAGGTCCGGGTTCAATTTCTCAAGGACGTTCTGAGGAAGACCGGCCCACATGCCGGATGCCGTTCTAATGAACATGTGGGTATCGATCACAGCAACCCCCTGCCCTGCTCGATTCCTTATCTCGCTGGCCGCGAGTTCCTGAGCCTTTCTCTGTGCTTCAATGCCCTGTTTCCTCATCTCGTCACGGTGCAGGTTCTTTCCTAGCTCTCGCATTATCTCATTCATGATTGTGCCGAAGTTGAGGACGGTTAGGTTGAACTTGTTTTGCTTCGCCGTATCTACGAGTTCATTGAGTACAGTGGTCTTCCCAACGCCTGGGATGCCAGTAACGACCACTGTTCTCGACAGCGTCTACTCACCCATGAATGCTCGGGCCGCAGGATAGAGTTCGGCGACTCGTTCCTGCATGAAGATCTGGTAGTACTGTTCTATGATACCCACAGTGAGCAGTATTCCAGTACCTGAACCGAAAGCGCCCAGGAAATCCGCTGTCGCCGCTATCAGCCCGATCAGGAATGCTCCGATAATTGTGACGACTGGAATGTAGCGTTGGAGAAGCTGTCTGATAGGTTCCTCGGACCGCCTGAAGCCTTCAATCTGCATACCTGAGTCAAGTAACTGCTTTGCTACGGTCCTTGAATCCATCCCGCCGACCTCGACCCAAGTCACGGCGAAGAAGATGCACCCTAAGATCAGGAGCACTGTGTAAATGATGGCTCTGAGCGGCTCCGACGCGGCTAGCGCTAGACTCCTCGGCGGAACAACATAATACACCAAGCCACCAGACGGTTGATACTGATTGCCTTGCGTAGTAAACGTGCCCAGTAAGTTGAACCAGAAGTTCGTGTTGGTGCTATTGTACCTCTGCCAGAGTATTTGGGAGATGAAGTATATGTTGCCGAATAGTGCGGCAGCGAAGATCACTGGGATGTTTGAAACGTAGAAGAGTTTGAGCGGGAATTTTCCTCTGAAGCCTCGGTACCGTGCATACGAGACTGGGATCTCAACGCGCATGCCGTTGAAGTAGATGATTATCAGGAATACTCCGATCGTGGTTAGGAATGCTACCATGTCAGGTAGACCCTGTGCCCTGGATAGGACGCTTTTGATGTCTGCCCTGCTGAAGAGGGCTTGGCCAAAGGCTACCACTGCGCCTAGGTATCTGCCGTCGGCCATGGGGCCCATTGGGGCTATAGAATCCCACCAAATTGTTGAAGCCACACCAGCCGCAATGAATAGGCTGATTCCGCTTCCGAGACCCCAACCCTTCTGGAGTAGCTCATCGAGTAGCAGCACTATGAGTCCCGCTGCGACCAACTGAAGCATAATCACTATCTCAGTTGTTACCTTGAGTGTACCGTAGCTTCCTCCGAAGATGTATGCGGAAGCTTCGAAGATCGTCATGACGACGGACAGTATCTTGCTGGCGCTAGTGAAGAGCGACCGGTCCTCTGGGTTACTCATATCGAGGTTTATCATCTTCGAGCCAGCGAGGACCTGTAGAATCAGGCCTGCGGTGACGATTGGGCCAATCCCCAACTCCATCAGTGTTCCACGATTCGATGCGAAGATCACTCGAAGCGAACCAAGTGGATCGCTTAGGCCTCCGACCGCTACGCCATAGAGTGGTACTTGGGACATTACAAAGTAGATAATGAGAGCCATAGCAGTCCAAAATATCTTCTCGTTGAATGCAACCTTTCGATCTGGTGATTTGACATCTGGGAAGAATCTGGCTAATGGTTTGAAGAGTTCAATGAAGCGGACCATTCAATTTCACTTGGCTTTCGTCGTGGTTGGAGTTGGTGCTGGAGCAGGTGTTGGAAGAATTGCTTCTCCACCGGATTCCTTGATCTTCTCGAGCGCACTCTTAGAGCAATGATCAACCGTAACCCGGATAGGTCTGGAGATGGAGCCTCCGCCAAGGAGCCTTTGGAAGCCTATTTGGTTGAGGTTCAAGACAACTTTCTTTCCGTCCATTTCCGCTTTCTTCTCATTAACGAGCCGGTCAATTACGCTCGAAAGCTGGCCTAAGTTGAGTGCGCGACCTTCACGTTTTGTCTTCTGCGGGACTGAGGTGAATCCTTTCTTGCCAACATAATGCATGTGAACAAATTCCTTGTTCCGAATGAGCTGCGACTTCTTATGTCTATACCGCCCCGCCTGGCCGAAGCCTCCACGCATTCCGCTTTCACGATGCTGACCACTGGTACCCCAGCCGTGGGTTCTTGAGCCGCGCTGATGCCGAACTTTCCTTAACCTGGTCGCCAATCTACTTGTCCTTCACTAATCTTAGTTGATGAACCGTGCGAGGTTCAGGAGTGCTCGAATTAAATGTTTCCGACGATGGCCCCTTCGAGGTGCCGAATTGGTTTTGGTGGTTTCCGTAACTCCTGACCCCTAACCAGATCACTGCAACTCATCAGCAAACATATCTCGGTTCCGCTGCGGATCTGTAGGTTAGTGCTACCGACGGTATCGACGGGCACATCTTATATCCCCAAACCGAGGCATGCGCGTTTCGCGAAATGGTGATCATCACATGCCGGGAAAAAATGCTAACAGGATCCTCGTCACGGGCGCAACAGGACAGATAGGATCCGAGTTGACATTGGAACTTCGAGAGAAATATGGTCACGAAAATATTGTTGCGGGCGGGCATAAGAGGGCGCCGAGTGAGGCACTGTTGAAGTCAGGGCCCTACGAGGTCGTCGACGCGACTGACAAGGAGAATCTCGTGAACGTCGTGCGGAAACATGACATCCAGATCATCTATCATCTGGCCTCAGTCCTCTCAGCGGTTGGCGAGCAGAATCCACAGGTTGCCTGGCACGTGAACATGGATGGGCTTTACAATGTGCTAGAAATCGCAAGAGAAAGCAAGTTGACTAGCGTCTTCTGGCCCAGCTCAATTGCCGTATTCGGCGCGGGCGCACCTCGCGTAGACACCCCTCAGAACACGATCCTGATTCCAGGTACGATGTACGGGGTAACCAAAGTCGCTGGCGAACTCCTGTGCAATTACTATTTCAAACGATTCGGCGTAGACGTACGAAGTCTCCGTTACCCAGGCATCATTAGTAGCGAGACACCTCCAGGCGGCGGGACAACGGATTATGCGGTCGCAATATTCTATGAAGCAATCAAGAACAAGCGGTACACTTGCTTTCTTAGGGAAGACACGATGCTTCCAATGATGTACATGCCCGACTGCATGAAAGCGACAATAGATCTAATGGAAGCTGATCCAACAAAGATCAACTGCAGAACCAGCTACAACCTAACCGCTATCAGCTTCACGGCAGGCGAGTTGGCTGCGGAAATCAAAAAGCACATTCCGGACTTGAAGTGTGAGTACGAGCCTGACTTCAGACAAAACATCGCAGATTCGTGGCCCATGTCGATAGATGACAGCGTCGCACGAAAAGACTGGGATTGGACTCCGTCATATGACCTGCGTAATATGACGAAAGATATGCTGGATAAACTCACTCAAAGATACCAAGCCGGAACACTAACATAGTAAGAGTTAAGCGAACAGACAGGATGATCGAAGAAGAGGTTCTTGGAATGCGAAATCCAACATCGTTCTTACGAGAAGAATACGACGAATTAGTGAAAAGCGAACTTGACTGGAAACTGCGCGTACTACAAGGGCCCAGCACGCCATGGTGTAACGTCGACGGCAAGAAAGTCCTAATGTTCTGCTCAAACAACTACTTGGGATTAAGCAATCACCCGAAAATGAAAGAAGCAGCAATCAAGGCCATTCAAACTCACGGAGCAGGTTCTGGTTCCGTCCGTCCCATCGCCGGAAACATGGACCTACATGTCGAGTTGGAAAAGCGACTGGCAAGATTCAAGGATGCAGAAGCTTCATTGGTTTATCAGACGGGATTCGCGGCAAATGCTGGCCTTATACCGCAACTTGCAGGGAAAGGTGATCTCATAATAAGCGATGAACTAAACCACGGCAGCATAATCGACGGCGTCAGACTAGCGCACGGAGAGAGAGGAGTCTACAAGCATACAAACATGCAGGACCTGCAGCGCGTTCTGGCAGAGGCTGAGAAGCATGATCCGCCATATAGAAGAATTCTGATAATTACCGACGGCGTCTTCTCCATGGATGGCGACATGGCGCCATTAGATCAAATAGCGAAACTAGGCGCAGAGCATGGCGCGATGGTCTACGTGGACGACGCCCACGGCGAAGGAGTCTTAGGCGAAGGGGGAAGAGGCATCGTTTCCCACTTCAAGCTAGGCCGTGACAAAGTGCATGTTGAGATGGGAACATTCTCCAAGGCCTTTGGCGTCGTTGGAGGACATGTCTCTGGCTCCAAGGACTTAGTTAACTTTGCTTACAATAAGTCTCGCACATGGCTCCTGAGCGGCTCACATCCACCAGGCGTTGCAGCTGCATGCACGGCGGCTATCGATATCTTAGAGACTGAGCCAAAGCATGTGCAAACCCTGTGGGAGAACACTCGGTACTTCAAGAAGGCGATGAAGGATCTAGGGTTCAATATAGGAAACAGCACGACTCCGATCACTCCGGTCATCGTTGGAGAAAGCGGCGTCGCGAAGAAATTGAGCTCGCGCCTTTACGAGGAAGGCGTCTTTGCCTTGCCAATCATCTTTCCAATGGTGGCGCGCGACAAAGCCCGAATAAGAACAATAATGAATGCCGCACTCACCAAGGAAGACTTAGACTTCGCGATCCGGGCGTTCGGAAAAATCGGAAAGGAACTTCACATCATCAAGTGAGAATTTTCTTTCCTCCTCTCACCTTTTAGTCCATAACGAATCGCCGTAGCGTAGGCTTTGAGGTGGCAGCACTCTCGTAGCGAATTAGAGCATCGAGGCTTTCGCCGCGATGGTCTAGAGATACTGCTTAGGCTACCCAGTCTTTCGGTGTGACAATACGATAGGTGCTGCGAAGTGCTTCATAGATGGCGTAGGCCATAGATCCAAGCGTGCTCGTCGAGCCGTAGCTTCTTGTCCAACAGTCCTTTACTCCCGCTAAGGTGAGTATGGTCTTGGATATCTCCCCACCCACCAAACCCAGCCCTCTTGGACCTGGGATTATGTCGATTCCGACGCTCCCGGTTTTCCCTCTCACTCTGAATGGAATTGAATGCGATTGGCCGCAACCACATTCCCAGCTGCCGCATCCACGACGTATTGGGACGACATTGAGTTTGGCGTTGAGCGTTGCCTTGTCGATAGCGCTTCTAACTTGCCTTGCCTTCCCGCCGCCGACGCCTAAGAAGCCCGTGCCGTTGCCGACCGCCACGATCGCTTTGAACCTTGACTTTTCACCAGCATCAGTTTGCTTCTGAACGAAACCGATCCCAAGCACTTCTTGCCTTAGACCTGGGAGAAGAACGTCGACTATCTCAGGTTCTTTGATCTTCAAACCCTGCGTGAAGATGTCTTCAAGCGAAACGACCTGCCCGGATTGGACCATTCTGCCTACTTTCGTCTTTGGGATCCATCCGGTATCGGACTTTTGAGTTTGAGTTGTCGCTTGCATTCTCAGCGTCTCCTTGCGAGTTTATGCGTGTCAATGTACTCGTCTAGGTGGGCGGCGCTTCTGAAGGTTCCGCCTTTCGCGTTAAGGATAAGCTTACGATACACGCCTGTCGTGATCAGCCGCTTATCGCGCAGCGAGCGAAGTCTGCGTCTTATGGATCGTATCCGAATAGCCCATCGCTTCTTCCCGTATGCCACATGGCCCTTTATGCTGCCGGGTCCCCTGTGTCGACCCGCCAGTAATTCCTGTCGCCTCACGCGTTTCCTTCCTCGGCTGATTCCGACCTTTGGGAGTTTCTGGATGCTGCCCTCGTGAATCAGCTTGCGAATCTCCTTTCGCGTAATTGCCGAGGAGACTGTGTCCGTATCTTCTGGGTCGACCCAGACGCGTGTTATGCCGACTTTGAGGAGTTCAGCGGCTAATCTCTTTTGACTTGTGACACTCATTTGCTACTCTTCCTTTTCGTCTTCTTCTTTGGCTTGCTTTTTTCTGACCTTGCCTTCTTCTCTGTCTGCTCTATCTTCTTTTCCGTCTTCTCTTCTGCGGGTTCTTCTGGGGCTGTGGACGGCGTGGCTTCTACTTTGGCTTCCTCGGTTGTTTCGGCTGGTGCAGCTTCTGGGACCACTTCAGGTTCCGTGGGTTTCTTTAGCCCTGGGTTCAGGATTCGTATGTTTGCCTTCTTCGCTTCATCGACTATCTGCACGCGCTTGTTCTCGCCAACCGTATGGCCAATTCGGGCCACTTGCGTCTTTGGATCCAAGCCTTGAAGGTCCTGAGGACGCCAGACCATGATCTCTCGGAGACCTGAAGGATGCAATCCTCTGCTTGCTTTGGCGTGTGAGTATCCGATCTTGACGACTGGGGGCCAACCGTCTTTGCTTCGTCTGACGCGACTCGTCTTGCCCTTCGGGGCTCGCCATGATGGTTTGACGCGTTTGTAGCGCCAGCTCTCTTCACGAGCGAATTTTGGTCTCGGGTATGATTTTGGCGTGTTACATTCCCTCTGATTTTTCGTACACGTAGATGCCGTCTAAGAAGACTCGTTGATCTTTGTCTCTTATCCTCGTCGCGGCTTGGATGTTTGCAGCGGTCTGGCTCACATCTCCAATCCTAGTGCCCTGAACATGTATTTCGTCGCTGACAACCTTAACCTTGGCTGAGCCAACGATCCTCGCGATTCGAGGCGTCTTCTCCCCGGTGAAGTTGTCTATCGCAACTTTACCTTCCTTCTCTTGAACCTTCACAGTCATCGGAAAGTGCGCGTACACGATCTTCAGCTTGTAAGTATAGCCAGATGTGACGCCGCGAATCATGTTTCGTACATGGGCGAGAGCCGTGCCGACGAGCGCGACCTCTCGTTTTCTAGCCCAATCACTGTAGACTCGAAGTGATCGCTCTTCAAGTGCGAATTTGACGGGGAGGTGCGAGAAGTCTTCCTCCTGGATTCCCCTGGGCCCTGTGACCTTAACCTTCCTTCCATCAATGTTCAATTGTACGCCGTCGGGGATTTCAAGCGTCCTTTGAGCTAGCTCCACGAGAACCAAATCACTCACACTCTACATGTACTTCTTGAAACCCAAGCTCGGCGCTAACTCACGGAAACATTGTCTGCACAGGTTTAGACCATACTTGCGAATAACCGGGCCGTACTGACCGCAACGTTTGCATGGTCTGCTGCCCTTCCCATACTTTCTAACTTTCTTTGCTTTCAGTTTCGCCATTGACCTACGCCTCGCGGATCTGAACTCCGAACTTCTCCGTCATGAATTTGACGGCGTCATCGCGTGATATGCGATGGAACTTTCCGACCGGCTTGGGCCGTATTCGTCTTCTCTTAATCCTGTACCCCGGCCGTTCAAGTGTCACCATAACATCCATTCCGAAGATACCAAGCTCGGGCGCGTACTTGGTGCCCGGGATTTCGATGTGTTCCCTGATCCCGAAAGCGAAATTACCGTTATCGTCGAAACAAGATTTCTTCAACGTGTTCGATACGGCTTCGAGTCCGCGTTTCAGGAAGGCCGTTGCCTTATCGCCTCTGAGGGTGGTTAGGCAAGCGATTGGTTCACCCTCTCTTGTCCCCCATTCCTTGATCGTCATCTTGGCTTGTTTTGTGCAGGGCTTCTGGCCTGTTATTTCTTCCAGAACCTTTCTTGCTTTCTCAAGCATTTCGCCGGATTTGCCTACGTTTATATGAACCGTGACCTTCGCGAGTTTTATCGTGCGCATCGGATTCTCGCGGATTGTTTCGGTGGCCGTCTGCATTGCTCTATGAGGCCTCCAGCTTTATTGCGGGTTTGTCGGTTCCGACGACGAAGGTGTACTCGACTATTGTGTCGAACTTGTTTCCGGTCTGGTCTTCTATTGTAACCATGGCAGGTCTTGTGGCAGTGCCATTTTGTAATTCCACGATCTTGCCGCTCTTACCTAGGTTACGACCCGCCACGACAAGTGCATAATTGCCCTTCTCGAATTTGATGTGGCTTAGCACACGTTGTGTAGGTATGCTGAGCCTCAGCGTGTCGTTGGTCGCGTACACAGCTGGTTCCCCTTCTCCCTTAGTGGCTATTATATTGCGTCCGTCGTGTGTGCTGTATTGGACTACGCCCTTTGCTGCCACACTCTTGCCGAGGATCTTGCAGAGTTTGAATTTGGCCTCGTCTTTTGGAATGCGAATGAGCGTCAACCCCTTTCTTTCCACGGGGAGAACTCGGTAGGCAACATTGGCGTCGGCAAGCTCTACGACGTCCATTATTCCAACCGGGAGTTTCTCCTCTTGCCTAGTCCTACCGTCCACTTTCACTTTCCCTGAGGACAGTATGCTTGCTACTTCTCTTCTCGTCGTTGCCACTCCGAGATCGTCACGCAGAATCAGCTCTAACGGCAAGCATACGGATGTTGCATGCGCGCCGGGGATTGGCTTTGGAGCCCACGCATACTCCTTTCGATGAATCGGCCAGAACCATGGAGCCGCGAGTCGTTTCAGGTGTCCGAATCCGCTCTTATGTCCCATCCTCCTAAGCCTCCTCACCAGCCGCCTGCCTGGTCCGCGCTACCTTGACGGATTCGGCTCGCCACTTATCATCAAGATTAAGTTTTGTGATCACTACCTTCGAGCTGTGCACGGAAACGTTCGTGGAAGTTCCAGCCACCGTTTCCCTAGAAACACCCTCTACATACAGACGTTGCTTTCGCGTGTCAACATCGTTTACCTTCCCTTCTATCCCCGCAAAATCTCCGCGAACAATCTTCACGGTGTCGCCCTTCCGGACTGGGTATGATCGTCTGCCTTGACTTGATCGTAAGTCGGATGAGAGTGGGGCGGATAGCAGTTTTCTGACCCTATGAGCCGGACTTAGGTAGAGTCTCTTTCGCTGTTTTGAGGGTTTCTTGACCTTAAGGGACAATGAGCTTCACTCTCAGATGATTATGCTCGCGAGATTAGCGACCCTAGGCCAGCGCTCAGCCGCTTCCTTCGCCACCGGTCCTCGTATCTCTGTCCCTTTCATCTCGCCTTCAGGAGTCATGATGACAGCGGCATTATCATGAAAAGAAAGCCTAGTCCCATCTGGTCGCTTGAACAACCTCACTTGACGAACAACAACTGCGGGGAACATTTGACGCCGCAAATCAGGCGTCCCTTTAGAAACAGAAACCATAACCATATCGCCGACGCACGCCGATGGAACCCGCCTCAATCTTGTGTGAGTTGCTAGGACCTGAATTACTTTCAGCTCCTTTGCCCCAGTATTGTCAGCGCAATTCACACGACTACCGTTCGGCAGTCCTCGTGCCACGTGCGGCCTGTACTCTACCATTCCCTTCGCACTGACTGCACGAGTCTTAGGAACTGGCATCTTATTCCCACGTAATTCGTTGCAGAACGCATCTGCTGCAAATTAAGGTTATGTTGTGGCGAAAGAGCGGTTAGCTGGTTACTGACCTCACAGTCTTTCGACTACGACAAACGCGACTTCCTTACTGATCGGTCTGCATTCAGCAATTCTCACTCTGTCGCCTTCATGAATTTCGAGGCAAGGTGGGTTGTGTGCCATGATTCGGCTTCGTCTCTTCTCGTAACGCATGTACTTGCGAACATATTGTAAGTAGTCCCTCTCCACTGTGACCGTCTTCGTCATCTTGGTGCTTACGACTTTGCCGTCGAGAAACTTTCTCCTCACTGACAATTGACCGTGGAACGGGCAGTTTCGGTCGTCACATGTCTTCTTAGGGGATTTTGCTCCGATGCCTATGTCAGACATTACCATCGCCTCACTCTAGTCTTAAGCCGATTCTCAGGCCTAGCCACCAAGCGCATTCCTTCAACATCGACCACTGTTCCGTCTTGGAGCTTCAGCCTGAAAGTTGCAATACTCTTCGGGATTCTAAGCTTCTTTCCCTCTCGGAGTATAACTAGCATGTTCTTGGATTCGTCAACGATCGTGCCTCGCACGCCCTTCAAACTTGGATCGGTGGAGCTTGAAACCGTCGCGTTCAAGCCGATCAGCTCATGTCGCAGAACGTTCTCGGGGGTAATTGGGCTCATGCCTCTGCCTCCGGAGGTACCTTCTCGTGACTTATGGTGAGAATCCGCGCGATGGCTCTTCTTAGCTCTTTCACTCGCCCCACGTTATCAACGTTCCCGCCGGCTCTGACGCTTGTCCTAAGTTTCACAAGCTCCGTTCTCAATTCTGCGAGCTTTTTCTCGCGTTCTTCCGGAAGCTGTTGTCTGATCTCACGCTTTCTCTGTATCGGCAACTTCTGCTACCTCTTCTACTGCTGCAGCGGGTTCTGGTGTGACTTCTTCTACGACGGGTTTCGGTAGGGCTGGAACTTCTCCAATCTCCTTTATGACGGGTTTGTCGGGGAATACGACGTTCGGGGGCATCAGCCTCACGCTTATCCCGAACAGCCCCTGCTTCAGCTGAATATCAACTACGGCTGTTCGAAGCAGTCGCCCTATGGTTTCGCCAACAGCCGGTAGATATCCAGCGCGATACTTTTCGTACCGAGCTCGATCAGTTGTTAGCTTGCCTCGAATCACTATCTCAACACCAAGGGCACCAGCCTCGATAGTTCTCTGAAGTGCCCAGTAAGCCGCTCGTCGAAAGTGAATCCCACGCTGAAGCGCCATTGCAATTTGAGATGCGACAACTTTGGCATCTAGTTCAGGTATTTCCAGAGCGGCGACTGAGATCTGAGGGTTCTCAACCCCGAACTGTTCTTCCAAGATCTTCGTGAGATCACGAATACTCTGACCCCTACGCCCGATAACGAGTCCGGGTTTCGCAGCATAAACCACTACACGTGTTCCTAACGGTGTCTTGGTCATCTCGACCTTGCTATATCCGGCTCGCTTCAATTCCTGAGATAGATATTCATCTATCTCAGCCTTCCGAACATTTTCTCTGACAAAGTAGTTTTGAATCGGCAACTAATCTGCTACCTCATATCCCATGAGTTCAATGTGAACCATCGTATTATGATATGGACTAGCTCGCCCATAGGCACGCGAGATGATTCGCTGAGTCTTCATTCCTCTTTGCGAGGCTGCGTGCACAATCCTGATTCGATCAACGTCAAGGCCCTTGTATTCAGCATTTGACTCCAACTCCTCCAGTAGAAACAAGAACGTCTTAGCGGCTTTAACCGGGTAACGGCCTGCGTACCATCCCTCGTCAAGACTTCTATGCGGAACTTCCTTATGGTAGCGCCTAAAGGCGATTGCACGCTTCTTCTTCCGGACCGCCTCCAATAGCTCCTTGGCCGCGTCTAACCTCATACCCCGCAATTTTCGACAGATTTCTGTGGCTGCCTTTGGGGAAATCTTCAGTTCCCTGCCTGAACATTTCACAGTCCTGTCTGGGTCGAATTCCTTGACTGAGTATGCCCAATTTGGCATTCGGTCTACACCGTGCGTCCCCGCATGTGCGCAGTAACCCTAAAAAACGTTGTTTAGCTCGAAATTGGTTGAAGAAAGCCTACTCTGGTAAGTCCTATCTACTCAGACGCATCATTTTTCCGCAGATTGACATGAGCACGGTTGATGCGGGCACTTCGAAAGAAGCCGAGATTCACGGGACCACCCTGAGAGTATACTGGTATTTGCTGAAGACGGGAAAGCCAATAGGTGTTCGCGAGACTCAAAGGGCACTCTCAATGTCAAGCCCAAGTACTGCACTATACCATTTTGAGAAGTTGCGCGAACTAGGCATCGCCGAGAAAGATGAACTTGGGCAGTATTTCCTTAAGGAAGAGGTCCGAGTTGGAACCCTCAAGATGTTCCTCAAGATCGGCCATTTGATCCTGCCTCGATACCTCTTCTACGCCATCTTTCTAACAACAGCTCTTGTTGCTTACGTTTTACAAGTGATAATCCGAAGCGGCCAAGTTGAGCCTGTTGGAGTAGTGTTCGGTGCGATAGGAGCTGGCATCTGCTGGTACGAGTGTGCGAGAATGTGGAAAGAACGAGTTGTCTGACAGCGTAGCCCTGTTCGAAAATGTAGACTTAATCAAACAAGGATAGTTCAAGGAGTAGGTTTCGTCTTGAGAAGAATCTGGTTTGCGGCTCTGCTCGGAATCGTGCTAGGCTTAGGGCTCGCTGCTGTCCCGGGAGCCACAACTTCACATGAACGAGTATTCATGCAGCTCAACACGGCAGAAGCCCAGCCCAAGTTAGGAGCAACACAAACGGTTAGTTGGCAGACCCTCCAGCCCCTATTAGTGGCGCTAATAGCGGGCATAGTGCTCGGAATGCCCCTCTTCATTGTAGCCAAGAGATGGAGCGGTTAGTTCTCGGAACTACTTGAGCGGAACGTACATTGAGCTTCTGGATGCGCCAATGCCTGGTGTTCCGTGTTGTACCTTCTTGTTCGTGATAACGAACTCGCCCAGATAGTGTCCGATCATGTCCGGCTTTATTTCGACCGACGTGAACTCCTTGCCGCTGTGAACAAGAACCATCAATCCCACCATCTCGGGTAGGATTACCATGTCTCGGCAGTGGGTCCTGATCGGTTTGCTGTCCTTGCCTTTCGTTCTGCCTGCGGTACGAATTAGCGCCATCAATGTTCTCTGATCTACGGTGAGTCCTCTAGTCAGTGATCTTCGTTGCCTCGACGGAAGTATTCGAATAAACTCATCCATGGACATCTGCTGTAATTCTTCAAGTGAATGTCCCCTGTAGGAGAACTGTCGAGGCAAAGGTAATCACATTGAGGTTTGGTTTGATTCTCCTCTAATTAATATGCCGCTTACAGGATACCCAAACGGACTGCTAGGTCCGCGGCCTTGAACTCCGGGGTGAGCTTCACGAACGCCTTCTTTTCGCCTTCCGGGGTTATCAGCGTGTTCACGTTTTCCACTCTCACTTCATAGAGTTCTTGGACTGCTCGCTTGATGTCATGCTTGTCAGACTTGAGATTGACGATGAATGTGATCTTGTTCTCTGCTTCGAGGAGCGTTACTGCGTCTTCCGATAGTAGCGGGAACCTGATTACTTCATTTGTAGCCAATTTCGTCATGGAGAACTACCTCCAAAACGGCCGTCAAGGCCCTTAAGTGCCGACTGTGTCCAGATCGTAAGCCGACCTGGATGAGTTCCAGGTGCAAGGTCGTTAACGTTCAGGCTTCGAACATCAACCACCTTCACGCCGGAGAAATTGCGGAAGGCCCTCTCTGCACCCTGCTTCTTTTCGACAACTACTAATGCGCTTACGCCGTGCTTGAGGGGACGCCCACGACTACTTCCTTTACCGGCTCGATTTCTGGTAACCGAAGCTCGCTTCACGTCATCCCATACACCAAGATTCCGCAAAACCTTCTCGGCTTCAGAGTTCTTCGTAAGTCGTTCAAGATCGTCTGAGACTACAATAGGGTAATCGCGATCGTCAGGAATTCTATGGCCTCTGGCCTTGATCAGATCCTTCAGTGATGTGGCCGCCACAGCGGAAAGCATAGCGAGTTCTAGTTCCTTTCGGTTCATCTTCTTGGCTACGCGCTTAGTCGGCACTGGTGGAAAATTGAGCCTTCCTTTCACCGTTGATGGTGCGAAGGCCGCTTGGTTGCTCTTGGGGTACCTTTCACCTTTCACCCTCGGAACTCGAGACATTGCATGACCTACACCAATCGATTCCGCTGTCGTCCTCTTACCAGCCATCGGGTCTCGTCCTTGAGGCTGAAACATATGACTCTGAATTGTTACAACAGCACGTCTTACCAGGTCTGATCGAACGGGTGTCTCGAAGAAGCGCGGAAGCTCAACTTTTCCTACTGACTTGCCTTCGGTGTCGTAAACGCTCACAGTTTTGCTCAAATTACTTCCCTTTTCCATATCCGCTTGCGACTAGCGATTATGACGTGAAACGTGTCTAGACTACGATTCTCCCTTTTGAATATGCTTACTGGCTTGGAACTTTCGTTCACTAAGCCGGACGCCCACAATATATTCTTATCCGACAAGACTAGGGGAGGAACGCCTCGACGTTCAACAACCCAAGTGTGACTGGCACTGCTTCCTCAGTTCGGACCGTCGCCACATTTTGGAAGGGTACAGTGTTGATGAAGTAGTCGAAGCGATCCTGTGGGACTTGATCTTCCTGCGCGAGAATTTCGCCCAGACCCATCTTTGGAGAGCCAAAAACGACGAGGAGACTTTCCGCGGCTGCTATGGAGGCATTCAAGCGTGGCCAAACATCTAGGATAGAATCGCCGTAACGCGAGGTGCCTATTTTGAGATTGAAACTGCTATCTTGAAGGAGTTCGACGAGCGACCTCGCCTTTTTCACATGGTAGCCCCAATATCCTGATCCTTTGGAGCCTTGAGACAATCGTTCCTTGGATGCGCCGACGATTTCGCCAGTAAGGTTTCCTTCCAAAGATCCCAGACGCACTGTCACCCTAGAACCGGGCGACAGTTCTCCCGGGCATTGGATGGAGCGCTCAAGTCCTACGTCCACTAACAGAGAATTCGCATGGCGACTCAAGATTACTCCTTCCCGAATATCTCCGACCTTACATTGACGAACTGAATTGGGAACATTATGATGCGGTGTTTGCAGGGGTGGTAAGATGCCTGTGAACTTCAGCTCAGGGCTTAGTTTGAAGATTTTCCTGCGGAGGTACTGAGGGGTTTCGATGAAACTCAGAACCTGTGTGCAAAGGTTGATGTCTTCTTGCTGGCTGCGCCAATCGTCGTCAGCGTAGATTACGATTTCCCCTACCCCGAAGATAGCGCAAGCACGAGCTATTATCCCGAGTTTAGCCGTCTTCTCTCTCAGATGAGGAGTATCTGAGACCAAGGATGCGGGAACTGCCACAGTGAGCTTCCTAGTGCCAGAGCCAAGTTGAGCCAAGAGTTATTTCCCTTTGATTCTTGTGGATAAGGTGAGCTAAAGATGAATCTTATTGCGGTAGGCTGCATTCTCTAGGGCGATTACGATGGACCTTGACCACGTGGATGCTTTGAAGAGGGTTGACCGCTCCGACATGCTCTCTTTGATGGAAAAAACGCCTGGGAGGCTCACGCCACCGTCTGATGCTGATGTTACCTGCGGCAGAGAACTTGAGCGGCCCGAAAACGTGGTCTTCATGGGGGTTGGTGGATCGGCAATTGTAGGGGATCTCCTTACTGACTATGTGCGCGATACTGTCGACATTCCGGTCACAGTCTTGAGGAGCTTGAGACTGCCAGCCTTTGTTGGTAAGCGAACATTGTTTGTTGCGATCAGCTACTCTGGAGAGACGCAGGAGACACTTTCGGTTCTGGATCAGGCGATGAGCAGAGCAGCGAGAATTGTGACCATAAGCTCTGGCGGCAGACTTCTTGCACAATCAGAGCAGCACAGGCTCCCTTACCTGAAGGTTCCATCGGGCATGCTGCCCAGAGTCGCTCTACCTGAACTCTTGGCTGCTTCAATTTTCGTCTTGGGTTCCGCGGCAATTCTAGATGACGCCTCGAGACTGCTCTCCGATGCTAGAAAGTCGGTAGCAGATCAACTTGACAAGGTGAAACCGAGTGTTCCTTCTGAGAAGAACAGTGCGAAACAGATGGCGCAATTGCTGTTGGATAAGCTTCCTTTGATTATCGGTGGGGAAGAGGATTGCAGCGTGTTGCGACGATTCAAGAACGAACTCAACGAGAACAGCAAGATGCCCGCTTTCTACTATACGCTCCCAGAAGCATTTCATGACGATGTCGAAGGGTTGAAAGCGCTCAAAACGCTAGCCAGCGTTCAACCCATCTTCCTGCGGAATGAGAACTGGCTAGTGGGACAGAAACGAACCCAAGAAAGGCTCGGCAGTCTTCTTCAGGAACTCGGATTCCCAAGAGCAATTGACTTTGCTGGACTGGGACAGGATAGACTGAGTCAACTGCTGACGGCAGTTGTGTTCGGTGATTACGTATCAGTCTACCTAGCTGCGCTGCGAGGTGTTGATCCGTCTGAAATGAGACTGATACCGGAGTTCCGGAAGGTAATGCACGGGTCCTAGGGTATCAGCTTACAGGTCAAGAATGAATCTCAGAGTGGTCGTTTCGGGTTCTTGTACGACCTCCATTTTATGGTACGTCACAGCCTTAACCTCAACCTTTGGTCCGTGCTTCTGCCTATCGAATGGTTCGCCTGAAATTTCAGCCGTAGTGCGAAGGCCTTGCGAAGATCGTGCAATCTTATCGACTTTGAATTCTGAGTAGACTTTTTGCTCTAACTCAAACTTCAGCAAGAGCGATTCCAACCAATTGTAGACGAGCGCTATCTCGTCGTGACCTTCCACAACGACACGCTCAGTGAGTTTGGGCGTGATGGAGTTAAGGTCACACAGAGTATCAAAAAGGGCTTTGCCGGCAGACGCAAGCGCATTCTCAAGCGACGTACCACTTGCCTGCACGTAGGCATCCGTGATGTGAGGTAGGAACACGTAGTCCGCCGTCGGCACTGTGGAATTCCTCTTGATTTGTTTTAGGTGACGAATTATCTCGGAACTTAAATAGGAATCGGCTTCACGCATTAGTCAGCCGGGATGGCCGAGCGGATTAGCATCGCAACATGATCTAGAGGCGCAGGCCTTGAGCGAAATTTACAAAGACAGCCTGTGGCCCGTATGGGCCTCGGGGGTTCGAATCCCTCTCCCGGCGCCAACTCGCAAACTCAACCAAGACTTGAAAAGGAGAGAATTGTGAAATGAGGCTAGTCCAACTAGTAGCCGTCGTCGTCTTGATTGGTCTCGTCGCAAGTGCTCTGCCACCAATGGTGTACGGAGCACCCACACTCCAGACCGACCAGCCGTTGTATACGTTAAGAGGCAGACAGATCGGCTTGGAAGGCTCCGGATACGGCAGCCAGAGTTATTTCGTTTGGGTCAAAGCCCCCGATGAGAATCGCACCCAATACATAGGCACGAGCTTCACTCCTATATCGGGAGGTCTGATTCCACCCAACATTGTTCTGCCGATCAATGCTTCCGACCCCCTTGGAACCTATCTCATTAGCATCTCCACATCTGAAAAAATCGACAGTCAAGAGACCACCGCTCATTTCGGAATCTGGGGAACGGTGAAACCGCTCTACGAACGCACCCAGTCCGTCAAGATCCTAGGGGGCGGGCTGTACCCCGGAACAAGTTTCAAGCTCAGCATACGTAATTCCGCGGGCGACTACGTCCAAACGGCTACAATAGTCACTGACACTCAGGGGTACTTCAATCAAACATGGAGAGTTCCGGAAAACGCCGTGACAGATGCTTACAAAGTCATAATCGATGGGACTGGCACTTACGATAACGCGCAACAAGATTACGTGTCAGAGGCAAGATTCACGGTAACTCAAGCACTACTCTCAGTTGAAATTGTTACGCTACCATCATCATCCTATCAGCGGACAGAAACAGCCAGCATCTCCCTGACCTTCAAGTATCCTGACGGTAGCCCTGTCCTCAAATCGAAAGCAGACATTCTCCCAGTCCTGCTCTTGAGAAACCAGTCAACAGTCAATTACGCGGCGCTTGTCCTGACCGACTCCGCTAACGGCATTTGGACAGCGCAGATCAAGATTCCTGTAAACGCCACGTCGAGTCCTCGATATCGTTTTGAACTACCTGCGGCATCATTCGATGACGGATTTGGCAATAAAGGTGGATCTGCGGATACATTCTCCGATTACTTCCAAGTCCGAAATGCTAGTCTCCTGTTCACGAGTCAACTGAATGGGACCCAGATTCAGGTTCCATTCGGTCAAGTGAGCATGATCTCCAAAATAAGTTACCCAGACGGAACGCCCTTTTTCAATGGGACAGCCCAAGTTAGAGTTTTCACCGGTTCGTCGATCTCAGATGTTCGGCTCTCGTATGACCCGGCGGTGGGAGCGTGGCGAGGTGCTTACTCAAGTGCATTCACTGACCTCTGGCGTATTGGGGTTTGGAAATTGCAGGTGGTTGCAAACGACACGTATGGAAATTCGGGCACGGAAACATATGAAGTAGCCACACAGCCATACTTGTTCATCGTGTTGATTGCCGCAATAGTCATCATAGCGTTGTTCGGCCGCTGGATGTATGCGCGTTATGGAAGGAAACTCTACTTCAAGGTTAGGAAGATTGTGATGAGATTTCGCGGATTCAAGCCCCTATAGCCATTCAGTGGAAGACGGCGCCTGTGAAGCCATGCAACCGTATTGTCTTCTTTTGTCCACGCCAGTCGAAAGTGAACGCGTACACAGGAACCAAATATTCGGACAACGCGGTGACCTGAAATCTGTTGCTGAGTATCTTGGAGAAGGTTGCAGGCGGTTTGACAATCATCGCGTGAAGTCGACGGATTAGTTCCTCTTTTGACATGGCGGTAGCACCAATTTCCGAGTTCGGAAATTCCCTCGGCAGATCTTCTTGGCGAATCTTCTGGGGGGAGACCTTGCCCTCGAAGAAGGCCTCCGCTTCAAGGTCTTCTTTGCCGTCGGCATCGAGGAAGATCGATCCCTCCTTGTACATGTAAGCCAACTCTGTCACATCGTTCAAGCGAATTGATTTTGCCCCTGACCCATCTCGCATACCGAGCAGGCGGCGGCGCAGACTCGTCAACTTGAGGAACTCGCCTGAGTCCTGGCTTGCGAGGTCTCTTATTCGTCCTTCAACTTCCACAGCCACAACGTCGTCCTGAAGGTCAATTTTGTACGAGCTTCCTCTGAAGTAGAAACATTCATGGAATCCTCTGATCATCCAAAATGGAATCAGACTTACCTTTGGCTCATCGAGCATTCTTACGTGATGTTCCTGAGGCTTCAGGAATTTGAATACTCGGTTGCGGAACAGTGACCGCTTTCGGTCTTCAGCAAGCCTGACCAACCCGTCGAGGGGTTTAGGCTTCAAGAAGTAGATGTCTGTTTGGATACTGTCCGGATTCCACCCATTTCCAACCCTTGAGTCTTCGAAACCCCCTGCCGACTGAAATAGGGATTGGAACTCACTTATCGTTGAGTCAAGAAGGCGTTTTATCTCTTCGAAGCGGTCGTCCGCGGCCAAATCCGGCACTAACCGCCGGAGCCCTGCCTCAGCTCACTTTTGAACAGTAAGCTTTCCGTATCGACCGACATTGAGTTGGATCTCGCCGCGGAAACTTGTAACATAACCGTTCTCGATAACGACATTATTGCCAACCGCGACCTGGTCGATCTGCTCGTTCCACAACGTCAGCTTCACGGAGCCCGAATCATCATTCACGACGGCCGTTGACACTCTAGTCTGTTCACCAGTTCGTGTCGTGACATCTCTTGGAGCCGAGAGCTCCACTACCTTAGCGGTCACGTCGACTCGTCGCATTCCAGGCTTTAGTTCCGCTATCTTCATGGAAATCGAAACGGTACTCTGCACTTGTCATATTAAACTGTTA
>Ga0315281_10002625_pt1 | contig 26644 bp, 25 predicted proteins | sample YL17G07_0_MG_FD_204540 | JGI IMG/M metagenome (GOLD analysis project Ga0315281, IMG submission 204540) | Sediment microbial communities from Yellowstone Lake, YNP, Wyoming, USA - YL17G07_0 | ecosystem: Environmental > Aquatic > Freshwater > Lake > Sediment | place: USA: Wyoming | collected... | reverse complement strand
ATTTTGACTCGCTCGGACTTCCAAGATTAGTTGTTCGTAACGCTTAACCAGCCGAATCGCCGTGTACGGACCCGTACGCACGGTGGTGTGACAGGGAAAGCCCGTGAGGGCCTACCTATGTCGATTTGGCGCTCATTCCGTGCATTCAATTCAGTATCCGTATGCTCTATGATAAATCTTGACGCTCAACATATATTGTGTTAATAATAAAGCCATTTCAATGAGCCTCTTGTCCCGCTCCAAGCACAAGGGAAAGGACAGTCCCAAGGTTTTTTCATAACATGCCCTTCAGTTCGCTCCAAAAAAAGGATTTTATCGGAAGACAGGCGGAATTGGCCGGTCTCTATACGAGGGTCCTCCAGGCTGACAGTGGTCAGGCGCATAGCGTTGTTCTATCCGGTCATCGGGGCATCGGGAAGACAGAGCTGCTCAAACATCTTTTCGGCCGGCTATTCTGGAATCAGGACCGGATAATGCCTTTCCTATATTCGGTCAATCCCGCGCTGTTGTCTGTAACGGCCTTTTCAAAATCCTATCTGAGCCGGTTTATTTGCCAAAGACTCGCCTTTGAAAAAAAAGAACAAGCGCTGCTCTATCGTCAGGGGCTCACTATCGACGGCCTGTCTGCTCTCGGCGAGGAGCTGGGGGCACTCTGGGTAAAGGAGCTTCTTGACCTGTATATGCAATGTTCCGGCGATCCCCTGGATGCGCTCCATATAGCGCTTGCAGCTCCGCACCGCACCGCTCTCTCTACCGGCTCGCCGGTTGCCGTTTTAATCGATGATTTTCATTGGGTGAAGGGTCTCCATCTTGACGGTGCGCCCGATCACCGGCTGGCGTCACTTTTTCAAGAGCCGATGTCGCACAGAAAAACGCCCCATGTGATCACGGGGAACATGGCTGAGCTCCAGGAGATGACCGTGGTGAACGGTCTTGAGCGGATCCCGGTCTCTCCACTTGGATCCGAGGCGGCCTCGTCGATGGTCCATGCTCTCCTGAGCGCACACGAGGCGGAAGGAAACGCGCCGCCACTTCTGTTGCGTCATCTTGGCGGAAACCCGTATTACCTCGGGCGCATAGCAGCCAGAACGCGTGCGAAGAACAATCCTGATGATAAGGATTTCTGGAATGCCTATATTCAGGAGATCATGGAAGGAACAATCGCCCTCTCGTGGTTGACGCTCCTGAAGAGTTGTATCCCCGACCTGGGGCAGAGGAGAACCGCCCTTGAAATAATCTCTAAAATCTATCATACCACCGAGGCCTTTTCCTGCCGGCGGATCGCGAAAGTCTTTTCGCTGACTGACGGCCAGGCCCATGATATTCTTTATGCGCTGTATCTCGCCGGTCTTATTCGCGGAGAGTTTGGCAGCTTCAGGGCGCTGGACGACCGGGTGTTGCGGGACGTCGTTGATGCCCTCTCCATGAGGGAAATCCTGGAGAAGTCCGCTCATGACCTGGAAGCGCACTTCCTTGAAGCGCTGGTTCCACAAAAGAGGCAGGCCATGCGCTTTGACATGACCCTGCCGATGGACAGAGAGGCGGAGCTCATTGTTGCCCAGAGTCTTGAGCAGATCGGCAAAAACCTGAACCTCAATCAGGATGCCGTCGGTCAATTGCAAATAGCCGTTATCGAGGCTTGTATCAACGCCATTGAACACGGCAGGGGGATGGATGATAAGGTCTATGTCAGCGTTGCCGTTGATGAGTGCCGGACGGAGGACGGAGGTCTCGGTCGAAAGCGCCGGACAGGAGTTCATCATCCAGGAAACGGGAGAACCTTACCGGGACCAGGAAACCGAGAAAAAAGCGGGAAGAGGTTGGGGCATAATATTAATGAAACGCTTTGTGGATGATGTCAGATTTGAAAAAACCACGCATGGCACAAAAATAGTGCTCGTCAAAAAAATAGAAAAGGCCGCAGGCATCCAAAAGGAGAACACTAACCGTGAGTAATTTTTCCTTATCATCCAGATCAGAACAGAATATAGCCGTCATGATGCCAAAAGGATACATCAATAACATCGGAGCGGAACGGCTCGAATCGACGAGTGAAGAGCATATCGGCCATGGATCGAAAAAGCTTGTCGTTAATTTTACCGATGTTAAATTTATCAACACCATCGGACTTTCCATCTTCTTAAGCATGGTGCAGAATATGCTGGAATCCAACAGCCAGCTCTGTTTTACCAATATGAAGAAGGACCATCGCGAGATGTTTGAGATGGCGGGATTGATAAAACATGTCAAGGTGTTTAAGGATGAAAAGGATGCCTTCGATTATTTGAACGGAAGAAGTTAAAATGTCGAACAGTAAAATTCATCTCAAGCGTTTGATGTTCAGCATTGCTTCTCTGGTCGATCTGGGACAGGAGGCAACGTCCTCCAAGGACCTGTCGGCAAAAATGAAATCGGCGCTCTATGTCATTACCGGGACGTTTTCCGTGCCAAGGGCAGCCCTGTTTGTTTACCATCCCCAGCGCAGAAGTTTAGAACTTCTCGCTGATAAAGGATATATATAGAGCGCCCGCCAGGAGATAAAATTATCTGTTCAGTCGCGGCATATTAAGCGGTTTCATGTGAACGAGCCGCATTCCGTTCATGAGATGGCCGGGAGCTCTTTTTACGAGCGGAATGACAAAGTGTTTTCGAAGTTGCAGACAAGGCTCTTCATCCCGCTCTTTGCCAAGGATGAGTTTGTCGGCGCTATTGCGCTCGGCAAAAAACTCGGCCGGGAATCCTTCCGCCAGAACGAAAAAGATGTCCTCCGGGTCGTAGCGCACCAAATGGCGATAACGTTGTATAATGCGACACTTTTTGGAGAACTCACCAAGAAGGCCGCGGAAAACAAAAAACTCTATGAAAGCATGCGGCGCATTTACCATGATACCATCCAGGCATTCTCCGCCGCAATCGACGCCAAGGATGGCTATACCAAAGACCATTCCTACCGCGTGGCATGTTATGCCGTCGCTATTGCCCGGGAACTCGGATGGAAGAAGAGGGACGTGGAAGGGCTCTATGTCGCCGGTCTGCTCCACGATATCGGGAAGATCATCATTGACACCAAGGTCGTCAAAAAGGGAGAAGGGCTTACGAGCCTTGAAAAAATAGAAATAAATAAACATCCTCGGATATCATACGATATTCTGTCAAAGGTCAAGTTCCCCTGGAAGAATATCGAGCGGTTTGTGCTGCATCATCATGAGCGGATTGACGGAAAGGGATATCCGGATGCGCTCCAGTCAGAGGAATTAAGCGATGGTGAAAAGATCCTTGCACTCGTCGATAGCCTTTGATGCAATGACCCAGGACCGTCCGTATCGTGACAAATTGGGGCTCGATGAAGCATTCCAGGAGGTAATAAAATGCGGTGGAACTCAATTTGATGAACAGATAACGAGTACTTTTTTCAATTTATTGCTTCGAGAATTGAGCGGTGAAGTTAAAGATCCGCAGATACTTCCGCACTTGCGCAGCCACGGAACAGATTCATCGCCGCCGAACTGGGCCTGGGTCCAAGCGTCCGGCTCTCCCAGCGGTTCTTGCCGGGACAAACGCGAAAGCTCATAGCCGCAAGGACCATTGACCGGGCCCTTGAATGAGACCAGGCACAAATAGTGAGCATGCCCGTCGGTATGCGGTAATGTTCACACCATGAGAACAGGCAAGCAACGCAAAAGGCGACATTATTTTATTGACTTTATTCGAATATTCGATATACTTTCACACCTGTTATCCGCGAGGAAAACGTGGGCCATGCATCATCCGTTGGTCGGCATGAACTAAGGGAGGATGCAATCCATACGTTGTTTGCTCACCGGCCATCGCCCCCACCTTCGGTCCCCCCCATCGCGGGGAAGGGGTCAAGGAGAGGAGCTTTATTCGTTGAAACAAACCCTGACTGAAATCCTGCTTCAGGCCCTGAACCGGGCCAAAGACAATGGTGAACTGAAGCTCGAAACGCAACCGGCAATCACGCTCGATACTCCGAGGGAAAAGAGCCATGGCGACCTCGCCACCACGCTTGCCTTGACACTGGCGAAACCGGAGTCCAAGCCACCCCGTAAGATTGCCGAGATCATAGTCGCCTCTATTCAGGACGAGGACGGGGTGCTCGCGAAGACGGAGATCGCGGGGCCGGGGTTCATCAATTTTACCTTCAAGCAGGACCGCTGGAAAAAAACGCTCTTTGAAATAGATTCAGAAGGCCCCGCTTACGGACTGAAGAACATCGGAAAAGGCGAACGGGTGCTCGTGGAATTCGTGAGCGCGAACCCGACCGGACCTCTGCATGTCGGGCACGGCAGGGGCGCGGCAATCGGCGATGCCCTGGCGAACCTGCTTGCAGCGGTAGGGTATAATGTCAGCCGGGAGTTTTATATTAACGACGCCGGGAGGCAGATCCGTCTCCTCGCCCAATCGGTCTATGCGCGGTACCAGAAGTTGTTCGGCAACAATGTGCCCTTTCCCGAGGACGGCTATCATGGCAGCTATATCGAGGAAATCGCCCAGGGATTCATCAGATTGCACGGCAATAAATATCTGAACGCGCCCTTCGAGGAATGCGTTCAGCAGTTCGGAGACTTCGGCAAAGAGGCCATGCTTGCCGACATCAGGACGGACCTCGAGGCCTTTGGCGTGCGTTTCGACAGCTGGTTCAGCGAAGCGGCGCTGCTCAAGGACGGCTCCGTGCAGAGGTCCATTGATGAACTGCTGGAGAGCAGGAACTGCTTTGAGCAGGATGGGGCCCTGTGGCTCCGCTCAACCGCTTTCGGTGACGATAAAGACCGTGTGGTGACGAAGAAGGACAAGAGCTATACGTATCTTGCCACGGACATCGCCTACCACCGGAACAAACTGGCGCGCGGGTTCACCACGCTCGTGAATATCTGGGGAGCGGACCATCACGGTTACATCCCGCGCGTGCAGGCAGTGATCCAGGCCTTCGGCCATCCAAAGGATTCACTCCATGTGCTGCTGGTCCAGCTCGTCTCGATTCTTCGCCACGGACAGCCCGTGCCCATGTCGAAGCGGGCGGGGAACTTCGTGACGCTCAGGGACGTGGTGCAGGACGTGGGCAGCGATGCGGCGCGGTATATTTTTCTTACCCGCCGGTCCGACAGCCATCTCGACTTCGATCTCGACATCGCCAAGGAGCAATCACGAGAGAACCCGGTGTACTACGTGCAGTACGCGCACGCCCGGCTTGCAAGCCTGTTCCGCGAGGCCGAGACCAGGAACATCAGCGTCCCGAAGAGCGATGCTGTTGATCTTTCGCTTCTCGAGCTCCCGGAAGAACAGAGCATCATCAAGGCGCTCGCGAAGTATCCCGAGGTCATCGAAGAGGCCGCATTGGCATACGAGCCGCACCGACTGACCTTCTATCTGCAGGACCTCGCCGGTTTGCTGCATAACTATTATTTCAAGCACCGGGTCATTACCGAAGATCGTAAGCGTACGGCCGCCAAGTTGTACCTTATGAAGCAGGTGAAGACGGTGATCCGGGGCGCGCTCAAGATACTGGGTGTGAATGCGCCGGAGAGAATGTGAAAAGACAGGGGACAGGGGTCAGGGTTCAGTAAAAGAATGTTGCCAGAGATTTTCCTGGACCCTGTACCCCGGACCCTATTATGTTTAGCTTTTCATTAATAAAAACCGACCCCGCGTCCTCCGCCCGCCTGGGCAAAATGACGACCTCCCACGGCGAGATCAATACCCCGGTGTTCATGCCCGTGGGTACTCAGGCCACGGTCAAGACGCTCTCGCCGGCGGACCTCGTGGACCTCGGCGCGGAGATCATCCTCTCGAACACGTACCATCTGTTCCTGAGGCCGGGGCATGAACTGATCAAGGAATTCGGCGGGATCCAGAAATTCATGGGGTGGAACAGACCGGTCCTGACGGACAGCGGCGGTTTCCAGGTTTTCAGCCTTGCGGAGCTCAGAAAGATCACGGAAGAGGGCGTCACGTTCCAGTCCCCCCTCGACGGCGGCGCCAGGCACCTGATAACGCCCGAGTACGCTGTGGAGCTCCAGGAGGCGCTCGGCGCCGACATCATCATGGCCTTCGACGAGTGCACGCCGTACCCGGCGACTCGTGATTACGCGCAGGAGTCGCTTGAACGCACGCTTCGCTGGGCAAAGCGGTGTCGTGACGCGAAAAAGGACACTGGTCAGGCGCTTTTCGGCATTGTTCAGGGAGGGGTCTATCCTGATCTTCGGAAGCGCTCAGCGGAGGCGCTTGTTGATATCGGATTTAACGGGTATGCGATCGGCGGATTGTCCGTTGGCGAGACCAAGCCCATGATGTACGAAATGATCGAGGCGACGGTCCCCTCGCTTCCCGGGGACCAGCCCCGGTATCTGATGGGTGTCGGGACGCCGGAAGATCTCGTGGAAGGTGTTGACCGCGGCATCGATATGTTCGACTGCGTGATGCCGACGCGGAACGCCCGGAACGGGACGTTCTTCACTTCGTTCGGTAAGGTGGTGATCAGGAATGCCCGATACGAACGAGACCATCGGCCGATCGATCCTGGGTGCGGGTGTTATACCTGCGGAAACTTCACCAGGGCCTATGTGCGGCACCTGTTCAATGCAAATGAGGTCCTGGCCTTGCGGCTTGGCACGCTCCATAATGTTTTTTTCTATCTCAACCTGATGCGAAAGGTCAGGCTGAGCATCGAGCAGGGGAGGTTCAGGGAGTTTAAAAAAGAGTTTCTCGGGAAGAGAAAAAATGACTGACAAGGCATAGTGCAAATTGCGCAATTGTGGCAATGAATCACGCTTTTCAATTTGAAATTTATTCACACGAATAGGAGACAACGCTATGTTTATCGCTACAGCTTACGCAATGGGAGGGTCGGGAGGCGATCCAGCGGCCCAGGGAGGCGGCGGGTACCAGGGCATCATCATGATGGTCGTGATCTTCGCCATCTTCTACTTCATCATGATCCGTCCCCAGCAGAAGAAGATGAAAGAGCACAAAAAAATGCTGGATGCGATCAAGAAGGGCGACGAGATCGTCACGGCCGGCGGCATCTACGGAACGGTCGATGGAGTCAACCCCGATTCGCTCACCGTCAAGATCGCTGAAGGCGTCAAGGTGAAGATCACCCGCGGTTCGGTGGGGGATGTCGTGAAATCCGAGGGTGAAAAGAAGTAATTTGAGTCATAACTATTATTGCCGCGAAGGTCACAGCGGTCACCGAGAACAACCAATACCGGGTTTTCAGTCGTGACCTTCGTGTAACTCGCGATCCATCCCTGTTTTGCATGTTAGGAGGCAAGTAAATGAAGAAGAGTATTCAATGGAGACTGGCGCTCATCGCGCTTTCGGTCGCAATCGCGCTGTTTTTATTCGTGCCTTCCACGCCGATGTCGGCGGGGTTGCCGGACTGGTGGAAGCAGAGCGTGCCCAAGATATCACTGGGACTTGACCTCAGGGGCGGCAGCCACCTGGTGATGGAGGTGGATACCGCCAAGGCAGTGGAGTCGTCCGTGGACAATATTGTGGCTGATCTCCAGACCACGGCGGCGTCGCAGAAGCTCTCGGTGGTCTTCAGCAGGTCGGGTCAGGACATCACCGCCAAATGCGATGATGCAATAGCCGAGGCCGTCGAGAAACTGGTAAAAGGCAGCTATGCCATCATCGATATAAAGGACCGGTCCAAGGGCGAACTGGTCTATGCCATGAAAGCGGTCGAGGTCAGGCGGCTCAAGGAGTGGGCCGTCACGCAGGCGCTCGATCGCACCCGCCGGAGGGTGGACAAGTATGGTGTGGCGGAACCCGCCATCTACAGGCAGGAAAACGATCAGATAGCGCTACAGCTTCCGGGCGTGAAGAACCCGCAGGAGGCGATCGCGTTCATCAAGACCGCCGGCCGGCTGGAGTTCAAGATGCTGAACACCACGGATGACGCGCAGAAGGCGCTGGCGGGCGAGGTCCCCGCCGACAGCGAAGTGCTCTATGGCGAGGACGTAAACGAGAGCGGCAAGGTCGTCAAGCGACCGTATCTCGTGTATAGTCAGACACTCCTGACCGGCGACCGGTTGAACGAGGCCAAGGTCGGCATCGACCAATTCAACAAGCCGGCGATCTCCATTTCATTCGACAGCGAAGGAGCGAAGATCTTCGATCGCGTCACCGGCGACAACGTGGGCAAGCAGCTGGCCATCGTGCTTGACGGGGTGGTGCACTCCGCGCCGCGGATCCAGGACCGGATCAGCGGCGGCAATGCGCAGATCACCGGGAACTTTACGCACGATGAAGCGGCGAAGCTTGCGATCGTTTTGCGCGAGTCCCTTCCAGCTCCCATGAAGATCGTGCAGAACGTGACCGTTGGACCGTCGCTTGGCCAGGATTCCATCGACAAGGGGGTACGGGCCGCCCTTTTCGGCGGTTTGTTCGTCGTCATCTTCATGGTCATATACTACCGGATGTCCGGGCTCATCGCCGATTACGCCATCATTCTGAACATGGTGCTTCTATTGGGAGCAATGGCGCTTCTGAATGCCACGCTGACGTTGCCGGGAATCGCGGGCATCATCCTTACGATCGGCATGGGCGTGGACTCGAACGTGCTGATGTTCGAGCGTATCCGCGAAGAGCTCCGCGCGGGCAAACAGCCCAGGCCCGCGATTGACTCGGGGTACGACAAGGCTTTTCTCACGATCCTTGACTCGCACGTGACCACGCTCATTACGGCGGCAGCGCTGTTCTTGTTCGGCACGGGAGCCATTAAGGGGTTCGCCGTGACGCTCAGCCTTGGTATCATTATCAACTTGTATTCAGCCCTCGTGGGCACCAAGGTGATCTTCGATATCGTCAATTCGAAGTGGAAGCTGGAAAAACTGAGTATTTAACGCAGTGCAAATTGCCGAGGTTACGGAGGAAACAATGCTTCAAATATTGCACAAGACAAATATCGATTTCATGGGCTGGAAGAACATTTCATTCACGGTCTCGAGCCTGCTGATCGCCCTTGGCATATTCGGTCTGATCCAGGTCGGCCGGGGCAAGGCGAACCTCGGCATCGACTTTGTGGGCGGCACCACGATGCAGCTCAGCTTCAAGGAACAGATGCCGGTGGAAAAAGCGCGCGCTGTCCTCGATAAGAACGGGTTCATGGGCGCCTCGATCCAGCAGGTCGGTGAAGGGAACAGGATCTTGATCAAGCTCCGGGAGTCCGAGGGGACGTCGGACAAGGTCCAGAACCTTTTCAGGCAGGAGCTCCCGAACAATGCTTTTGAGGTCGAGAGCATCACGGAGATCGGACCGGTTATCGGGAAAGCGGTCCAGCGCGACGCGCTTGTGGCCATCACGGTCTCAATGATCGCAATCATTATCTATATCGCATTCCGGTTCGAGTTCAGGTTCGGCGTGGCAGCCGCCATGGCGACCATTCACGATGTCTTTGCCGTACTGGGTATTTTTTACGTTTTACATTGGGAGATCAACCTGCTGATCGTTACGGCACTGCTCACGCTTGCTGGTTACTCGCTCACGGACACGGTGGTGGTCTTCGACCGGATCAGGGAAAATCTGAAACGCAATAAAAAAGATGCGCTGCCTGCGCTGGTGAACAACAGCATCAACGAAGTGCTGTCCCGTACCATCATTACCTCGCTCACGGTGGTTATCGTGCTCGTTCCGCTTGTCCTGTTCGGCGGAGAAGTGCTGCACGACTTCTCGATCGCGCTGCTCATGGGCGTGATCGTGGGCACCTACTCGTCGGTGTTCGTCGCCAGCCCCATCCTGGTGGTGTGGCAGGCGAAGTCGGGCGGACGCCTGAGGACGAAGTGATGAACAACAGAAAATTACGAAGGTGGGAAGGTGAGGGGGCGCGAATATATTATTCATCGTTCCTTCCTGTTCTCACCCCTTCTTAACCTCCTTTCGTTCCAACAACTCGGATGTCAGCCAATCCATCACCTGTCATTAAGATCGCCGGCTCGGATGCGGCAGTGCTTGCGGAAACCGATCTGCTGCAGCTGTCGTGCGGTATCAGCGGCTGCGATGCGAACTGCTGCAAGGCGAGCGCTCCGATCGTCCTCAATCCCTACGAGCTCGCGCTCATCTGCCGCGAAAGCAACATGAGCTATGAGGACCTGCTCGATATCCTCGATACGGACCGGGCAAACGGATTTCCTCTGGTCATGCTGCCGCGGGACCCTGCCTGCCCATTCTGGACGAAGAAAGGGTGCCGCATTTATAACGCCCGGCCGCTGGCGTGCAGGCTCTTTCCGATTGGTCGCGTGTATGATGGCCTTCAGTCTCGGTTCGTCCTGCCGGGACGGAATATCTGCCAGGGTCTCGCGCCTCTTCCGGCAAGAACAGTAGGCGATTATTTGAATGCCCAGGATGCGGCCCTGCAAATCCGGATGGCGGACCAATGGATCGAGTTCGTGAATAAGATAGAACAACTGCCGCTTCCCGATAAACCAGTCACATCCGTTGCCTTCCACTTGTTCGTCTACAGTCCTGACACACCGCCTGTTCCATCCTATGAGAACGCTGACGCAATAACCTCTCCTGAAGAACGCTTCATCCTGCGACTGAAAACCGCATTTAAGCAGTTGCCCCGCTTCCTTTCTCATCTCTAACGTTATCAGTGAGTTAGCATGTCCCGGATCAAGAATAACTTCTATTGACATGCTCAGCAGGGGGCACTATTATAATATGCGGGGCAAAGCGTCACAATGAAGACTATCGCTCGAAAAAACATGAGTTACCTTAAAAGCATCGTATCACTTTCCGCGCTTCTGGTCGTTTCGGCTTGTGCGGGCGGAAAGACCCACCCTCTTAGTGCGCCTGATGAGCTTTCTTCGCGGCCCTCTGTTTCCGTTATCGATGCTGAACAAGGCTTCAGGGACGCACGCGCCGCTTATCGAGCGGGAAATGCCGCGCACACACTTGTCATTGCCCGCCGGATCATAGACCTTTATCCGAACACTCCCTGGTACAAACGAACCTTGTTCCTGACCGAGCAGACGCTCATCAAGCTTGACCGGACTTCCGAGGCCGTTGCGGCAATGCTCCGGGTGCAGGCGGAATATCCGGAGCTTGCAGACTACGCTGTCTTTCTGATGGCTGACTATCACTTTGCAAAGTCCCGGTATTCCGAGGCAGCCGCCCTGTACGAGCAGGTCAGCGAGAAATATCCACAGAGCTACCTTATTGTGAATGCCGCATTCAAGCGGGGGCGGGCCCTTCTTGAAGCGTACGCCTATCCCGAGGCCGCGGCGGCCTTTGAGGAAATCCTTCAGAACAATCCAGGCTCGGAATTCGCTCCCGCCGCGGGTCTGGGACTTGGACGCGCGTTGACCGCGCAAGCGGACCTTGCATGGGCAGTGCGGGCCTACCAGGATGTCTGGATCAGATATCCCGGCAATCCGAATGATCATGAAGTTGAGCTGGCGTTATCGCTGCTCAAGGCAGGCGGCGTTGAAATCCCCGAACCTGCATCAACAGCATTATACGAACGCGGCAGGAATCTGTTCCGGGCCGGTCTGCATGACAAGGCAGTGGAGACGTTCACGAAATTTCTGGATAAAGAACCCGACTCGTTGGACCGGCCGGACGCGCTGTATCGCACCGGGGTATCGCTTTTTTATCTCGGGAGACGGGGAGAGGCCGCGAGCATCCTTGAAATAATGCTTCGGGAGTATCCCTCCGATGAGAGGGCCCCCGAGGCGCTGTACTGGCTGGGGAGGTCTTACAGCAAACTGGGCGACTGGGACCGGGGGGCGCGGGCCTTCCAGAAAGTTCTTGATGACTTTCCCGGGAGCGAATGGTGCGATGACGCTCTCTTTCTTACCGGCAACATCTACCGGGAATCCGGTGATATGGAGAAGGCGCTTCATTACTACGACAGACTGGTGCGGGAGTATTCCGACAGCAAGTTCGCGGACAGCGCCATCTGGTGGAAGGCCTGGCGGCGCTACACCTCCGGCGATTATGTGAACGCGGAACACACCCTCCAGAATTTGATTGACCGCTATCCCCGGTCGTTCCTGGCGAACCAGGCTCGCTACTGGCAGGCCAGGGCGGCTGAAAAACGGGAGGCTCCTTCTCGGGCAGCCGTATACTACAAACTGGTGCTGAAGAAAGGCCCTTATACCTACTACGGCCACCGGGCAGCTGAGCGAATTGCGGCGCTGGAGTCCGCCGCGGACATGCGGGCCGACGATGCCGTCGATACAGCGTCGCCGTTCTTTGAGGCCCCGTCTGCTGATGGTCCGCCGAATGCCGTTGATGGTGACGATGACCCTCCCCGGTGGACGGATGAATTGAAGCATATGCTCTCGTCGGAACAAACTTTCAAAAAGATTCTTGAGCTCGTTCAACTGGATATGAAAACCGAGGCGGCGGCGGAGTTGTGGTCTCTGAAGGACGGGACGCCGGGAAGTCGCCTCGCGCTCATGGAATTAAGCAGGGTATTTTTCGAGCTTGGGGATTATTACCACTCTCTTATCATCGTGCTCAGGGGTTACGAACAAGCTCTCGAGCGGCCGGCGCCCGGCATGTCCGATGAGCTCTGGCTGCTTGCCTATCCGCAGGGCTTCTGGGAGAGCATCGTCACCTATGCGGGAAAGTTCAAGCAGGACCCGTACTTTATCGCAGCCATCATAAAAGAGGAGAGCCAATTCCGCGCCGATGCGCTGTCTTCCGCCGGCGCGCGGGGACTCATGCAGGTGATGCCGGCCACCGGGGAGTGGGCCGCTCAGTTGAACAAACTTTCAGGGTTTAATCGCGAGAAACTCTTCGATTCCGACACGGCGATCAATATCGGGACCTGGTATGTCAGCCAACTAATGAAACGGTTTAATAACGATCCACTGCTTGTGGCGGCAGCGTACAATGCGGGACCCGAGGCGGTACAGGGATGGATCGCGAAAAATGGGTATGAGGGAATGCGAGACCAGTTTGTCGAGCTGATACCTTATTCCGAGACTCGGAGATATGTGAAAAAAGTGCTGCGTAATTATGCCGAGTACAAGAGGATCTACGAGAAGACCGCGGGAACCGCGGCTTTCGGTCCGGGGATCGCGGAGCAAAGATAATTTTCCCGCACAGCCGCAAAGGACGCATGGTAAAATCTTTACATCCTGGGTTTAAACCCAAAAGCTTGGTTTTTCTTTGAGAGCGTAGCGTCTTTGCGAGAGACGCTTTTTATTTTTGTTTTGAGGGAAAACGATATGAAAGACCTTGAAGAACGCTTTGCCGAGATTGAGAGGAGAATAAGGCCGCTGGCGGCCGAAAACCGTTCTCACAAGAAGCGTATTGGGGAGCTTGAAGAGGAGCTCAACCAGACTCGTCGTGACGTGCAGAAATCGGCGCAGTTCAATGATAAACAGGCGCGCCTCAGGGAGAGGATCGAGAAGATTCTCAAGGCCCTTGAAGCTGTCGATGTCAATAAAATCTGAGGACGGGGTCTGGAGCGGCGCGCCGATGAACCGGTTTCTGTTGTTTTGCTTTGACATGTCCCGGTTTTTTCGGTAAGTTACCGTCATGTACATCCTCGGCATCGAAACATCCACCAAGACCGGCAGCGTTGCCATTGTCTCCGAAGACGGCGTCATTGCGCAGTACAGCCTGAACATCGAAGTGACGCATTCCGAGCGCCTGATGTCCACGGTGGACCGGGTGCTGACGGACACGGGTTTCCAGATAGCCGATATGGATGGCTATGCTGTTGCAATCGGGCCGGGTTCGTTCACCGGCCTCAGGATCGGGCTTGCCGCCGTCAAGGGGCTGTCGCTCGTCACGGGGAAGCCGGTTGCCGCCGTGCCGACGCTTAAGGCGCTTGCGTGGAACCTGCCTTATGCAGCGTACCCGGTCTGCCCGATGCTCGACGCGCGGAAGAACGAGGTGTATGCGGCGACCTGCCGGTTCGAGGGGCCCGCTCTTGTTTATGGCATGACCGAGGCGGTGATCTCGCTTTCGCGGCTCTCCGAGCGAATATCCGAAAAGACGCTTTTTACCGGCGAGGCGTCCCGTCTTTTCCACAAAGACATAACTGACATATTCGGCGACCGCGCCCTGTTCGCGCCAATTTCGGCCATTCTCCCCTCGGCAGCCTCGGTAGCGGAGCTCGGCCTCGATATGATCAAGAACGGCAAACAGGCTGATCCGGACAGCTTGACGCCGATGTATATCCGAAGGCCCGAGGCGGAGGTGGCATGGGAAAAGAGGGCGCAATCACGATAGGGCCCATGCATAAAGAAGACATCGACCAGGTCCTCGCAATCGAACAAGCCTCATTCAGTATGCCCTGGTCGAGGAACCTCTTTCTTTCCGAATTCCGCAGTCCTCTCGTTTCCACCCTCCTGGTTGCGTTTTCGGATGATCCATTGTTGAGGAACGTAATCGGCTATATCGTTTTTTGGATCGCAGCCGACGAGATGCACCTCTTGAACCTGGCCACGGCGCCGGAGCGGAGACGGCGGGGGGTGGCAAAAAAGCTGGTCCTGGCTGGGCTGAAGCGAGCTCATCAAAAGGGCGCAACGAGGGCCTTTCTTGAGGTCCGGGCATCTAACACGGCGGCCCGAAAGTTTTATGCGGACCTCGGGTTCACGGGAACGTCCATGAGGCGGGAGTACTATGATTCGCCGGTTGAAGATGCCGTGGTGATGGTCCTGGAGAAGGGCAAGTTCGATAGTCTGGCTCAATGCGCTGATGCTTGTTAATGTATTGTTATTTAAGAGCTATATCGCTATTGCCTTTTAACAGAAAATGTGATAACTTTTTTATATGCTGTACAACCGCTCTTTTCCAGTATCTTCTCGCAAACATTAAACCCTAAAGGAGGGCTGCATTATGAATGTGGAGATAAAAGAAGATGCGCTCATGGCAAGGCTCAAGGCCGAGAATCCGGAGTATCAGAAGTGGGAGCAGGAGCACAAGAAGCTTGAAGATACGCTGATGGCTTTCGAGAGCTACCGGTATCTTACTCCTGAACAAGAGGTGGAGAGGAAGCGGATGCAGAAGCTGAAGCTGGCGGCAAAAGACAGAATGATGGATATCATCAGGCGTACCAGTGTAGGGCGGGCCTGACAATGTGAAGGCAAGGCAAACAAACCTTGCCTTTTATGTTTATTTATCCCGGGAGGATGCGGAACGCGAGGATCCCTCTTTACAAGGTAGCGTAAAGGGGGATTTTTTTATTGACTCTTTCCCTCCATATATGTTAAAAATTACAATCATTTCCAATATCGGAGAATACCGTTGAGAAGCGACCGTATCAAGAAAGGCCTGGAGCGCGCGCCGCACAGGTCTCTTTTATTCGCCACGGGCATGACCCGGGACGAGCTTGCCAAGCCCATGATCGGTGTCGCCACGAGCTTCACGGACCTGATCCCCGGACACGTCGGCATGCGTGATCTGGAGCGGTTCATCGAGAAGGGCGTCCATGCGGGCGGCGGCTGGCCGCTTTTCTTCGGCATACCCGGCATTTGCGACGGCATTGCCATGGGCCACATGGGCATGCACTATTCTCTGCCGTCCCGCGAGCTGATCGCTGATCTCGTGGAGTCGGTCTCCATGGCCCATGCCTTCGACGGGCTGGTGTTGCTTACGAACTGCGACAAGATCACGCCGGGCATGCTCATGGCTGCCGCGCGGCTCGATATCCCCGCGATCGTGGTGACCGCCGGCGCCATGCATTCCGGGAACTTTCACGGCAAGCGGGTAAACCTCATCTCGGCCTTCGAGGCCGTGGGCAAGGTACGAAGGGGCGAGATGTCCCTGCGCGAACTTGCCGAGCTCGAGACCTGCGCCTGTCCGGGTCCTGGTTCGTGCCAGGGCATGTACACCGCGAACACCATGGCCTGCGTCACCGAGTCGCTCGGCATGAGCCTGCCGGGTTGCGCCACAGCCCTTGCCGTGTCCGGTGAAAAGCGCCGGATCGCTTTCGAGAGCGGCCAGCGGATCGTCGGTCTCGTGAAGGAAGACCTTACGCCGCGCAAGATCATGACCAAAAATGCCTTCGAGAACGCCATCCGCATCGATATGGCGCTCGGCGGTTCGACGAATACGACGCTGCACATCCCGGCGATCGCTCACGAAGCGGGGATCGAGCTTTCCATTGCGACCTTTGATACGATCAGCCGCACAACGCCGCATGTCTGCAACATGCTGCCAGGCGGTCCAACCTACATGGAGGACCTTGATGCCGCGGGCGGCATCCCCGGAGTGTTGTCGCGGTTCAAGAAAGTGATCAAGAGCTCACCGACGGTGAACGGCAAATCCATGGTCGCGCTGGCGAAGGCGGGCCGGGTCGGGAACGATGACGTTATCCGGCCGCTCGACAAGGCCTATCACCAGCAGGGCGGTATCGCCGTGCTTACGGGAAACCTTGCGCCGAACGGGTCGGTCGTGAAGCAGACCGCGGTGAGCGAAAAGATGATGAAGTTCGAGGGCACGGCCATCGTGTTCGATTCCGAGGAGGACGCAATGAAGGCCATCCTCGCGAACAGGATTAAACCCGGCCATGTCCTCGTTATCCGCTATGAAGGCCCCAAGGGCGGTCCCGGCATGCGCGAGATGCTTTCGCCCACGTCGGCCATCTCCGGCATGGGGCTCGGAGAATCCGTTGTGCTCCTGACCGACGGCAGGTTCTCGGGCGGCACTCGCGGCCCCTGCATCGGCCACATCTCTCCCGAGGCCGCGGAGGGAGGCCCCATTGCGGTTGTGCGGAACGGAGACAGGATCGTTCTTGATATTCCGGACCGCAAACTGGAGGTCAAACTGTCCAAAACGGAGCTTAATAAGCGGCTCGCGCGATGGAAGCCGCGGGGGCCGAAAATAAAGTCAGGGTGGCTCGCGCGGTATGCGAAGGTGGTCACGTCCGCGAATACCGGAGCGGTAGTGAAATAAGCCGTCAGGCTTGCAAGCCATCAAGCCGTCAAGCCAAAGAAGGTGCGATAATGTCCAACAAACAGATCACCGGCGCTGAAATCTTTCTTGAATGTCTGAAGAAGGAGAAGGTTGATACGCTCTTCTGCTATCCCGGCGGCGTCGTGCTCAAAATCTTCGACGTTCTCTATGATCAGAAGGACCTCCGCATTATTCTGCCGCGGCATGAGCAGGGCGGCGTTCACATGGCCGACGGCTATGCCCGTTCCACAGGCAGGGTCGGCGTCGCTTTGGTGACCTCTGGTCCGGGGGCCACGAACGTGGTCACCGGCCTTGCCACGGCATACATGGATTCCATCCCGATCGTGGTCTTCACCGGACAGGTGCCCACGGCGCTGATCGGCAATGACGCGTTCCAGGAGGCGGACATCGTCGGCATCACGCGGCCCTGCACCAAATACAACTTTCTCGTAAAGGACGTGAAGGACATCGCACGGACCATCAAGGAGGCGTTCTATATTGCCTCCACGGGACGGCCGGGTCCGGTGCTTGTTGATCTGCCGCGGGACGTGGTCACGAACAAGGCGGAGTTCCATTATCCGGACAAGGTGGAGATCAGGAGCTACAATCCCACCGTCACCGGCAACAAGTGGCAGATCAAGCAGGCGGCCGAGGCCATTGCGAAAGCGAAGAAGCCCGTAGCGTATATCGGCGGCGGCGTGGTCCTTTCGAATGCCTCGGCGGAGGTCCGTGAGTTTGCCGAGCTCACGAAGGTCCCGGTGACTCATACCCTCATGGGCATCGGCGGGTTCCCCGGCACGCATCCGCTCTCGCTCGGCATGCTCGGCATGCACGGGACCTACTATGCCAACATGGCGATCCATAATTCCGACCTTATTGTCGCCATCGGGGCGCGGTTCGATGACCGGGTGACCGGCAAGGCGGAGGGCTTCGCGCCCGAGGCCAAGATCATACATATCGATATTGATCCGACCTCGATCAGGAAGAACGTGCGCGTGGATATCCCGATCGTGGGCGATGTGAAACACGTGATGGCGGACCTCAACAAGGAACTCCACCATAGCAAAGAGCCCTGGGAAGCGATTCGCAAGAGCTGGCTCAGGCAGATCGACGCCTGGCGCGACGAGCGCCCGCTCACGTACGAATACGCCGATGACGTGATCAAGCCGCAGTTCGTTATCGAGAAGCTCTACGAGGTCACGGGCGGGGACGCGATCATCGTGACCGACGTGGGTCAGCACCAGATGTGGGCCGCGCAGTATTATAAATTCGACAAGCCCCGGAACTGGCTCTCCTCAGGCGGGCTGGGGACCATGGGCTACGGGTTGCCGGCGGCCATCGGCGCCAAGGTGGCGCATCCCGACCGGAACGTCTTCAGCATTTCGGGTGATGGAAGCATTCAGATGAATATCCAGGAGCTTGCCACGTCGGTTGAGAACGATATCCCGGTGAAGGTGGTGGTCCTGAACAACCGCTATCTCGGAATGGTGCGGCAGTGGCAGGAGATGTTCTATCAGGAACGGTATTCGTCAACGGACCTCGGCAGCACGCCTGACTTCGTGAAGCTCGCGGAGGCCTATGGCGCCATCGGTTTGCGCGCTACGAAACCCGCTGACGTTGTATCGGTCCTGAAAGAGGCGATGAAAGCGAAGAAGACGGTGTTCATGGACTTTGTAACAGCCCGTTACGAGAAGGTCTTCCCCATGGTGCCCGCGGGCGCGTCCATCAACGAGATGATCTTCGGGGAAGAGAAAAAAAAGGAAGAGAAGAAGTTGAAAGCGGTAAAGTGAACCGATTGCGGAATGCGGAATGCGGAATGCGGAATTAAAAACGTAAAAACGGCGGATAACGTTATGAAACATATCATTTCAGTCCTGGTGGAAAACAAATTCGGGGTGCTGTCGCGGGTGTCGGGACTGTTCAGCGGCAGGGGATTCAATATTGAGACCATCTCGATCGGCCCCACGCTCGACCCCACAATCTCGCAGATGACGATCGTGACCGTCGGCGATGAACGCATCCTTGAGCAGATCATCAAACAGCTCAATAAGCTTATCGACGTCATCAAGGTCACGGACCTTGCGGAAAAAGAGTTCGTGGAACGCGAGATGTGCCTCATCAAGGTCAACGCTCCCGCCGAGCACCGCGCGGAAGCGCTCCGGATCGCCGATATCTTCCGCGCTCGAGTTGTCGATTCCTCCCCAAAGAGCTATACCTTTCAGGTAACGGGAGACGAGAAAAAGATCGCGGCGATCATCGAGCTGCTGAGGCCTATCGGGATCAAAGAGCTCGTACGCACAGGAAAGGTGGCAATTACCCGTGAATAGCGAAAGCTTCGGAATACAGCGTGTGAAAGGGATGCGCAAGGCATGGATTACCGGCGGATTCGCATGGCCGGCGCTTATTGCGGTTGTGTTCGTCGCCGGCTGCGCGGAAAAGGGACCGGTCCTTCTCAATATCGCTTATCAGGCGCCCGCGGAAAAAACGGCAACGGCGTCAACGGTCGTCGTGGGGGTGAGCCCCTTCAGGGACGGCCGCGGTGAGCCGGCGTCGGTACTGGGCAAGAGGACGATCCCGAGCGGGATGCAAAGCGAGCTCGTGGTGCAGGGCACGGTGGCGGAGTTGGCCACGCTCAGCCTGAAACAAGCGCTTACCCGCCGCGGTATTGCGGTGAAGGACGTTGCCGGCTGGGATCTGACGGCAGAGGGCATACAGGCCGAAGGCGCCGCCCTCGTGTTGGGCGGGGAGATCAAGGTCTTTTGGCTGGAATCCTCGGCCTCCGCATCCGCATTTAATACGCGCCTCATGGCTTCTGTTCGGCTTAAGATAACCGCGGGGGACACCGGGGAAAAGAAGATCATCAGGACCCTGAACGTGAGCAGTACGCTTGACCAGGATGTGCTCTATTCACGTGAGCGGCTGGAAAATATGCTCTCCGAAGCGCTGTCCTCGGCGATCGACCAGATTTTCAAGGACGAAGAACTGAAAAAAAGATTTTAATGGAAATGATGGGAAGGCCAGGCGAGATGCGCGGGATCGCACATCGCGCGTCTTTTTTTGTCACACTACTACGTATACGTATTTGAAAGGGGAAAAGATGAAGCTCTATTACGACAAAGACGCGGATCTCTCCATCATCCGCGGCAAGAAAGTGACCATTGTGGGCTATGGCTCCCAGGGCCATGCGCATGCGCTGAACCTGAAGGACAGCGGTGTCAACGTCACGGTGGCGCTGCGTGAGGGCTCGTCCTCGGTCAAGAAGGCGCAGACCGCGGGTCTCGCCGTGAAGAACATCGCCGACGCGGTGAAAGAGGCGGACCTGGTGATGGTGCTGGCGCCGGACGAGCACCAGCGCAAGATTTACGCGGAAAATATTGAGCCAAGCCTGAAGAAGGGCGCGACGCTCGCCTTCGCCCACGGCTTCAACATCCACTATAACCAGATCGTGCCGCGCGCCGATCTTGACGTGATCATGATCGCCCCCAAGGCCCCGGGCCACACGGTGCGCAGCGAGTTCGTACGGGGCGGCGGCGTTCCCGACCTGATCGCGATCTTCCAGAATGCGTCCAACAAGGCCAGGGACACCGCGCTTTCCTATGCCTCCGCCATCGGCGGCGGCCGCACCGGCATCATCGAAACCACCTTCAAGGACGAGACCGAAACCGATCTCTTCGGTGAGCAGGCTGTGCTCTGCGGCGGCTGCGTGGAACTCGTGAAGACCGGCTTCGAGACGCTGGTGGAGGCGGGTTACGCTCCGGAGATGGCGTATTTCGAGTGTCTCCATGAGCTGAAGCTCATCGTCGATCTCATGTACGAAGGCGGCATCGCCAACATGAACTATTCGATCTCGAACAACGCCGAGTACGGCGAGTATGTCACCGGCCCGAAGGTGATCAACGAGTCGAGCCGCGCCGCCATGAGGGAGGCGCTGAAGAACATCCAGAGCGGCGAGTACGCCAAGCGCTTTATCCTCGAAGGCAGCACCAACTATCCGGAGATGACGGGGCGTCGGCGCCAGAATGCCGCGCACCAGGTCGAGCTCGTGGGCGAGAAGCTCCGCAGTATGATGCCGTGGATCACCGCTAACAAGCTCGTGGACAAAAGCAAGAACTGAGAAATCAGGAGCCAGTAGTCAGGAGCCAGGAGTCAGGAGAGAAACATACCGCATGATGAAAAACTACGGAATTCCGGTGGCCGCGGAGGGCTGGCCGTTCATCATCCCGCTCACGCTCGTCACCGCGCTCTTGTTCGCGCTCGGATGGAAGAACACGGCTGTCGTGTCGCTCGCACTCGCTCTCTTTGTCCTGTTCTTCTTCCGTGACCCGGAGCGCGCCGTGCCCCAGGGCGCGGGCATGGTCGTGTCGCCCGCGGACGGCAGGGTGATCGTGGTGAAGGACATCTTCGAACCGACCTACCTGAAGCGGGAGGTGAAGCAGATCAGCATCTTCCTGTCCGTGTTCAATGTGCATGTGAACCGGTCCCCGATCAGCGGCATGGTCGAGACCGTGCGGTACAACCCCGGCAAATTCCACGTCGCGTCAGCGGACAAGGCTTCCCTTGATAACGAACAGACGGCGATGGTCATTGCGAATGGAAATCAGAAAATACTGGTGAAACAGATCGCCGGCCTGATCGCGCGGCGTATTGTATGTTACGCCAGGCCCGGAGCTCCAATCAAGACGGGTGAACGGTATGGCCTGATCCGCTTCGGTTCGCGGGTGGACATCTTCCTACCCAGGGACGCCGACCTCAAGGTGAAGGTAGGCGACCGCGTCGCGGGAGCGCGGGACATCATCGCGGTGTTGAAATGAGAAAAGGGATCTACATTCTCCCGAACCTGATCACGCTGTCGAGCATGTTCGCGGGGTTCTATTCGATCATCGCCTCATTGAACGCCGATTACGAGCGGGCCGCATGGGCCATCATGATCGCGTCGGTGTTTGATGTATTGGACGGCTGGGTCGCGCGGATAACGCATACGGCAACGCGCTTTGGTATTGAGATAGATTCGCTCTCGGACGTGATCTCCTTCGGCGTTGCGCCGGGCGTCCTCGTCTATACCTGGACGCTGTCGTCCTTTGGCAAGATTGGCTGGCTCGGCGCGTTCTTCCTGGTCGCCTGCGCGGCGCTCAGGCTCGCGAGGTTCAACGTCCAGATGAGCGGCGCTGAGAAAAAACATTTTACCGGGCTGCCGACGCCCGCGGCGGCTCTGGTGATCGCCACCACGGTGCTTGCCTATGGAGAGGTCATCGAGGGCCTTGAGCGCTGGAAACTGGCGCGGCTGGCCGAGGTGATGGTCAAGGATTACTGGGTGCTGGGGATGACGTTCCTGCTTGCCGGCCTCATGGTGAGCAATATCACGTACCACGGCCTCAAGGAAGCCAATCTGAAAGAGCGTCGTCCCTTCGGGATTTTGGTCGTTATCGCGGCTTTTCTGGCGTTTGTCGCCTATCATCCCGCGCTCGTCCTGTTTTTTGTTTCCATAACCTACGTTGCGATCGGCCTGGCAGAGGCGCTGTATGTACTGCTCAGGAGACAGAAGACCGCCTCTCCTTAGTCCGTTCTGATATGAGTAAGATTATAAAAATATTCGACACCACGCTCCGTGACGGTGAACAATCTCCGGGAGCGAGCATGAATACGGCGGAAAAGATTGAGATCGCCCGGCAACTCGTGCGTCTCGGTGTTGATGTTATTGAGGCCGGTTTCCCGATTTCGAGTCCAGGCGACTTTGAGAGTGTGCGAAGGATAGGTGAAGAGGTTGGCGAAGCCGTTGTGGTATGCGCCCTCTCTCGCGCCGTGGCGAAAGATATTGAAGTTGCCGCCGACGCGCTCGCTACGGCAAAGCGTCCTCGCATCCATACGGGGATCGGTGTTTCAGAGAGTCATCTCAAACAAAAGCTGCGGATCAGCCGCGAAGAGGCGCTGGAAAGAGCGGCCGCCGCTGTAAAACACGCGCGTTCATTTGTTGCGGATGTTGAATTTTACGCGGAGGATGCGGGCCGCGCCGAACCGGCCTTTCTCTACCGCATGGTTGAAACGGTCATCAAGGCCGGCGCTACCGTCGTCAACATCCCGGATACGACCGGGTACACGTACCCGGAGGAGTTTGGTTTGCTCATAAAGGGCATCCATGAACACGTGCCGGGCGTCGAGAAGGTGACGATCTCCGTGCACTGCCATAATGACCTCGGCATGGCGACCGCCAACGCGCTCGCCGGGGTCAGGAACGGCGCCGGCCAGGTGGAATGCACCATCAACGGCATCGGAGAACGCGCCGGGAATACGGCGATGGAAGAGGTTGTTATGGCCTTGCGTCAACGCAGGGCCTATTTCAATGCCGATACGAACATCAACACGAAGGAGCTCATACGCGCCTCACGGCTTGTGTCGTCGATCACCGGCATCGTCATACAACCGAACAAGGCGATCGTGGGCGCGAATGCGTTTGCCCATTCATCCGGCATTCATCAGGACGGAGTGCTCAAGGAACGTTCCACGTACGAGATCATCGATCCGGCGGACGTAGGCGCGGGAGGTTCCTTAATTGTTTTGACCGCCCGCTCCGGGCGGCATGCGCTGAGACATCGCATCGCCGAGCTCGGCGGCGCGCTGCCGGACAGCGAGTTCGAGCGGGTCTATGAAGCGTTTCTCAGCCTTGCGGACAAGAAGAAAGAGGTCTTTGATGAGGACATCGAAGCCCTGATCTCCGACAAGGTCAAGAATATCACCGAGGTCTATGTACTCAAGAGCCTTCGCGCCGAGAGCGGTACAGGCATCACGCCCGGGGCAACGGTGGAGATGGAGGTCAATGGTAAGGCGGTGAAGCAGACCGGCGCCGGCGACGGCCCTGTGGACGCGGTGTATCGGACCATTGCGGCTCTCACGGGTACCAAAAGCACGCTCGAGGCCTATCTGGTGAAGGGCATAACGGGTGGCACCGACGCCCTCGGCGAAGTGACCGTGAAGGTTGAGGAAGCAGGCAAGAAGGTCGCGGGCCACGGCGCGGACACGGACATCATTGTAGCGAGCGCCAAGGCCTATGTGAACGCGCTGAACAAGCTGGAGTATTGGAAGCAGGGAAGGGCCAAGAGCGGTTAATCCGGTTACATCTGTCCAGGTACTCTCATAACGGGGTCCTCGAATGTTTTACGAAAATGTTTTCAGCGCACTCCAGAAGAACGGCATCCGGTACGCCGTCGCCGGCGGTGTCGCCCTGGCGCTTCATGGCGTGGTCAGGTTCACGGCTGACCTGGATCTGATAGTGGACCTGGAACAGGACAACCTGAGACGCTTTGTCCGTGTCATAAGTGAGATGGGATACGTCCCGCGAAATCCCGTGAAAGCCGGGGACTTGCTTGATCCGGTCGCAAGAGGTGAGTGGAAGCGGGAGAAGGGCATGGAGGTGTTCTCCTTTGTTGACCCTGTGCAGCCGATGACCTTGATTGATGTATTTATCGAGGAAAAGATCCCCTTCGGAGAGGTCATGAAAGAGCTTGTGCGCGTTTCGGCGAAGGAGATTACAATACCGGTTGTTTCATTGGCGCATTTGAAGAGACTCAAAAAAGCGGCAGGCAGGCCACAGGACGTCGCGGATATCGAAGCAATCGAGTCATTGGAACAGGCGGAGGAGAAGGAGTGATCAGCCAGGACCCGCGAAAAAAGCCTTTTGTTTTCCGTCCATCGCGGGAGACGCTGAAACACTTCAAAGACGCGTCTCCCGAGGCAAAGCTGAACTGGCTCGAAGAGGCGAACCAATTCGTAAACGATTTTGTTCCGCCGCGGAAACTGGAGAGGTGGAGGAAAATCACAGGACGTTAATGAGCTGACCGCGAGAAACCTGCACCATTCCTTCCTCAAGGATCCTCTGATGGATCACATCTAACGATACGTTCATGCCTTTCGATCAAAGAATCTTTGGGGTTGTGGCCGGGATTGAAAAAAATTAGCAAGCAGTCCGCTATGAGCGATAATGGAAAACAAAAAAACAGCGGTATCCCGGAGTTGTTCCTAAAGAGCACTATCCTTTGGATTCGATTTTATGTTATTATCTGGTTGAAGGCATTCGAGAAGAAGGAGGTGGATACCATGAAGTTTACGCGCATAACAGTAAACTCCAACCAAATGGGCGGCGTGCCGTGCATTCGCGGCTTGCGCATCCCGGTAGCGACTGTCGTCGGCATGGTGGCCGACAATATGACGGAAGCTGAAATTTTGAAAGCATATCCCGACCTCATGCGCGAGGACATCCGGGAAGCTCTACAGTATGCCGCAGAAGCCGTGCGGGAGCGTGAATTGCCGCTGGTGAATGTAGCGTGAAGTTTTTCATCGACAACGCATTGTCTCCCCTGGTCGCTGATGGTCTCCGCAAAGCTGGTCATGACGCCGTGCACGTGCGGGATTACGGCATGCATGCAGCCGAAGATGAGGCCATCATGGAAAGGGCGAAAAAAGAGGATCGAATTGTCATTTCCGCCGACACTGATTTTGGCACTCTTTAGTCGTAATTCCATTTCGAAATCCGCAATCAAACATCAGTGACCGAAAACTTGAAGAACAGAGACAAATAACAGGAGCCTGCATGAGCAAGTTCACGGATTACATCGATGGTTTCGCGGATAAGACATTGACGCCGGCCAAGGATGAGTTGATGATAAAGGGCTGAAGGGGCAACACAAGAAGCAATTGTCTCGGAGATGCTTCGTTCGATGAAGGGATGAAAGACGGGCGATGGGCAGAATAAATGCTCGTTGGGTATCAACGTCCCGGAGTCGCGTCCAGTGGTAGGTTCTGTTATGCCACAAGCATCGAGTTATGTTGGTGCAGTCATTGGCGGGGCTATCGCAGGCGCAGTTGGCGGTGCCACGGGTGGAGCAGTTTCTGCGGTTGCTGCAGGCGATAATATCGTAAAGAGTACTTTTATTGGCGCAGGTACGGGTGCCATATCTGGTGCGGCGGGAGGTGTGATGGAATTTGCGGTAGCGTTAGTAATGGGCCCAACAGTTGCGGCAACTACATCAGGCGAGGTTGCAAGCAGCTTAGCTGAAAATTCAATTGGTCGAGCAATTGATTTTGCTACTGGCTCTGCGTTTGCGCATATTGGTAAATAAAATAATGCTGATTAAAGACGATAAGGATTCTTACATAGTCTCGCGGCCGAGAGGAGAACTATTCGTAGCAAATTATATAGACAAAATTGGCATAATAATAATAATTGTTGCTTTTCTGCTACAGCGATTATTTTTTCCACTTAATGGTTTGCTTTTAACAAATTGGCTCAAAGTAATAGTGATAATTCTCGCTATCAGTTGTATCCAAGAGATGGTCTTGCGAAAGTTCGCCTATAGAATATCATTTAATATTAAAACTGGTGAAGTGACCTTTTCCCTATATCGCGGAAAAGGTGCTATTACAATGAACATAAAAGAAATAAAAGAAATATATGTGAATTGTCATATCACGTTTAAATTGGGCGACCAAAAGATATTATTCAATGGCGTTGTCGATAGGCAATTAGTCCAATTTTTAGAAAATTTAATGCCGATTACACGTGGTCCTTTTGTGCAGTTAATACACAAGTGGTGGTAGTTGGTAGGTTGGGCAAATCTACTCACTTTGCCCAACAGATTTGAGCCAGTAGGTTGGGAGCGCCGGGATAAGCCGGCATGAGGTAGGGGACGAAAGAGCCCTACATAAAAGGAGAAGCTGCTCCATTATGGCCCCGAGTCATGCGGAGTTTTCCGTGAGGCCGACTCCGAAGCGT
>Ga0315281_10002623_pt1 | contig 26655 bp, 25 predicted proteins | sample YL17G07_0_MG_FD_204540 | JGI IMG/M metagenome (GOLD analysis project Ga0315281, IMG submission 204540) | Sediment microbial communities from Yellowstone Lake, YNP, Wyoming, USA - YL17G07_0 | ecosystem: Environmental > Aquatic > Freshwater > Lake > Sediment | place: USA: Wyoming | collected... | reverse complement strand
CCCGGCTGCGGCTAATATCATAATAATTCAGAACTTTACTATAGGTAGTCAAAAAAGTCCAGAAAAGAGATGGGATGGTTTGATTGGAGGGTTGCGCGGTCAGACTTAATGATTGAGATTTATCTCATCGAGTGAATGAGCGGGTCTGTGATGGATCACTGCTTGGCGGGATTCGACTGGGTTTAACGTTACAACTTCACCTCGCGCAGGTATTTCGCCGCCTCTTCGGGCGGGGTGGGGTTGATGTAGAAGCCGGAGCCGCGCTCGAAGCCTTCGACCCGGGTAAGCCGCGGCATGATCTCGAGGTGCCAGTGGAAATCGTCGCTCAGCGTATGCCAGTGGCCGCGGCGCGGCACGCGGTTCGGCGCGGAGTAGAGCATGTAATTGTAGGGCGGGTTCTTCAGCACCTTGCCAAGACGCAGAAGCGTGTGGCGGAGCGTCCGGGAAAAGTCCATGATCTCCTCCTTGGACACATCCACGTAGGAGCACAGATGCTTCTTGGGATAGATCCAGGTTTCGAACGGAAACCGCGGCGCAAAGGGGGCAAAGACGAGGAAGTGGCGCGTTTCTTCGATCACCCGTTCCGGCGTCGCCTGTTCCTGCCTGATAATATCGCAGAAAATGCACCGCTCTTTATAATCAAAATAGGATTTGGCGCCGTCCAGTTTCTCTTTCACGGACTTGGGGATGACCGGTGTGGCGATGATCTGCGAGTGGGGGTGGTTCAGGACCGCGCCGGCGGTCCAGCCCTGGTTCTTGAAGACCAGCACGTAGCGGAGCCGGCTGTCCCGTTCGAGATCGAGGATCCGGTCGCGGTAGGCCCAGAGGACCTTTTCGACCTGGCTCTCGGGAAGCTCCTCGAGGCGGAGCGCGTGTTCCGGGCTCTCGATGATGAGCTCGTGGGCGCCGATGCCGTTCATCCAGTCGTAGATGCCGCTGCCCTCGCGGGCAAGATTTCCTTCCACGTGCAGCAAGGGAAACTTGCTCGGAATCACGCGCACCCACCAGCCTTCGGCGTTCGGCAGGGACTTCTCCGCCCGGAACGCCGCGATCTCCGGAGGCGTCTTTGCTTCATTGCCGCCGCAGAACGGACACTCCGCCGGCGTCACGTTGCCGTTCGGTTCTTCAAACGAATAGTCTTCGGGGGTTTTGGGGCGCTCGGTGTTGACGATGATCCACCGGCCGATGATGGGGTCCTTGCGCAGGCGCGACATCAGCTCCCTGACCTCGCGCGCTGCTCTGTCAGGACCTTGTGCACGATCCGTTTCAGCTCTTTGATGCGGATGGGTTTGTTGATGTATTCAGCGGCGCCGAGGCTCATGGCCTTGAGGTAGCTCTCCACTTCGCCGTACGCCGTGACCATGATCACGTCGGTCTTGGAGCCCATTTTCCGGATTTCCTGCAGCAGCTGGAGGCCGTCCATTACCGGCATCTTGATGTCCGTGATCACGAGGTTAAAGGGCTGGTTTTTGAAAAGGACCAGGGCCTCCTCGCCGCCGCTGGCGAGGGCAACGTCATAACCTTCATCTACCAGTATGGTGTTGAAAAGATCGCGCGCGCCTTCTTCGTCATCAACGACAAGAATCTTCATCCGTTCTCCCTCTTTCCTGCATGTAAAGCAAAAATATCATAAAATAGGCTAATCGTCAAGGTTCCGCAGTAAAAGACTTGGACAGGAAAATCGGAGAACAGGCGGGCAAAAATTCCCAGGTGATTGAAATGTCAGCTATTTATATCATACAAGAGACGCAGGCCTTCAAGGGTCAGGTGCGGTTTTATTTCTTGAATGGTTTTTGTTTCCGGAGACACCAGCTCGGCAAGGCCGCCCGTCGCCACCACCCTGGCCTCGGGGGACAACTCCTTTTTCATCCGCTCCACAATGCCGTCCACAAGACCGGCATAGCCGTAGATGATGCCCGCCTGCATGGCGCTGATGGTGTCCGACCCGATGACCGACGGGGGCCTGACGAGTTCGACGCGCGGCAGCTTGGAAGCCCGCTGGAACAGCGCTTCCGCCGAAATTTTCATGCCCGGGCAGATGGCCCCGCCCAGGTACTCGCCGTTTTTCGTAATTGCGCAAAACGTGGTCGCGGTGCCGAAGTCTACGATGATGAGCGGCCCGCCGTAGAGTTTGTACGCGGCAGCTGCGTTCACAATACGGTCCGCGCCCACCTCTTTGGGATTATCATAGCGGAGCGTGATGCCTGCTTTAAGCTTGTGCGTCACGACCATGGGTTCGATGCGAAAGTACTTCCGCGACATTTCGATCATCACCGGCAAAAGCGGCGGCACCACGGTTGATATAATGACCCCCGATATTTGACCGAAATCAAGGGCGGCAAAACCGAAAAGGTCCTTGAAGATCATGGCATATTCGTCGGGCGTGATCTGCGTGTTTGTTCCCACGCGCCAGTTTTCAACGAGTTTTTCCTTGTCGTACACGCCGAGGACTACGTTGGTGTTGCCGATATCAATGGCTAAAAGCATTGTCCCTCCGATAAGCTCAGATGGGGAGACGGGGGGAACCGGCGAAACGGAGATTTATCTCTCCCACGCTCCCCTTCACCGTTGCTCCGATTCGTCACTTCCCCTTCATGATCGTCACATCCCCCGCTGCGACGGTCCGGACCGTTCCGTTGTCGAGCCTGAGGAGCAGCCTGCCTTCGTGATCGATGCCCTGTGCCAGACCTTCGACGGCCTCGCCCGCGCCACCCACCGCAACCCGCTTGCCGACGGTCTCGTTCAGTTTTTTCCATTCTTCGAGTATATCCGAATCGTTCTCGAGGAACTTCCGATACCAGTGTTCAAGGTCCCGCAGGACCTGCTGGAGCAGCGCGGTCCGGTTTATTGCCGCTCCCGCTTCCTTCGCAAGCGTGGTCGTGAGACTGCGGATATCGGCCGGCAATTCACCCAACTTCATGTTCACATCCACGCCGATGCCGAGCACCAGATGCCGAATCCGGTCCTGCTCAGCGCTCATCTCGCTCAGCAGCCCGCATACTTTTTTGCCCGAAATGAGAATATCGTTCGGCCATTTGATGCCGGCCTTGAGTTCGCACGCGGTCCTGATCGCCGACGCCGTCGCCACAGCACCCATGAGCGTGACAAGCGGCGCCCGGTGCATCGGGATCTGGGGCCGCAGGATCACGCTCAGATACAGATTGCCCTTTGGCGAAACCCATTTTCTGCCGAGTCTGCCCTTGCCCTGGGTCTGGAGCTCGGCGATTACGACGGTCCCCTCGAGTGCTCCTGCTGACGCCATTTCCATGGCAAGGGTATTCGTGGACTCTGTTTCCGTGAAGAGGTGGAGATGCTTTCCGATCAGCTTTGTTTTGAGCCCCGTCGAGATGTCGTTCTGCCTGAGAAGGTCCGGCACAGCCGTGATCCGGTACCCCTGCGAAGGCACTGCTTCGATCACGAACCCGTCCCGCTCAAGCGTTTTGATGTGTTTCCAGACCATGGTGCGGGAGATGCCGCATTTTCTCGCCAGCTCCTCGCCGGAAAGGAATGCGGTTCGCGATGACCGAAGGAGGTTCAGAATTTTTTCTTTATACATTACTTGATCTTCATGCTGATGTCCGCGGCAGGAGCTGAATGGGTCAAGCTGCCCGAGGAAATAAAATCCACACCGGTCCGGGCAATGGGCCCTATGGTCTCGAGGGTCACATTGCCGGACGCCTCCACGAGGACGCGTCCGGCGATCAGCTTCACCGCTTCGCCCATCATCTCGATCGGCATGTTGTCGAGCATGATGACATCGGCGCCTATCGCCAGCGCCTCCGCCACCTCGTCCAGGGTCTTGGTCTCCACCTCGATCCTGAGCAGATGATGGGCGGTTCTGTGCGCCTGTTCCACGGCCTTGGTGATGCCGCCGCAGGCCTTGATGTGATTGTCCTTGATCAGCACGCCGTCGTACAGGCCGAAGCGGTGGTTCCTGCCGCCGCCCATCCGGACCGCATATTTTTCCAGCACCCGAAGGCCGGGGAGCGTTTTTCTCGTGTCCAGCACCTGGGCCTTCGAGCCCCTGACCTTTTCAACGTATTTCGCCGTCAGCGTCGCGATGCCGGACAGATGCTGCAGCAGGTTCAGGGCGACGCGTTCTCCGGCGAGGAGACTCCTCGTATTGCCGGCTACCTGCGCAAGCTCCGTTCCCCCATGAATGACCTCGCCGTCTTTGGCAAGTGGCCTGAACTGAATGGCCGGATCCAGGACATTGAAGACTTCCCGGGCCACTTCCATCCCGGCAAGCACCAGATGCTGCTTTGCCAGGATCACGGCCGTGGACTTGGAGTCGGGAGGAATGGTCGCCTCGGACGTCACATCGCCGGGGCCGAGGTCTTCAGCCAGCGCATGTTCAATAAGTTTTTTGATAGTGTGGTTAATGACCATTGAGCGTTACTCGTGCTGCGCCGTCATGCCGCAGTTTCCCCGTCCGTTTGTTTTAACTCCTCTTGGCCGTAACTTTACATCAAGCCGCAAAGGTAATCAACTAGATTTTTTATCAATCCGCTTGACAATAAAGCGTATAAGCATATAATTATAGGGTATATTCTGCTCGCACCGCGCCTTTTCAAATTGCAAACTACCGGGCGGCGCGGGTTCGGGTTCCGGCAGCATACACCACACACAGCCGCATTGTAGGAAGTAACCGTCGGCTTTCGAACAGTCAGGGGCCTCACGCTGCTGCCAACCGGCTCCACAAAAATATACAGAGCGATCACACGCCCGGCTGATACCGGCGGTCCGGGTCCCGGTAACGGATGACTCGTTCCCTGCCCTGTACGGAACATTGATAAGGTCATTCAGGTTTACAACGATGAAAACGACGCTTCAAAAAATAGTATTCTTTGGCATGGCGTTCCTGATCATGTCGGTCACCGCCGCGTGTCAGAAGGCTGCGCCTCCTCCGCCACCGCCGCCGAAACCCGTAACCCGGCCGTCAAGACCCGCTGAAAAAAGGAAGCCCGTTAATACAAAGACGCAGCAGCAATTTTACGACCAGGGCCTTCGAGCATACTCCAAGGAAAACTACGAGGAAGCCAGGGCGGCGTTTAAGCGTGTCGTTGAACTGGGCTCCAACTCGCCCCTGGGATTGAACGCGCAGGAAAACCTCAGGAAGATACAACAAATACTGAAAACAGTCGAGGAAATTGAATCGAAATGAGCGATGACGCCGCAGAGAACATGAACAAAACCCCTGATGCCGTCGGACCGCCGGCGGAAGAAACGCAGACCGCGACTGAACCGGCGGGCGCAATCGCCGAGACTTCCTCAACGATGCCGGGTCCGTTGCCGCGCACCGTTCTTTCACCGCTGGTCAAGTTCATCTCCTCGGTCAAGGTCCGCTATAAGATCGCGGGAACGCTTATTATCGTTCTGAGCCTGACCGTCATATCCCTGGGTATTGTCACCTTTGCCCGTCAAAAAGAGATCCTCCAGCACGAGATGAAAGCCCGCGCGTCGATCCTGGTTCAGCAACTCGCGAACGTGGGCAAGGAAGCCTTGTTGACAAAACAGGAATTGCCCATCGTTTCCACGATTACGGACATTCAGAAACGGGAGGACGTCGTTTATGCAATGATCACGGACGACGAAGGGAAGGTTTTCTCCCATAGTGATTTTTCCCTGAAGGGAACGGTTCTTTCCGGTCCGGCGGACAAGGCGGCATTGATGGCCGATGCTCTGTTATTTCAGGAAACGGTTTTTAATAAAGATACCGCGCTGGACGCCGCGATTCCGATCACGCTGAAGGCGAAAACCCTGAAAATCGGCGTTGCGCGGATCGGTCTTTCGCAGAAAGCGCTGAGCGCGTCGATCAACAAGCAGAAAATGACCTATTTCTTCATGGCGATGGGATTCGTCGTTGCCGGACTTATAGTTTCCTTCGGGCTCGCGCGTTTTCTCACAAAACCTCTTGATTCGCTGGCCGAAGGAATTCGAGTTGTTTCCCGGGGAGATCTTCGCAGCCTGGTGACGGTCACGTCGAATGACGAAATCGGGGAAGTGACGAATATCTTCAACCAGATGATTCTGAGTCTTCGTGAAAAAATCCACATGCAGAAATACCTGTCCCAATCAACGGTCAACAGCATCAAAGAAAACCGCGACCGATCGCAACTGAAACTGGGAGGTGAGCGGAAGTACGTTACGGCCCTGTTTTCCGACGTGCGCGGATTCACCTCCCTCTCGGAGAAGATGAGTCCCGAGGAAGTCGTTAGCCTCATGAATATGTATTTAAATCTTCAGACGACGGTCATTCTTTCCTGGGGCGGAAGTGTAGACAAATTCGTCGGAGACGAGGTCATGGCCATCTTCGAGGGGCGGGGCAATGAAATCAACGCGGTCCGCGCGGCGGTGGAGATTCAGAGCTACTGCAAAGCATTGAATGAAGCGAGGGCCGCGTCCGGCCACAAACAGGTCGACATCGGTATCGGTCTGAACAGCGGAGATGTGGTTATGGGCAACATGGGGTCCGAAGATCAGATGGACTATACCGTGATCGGCGACAATATCAATATCGCGGCGCGCTTGTGCGGCATTGCCCAGGGGGGACAAGTGCTGGTCAGCAAGATCATTGCCGACGAGATCGGCAATCAAGCGACGTGCAGAGCATTGCCTCCCGTTACCGTAAAGGGGAAGGATAATCCGATCGAAATCTCCGAAGTGGAATCGGCCACAGGCTGCGTGAGGCGGCATATGCGGAAGAAAATGGATGCCAAAGTCGCGTATTCGCTCGAAGGTTTTTCAGATGAATCAAACGCCGCCGTCCTGATAAATATCAGCCCCCTCGGGTGCCTGCTCGCAGTGGCCGCTCCCATCGCAATTGGCTCGAAATTGAGCATTTCCTTGACCCTGCCCGTAGTAGGCACCGTCAATGCCCGGGCGGCAGTGCGTCACGCCAGAAAACAGGACGATGCTTACCATATCGCGCTTTGTTTTGAAGATATGCAGCAGGAAACACAATCCAGAATCATTCAATGGATACACCGCGTAAACACTTAGCTGGCCGAGGGCCCTTTTCTGCACTGTAAGCGAAAGCATAGTTGTTTTCGAGAAACCGACGATGATATTAAGGCGATTTACAGCCTCTCTTTAAGTCAGCTGGAATCAGTGCGGGTGGCTCAAACACTCATCGGTATGCAAAGAGGGATTCCTATCTTCTTCATCACGGGTTAATCTTGCCGAGCAGCTTCATGAAATTCCGTTTTGGTTTGTGCGTAATGCGGACCGTCAGCAGAAAGTCGGCAAAAACCTCGTCCTGTTTCAAGCGGTGCTGAAGCGACTGTATTTTCCGGATTAACGCGGCTGCTTCTTCATAGGCCCGATTGTCTTTGCGATTGGCGATAGGATCGATCCATTTTTTGTAAACCATTATTGCGTCTTCAGGATGATTTTTTTCCCGGTCAGCCGCCAGCTTCATCCAGAGTTGCTCGGAACAACCGCCGGTCTGCGCTTCAGACCACGCGGCATCGGGATCCTTTTCCCAGAGGAAGATCTCAACCAGCAGGGAGTTATCAGCGCCGAAGAATCCCCATGATCGGAGTGTAGCTTTCCGTTTTTTAGTCTCAATTTCTTTTCTGACGAAATCGAGCGCTTTTTCACGCCATATAGCCTACTGGCCGGTCCGGTCCGCGTTTATCTTGAGCTTCCCGTAATTCTCCAGGCTTGAATGCTCGGCAAACTCCAGCCACATGAGCTTCATGGCCTCGTCATGACGCTTGTTCCTGTGATACGCGGCAGCCAGAAAATCCCGGAGGCGTGAATCCGTCCGTTCGGGGAATGCCTTCAGCCCCGCTTCGGCCCACTCCAGGGCCTTATCCTGTTTCTTGGCCTTCGTGTAGAGCTCAGCGATCTGGAGATAATGATAGGCGTAGGAAAGATTGCGTTTCCTGACCTCCACCATGGTCTCGACATCGCCGGATACATCAGCCAGGGTTTCCATGATATGAGTTATGTTGAAACGGCGGTGCGAATGCTCGCCTCGTTCTTCTTTGTTGGCTCCGTGTGGTTTTATTTTACTCCACTCCTCTTCAGCGAGACTGCGGTAGATTGCCAGGCCCTTTTTTCCGAGAATCGGCGCGTACGTTTTCGCGGCTCCGTAGAATGCCTCCCACTCGCTATTCAATTCTTTTTCGAAAAGACGCTCCGCAAGCTTCTCGGGATCAGGCTTGGCCTTGCGGCAGGCATTAAGATGAATCTCATGCAACCGGTAGAGCATATCGCCCATTTCACCGTTCGAATCGTCAACCGATTGTATCGCGACCTCAACCTCGTCGATCGCATACTCGGCCAGCTCAATGACCTCCGCTGCATGACCGTCCTTCACCAGTCCTTCGACTGTATCAAGAACATTGTCAACGTTCCTTGCGTAGCTTCGCATGGAGTGGTAATCCATAAAATCGCCTGGGTCGATGGCATTGCGGATAATCTTCTTCAATGCGGTAAGATTGTGCCCGCCCGGCGCCTTCTTCGCCGTCTGCAAAAACAGCTTCTCGCGCAGATGGTCATCTTCCGACGCCTTCTGTAGGATCATCTCAACAAGGGCATCTTTCTCAAGGGATTCCAGGTGGCCCTTCACGTCTTTAAACGTGATTTCAGCTTTGGCGGACTTACCGCCCTTTTCGCTTTTGCCTTTGCTTCCGTTTTCTATCCAGGCGAGCCCCACAGCCACGCAGTGCTTGCAGAATATGTCCTCATCGCCCATGGGGCAGGTGCAGGAGTGATCCAGCTCGCCACCATCAAGTTGAAGTTTGACTGTGTATGTGTGAGTTCCCTCCACTTTGGCCGTTATCGTGCCTTTGTACTCGGTCATTGATCGAACCAGACCGTGAGCAAAGTATTCTTCTCCGCGTCCAAAAGAACGCGGATCGGCGATACGGCGGATGGCGTTGAGGGTAAACTTAGGCATTATGGATTCACTCTTTGATGAGAGGATCGATACGGGATATTAAAGACGGGATATCAGACTGGGCAGCGTTCCAAACTTCATCAATATCCACATGGTCGTAAGCATGTATCAGAAGGTCACGCATGCCCGCAATCTGTCGCCAGGGGATGTCCGGATGAGTTGATTTGAAGGATTGTGAGAGCCGCTTTACCGCCTCACCGATGATCTCGATCTGCCGAATGACAGCGGACTGAATCAGAGCGCTTCCGTCGAACTGTTCCTTGTCAACGCCTTGCAGAAACTGCTGAATTTGTTTTGCCGCTTGAAGAATATCAGTGAGATGGCTGGGGTCACGCTGCGGCATAGATTATCTCGGCGGAATCGAGGATGTCCCTGCGGCGCATGGGGTTGCGGCTCCGCTCGATGCCGCGGCGGCTGACCAAATCAACCTTTCTGCCGTACAGAACCGCCAGTTCATCCTGCATAGTCACGTGGTCGAGCAAACTCCAATGCGCATCGGAAGCGAAAGTCACAAGCACGTCCACGTCGCTCGTTGGACCAAAATCGTCCCGAAGCACGGAGCCAAAAAGCGCAAATTCCGTGATCTTCCAGCGGTTGCAAAACTCGGTGATTTTCTCTTTCGGCAAAGTGATCTTCATATGAGCTACAATAGCAAAAATCCCTTAAAAAAACAAGCGGTAATCAGTTGAATGCAGCCCTTCTGACACCATGGTTCTCTAACAATTCCTGCATTTTAAGTCTTTATAGGAAAAACAGTCGTGCGCCTTGTTTCTCTGAAGTCAGGTCCCTTTAGAACTCATATCCCATCGACACCCAATAACGCCAGTCCTCGACAGCCTCTTTGGTCTCCCTGCTCGCCTTGATGCCTTCCAACTGTGAAAGCGGCACGCCAAATTTCCGTTTCTCCCATCGAATTGTCACAAACATTTCCCGTTCGCATTCATTCTCCGGCGCCATACCGACGACGACCACCACCTCGCCGGTCTTCAAGGGAGAGATTGATCTGGTTGCAATGCATTTTGCTGAAAAAGGAAACTCAAGACGGTCCTGAAGGTAGCAGTACCACCCCATGGCACGCTCGGCTTCGCCGTAGCAGTCCACGATGATTTCATCATCGATGCGCTCCTCGCGGGATTTGTTTTTTTTAGGTTTGGCCATGATTAAGCGGTCCTATCTTACCCATGTACAAAAATATAGACATAGCCCCATAGACTCTCTTCTTACCGAAATTTCGCCACGCTAATAAATTATCGATATTTTTTGTAATATTTCTTCACAGTTTCTTTGAACTGTGCCCACCTAACATTATCCACACACTTAACCCTATCAGGCTCTTTAAGATTCACGGAACATCTGGACTCAATCCATTCGTCAAATGCAGGATGCTTGCCTAATTGCTCAATCTCGGTGTACTTCAGAATATATAAATCACGCGAGGATATAGCAAACATCTTCTCAACTAGTGCCGTGGGGACGTCCATGTCATAACAATACTGGCGGGCACCCTTCTTTATTTCGTTGTATGTTGCTTCATACTCACTCATGTTAGTATGTTTTAATGCTGCTTCATCATAAAAAACTCTATGTATCCCTATGTCGCCGAAAACGCCGCCTCCGGCATATATTTTCACTGCACCAACAACAGCCAAGAAACATGCACTTGAACATTGTTCGTTAACGACGACATCAGCAAGGCTTTCACGTAAAAAACGACCAATCTTGATGGCTTCGTTTACGTCGCCCCCTTTTGAGTTGAAATAAACCCAACCAATAGGCTTAAGTATGTGGCCGCCCTCTTTGGTAGATATAGGCATACCATTATCAACAAAATCCTGTAAGCAAACTACAAGTTTCGAGAAATCACCTTTTTCGATAACTCCCACTATTTCAGGTGGGTTGTTGTTTTTGCAAACCACTGCTGCCTCTACATAAACACCGCAATACATGTAAAGCAAAATATTTAATGTGAATATAATGAGCATTTTATTTGAGGAACTAGCCATAGTTAGCCTTTCTGATTTTTAATCTTGAAATTTGATTTTGTAGCGCGTAACACGCGTCTGCCGCGCAGGTTGGGATTATTGCGTCGGGCTCGCACCTCATTCTACGTGACTATTGTCCTTATCATCGCATCTTCCATGCCGTGAGGAAATTTTCGCGCAATTCGGTCTCATTTGCATTTCTCAATCGCATCAGGTAGTGAGAGAAATGGTTTTCGATACCATCTAGCATTAATCGCGGGTTGATGTCGATTTGCACGCACATTTTTGTCGCCAAGTCTATCATCAGATTAACTGGAGTCTCGTAGGCATATGAAAGCCGTACTTTCCCTCGCGTAATGCCCGTATGAAACAGCCCATTCCGCATTTGGTCATATAACTCATCTATCGCATCATCATTCACTTTTGGATCGTCACCAGACAAGGGGAATATCTCTTTGAAAGCATACCTGAAAAATTCTTTGGAGCGGTGTTTACTGTCTTCCCCTTTTAAGAAAATTGCATGACCCTCAATATAGCTAAGGACAACCAGTAACGTTATGAAGCCGGCATGGTCCGATGCTTTCTCTAGTACTCGAGCCTGGTCGAAGAACCAACCACGCACTTGATCCTCGTAGATTGATACCGATGTCTCAAAGCAGTCGGACTTTATGTGGTCATCACGGTAATGACGACTAATGTGCATTGCCATTGTTCGTCCTCTCCATCAACAACTCGCCTATAATCAAGCAGTAAAAGTTTACTCTGCAATCAATTGACCAGAAGCAATATTGTTAAGCTTATATCTCAATTCCATAGAATCTGTGTACCAATCACCTGCCCACTTAAAGGTGACCTTGCCTTTCATGTGCTCAGTTTGTAGGTTGGGCTACGCGTCACAGCCCAACATCTTTTGATTTCTGTTGGGCAAGGCAGCCTTTTTGCCCAAGCTACCGATTAGACTTGGTTCTTGTGAAGTTGCTTGGTTAAGCTGGAAGCTCCAATTTAGGGACTTGATATAAAGTCGATCTGCTAATATCGCCGGCGTATCCGAATTTATGGAGAATACGTGAATATGTGTCATAAAGACCATCCACCATCCTTGGATCAAACGTAATTTGCTCTATAATGTTCGACAGTTCAAAATTATAAGTGTAATAATCGTTCGTACCATTATTACAAGGATCAAGATAGATCAGGCGGATTTCATTCTCTGGCACGAAGGCCTCTCGCTTAATAAGCAAGGACTCAGCTTGTAACTGAGAGCCAATATTTGTCAAGCGAGGTTCCGTGAACCATGATTTTACTTCCTCTTCTTTTTTGTATTGCACACGTCCGATGAAGCAAGCGGTTTCTGCAAGAGGATCGATTGTTCCATTCTCTTTCCATTGGGGGTCGTTGCTGGCGTGAAGACTGTGAATAAGACTTTGATAAAGTTTTTTTATTGTTGTTTTCAATCGCACCCCATTGCGCATAGGGACATACATACGCCAAGCGGCATCGGTCTCTTCATTTAGCGTCCAACACTGCCCATAGGCTCGATCTCGCAAAGGATGCTTGCGTAGCTTAAGCATGTTCTCAAAGGGATCATCCCATTTTCGCGGCGAGGAAAGAGCATTCTGACCTTTAACAATAACGGGCAGAACATATTCAATTGGAGTATATCTGAATATTGTGGTTTCTATTTCATTTTGACTGATGTGAATATAATTATTCATAGCTGTGCTTTCTACTTACTGCCAACGGTCTGCTGCAAACTACGCAACTTTGTTGACATTGTGCATGCGTTTCGTTGTGGAGTATACGGCAGACTGGCGCACTACAATTCCCACCATACCGAAACCTTGCTCCGTCATTATTCAGGTCAACAATACTGTTTCTCAATTTACCTGCGACAAAACAGCTTTTTTAATGCATCACGCTTCTTTGCGGTTACTCCGTTGATACGTCTTGCCCATGCTTTTATTCAACCATGTTGTGATTTTATTCATTGTTGCTGATGATATATTTGTCTCGCCATGTAGTATTTTATTGAACGTTGTTACCGCTAAATCCATTTCTTTTGCACAACGATTTTTTGAAAGACGCCTGCGTCCCATTTCGGATAGTATCATATCTTTAAGATGGGATGTAAGCGCTGGGGTCATTTCTTCCTGATCAAGAGCCATATTCATTTCCATTTGAATCTCTGTTTCATTAAATGAAGTCCCCATGAATCCCATGGCTTGCAAAATATGGTCAATAGACATCTCATCTTTGCCATCTAAATCTGCTACTGTGCGACCGACTTGAAGGGCCTTCACGGCTCCTCTCATGCTGAGATCTTTTTTCCCTTGGATATTATTGAACTCGCGCTTATCAGCAGCTGGCAAATTTAAGAGGTGGAAATACTGCGCCATATTATCTATTTCGGCATTTACCGAGAACGGAAGACCTTTATAGCGCTTCGTTTGCCGATCTCGTGCTTTTCGTATTCGTTCCTTTACGGTTTGGGAACTTTCGGATGCGTTCACAGAGAAACGCTTATCAGGGTCGAGAGTAAACACGCGGACCTTCAAATCGATGCGATCAAGAAATGGACCACTGAGTCTTCTTAAATATGAATCCACAGTCGCTTTCGAGCATTTGCATCTGTGACGAGCAGCAGCAAAAGGATGCTCCTCGCATTTTCCGTTTTGCTTTAGGATCGTTCGTGAACATATGGAACACTTATATTCTCCAAATAATCCACAAGGGCATGGGTTCATAGCAGCGACCAATGCAAAATTACACATATATTCTATCGAGCCGATTGCTCGCCCAATCACATACTTCTTTTCCGCTAACGGAGCTCTGAGTTGTTCTAATAGGTCGCGATCAAATTGAGGCAACTCATCAAGAAAAAGTACGCCTTGATGGGCAAGTGAAACTTCTCCTGGCTCTATATAACCACTGCTTCCCAACCCGCCCAGTAAATTCGCTCTTGTGGCAGCAGAATGAACCTTCCGGAACGGCCTGACTCTTTCAATTTCGCCCAGTTTCAATAACCCTTTAGCGCTATATATTTGGTTAATCTCAAAACAATCTTTATAAGTCATCGGCGGCATAATGCCGGGAATTGCCGATGCCAACAAGGTTTTACCTTCACCCTGAGGACCGAACAACAAAATTGAATGTCCGCCTGCAACTGCTATTTCAAGAGCTCTTTTGGCAACATCCTGCCCAACTATATCGCTATAATCTGCGCGTTTTATTTCGCTTTTCGCAGGTGGCGCTTTTATCTTGCCAGTGATTGTTTTTATCCTGGTGATTGGCCCGTTGCCAAGCATGAAATCTACAACTTCCCTGATATTTGAAGCATAAAATACTTGTGAATCGTTATCGTGGAACAGCAGAAGACTGGCCTCGTCTTTGGCCTCATGTGGGACAATAATCTTTGCCCCTTTTGGAGCTTTCGATATCATTCCAAGCAGTGACCGCGTGCTTTTCAGTTCACCTGACAGACGAAGTTCGCCGATTATGACCCAATCCGATGATAGAACACTTTGAAGCCGTTCACGTTGTTTAGCATTGCGCGCGCGAATTTCCTCAAGCATCTTTTCCAAATTATCTATTTCAAGTTTCTCTTCTGTCGTTATTTCCGGTTCTACTGCTGTTTGCCCGAGAACTCCGAGAATGGCCACAATCGGCGCTTCAAGTGTTGTATCCTGCTTGGGTAAGTTTGCAGGCGCAAGATTAACTATAATTTCATAGCCGGGATTGGCAAGGCCACTATTTTTCAAAGCGGCCTGCCACCGGCTTACACCTTGCTTTAATGCTGTTTGAGGAAGTCCAAGTAACCGGATGTCGAGGGTGTCACCGTTTGTCGGTGCAGCTATATTGACTTGAGCCTCAATTGTAACCAGATGCCCACCTGCACCTTCAGGTACAATTCCGTAAAATGCCATCGACTACCTCCTCATATGATCATGCTTAGCAGTGTGATGCTTTTCGCATAGTGTTACAAGATTCGTCATGGAATTGGATCCGCCTTTGGATATTGGCATTACATGATGAACATGAAGAACTATACTTGATTCTCCGCACTGCGTACAACGGTAACCATCACGCTCTCGGACAGCTCGGGCAATCTCTTCCCAATTTGTTGGATAACCATCAACTCGTGTGCCACATTGAATACTGGTCGTAAATTGCTGGCTAAGAGCTGCCAAGCTTTGCTGATCAGTGTTTATCTGATCGATTCCTTTTTCGATTTTATCGATCTGTCCGCTAAATCTCAGATGAACACTCTTTTTCTTACTTTCAATTTCCGCCTGTCGATTTGATGGTTGGATAAGACCGAAAGATATCAGTGAAATGATGCCATCTATCAGTTTGTCGCCGAATGAGATATATGCCGCATCGCTCAGCTCCCTTTGGTATTGTTGCATGGTTTGATGCAGTAGAACGTTTAAACGTTTTACGTCGTTATGGGACGGCTGCTTGGTGCTTTGATCGCCGGTCGATCTCATTTGTTCATAGCCTCCGGGTTCGCTTCTTTACCCTCGTCGTTACATTTCGCTTGCGCGGCCCATTTACCACACCCCGCCATTCAAAATCATCCTTCTCAATTCCTCCAAATGCTTCTCAACATAATTCAATATCCCTCGCGCCTCTTCATCGGCCAGAAGATCCATGCCAAAATGACTCGCAACGTAACAAAACGCAAACCCCATCTGCGGGTCCGCCATGGTGTCGGGCTCGGCTTCCTGCATTACGACATAGCTGCTCAAGGCGGCTTCGGTGGCTTTCTTGGTGTTCTTCTTCGACCGTTCCAGGCCCCTGAACTTAAGACAAACCTCGGGCGCCAGGTGGAACAGGTCCTTTTTTGTAAATGTCACTCCCGCGGCGGGACCGAACGGGATTGCCTCTTCCGCGTCGAGATATGCTGCGGCGATTTCTTTCAGCCAAGCAGTCGGCCCTGAAGGAAGCGGTTTAGAATCTTTATCCACAATCGAAAGCCTTCCTTATAACTAAGGAATCAAACGCTACTCAAAGGCGCATAGAGCACTGGTACACCGGCCCTCTGGTGTTACAAAAAGCAAAACCGGGCAAAAATGAATTGCTTCACTTACACCCGGTTTCACGCTGACGTTCATGATGAATAGCCACACAGAAAATGCAATACTCTGTGCGACACCCGCGCTACACTATCCTCAGGCCCTTGGCCACGATCTCCTTGATAAAAGGGTCCGGCTGCCTGAGGTCCGCGCGTGCGAACGCATGCGGCTCTATGCGGAGGTCGACTTTTCTTCTGAGGCGCATAAGTTTCAATTCTTCCCGAAAACCGTCTATAATCCCCTTTGTTCAAAAAGACGGCGAGATCGATGTCGCTGTCCGCCGCCGCGGCCCCCGAAGCATAAGAGCCGAAAAGGTACAGCCGCCACACCGCGACCCCATTTTCCCGCAGCACAGCGACATATTCGTTTATTTTTTGGAGTACTACTCTTTTATTTTCTTTACGAGCCATTTTCTGAAATCCTTTATTTGGCCAAGATCCGACCCTTCCTGCCGGACCCGTTAGACCAATGGCATTTACCCCAGCATCATCAAACTCTGCTCCAGCTTGTCGCGTTTGACCCTGAATTCTTCAAGCTTCGCCGTGTCCTTCTCAACCACTTCCTTCGGCGCTTTATCAACGAAGTTCTTGTTCGAAAGCTTTTTGGAAAACGTTTCGATGTCCTTGGATATCTTCGCAATTTCTTTCCGGAGCCGATCGCGCTCCTGGGTGAGGTCGAGAAGGCCTTCGAGCGGTACGTAGACTTCGGCGCCGGTGATCACCGCCGTGGCTGCGTTCTTCGGCTTGTCTTCGTTCACGCCGATGCGAAGTTCCTTGATGCGCGCAAGGGTCTTCGCATACCCGCCGCTTTTTTCAAGATGTTCGCCCAGTTCTTTATTCTCGACCTTCACGATCACGGTGATCTGCAGGGAAGGCGCGATGTTCATTTCGCCCCGTATGTTCCGTATGGCAAGGATCAGGTCCATCACCATCTGCATGTCCCGCTCAACTCCGGCATTGATAAGGATCTGGTCCGCAGCAGGATAAGCCGCAATCATAATAGATTCGCATTTGCCGTTCCGTTTTTCATTCCGCATTCCGCATTCCGCACTCCGCACTGCTTCGGGAATCAACTGCCATATTTCCTCGGTAATGAACGGCATGACCGGATGGAGCAGGCGGAGCGCTGTTTCAAGAACATGCACGAGCACGGTCTGGGTCGCTCGTCGCTCCGGCGACCCCTTTTCCGCGAACAGCGCCGGCTTGGACAATTCCAGGTACCAGTCGCAGTACTCGTGCCAGATAAAGTGGTACAGGGTGGAAGCAATATCGTTGAACCGGTAGTCTTTGAGCGCGGCTTCAACTTCGCGTGCCGCCGAATTCAGACGAGAGAGAATCCAGCGGTCGGCGAGTGCTGAGCCCGGGGCCAGAAGTTCTGAGTTCGGAGCGAAGTCTTCCTCCAGGTTCATGAAAACGAAGCGGCTTGCGTTCCAGATCTTGTTCGCGAAGTTCCGGTAGCCTTCGATGCGCTCCGGCGCGAGCTTGATGTCCCTGCCCTGGGCCGCGAAAGCCGTCAGCGTGAACCGGAACGCGTCGGTGCCGTACTGCTCGATCATCACCAGGGGGTCGATGACGTTGCCTTTCGACTTGCTCATCTTCTGACCTTCTGCGTCGCGCACCAGCGCGTGGATATAGACCTGACGGAAGGGAACTTCGTGCTTGAAGTGGAGCCCCATCATGATCATCCGGGCCACCCAGAAGAAGATGATGTCGAAGCTGGTGATGAGCACCGATGTCGGATAATAGGCTGCAACTTCTTTGGTATCGTCCGGCCAGCCCAGCGTGGAAAAGGGCCAGAGGGCCGAGGAGAACCACGTGTCCAGCACATCGGTCTCCTGCCGGAGGTTGGTGCCGCTGCAGTGCGCGCAGACCGTAGCGTCCGTGCGGCTCACGGTAATGTGTCCGCAGTCGTCGCAGAACCACGCAGGAATGCGGTGGCCCCACCAGATCTGGCGCGAAATGCACCAGTCCTTGATGTTGCGCATCCATTCGAAATAGGTATTCTCCCAGCCCTTGGGAACGAACTGCACCCTGCCATCCTCGACAACCTGGATCGCGGGCCCGGCGAGCGGACCGGTCTTTACGAACCACTGGGGCGAGAGATAGGGTTCGACCACGGACCGGCAGCGATAACATTTACCCACGGAATGTGCGTGGTCGTCGGTCTTGACCATGAAACCCCGTTCCTGAAGCAGTTCGACTACAATGCCGCGGGCCTTCTTTGCCGGTTTGCCCGCCACCATTCTCTGCACCTCGGGCAGCACATCGGGAATATCGGCCAGGAGTTCCGCCTTGCCGTCAAGCATCTTGATTCGCGGCAGGTTCGGCAGCTGCCGCTGACCCGCTTCATAATCGTTGAAATCATGGGCCGGCGTGACCTTGACCGCGCCGGTGCCGAATTCGAGGTCCACGAGAATGGAATCGCCGATGATCGGAATCCGGCGCGTGGTGAGCGGAAGGTCCACGGTTTTGCCGATAAGGTCCTTATAGCGCGGGTCGAGGGGATGGACGGCCACCGCGGTGTCGCCCAGCATGGTCTCCGGCCGCGTCGTGGCAACGGTGAGGCGGATGTTGTGGTCGTGCGAGAGGGGATAAGCGATGTGGTAGAGCTTGCCCTTCTCGTCCTCATGCTCGACCTCGATGTCAGACAGGGCCGTGTGGCAGCGCGGACACCAGTTGATCAATCGTTCGCCGCGGTAGATAAGACCTTCTTCGTAGAGCGTGACGAAAACTTCACGAACAGCCTTTGAAAGGCCTTCATCCATGGTGAAGCGTTCGCGCTCCCAGTCGCAGGAGGCACCGAGCCGCTTGAGCTGGCCGATGATCCTGTTGCCGTATTCCTTTTTCCAGTCCCAGACCTTTTCCACGAATTTCTCGCGGCCGAGGGCATGTCGGTCGATGTTCTCCTTTGCCAGGTGCCGCTCGACCACATTCTGGGTGGCAATGCCGGCATGGTCCATGCCCGGGACCCAGAGCGTGTTCCTGCCGGACATGCGCATCCAGCGGACAAGGATGTCCTGGAGCGTGGAGTTGAGCGCATGGCCGATATGGAGGGACCCGGTCACGTTCGGCGGCGGGATCACGATCGAGAAGGGAACGCCTCCGGCGTTCACATCAGCACGAAAATAGTTTTTCTCCGTCCAGAACGCATACCATTTTTCCTCTACCGTTTTCGGGTCATACGCCTTGGGTAATTCTTGTCCGGACATGAATCGGGTTCTCCTTAATGAAAATTCCAAATCCCAAATTACAAATCCCAAATAAATTCCAATTACGAATCACCAAACTCAAAACGTTTGATGTTTGTATTTTTGGAGCTTATTTGGGATTTGGTGTTTGAGATTTAGGATTTGTTTTTATCGTTCTGCTTTCAACCGTTCTATCTCCTCTTTTATCAGGACCTCGGCGAGCTGCGGGATCACTTCCCAGGCGACCTTCTCGATCACCTCGCGGGCGACCTCGCGCGCAATGGCCGAGACGGCCTCGGAGATCCCTCTTCGCACCGTTTCCTCGGAGATCTTCGGGACCGGCGGCGTCATGTCCTTGAAGACCTCCCGCGCCATCCGCGAGAACGTCTCCTCGGCCATGCTGCGCAGTTCGCTCTCGGGCAGTATCGGCGATAACGTGGGAGCCGCCTTTGCAAAGGTTTCTTTCGCAATCTTGGCAACCGCCTCTTCCGCGATGCCCCATACATCGCTCGCGGAGAGCATCGGCGGCTGGACAAAGGGTTGTGAGGGGGGCGGAACCGCGGGTGGAGGGCTTGGGGCGCTCTTCTTGAACGCCGCCTGTTGATCGGCTTCCATGGTCTTTGCCAGGGATTCAAACGTGACGATCTCAGGCTGGGGCTCTTCTTCCCGCTCGGCAGGCCTCTGCCCGGCCGGCCGGACCTTCGTCTCTTCACGGGCCAGCGGCTCTTCAACTTCTTCTACGACAGGCTCGACTTCGTAGAGGGCCTCTTCCTCCTCAGGAGCGGCTTCCCGCATGAGGTCCGCTTGACTGGGTGCTTCGCTGATGATATCAAAAATATCGGCAGGCGCGGGTTTTTTAGGTTTGGCCGGGGCAGGCGGAGCAACGGGCGCGGAAGACCGTGCCGGGGCCGCTGACTCAGCAGGGCGCGGTCCCGCACCAGCAAGGGCCTTTTTCACTTTTCCGATAAGTTCCTGGGACTCGAAGGGCTTGGCAATATTGTCCTGGATCCCCGCTTCTTTGCCCTTTGCGCCGTCATACACATCCTCCCTGCTCATCATGAGGATGACCGGGATCCGCGCCAGCGCAGGGGTCTGCTTCAGCTTCGCCGCAAGCGAATAGCCGTCGAGGCGCGGCAAATCCACATCCGCCAGCACCACATCGGGGACGGCCCGCACGGCCTCGCTCAGGGCCGTCTCGCCATCGCTCGCGCAAAGGACCTCATAATCTCTTCCGGAAAAAAGCATCTCCACCACTTTCTGGATGGTGATGCTCTTGTCCGCTAATAGTATTTTAATCGGCATGGAGCAGCCTTTCAAAATCAAGGACCAGGATCTCCTGATCGTCTTCGCGAACGACGCCCTGAATATATTTCATTTCCATTCCCTGGATCTTTTCGGGAGGCGCGGACGGCTCCTCCAGCTTTGCCATCTTGACCACGCTGTCCACCGTGATCCCGAAAAAATGTTTGTTCTCCTCAAGCAGAATTATGCTCTGTGCCGCTTCCGCCTGCGCAGGCGCGCCGGCCGGCCCCGGACCGCTCATGAAGAGCCGCCGGCCGATATTAAAGACGGGGTAGATCGTGCCCCGGTAATCGATCAGGCCCTCAACAGAGGAATAGGACAGAGGCACCGTCCGCGAACGCCGCCAGGGCAAAATCTCGATCGCCCCGAGAAGCTTGACGCCGAAGAGCCGTCCTGACAAAAGAAACACCAGATAGCTGTGTATCATGGCAGCAACCCGTCCCCGTTCAGAAGAAGGACCAGGTTGTCCTTGTGCCGCAGAATCCCACTGAAGTACTGAATGCCGGGATTGATCACTCCTGCGGGCATGGGAACAGGCCGCTGGTCGGTGTCCAGGATTTCCGTCACCGCGTCAACCAGTACTCCGAGCGTTCCTTTGCCGCCCTTGACCACCAGAAGCGTTGTCCCGATAACGCCGGAGAGCTTCAGGACTTTTTTTATATTCAGCACCGGGATCAGGTTGCCCCGGAACTCGAACGTTCCCTCGAAGGGCCCGGTCAGGTTCGGGTCCTTCTGGATGTTGCGCGGCACCGCGATCTCCAGCAACCTGGAGATCGGGACGGCGTAGGCCTCGCCTTCCAGTGATAATATGAGAAACCGTGTGCCTTCGTTCATAGTTGTGGGGGATTATACCCGGCCTGCCAGAGCGGCGCCGCTCAGGAGCTTTTTAAGCGCTCCCAGCATTTCCTGTTCCTCGAAGGGCTTCACCAGATAGTCCTGTGCGCCCATGTCCAGCGCCTTCTGCCGATGCTTGTCTCCCGCCCGGGAGGTCAGCACGATGACCGGGATTTTCTTCAGTTCCGGACTCTTCCTCATCTCGGCCAGCAGGTCGTATCCATGCATGACGGGCATCTCAAGGTCCGTAATCACGGCGTCGAACGTTATCCGGCCCAGGATGGTGAGCGCCTCCATGCCGTCGGGCGCGACCTCGACCTCGTAACCCGTGCGATCAAGGAAACGCTGCACGTATTTCCGGATGCTGATCGAGTCGTCAACGACCAGGACCTTCGGTTTTCGTTTTGCGGCCTCCGGCGTCAGCGCTTCTTTCGCCTTGCCGATGCTGGCCCGGGAAGCCGTGATGACCTCGTCGCCGAAGAGCGAAGCGACGTTGAGAATAAGCCGCACGTTCCCTTCACCGGAGATCGTCGCGCCGGAGAAGAGTTTGAGGCCCTTCAGATAATCGCCCAGCGACTTCACCACGATCTCTTCCCGGCCGATGATGTCCTCCACCATGACCGCGAGGCGTTTTTCAGCCATACCGAGGACCAGGGTGGGGTGGCGGTAATTCTCGTCCTTCTTCGGGAACTTGCCCACGCCGAGCACTTCATTCAGCTTGAGGAGCCGGACCAGCGAACCGCGGATGTTCACCATCTCTTCTCCGGCCGCCCGCTGAATGTCCTTGTTGGAGAACCGCGTGGTCTCCTCCACCAGGTTCATGGGTACGGCCATTTCCTGATCCTTGAGCTTTACGATCAGGGCCTGGGCAATGGCAAGCGTAAGCGGGAGCCTGATGACGAACTTCGTTCCCACTCCCTTCCCGGTCTTGATCTCGATCCTGCCGTTGATCCGCGCAAGATGGGTGGAGACCACATCCATACCCACGCCGCGGCCCGAGACCTTGCTGATCTTCGATGCCGTGGAAAATCCGGGGCGAAAGATGAGATTGAGCGCCTCAAAATCCGTCAGGGACTGCGCCTCGGCATTGCCCATGAAGCCCTTGTCCACGGCGGTCTTCCGAAGCGCCGCCGGGTCCATGCCGCGGCCGTCATCCTCGATCTCGAGAATGATATTGTTCCCTTCATGCCGGGCATTCAGGATCAACACGCCCGTCGGTTCTTTTCCCAACGCTGTCCGCTCGGCGGCCGACTCGATGCCGTGGGACACGGCATTCCTGATCATATGCATGAGAGGATCGGAGATGGTCTCAAAAACTGTTTTGTCGATCTTGGTCTCTCCGCCCGAGACCACCATGCTCACCTGCTTGCCCTCTTCCTGCGCAAGATCGCGAATGGGCCGCTGGAACATCTGGTAGAGTTTGTCCACCTCGACCATGCGGGCCATGGTGATCTCGTCCTGGAGGTTCGTGGTGATCGTGGAAATTCTCCCCGTATCGAGCTCAAAGGAATCGAAGACCCCGGCAAGTTCGGTCATGATCTCGTTCGTATCGTTCGTGATCTCCGTCAGCTTGCGCGAAAGCAGGTTGAAATCGTCATACCGGTCGAATTCCAGCTCAAGGAAATCGTGGGACTGCTCGGAGGCCTGGGGAGCCGGCGACTCCATGCTCAGCGTGTATTCGTATTTTTCCTCGAACTTTTTGATCTCATGGAGCAGGCGGGTCTGACTGAAGTCCAGCTCTTCACGGAGCGATTTGATCAGATCGACCTGGCGGGTCAGCCGGTTCCTGTTGACGATCATTTCGCCGACCAGGTTCATGAGGTTGTCAAGCCGGTCGATGTTGACGCGAATAAACTGCTTTTCCAGGTCCACCGCATCCGCGGCGCGTCGGCCAAGTCCGCGCTTTTCCAGAATGCCGCTCTTCTTGGCCTCCTCGATCTCCCGTTTCAGCGGGAGTTCGGCGGCAGGCTGCTGCACCGGGGCTGGGAGGGCCTCTTGCACCGGTTTCGTCGGTGTCTTCTGCTGCGAAACCACCGCCGGAAGTTCTTGCCGGACTTCTTCGCTCTCCCGCGTGGGCTGGACCTCGGAGACAGGCTGCTGCACCGGAGAAATTGGCGTCTGCGCCGGAGCCTCAACCGGGCGCTCGCGCCCGGCCTCCTCCTGGATCGGCTCTACGGCAAACAACTCATTGAGAAGGGCGGCGTCGGCTGCGGTATCGAACGTTTTTTCCCATGCCAGGTCGAGGTCGTCCCTGTCCTGCCGGGACGCCGGCACGGTCTCGGCGGCCTGGCTGGAGCCCGTCGTTTCCGGCGCGCCGGTCGTCTTGGAAAAGCCCGCAAGAATGTCCCGATATGCCCGTTTGATGCTTTCCACAACAAGCGCGTCTTCGGGCTGGTTGGCGGCGACAGCGTCCACCATAAGCTTGATGGCGTCCACGCTGTCGAAAAGAAAGTTCAGGGTTTCCTTGCCGATGGGAACGGTCCCGGAGCGGAACTTGTCGAGCATGTCCTCGGCCGTGTGCGCCACGTCGCTGACACCCTGGAACTCCATCATGGCGGCGGAGCCCTTGAGCGTGTGCGCGGCGCGGAAGAGCTCATCGATCAGGGCGCTGTCGGACGGGGACTTCTCAAGGGACAAAAGTCCCTTGTTCAGGTTCTGGAGATGCTCGCCAGCCTCGATGAGAAAAAACTCAATGATGCTTGATTTGTCCATTGATCCGGCCATAATACGAGCTATTCAATAAACCCCTGTTTGATCTCCTCGTCACTCGTGGTCACATTTTCGGAAACCGGCGAGTAGCCCTCAAGCGTAGGAAGCGCGGTCGCGACGGAGACCGGCGGGGCCGTCTGGTCCTTGCCGAGCTTGAATCTGCCGATGGCATCGTTCAGCCGCCTGGTCAGATCAGCCAGACCGCTGATCGTGGCCACGGTGTCCTGCACGCCGTGGGCCGTCTCTTCAGTCAGCTGCGAGATGGTATCCATGGTGTGCACAACGCTCGCCGTCGATTTCACCTGATCGCCCGCCGCCTTCGTGATGTCCGTCATAAGGCTTGAAGTCTGTTGCACGATCTGCTCAATTTCGCGGAGCGCGGATCCGGCCTGGTCGGCAAGCTTCGTACCTTCCTCCACCTCTCGCGTTCCTTCTTCCATGACCGTCACGGCCTCGCTCGTCTCAACCTGGATGCCCTTGATCAGGCCGGTAATGTCTTTCGTTGCGCGGGCGGCGCGTTCTGCGAGCTTCCTCACCTCATCGGCAACCACGGCGAATCCTCTGCCCTGCTCACCGGCGCGGGCGGCCTCGATCGCGGCATTCAGCGCCAGCAGGTTCGTCTGTGTCGCGATTTCGTTGATCACTTCGATGATGGCGCCGATTTCGAGGGAACGCTCGCCCAGTCCCTTGATTTTCTTTCCCGTGGACTGCACCGTCACACGGATCCGCTGCATACCTTTGATGGTTTCCGCCACGGCCGCTCCGCCCTTGACCGCAGCCTGGGTCGCCTTGACCGAGGTCTGGGTCGCGGCATCGGCGTTCTCGGCCATCCGCTGGGTGACACTGGACATGGAGTTCACCGCGTCCGACGCGGTCCGGATCTGTGAAGCCTGCTGAGAGGCGCCCAGCCGCATGCGTTCGGCGGAGTGAAGAATTTCCGAGGTGGAGCGCTGGATCTCGGCGGCCACGTTGCTCGCCTGCGTCACGAGCGACATAAGTCCGGCGATCATGAGGTTGAACGCGTCGGCCACGGACCCCAGGGCGTCGGCGGTCACTTCCGCTTTCACCGTAAGGTCGCCCTCCGAGGCCGTACTCACGACGGAGAGCAGGTCCATGACCTGGTTCTGCATCTTGTCCCGGTCAGACTCCGTCTGGACCAGGCCCTGCAGGCGGTCGATCGTCCGGTTGAGCGTTTCTCCCAACTGGCCGAGTTCGTCGCCCGTGGTTATGTTCGCTTTTTTCGACAACTCGCCGCGGCCCAGTGATTCAGCGACCTTCATGAGATCCTTCACCGGGCTGATGATAATGGCCGTCATGACCAAAGAGAATACGGACAGGAGGACCAGCGCTCCGCCGCCCCAGCCCATGAGGTTCATGAGGAGGTTCCTGATGTTGGACTTGATGAGCGTCATATTCAGTCCCACATGCACGGTGCCCAGGGCGCCGCCGCCGATCGGCGAGGCGATATCAATGACCTCAATGGTGGTATCTCTCAAGGTGACCGTCGCGGGTTGCGTCCCGAAGGGCGCGCCCGAACTCAGGATGTTGATGCCTTTCAGTGCCTCAGGAATCACGTTCCCCTCGAAGGAGGACGACAGCACTCTCCCCTTGCTGTCCCGGATAAAGCAGTATGCCACCTCAGGCTGGCTGATGGCCTCGCCCTGGATGAACTGGAGCGCGTTCAGGTCCTCGACCTGCACCGGCTCCACGGCCTTGACCGAGAGCCCGTCGGCCACGATAAGCGTCGTATTGATCGATTTTTCTTTCAGGGTGTTCTCGATCTGGACGTATATAAAAGCGAGGATACCGGTTCCGAAAACAGCCGACAATCCGATAATCATGAGCACGATCTTGGTCCTGATGCTCCAGCGGTAGAAGGGATTCCAGATTTTCATAGTGCTGCTCCTTTAAGTTAAGAAGTGTCCTGATTGTCGGCAGTGAGGCATCCCGCACTCTCTGCCCGTTGAAGTCGCTTGCCTTTCCGGCAGGCCGTGTCCTTGCGCCGGCCGGAGTCGCGCACCGGTCTCACATCAGCCTGATCTCTTCAAAAATCCGTTCAATGTTCAAAAGCGCCGCCACGTTCGGCCCACGCTGGATGATCCCCTTCATAAAGCGGCTGCGGCCCGTTCCGGCCCTGGCCCCGAAGTCCGCGGGGATCGGCTGCACGCGGCTCTTCGCCACCCCGACCACTTCAGAAACGTTATCGACAAGGATGCCGAGGATAATGGGGCCGTGTTTGACGATGGCGATCTGGCCGGAAACAGCCTGTTGCGGCAGGGAAAGGGCCGGACGGATATCAACGATCGGGACAATATTACCGCGCAGGTTGATGACGCCGAGCACATGGGGCGGGGTCGTCGGAACGGGGAAAATTTTCTGGGAAATGATGATCTCGGTCAGAAGTTCGACCGGGATGGCATAGGTGTCCTCGCCTATGCTGAAGAGGCAAACGCGAAGCTCCTCTTCCGGCAGTACGTCTCTTTCATCGGCGATGACGTCGTTGTCAAGCTCGGCCAAACGGACACCCCTCAAAGGATCAGATGTATTTTTTTACCGTCTTGAGCAGATCTTCAGGCTTGAACGGCTTGGTCAAATATTCGTCGGCGCCCTGTTTCATTCCCCAGAATTTATCGCTCTCCTGGTCTTTGGAGGTGACCA
>Ga0315281_10002622_pt1 | contig 26659 bp, 27 predicted proteins | sample YL17G07_0_MG_FD_204540 | JGI IMG/M metagenome (GOLD analysis project Ga0315281, IMG submission 204540) | Sediment microbial communities from Yellowstone Lake, YNP, Wyoming, USA - YL17G07_0 | ecosystem: Environmental > Aquatic > Freshwater > Lake > Sediment | place: USA: Wyoming | collected... | reverse complement strand
CCGCGGCCCATGTTCGAGAACAGATCGCGTCTGCGCTCGATCTGGTGGTGCACATGGCGCGCCTCCCCGATGGTCGCAGGATCGTGACTGAGATCACCGCGGTGGAGGGGATGAAAGCGGGCGAACCAATCCTGACTCCCGTATTCGTGTTCGACCGCACCGGAGATCGGCATGTGGCAACGGGCGTGATCCCATCTCTCGTAGCGTTGCTCAGAGATCGAGGAGAGATCCTTTCGGCTGGGGCCTTCCGCGAGGGCCGCGATGCGGAGGGCGCTCCCGTTCCGATCAGGATCCCGCCATCGTGGCCCGTCGAACATGCGCTTCTGGAGATCACGCCCGAGGAGACCCTTCCTCAAGAACCTTATCTCGGGGCGGCCAAGCCGGAGACCCTGGTCGCGGTCGGCACGTGATGGGCTTTCTCCTAGGTCTGCTCGCGGCTGCCGCGACCGCGCTGATGGTTGCGGCGATGCAGCCGTCCAACGTTCTTTCGAGGATCAATGACCGCGGCGTTGGTCCAGCGACAAGTCTGAGGCTGCCGGCACGTTCCGCGGCTGTCGGGGGTGGTTTCCTGGCCGGGACCGGAGGGCTTGTCCTTCTCGGTCCGACAGCCGGAGTGGTCGCGGGTGTTGTCGCAGCTCTGCTGCCACACTTCTTCCAACGACGCCGAGCTGCCGGTCGCGCCGAGAAGCTCGACGGACAGCTTGCTGATGGGGTCTCGGCGATGGCCGCTGGCACGCGTGCCGGCCTTTCCCTGTCTCAGGCGATCGGGTTCGCATCTTCCGAGCTAGGGCCGCCGCTCGCGGATGACCTGGCCGCGATAGTTGATCGAGAATCGATGGGGATGCCGCTCGGCGCATCGATCGATATCTGGGCAGGCGGTGAGGAGGGGGCCGACTTCAGACTGACCGCGTCGGTTCTTCAGCTCCATCGTCGCATTGGCGGGGACCTGCCTTCCGTGCTCGACCGAGTGGCGCACACACTTTCCGAGCGCCGGGCGGCAGCCCGCGAAGCGAGTTCGTTGACGGCTCAAGCACGCCTCTCCGGCGCGATACTCGGCTTCCTGCCCATCGGGTTCTTCCTGTTCCTCACCCTGCTCTCACCGAAGGACATGGCTGCGGCCTACCGGTCACCGGCCGGGGTGATTGCGATCGTCGGTGGTTTCGCGATGCAGGGTGCCGCGTTCCTTTGGATACGCAGCCTGCTCAGGGTAGGCGTCTGAGGAGATGATCCTGCTAGCGCCTCTGGCCTTCGCGTTCGCTTGCGCATTCATGGTTGGGGCCGTCGCGACGCGCGGAGACCCGCTGGTTGCGTCCCGGCTCGGCGCCGCGCCGGATGCGGCCGCGGCGACCGCGCAACCGGCTTTCGTGTCGAGAGTTGGGAACCTCCCCTTCGTCCGGAGGGCCACGCTCTCGAAGGAGTTGGAGAGCAGGCGGATTGCATCCGGATGGAAGGTGTCAGCCGAGCAGTTTACCGTGCTGAAGGTCATCTCAGCGTTGGGCGGCTTGATGACCGGCGTGTTCATGCCCGGAGCGGTCCGGGCGATCTCCCCGCTACTGGCCCTGGTGGGGTTTCGGGTTCCCGACGTCTTCCTGAAACGCGCGGCCAGGAAGCGTCTCCGGGCCGCGGACTCCGAGATCCCGCAGCTGCTGGACCTCCTCGCTGCCGGGTCAACGGCAGGTCTGGCTGCCCAACTGGCCCTGGTGAGAGCCTGCCCAGGTCTAAGAGGCCCGCTGGCCGAGGAGATCGGTGTCTCTATGCGAGCGGTCGAGTTCGGTCGACGCTGGCGCGACGAACTCGTGGGTCTCGCGGAACGTCTCGATCTTCCCGACATGCGCAGGGTCGTCGCTGTGCTCACGCGGACCGAGATGTTGGGGACTCCATTGACCGGATCGCTCACGGATCTTGCCGCCGACGTTCGTTCTGCACGCGCGGCCGCCGCGTCCGAGCGCGCGCGAAAGGCGCCGGTGAAGATGCTCTTCCCGCTGGTCTTCCTGGTTCTGCCGGCATTCCTCCTCCTCACAGTGGTGCCCGTGTTGCTCTCGACCATACGGTCGATCAGTTGAGAGGAGGTGAACCTTGTTCCTTCGTTCGTACGTGCGTCTGTGTGGGTTGCTGCATCGTGAGGAAGGCCAGACGACGGCCGAGTACGCGCTCGTCATCCTTGCGGCGGCGGCGATCGCCGTCGTCCTCATCGCTTGGGCCCACTCGTCCGGGAAGCTGCCGTCGTTCTTCGACAACATCATCGACCAAGTGGCCGGCAGCGCGGGGTAAGCCCGAAAGGGGTTCCGCAACCGTCGAGTTCGCGCTGGTGCTGCCGGTACTCATGGTGTTCCTGCTCGCCATGATCCAGGCAGGCCTGATGCTTCGAGACCAGTTGGTTGTTGTAGAAGCAGCCAGGGCAGGCGCCCGCGAGGCGTCCGTCAGCGCGCTCGATGACGAGGTCAGGTCCGCCGCGGTGGTGGCCGCGGCGGACCTCGACCCCGAACGCCTGCAGACAACCGTCACCAGACCGGGTGTGCAGGGCGACCCGGTCGAAGTCTCGGTTCGCTACGAGATGCCGGCGACGGTCCCGTTCATCGGTTGGCTCTTCCCGTCGTCGGTGTCGCTCTCGTCGAGCGCCACGTTTCGCCAGGAGTACCCTTCGCCGTGAAGTGCCCTGAGCGCGGATCGGTGACGGTGGTTGCAGCAGCGATGATGGCGATCATAGCGACGCTGGTTCTGGGGTCAGCCGATGTGTGGCGCGTGCTAGAGGCGAAGTCGCGCGCTCAGACCGCCGCCGACGCCGCTGCGCTGGCCGCCGCCCAATCTCTGGCTTTGCCTGACGGTGGCGCGCCCGTCGAGGCGGCGATGTCCTTCGCCGCCGCGAACGGGGGCGAACTCCGATCGTGTTCCTGCGACCCCGGGCGGGCAGACGCGGTCGTGGAAGTGAGCGTCGATGTCGGGGATCTCGTCTTCATCCCCGGTTCTCACAGCGTGACCGCCCGGGCGATGGCCGTTTCCGGCGCGGGCTGAGTCTGGCTCCCAGCGGTTCGCGTCCTGGCGATATCCTGGGGTGACGTCCTTGGCTCACGTCCCCGAGGGAGGATCCTTATGAAGAGTTGGGTCGAACGCATCCTGGCTACGGTTTCAGTGGTCCTGTTGGCGTCATCTGTCGCTGCGTGCTCCGGGGGAGGCGTCGACCCCACGGCAAAGCCCTACGTGTCTCCATCGCCCTCCAGCCCCGCCAACCCCTCGAACCCCAAGGCGACTCTCACGGTATACGCATCTCCCACGTGTGGCTGCTGCCATCTATACATCCCCTACCTCAGGGAGAACGGATATGCGGTGAACGAGGTGTCGGTCCAGGACATCAACGCGCCGAAGGAGAAGTACGGCGTTCCGGAGGAGGCCTGGAGTTGTCATACGGCAACGGTTGACGGCTACTTCATCGAAGGACACGTGCCGGTGGAAGCCATCGACAAGCTGCTGACTGAGAAGCCGGCTATCGACGGCATCGCTTTGCCGGGCATGCCGCCGGGCAGCCCGGGCATGAACGGGGAGAAGACGGCACGGTTCGAGATCGTTGCCATCAAGGACGGCAAGATCCAGCCCTTCATGACCATCTAGCTCCGGCCGCCCACCGGTCACTGAGGGATGGTGACTGCCGACCCTGCCGTGGGGTAGGCTCCTGAGTCATGACTCAGTCCTACGACGCGATCATCGTTGGAGGGGGCCACAACGGCCTCGTCTGTGCCGCGTACCTCGCAGAGCGTTTCGACCGAGTCCTCATCGTCGAGCGCCGTCACATCGTCGGCGGCGCCGCCGTCACCGAAGAGGTGAACCCGGGTTTCAAGTACCTGTCGTTGTCCTACGTCCTGTCGCTGTTCCGTCCGGAGATCATCGAGGACTTGGAACTGCGCAAGTACGGCTACGAGTTCATCCCTATGGCGTTCTCGTTCAACCCGTTTCCGGATGACCGCTACCTGCTCCTCGGCGGCGACGACGACGAAGCGGAGATCGCGAAGTTCTCCAAGCGCGATGCTGAAGCCTGGCCCAAGTACAACGCGATGGTCGCCAAGCTCGCCGACGTGTTGCGCCCGATGATGAACGCTGCGCCGCCGGAACTGGACAAGATCCAGATGGGTCAGTTGCTCGAGATGAAGCCGATGGCCAAGGCCCTCAAGGGTCTCTCGCGGTTCGCCCGCAGCCAGTTCGCGAAGGCCATGACCATGAGCACGTCTTCGTTCCTCGACGAGTGGTTCGAGTCCGAGGAGATCAAGACGATGCTCGCGGCCAACGGGTCCATCGGCATCTGGGGCGGCCCGTCCACACCGGGTACTGCTCTCGTGATGCTGCACTACGCGATCGGTGATGTGACAGGCGTGCCGGGCACTTGGGGACTCGTGCGGGGCGGCAACGGTGCGTTCTCGGACGCCATCGCCGCGTCGGCGCGCGCTCGCGGTGCCGCGATCCGCACGAGCGCAGAGGTCGCACGCGTCCGCACTCTCGACGGCCGTGCCGTCGGGGTTACCCTGACCACCGGCGAGGAGATAGACGCACCCGTGGTTGTGAGCGGTGCTGACCCGAAGCGCACCTACTTGGGGATGCTCGACCGCGCGGAGCTTCCGCCCGACTTCGTCAGCGGCATCGAGCGCTACCGTACGAATGGGAATTCCTCCAAGGTCAACTTCTCCCTGTCGGGCTTGCCGAGCTTCACCGCGCTTCCCGGAAACGGCCCGCAGTTGGAAGGCGACATCCAGCTGGGCGGATCGACCCGCGAGTACCTCGAACGCGCTTTCGACGACTTCCGCTACGGCGAGTGGTCGCGCAAGCCGTACATGGATGTCGTTGTCCCTACGCTGCTCGACCCGAGTCTCGCGCCTGCGGGCAAGCACGTGATGAGCGCTGCGGTGAAGTACACGCCGTACGATCTGAACGGGGGTTGGTCCGACAAACGCAAAGAGGATTTCGGCGACATGGTGGTGGGCACCATCGAGAAGTACGCGCCGGGATTCTCGAATCTCATAGAGCACCGCCAGGTCATCAGCGTTCTGGACTACGAGACCGAGTACGGCCTTTCAGGCGGCAACATCTCGCACGGCGACATGGCTTTCGACCAGATGTTTTCGATGCGCCCGCTCCTCGGTTGGGCGCGTTATCGGTCGCCGATCGCTGGCATGTACCTCTGCGGCGCGGGTGCCCATCCGGGCGGCGGCATCATCGGCGCCCCGGGGAGGAATGCTGCGCGCGAGATCATCAAGGACAACCGCTTCCGAACATCTAGATAGTTGTTCGTTTGTCAATCCCCCGGGGGTCTCTTGTTTTGTCGTGGAACCCGCGTATGATGCGCCGATATGGCATGGGGTGAGAACGACCTTCCCAGGAGAAGCGCCAAGGCCACGCTGGCCATGGTGGACTACACGCTGGCCAAGCGGGCGCTTCTGCGCGGCGTTCAACGCGGTTTGCTGGGGCGCACCGATATCTGCGACGCCCACCCGGAGCTGCTCCGCGCGGCCAAGCATGTCGGCGAGTCCGCGACCCGCCCTTGCCCCGTCTGCGACAACGAGGACCTCAGACTCCTCGCATACGTGTTCGCCGACGACCTGAAGACCGACAACGGAAGGGTTCACAAGTTGCAGGATGGCCTGGTGATGACGGCATCCCATGATGGTGCGGCCTGCTACGTCGTCGAGGTCTGCCTGGAGTGTTCCTGGAATCATCTTTCGGAGGCTTTCCAGGCCCGCTTCGCCGTCTAGGGTTCCACACAACCTCAACGCGAAATCCCCGCCTGGTTGTGGGTTGCCCCATAGAATCGATAGCGCCTTGACCTCCACACCTTCCCGCAGCACCCGCCATTCAGCTGGTCGTTCCTCCGGGCACTCTTCACCGCGGAAGTGGCCGGCCAAGAAGCGCGGGTTCTTCCGGCGTTTCTGGTGGGCCTTCCTCCTCGTGCTCACCCTGGGGTTCGCGGTGCTGGCCGGCATGCTCTTCTATGTCTATGCCAATCTCACGGTTCCGGATCTGCCTCCTCTCGCGCAGACGAGCCAGATACTCGCCCGCAACGGCGACCTTCTGACTACTTTCCATAACGCGGTGGATCGCAAAGTCGTGTCGCTGGATCAGATATCCGGAAGTCTTCAGGCCGCGGTCATCGACACAGAGGACAAGAACTACTACTCCGAGGGTGCGATCTCTCCCCTGGGGATCGCGCGGGCTCTGTGGACGGATATCAAGTCAGGGTCCATGGTCGAGGGGGGCTCGACGATCACACAGCAGTACGTGAAGAACGTCTACACGGGCGACGAGAGGACCCTGACGCGCAAGATCAAAGAGGCGATGCTCGCTATGAAGCTCGAGAAGCAGTACTCGAAGGACGAGATCCTGGCGAAGTACCTGAACACGATCTATTTCGGTCACGGGGCCTATGGGGTCGAGGCCGCGGCACAGACCTACTTCGGTATCCGCGCGAGTGAGATCAAGCCCGTCCAGGCTGCGTTGCTCGCCGCGCTCATCGCCTCGCCGTCGGCGCTGGATCCGTTCGTTCCCGGGAACAAGGCGGCGGCGAAGATCCGGCGAGACTACGTCTTGGACCGCATGGTGGAGGAAGGAGATCTCAAGGCTGCTACCGCAACCAGGCTGAAGGCGATGCCCATCAGGCTCCGCAAGGAGATCACTGAGAGTTACTCGGGGGAGTTCTTCGCATGGTATGTGCGCAGTTTGCTCGCCCAACAGTACGGTGAAGAGGCGGTGACGGGCGGAGGGCTCCGCGTCAAGACCACTCTCGATCCTCTTTGGCAGGCGGCAGCCGACAAGGCGGTCAGGGAGCAGCTGCCGGACCCGAAGGACCCGGAGGCTGCACTGGTCGCGATCGATCCGTCGAACGGCGAGATACTGGCCATGGTCGGCGGCAGGTCGTACACCAAGCCCGGTCAATTCAACCTGGCAACGCAAGCGTCTCGCCAAGCGGGTTCGGCGTTCAAGATGTTCACCCTTGCCGCCGCGCTGAAGCAGGGGGTATCCCTGAACTCCTACTGGTCTGGTCCATCGACCATCACCATCCCAGACCAGGCCTGCTACACCGGCGGTTCGCCGTGGGCGCTCTCCAATTCCGATCCGGGCGAGGCCGGCTACTTCAGCCTCGCGTCGGCTACCGCGCATTCGGTCAACACGGTCTACGCGCAGGTCGAGACCTATGGAGACGTGGGCATGAGTCCCTCGAAGGTGGCAGCGATGGCACATCGCCTCGGAATCACCTCACCGTTGGGCAACCCGCCTCCGTGCTCGCTAACCCTTGGGTCGCAAGGGGTTAGCCCGCTGGAGATGACCAGCGCCTACGCGACGATCGCGAACCAAGGGACGTACGAGTCGCCAACCGCGGTCACGATCGTTCGAGGCCCGGCCGGCCAGAAGATGAAGTGGCCGGCGACGCGCGAGAAGGTGGCTGCGGTCGATCCAAACATCGCCAACACGGTGACGTACGCGCTTGAAGGTGTCGTCCAGTACGGAACCGGAACCGCGGCAGCTGTGAGCGGTCTCCCAGTCGCAGGCAAGACCGGAACCTCTCAGGACTACAAGAACGCATGGTTCTGCGGCTTCACGCCGCCCGCGATCGGGAGCACCGACTACCGTCAGATGGCGGTCTGCGTGTGGGTCGGCTACAAGAAGCGTGAACGCCCGATGTACGACGTGGGCGGATTCTCGGGACCCACGTACGGCGGCACGGTCCCAGCGACGATCTGGCACGACTTCGTCTCGGAGATCATGGCGAGCATCGACACCACCGGCATCGAGTTCACGGAGCCGAACCTGTCGCAGTTCACGAGTGGTCCGGGTACCTCACTGCCCACTCCCAAGCCATCCAAGGGCCCGTCCCCGTCGCTGGGGCAGAGCCCCACTCCGGTCGGGGGGACGAAACCGACGCCGAGCTCGAGTCCCTAGTTCCCTGGCCCTATCCGCTGGCGACTGCCGACACGGTGTCGAGTGGCAGGGTGGCTACGATGGTCGTTCCGGAATCCCCGGTCGAACGCACCATGAACGTGCCATTGGCCAGCTCGATCCGCTCGCGCATCGATGCAAGACCGACCTTGCCGGCGCGCAGGTAGTCGCGAGCCTTGCTCGGGTCGAATCCGTCGCCATCATCAGTGATCTCCACGCGCAGCTGTCCCGCAACGGCGTCCACCGATAGCGTCACCGTTCTGGCGTTGGCGTGTTTGTCGGTGTTGGTCAAGGCTTCCTGCACCAACCGGTAGGCGAGGGTCTCAAGGTCGGCGGGGACCTCGACCAGCGACCGCGATCGGAACTCGGTTCGGATCGCCCGTTCCTTGCCGAAGCGCGTCAGCGTTTCCTTGAGCGCAGGAACCAGGCCGCGCTCCTCGAGGATGGGGGGGCGCATGTTGCTCATCAGCCGGCGGAGGCTATCGGCCTCCTCGGAGAGCTGGCCCCTTACCTTGACCAGGGTATCGACGGCGCTCTCGATGTCGTTGCTCTGCAGCATCAATAGCACCGCCTCGAGAGACAGCGACGCAGCCGAAACTCCTTGAACGGGGCCGTCGTGGAGGTCCCGCGCTACCCGGTTGCGTTCCGACTCGATCGCCGCGTTGGTCCGCTTGAGCAGCCGAGTGCGGTCTTCGTCGCGGTCCTGGAGGAACTTGAAGAGCGAACGGATGGTCTGATCCGCGACCTTGGCTGCCGTGACGTCGCGTACCAGCAGGAGGAGCCCTGGCGGACTCCCGGGTGTTGCGGAGGCCCTGGCCTCGAGGAACATCTCGTGACCTCCCCTCAGCAGCGTTGCCTGGCCCGTTTCGGGCAGAGATGCAAGCGGCGCGTCGGTGCTAGCGCCCGGCGCGCTGCCTGCAGCTTCGGCTGCCGCTTGCCACGATCGGCCGACGGCGAAGTCGCGGTCAAGCCCCACCATCGTGCAGAAGGCCTCGTTGGCGCGAAGGATGGTCCCCTCGTGATCGATCTCGACGATGCCGTCAACGGCGGCATCGAATAGCACTCGAAGTCGTTCTTCAGATTCGGCGACGGTGTCGATAGCCTGCCTCAGCTGGACCATCGCGCGATCTGCCTCCTCGAGGGCGGCGTTCTTCTGGAAGAGGGCACTGCGAGCCTGGTCCGTCGCGCGCAGCGAGCGCACTTGGTTGACCAGGATCCGCGCGGCGACGGCGATGGCCATGAGCACGATCAACACTGAGCCCTCTGGCATGCTCGCCGTGCCACGGGTCTCCAGCGCGGCGACGGCGGCGAGACTCACCGCGCCGGCGACCACCGACGAGGCCGTGAGGATAGGTCTGCCCCAGCCGCCTCTGGCTATCTGGTGTTCTTCTTGACGCCGATCCGAAGTCATCAGCGCGGCCAGTCCGAGCGCGGCCAGGCCGAGCGGTATCTCTAGTCGCGGGTCACCCCAAGGACTCTCGCCGCTTATCCATCCTGAGCCGACGGTGAGCGTCGTTCCCGCGAATACCCCGACCACGAGCAGCTGCCCCACGTGCCTCGCCGTTGGAAGCCACAGGGCCAAAGCCGCGAACGCCGTGATGGCGGCCACAGCGGTTGCGGCGAAGATAGCGCTCCAGATGAGAGCGGCCACCTTCTGGCTTGGGTCGTCCGGTCGCAGCAGAAGATAGACGATGGAGATGAGTGCCGCCGCGATGAGGGCAACGTCGGCCGCTATCTCGCGGCGATCTTCCTGGGTGAAGTGGTCGTGGAACTGGAGGCCCGCGGGTATGAGGAAGAGGGCCCCGATGATCAAGAAGACGAGATCGGTGGACTGATTCGTGCTCACGGCCGGAGCTCCGACGTCTGCGAGCAGGTCGATGATCTTCGCGACCCCCAGCGCCAGCATCGCTACGGCGTAGGGCAGGGCGCCTTCCCAACTCTCTTTCGTCCTTGCCGACACGATCATCGATCCGGCGGACACGGAGGCGACCAGCGCCAGCGAGATCTCGGAGAAGTGGTCCCGCGCGCGCATGCTGTCCGGAGCCACGGTCCAGCCCAACACGAAGAGCCCCGCGCACAGCGCGAGAAGCCAGAGCATGCGCGACTGGCGCTTCGCGGAGGTGTTGTCGGCGCTCAACGAAACAATCATGTTGCGAAGTGCCCAGTCGGTTCTATCGCCCGAATGGGTGGTAGACAGGTGCGCAAGTACCGTGTCCTACGGGTGGGGACGGGGTAGTCTGAACGAACTAGTTCTGAGGCTGGCTTCGGCCGAACAGATCCGACCGCGGGGTCACTCGATGAGGCGTCGACGGAGAGCCTCGGCCACGGCCGCGGTGCGGTCGGAGGCTCCGAGTTTCTCGAAGATGTGTTCGAGGTGGGTCTTGACCGTGTCGGGAGAGATGAAGAGCTTCTCGGCGATGGCGCGGTTCGTGTGGCCGAAGGCTAGCAGCTGCAGTACCTCGACTTCCCGTGCCGTGAGGGTGTCCGCGCGACGGTCCCGTTCCTTCGCGTCGGATAGCTCCTCGGCCAGAGCGACGACGAGGTCCGGGTCGATGACCATGTTGCCGGTGGCGACGAGCCGCACCGTCTGGATCAGGTGCTCGGCATCGCGAGCCTTCAGTACGTATCCGCGGGCCCCGGAGCGGACTGCCTCGACAACGAATTGTCGGTCGTCGTATGCGGAAAGCATGATGACTCCGACGGCGGGGAATCGCTCGCGTATCTGGCGCGCCGCCTCCAGGCCATCCATCTCAGGCATACGGATATCCACGAGAGCGATCTCGGCAGGAGCGTCCTCGAGGAGCGCCAGCAGTTCGACTCCATCTGCCGCCTCCCCCACAACCTCGATGCCCTCGGCGGTCTCCAGGTAGCGACGCAGCCCCTGGCGGACCAGCGAATGGTCGTCGGCTATGGCAACTCTGATGACCACTTGTCCCCCTGCCCCCGGATGAACCGGCTGCGACGATCCATTCTATTGGTTTAGGCCACGGGTTCCTATGGGATCGGCCGGGCCCTACGGCCGGCTCTTAGAAGACGAAATAGGCATTCACGAAAAGAACGGCCATCAACGCGAGGCCCGCCGCTCCCACCGCAACGATCAGATCTTGAGAGAGACGCCGTTTCTCGACGAGCAGCGCGGCGCTCCAAAACACGGGGAAGACGACCACGACGAAGCGCGACACCGACATCAGCGGTCTCGTGTCCCAGATCAGGCACAGGGGCGCGATGATGCACGCCCAGGTGTAGACCGAGTAGGTCGGGCGCAGCTTGAACACCGCGTATACCGCTACCGCGAGCGCCGGCACCACCACCAGCCAGTCGAGCATCCAGTAGGAACCGTTGTTCCAGGCCGTTGTTGTGGCCTTCACCAGCGTGGTCAGCGGGAAGGCCGGGTGCCGGTCCCAGTTCGCCTGGAACTCCAGGGGCGCCTTCCAGTTGTCAGCGCGTATCTGCCACCACGCGAGATAGGACAGGGTTCCCAGGGCTGGAGCGCCGGACCAGGCCAGCCTCGCGGCCAAGCTGCCTCCGTGCTTGCGCCACTGGTGGATGGCCTCTATCGCGAGCGTCGGCACCAGCATGATGCCGACGCTCCTCGTCAGCGCAGCGCCGGTCCCGGCAACTCCGGCAAGCCACCACTTGCCCTTGCGAGCTCCCCAGAACGAGGTGAGGGACAGCAGCAAGAAGAGCGACTCGCTGTAGGGCGCCAGGAAGAAGAATGAAGTCGGGAACACGCAGATGAACAGAACGGCCTTGCGGGCCACGTCATCCGAGAACTCCGATGCGGTGAGCGAGTAGAGGACGCAGAGGGCCCCGAGGAAGGAGAGGTTCGACACCATGAGGGCCGCCGCCAGAGGATGGCCTCCGATTACGGAACTCACTCCGCGGATCAGCAGGGGGAATAGCGGGAAGAAGGCGGCGCTCCCGTCCCCGAGACGGTAGCCGCTCGTGGCGATCCGCAGGAACCACAGCGCGTCCTGCTTCTCGAAAGCGGTGAACAGGTTGTGCGGTCCGGGCGTGAATGCGTGGTCTGCCCAACCTGGAACCGAAACCAGGTCGCGAGCCGGTATCACCGCGATCGCCAGGTAGCCTAGGATCATGAGTCCGATCCGCAGTGACAGGAACACCTTCAGGCAATAGAGGAAGCGATCGCGCCGTCCACCGCCGGTGTCCTCCAGGCTCATGGCGCACCCTCCGCTGCCGGGATTCCTCGTGGAGCATCTCGTCCGAATAGGAACGCCAGTCCGTAGATGGCCGCGACGACCGGCAGCAACGCCCGGTAGCCGATGACGAGCGCCGAGTATTCGAGCAATCCGCCGACCATCGCGCCCAGCAGGTTGGCACCGAACGCGGTGGTCGAATCACCCGTACTGCGGAACCTCTCAGCGAACACGAGATTGGCGAGGAACACGGGAGTGAAGGCTATCGCTGTGGCAACGACGAAGCGCGCGGGCAGAGCGAGGGAAAGCAGAGAGCTGGTCGGCACCAGCCACGCCACCGCGAGTGACGCGAGCAGAGCTCCGTAGAGGCGCGCCGACGACTTCGGGCGCACCGCTCTGGCCACCTCCACCGCAGCCAGGACCGTCAGCAGTATCCCGGCGAAGACCAGCGCGTTCACGAACCACGTGGTTCCGAACAGCAGCGCGAACTGCACGACGTTCTTGGTTTCGAGCATCAGGAAAGCGGCTCCCATGAAGAAGAGATCCAGATAGCCGCGCATCGGGCGAAATGGCCCGGCGACAACGCGAACGACCAGGAGCGATGCCATCAGGATGAGCAACATCGTTACACCGTAGAAGCCGGGGATCGCGTCCCTCCGCAGGTACAGGAAGGGATGGTTGTCCGTTGCCGGAGCCGGGACGGGTGAGGTGACGGGTTGCCATGTCGCGCTGCACTTCAGTGCGCTGGGGTCGAGGCTCGACTCCAGGACGGCGAGGCCGCCCGACTGGGCGCCGTAGGAATCGGCGCACGGCGGACGTCCGTAGACGACCTGCAACGTGTTCGCCAGGCGGTCGACCAACCAGGGCTGGCGGTAGTAGTTGTACATGGCGAACGCACCGCCGGGCGCGAGGTGGTCTCGCGCCGACTCCATGGCCTGTAGCGTGAAGAGGTAGCTCTCCAATCGCAGGGACGATTGCCCCGACACCAGCGTGAGCGAATCGGGCAGGGCGAAGATGATCAGGTCGTACTCAGTGTCGGTCTGCTGCAGGAACGCGCGTCCGTCGGTGACCACCACGTCCACTTTCGGGTTCTCATATGGCTGGTCGGGGTGAAGTTCCGCGCCGAAGTCTTTCAGCCGCGGATCTATCTCTACCGCGTCGATGTTCGAAGCCCCTTCCTCAAGGGCGATACCGACGTCGCCTCCTGTTCCGGCCCCGACTATCAGCACGTTCTCGGGCGGCGTGGGGTCCGAACGGTGCTGGTAGGGCAGGAAGTAGAAGGGTTCCGACGCTTGGCGTTGTGCGGTGGATTCGATGATCTGGTGGGGTATACCGTTCACGCTCACCCCGATAGTGCCGTCTCCGTTGTCCGCAAGATGGATCTTGTAGTACGGGGACCATGAGTTCCCGGCAGCGAACGATTCCGCACCGAGCGCTGCTATCAGGATCAGCAGGGCGACCATCCGGGCGGCGGATCCGATCCGCCGAGGCTTGGACGCGAGGAGCATCGCGAAGAGCGCCGCCACGACGATGCCCCAGGCGATGGGGGCGGCGTTGGCGAAAGAGAGCGCAGCGAACGCGACTATCCCGGCGATGCTGCCGATGATGTCGAGCCGGTAGGCCTCCAGGGGCTCGAACTCGGCGAACCGACGCGCCACGCCTTCGGCGATCATCGCCATCACGGCTGCCACCACCAGGAAGATCACCGGCAGGGTTGCCCACATAGGCAAGCCGGAGCGTGCGAAGTCTCCGAAGAACAGGAGGTTGGAGCCCGAGCGATCGATCGTGACCGGGAACCTGCTCACGAACAGAACCAGCAGGGTCAACGCGATGGGGGCCCAGGAGAACAGATCGCGCTTCGCGCGGGCCCGCAGGAACCCGACGCCGATCCCCAGGAAGCTCCCGAGCAGCACGAAGTTCGAGAAGTAGGACAGATAGATGACGTTGGACCCGATCCAGCGGATCAATGCCAGTTCCACGAACAGCATCAAGAAACTCAGGAGAACGAGTCGCAGCTTTGGGTTCACAGGCGCGCCTGGCCGATGACGGGAAGCGGTTCCGACCGACGGATCACCCAGGCGGTGACGCAGACGACCAGGATGACCGCCCTAACGAGGAGCGCGACCTCGAACGGCCAGTAGGGCAGGCCCGCTTCGCTGCCTTGCGTCAGGTGCGCGAAGAACAGGAAGCGCGTCACGAAAACCCCGGCGTCTGCGGCCTCGAAAGCGGCGAAGAGTCTCCAGTCCGGCAGCGCGAGGGCGAACCACGGAAGCAGCCAGAGGCTGTACTGCGGCGAATAGACCTTGTTCGACAGCAGGAAGAGGATGAGCATCGGAAGCCCGAAGGTCCACCGTTCGAAGTGCGGGTTCCGACGCATCTTGGCCCGCCAGACGAAGACCGACAGAACCACGAACCCCAGGGCGGAGGCGGCGTTGACGAACGGGACCGAGCTTGGCAGGCAAACGCGCTCCCCCGGCAGGCGGGTCTGGCATCCGATGAACCACAGGCTGTCCCAGTCCGCCAGGCGCGCGCTGTTGAATCGGAAGAACACCAGCCAACCCTTGGGAGCCAGGGCCGCGAACGGGAGGTTCACCAACACCCATGAGACGACTGCGCCGACGGCTAGGCGGATCGCTTCGCGTCGCTTCCCGTCCCTGAGACGACCGAGGACGAAAGGAACCACCAACAGTGCCGGGTAGAGTTTCGCCGCGGTTCCGAGTCCGAGTAGCACCCCCGACGACCCATCTCGTTTCCGCAGGTAGGCAACCGTGGCCCCGGTCGCGAAGGCCACGGCGATCAGATCCCAGTTGACGAAGGCATAGATGGCCAGCGTCGGCGCGACGACGAAGTAGATGGCCCTGTAGCCCCCCACGAAGAAGAGGCACAAGGCGATGGCGATCGCGCAGAGGATCAAGAGCCCGACGTTGGCGATGTAGAAGCCGGTCGTGTTTCCGTGCGCCAGCCAGGCGGCTCCGCGCATCGCGTACATCGTCAGTACCGGGTACTCATCGCATTGTCCGTCGGAGGCCGGGCACTCATCCACATAAGGAAGCCGGTTGCCCTGCAGGTGCTCGGTCGCGTAGAGAGGGATCAGATCCGTGTAGCAGAGGTGGGTGTACTGCCGGCCGTCCCAGGGCCCGGTGACGCAGGGCTGTTTGACCGCTATGCCCACGCCGAGGGTTCCGGCAAGCAGCACCAAGACGAGCGCGAGGCTCGGAGTGCGATCCACCGTTCGGATTATCACCCCCCTTCGGCCCCGCCGCCTGCTTTCGGCCGGGCTACTTGTAAGAGTGCGCCTCGTCCGGGAACGCTCCGGTCTCGACGTCGTTCGCGAAAGCCTTGGCCGCACGCGATATCTCCTGGTGGAGGTCGGCGTATCGTTTCACGAACTTCGGGGGATCCTCGTTGGAAAGGCCGAGCAGATCGGTGATGACCAGGACCTGACCGTCGCAGTCCGGTCCCGCGCCGATCCCGATGGTCGGAATCGAGATCGTCGCGGTGATGCGGCGGCCCAGGTCCGCAGGGATACCTTCGAGGACGATGGCGCAGACCCCCGATTTCTCCATCTGATGGGCTGCGTCGATGAGGGCGGCCGCGGCCTCTTGGTCCCGCCCCTGAACGCGGTTCCCTCCCATCATGTTGAAGGACTGCGGCGTGAGGCCCAGGTGCGCCATCACCGGGATCCCTCGTTCGGTAAGGGCGGCGGCCAATCCGGAAAGCGGGCCCTCGATCTTCACGACGTGCGCTCCGCCCTCCTTCAGGAAGCGGCCGGCGTTGCGTATAGCTTCCTCGGTGGAGGTTTGATAGGACATGAAGGGCATATCCCCGACGACCATCGCGTTGCCCGCCCCTCGGGCCACCGCCTTGGTGTGATGCAACATCTCTTCCATGGTCACGGGCAAAGTCGTCTCGTACCCCAGCACGGTCTGGCCCAGCGAGTCGCCCACCAGCAAGACGGGGATGCCGGCGCCATCCAAGATACGGGCAGTGGGGTAGTCGTAGGCGGTGAGCATGGGAAAGCGCTTTCCGGCGGCTTTCCACGCACGAAGATCGTTGACTGTCACGGACACGGCTCGCGCCTCCTTCTCGGTCGAGTGCACGGCTCTTCACCATTCTAGCCATGGCGGCGCGAAGGGAGTACCCTCGGTGGGTGCGCAGGCTGCTGACCGTGATCGTGATGCTGGCGACCCTCGTGGTCGCCGCATCGGGTTGCACGGGGAGTACCGAAGTGCAGACGGACCTGAACGCCATCGCGACGGCCCAGGACACGGCCGCCACCACGCTCCTTCTTACCGCGATGGTTGCCGCGACCACATACGCGGGGACCAGCGGTGCCGGATACGCGGCCTTCAATGCAGCTTCCGCGGCCCAGGACGAACCCGGGATCAAGTGGACGGACGGTGCCGCGGCCCAGGGTGTCGTAGCTATCCGCGGTGCCACCAGCGATGACCTTGTGCTGGTGACCAAGTCCGCCAGCGGCGACGCGCTTTGCCTGGCCCAATCAGCCGCAGGGCAGACAAAGGGCAAGGTGGATGCGGCGAACGCCGCCGATTGCACCGGCGGTTGGTAACCCGTCAGCAGGTAGCCGCCCCATCGGATGTCAGACCCTGATGCTAGTGTCCGCATCCTGTTACATTCTCTTGGTCCGCACCTGCTCCTTCGGGAGCCGCCATAGACCAGAGGAGGCGGAATGAGGGAATACGAAGTGATGCTCATACTGCCCCCTGACGTGGAAGATTCCACCGTGCAGGGGGTCGTGGACAAGATCTCAACCATTCTTGCCGACAACGGTGAGGTCGGAGAGATCACCCGGTGGGGAAGGCGGCGCTTGGCGCACATCATCGCCCACCAGTCAGAGGGCTACTACCTGATCGTCAACTTCAAGTCAGACCCGGACGTCATCCTAGAGATGAACCGGGTCCTTCATCTCGCCGACGATGTGCTCCGTTTCAAGGTGGTCAACAAGGCCGCCTAGGCGCTTCCCTGCTCGACCGGCCATGCCATCGGCCGGTGGGCGGAAATCCGAAGGTGGTGGTGAAGATGGCCGCAGACAACACGGTGACGATAGTTGGGAATCTGACCGACGACCCCGAACTCAAGTACACGCCGAATGGTGCTGCCGTGGCGAACTTCAGTGTTGCGGTGAGTCGCCGGACAAAGGACGAGGCAACGGGTCAGTGGGTCGATGCAGACACGTCCTTCCTGCGTGTGAACGTATGGCGCACACTGGCTGAGAATGCGGCCGAGTCTTTGACGCGAGGTACACGCGTGATCGTAACGGGAAGGATTCGCCAGAGGTCCTGGGAAACGCCCGATGGCGACAAGCGCTCGGTTGTCGAGATCGAGGCTGAAGAGATAGGTCCGAGCCTCAAGTGGGCTACCGCCAAGGTTGAGAAGACCTCCAAGTCAGGCGGCGGGTCCGGCGGAGGCGATTGGTCCGGCCGAGCGAGTGGCGGCCCAGAACAAGAGGAGACTCCCCTAGATGGCCGGTAAGTCATCGAAGAAGCGCCCACCCAGGAAAGAGAAGGAAGAGAAGCCGTGGAAGAAGCAGAAGCGTAAGGTCTGCATCTTCTGCAAGGACCGCATAGTCGCGGACTACAAGGACACGGCCATCCTCCGCAAGTTCCTATCGGATCGAGGCAAGCTCCGTGCGCGCCGCGTGAGCGGCAACTGCCAGCGGCATCAGCGCGATGTTGCCACGGCCGTTAAGAACGCGCGTGAGATGGCCCTTCTCCCGTACTCGACACGATGAAGATCATCCTGCAGAGATCCGTCGACAAGTTGGGTACGCCCGGAGACGTCGTGGTGGTGGCCGACGGCTACGCCCGCAACTTCCTGATCCCCCGCGGCCTCGCGATCCCGGCCAGCAAGGGTGCCGTCAAGCACGTTGAGAGCCTCAAGAACGCACACCTCTCGCGCACCTCCAAGGTTCGCGAGGAGCAAGAGGCCATCGCCGCGAAACTGGCCGCTCTCTCTATCAAGGTGGTCGCGCAGGTCGGCGAAGAGGGCAAGCTGTTCGGCTCCGTCACCGCCGCGGATCTGGCCGAGGAACTGGCGAAGGTCTCCGAGGGCATCGAGGTCGACAAACGCGATGTCGTACTCGAAGATCCGATCAGGAGCGTCGGGGTGCACGAGTTCAAGGTGAAGCTTGCGCACGAGGTCGAAGCTGTCTGCTCGGTTGAGGTTGTAGCGGCCGAGTAGTCTCCTACGGGTGGACGCAGGCGAGGAGCTCGTCGCGCTGCTCGGATCTCGCGAGGGAACCTCGCTCGACGCTCGACGACGTGCGCCGCCCCCCTGGGCATCTTCCCGTCTCCAGTCCTGCATCGTGAAATAGCAGAGTAACTCTGTCGGGTGTAATCGGGCTTCGCATCCCGAAGCAAGCCAGAGCGGGTGCCGCCGGGTTTTGTCACTCCGTGAGTCCACAATGGTCCACAGGTTCTCCACAGGGGAGAACCGCTGGTAGGACTGGGTGTGACAAAGAATGTCGAAGCGCGACCTGCGGTTATGTTTTGCACATCGGGTTTCCCACAAGTTTTCCGATGACTTGGGGCACGCCCCGCTCCTAATCTCCACCGACGACCAAGGGGAGGGCGCGTGGCTCAGAGGATAGACGACGCCATCGGCGTCCGTGGTGACCGGGTCCCGCCCCAGAACCTTGCAGCGGAGGAGTCCATCCTCGGTTCCCTGATGCTCGCCGAAGAGGCTTTCGACGACGTCATCGAGAACCTGAAGTCCGACGACTTCTACCGTTCCTCCAACCGCACCATCTACGATGCCATCATCGCCATCTTCAGCCGCGGGGAGCCGGTGGACGCCATCACGGTGGTCGAGGAGCTCAAGCGCCGCGGGCTCCTCGACGCCGTGGGCGGCCACTTGCGCATACACGAGCTGGTCGAGAGCGTGCCCAACCCTGGCAGCGCGGGTCACTACGCACGGATCGTGGCCGAACTGGCGCTCATGCGCCGGCTCATCAGGGCGGCCTCCGAGATCATGGAGATCGGCTACTCGCAGCCGGAGGACCCGACTCGGGCGGCCGACAGCGCGGAGGAACTCATCTACAGGGTTTCCCGCCACCACGAGAAGGACGAAGTCGTTTCGATGGCCACCCTCGTGGATCAGGCGATGGGCGACCTCGAGCGCATCGAGCAGCGCGACTCCGCGTTCGCCGGCATCCCGACGCGCTTCACCGACCTCGACAAGCTCACAGCGGGCCTGCAGAACGGCAACCTGATAGTCGTGGCAGCCCGTCCCGGTGTCGGCAAGTCGTCCTTCATCACGAACATCGCACGCAATATCGCGGTCGATTCCCAGAAGACGGTGGCGCTGTTCTCGCTCGAGATGTCGCGCTGGGAGATCGGTATGCGTATGCTCTGCGGCGAGGCCCGCGTTCCGTGGGACCGCATCCGCAACGGTCACCCTAGCGGCGACGATTGGATGCGCATCGGCCAGGCCGCCGAGACGCTGCATACCGCGCCGTTCTACGTCGTCGACTCCGGCAATGTGAACATCACCGAGATCCGAGCGAAGGCGCGCCGGATGCGTTCCAGCAAGGAGGGCCTGCACTGCATAATGGTGGACTACCTGCAGTTGATGTCTCAGCCCGGCCGTGTCGAGAATCGCCAGCAGGAGATCGCCGAGATCAGCCGGAACCTCAAGTTGCTCGCCAAGGAGCTCGACATCCCGGTCATCGCCGTATCGCAGTTGAACCGCGACCCGGAACGCCGTGCCGACAAACGCCCGCAGCTTTCCGACCTTCGTGAGTCGGGTGCCATCGAGCAGGATGCCGACATCGTCATGTTCATCCACCGCGAGGACTCCGAAGACCCCGGCGTCAAGGGCACGGCGACGCTCATACTTGCCAAGCACCGCAACGGTCCTACCGGAGACGTGAAACTCACCTTCCTGCCGCAGTACACGCAGTTCAGGAACTACGCTCCCGCGCCGTGAGCCGAGGCTGGCTGGTGCGCGAGGTTCACCGGCGGCTGGTCGCGAGTTTCGGTCCGCTCGAGCCACCGCGCGTCTGGGACCCACTCGAGGAATTGATCCTCACCGTGCTCTCGCAGAACACCAGCGATACGAACTCATCGCGGGCTTTCGCCGCGCTGCGAGAACGCTTCGGGACCTGGGCGGAAGTTGCCGACGCCGATGTCGAAGAAGTCATCGACTCGATCCGTCCCGGCGGGCTGGCCAACACGAAGGCGCCGCGCATCCAGACGATCCTGCGCGAGATAGAGCGCCGGGAAGGCGGCTTCGACCTGTCCTGGATGCGAGAGGCCGGCGACGGACGGGTCAACCACTACCTGGCGTCGCTACCGGGAGTTGGTCCCAAGACGGTCGCGTGCGTTCTCGTGTTCTCGCTCGGGCGCGACGCGCTACCGGTCGACACTCACGTCCACCGAGTTGCCGGTCGCCTCGGGCTGATCCCGCCGAAGGCGACCGCTGAAGCAGCTCATCGCATCTTGCGCGACGAGGTTCCTCCCAAGCTGCGCCTAGACATGCACATGGGGTTGATCAAACTCGGCCGCGAGACATGCAAAGCCCAGAAGCCTCGTTGTCCCGAATGCCCGTTGTTGGCTGTTTGCCCTACGGGTCAAGGCCTTGCTAGCAGGTAGTTCGGAGTGGCAGTGGATCGCGCGGCCGCGGAGCTTAAGTTGTTCACTTTCGCTGAGTTCGTAATACCGCGTGCGCCTGAAGGTGAAGAAGCGGGAGAGCGGGTGACGGGAATCGAACCCGCGTCTCAAGCTTGGGAAGCTTACGTTCTACCATTGAACCACACCCGCAGATGACGCCCCCAAGTCTAGCAACGGAGCCGGAAGGGTTCACTGGAACCTCCCTCTGATGTAGATTCCTCCTCCACAGGGGAGGGGATATATGAGCGAAGAGACGAACGCCGAGTTCTGGCCCGTGATACTGGCCACGCTAGCCGCTGGTGAACCTCTGAACGTAGACGAATCGGCAGATTCGATGCGCGCGATCATGCGGCAGGACGCCTCTCCTGTCCAGGTCGCCGCTTTCCTGCTGGCACTTCGCACCAAGGGGGAGACGGTGGACGAGATGGAGGGCTTCGCGCGGGCAGCACTGGAGTTCGCGAGCCCCGTCAAGACCGACGGCCCTGTGACAGACACATGCGGGACCGGGGGCGATCGTGTGGGCACCTTCAACATCTCAACCGTCAGCGCCATCGTCGCGGCCGGGGCGGGAGTCACCGTCGCCAAGCATGGCAATCGGGCTGCCACGTCCAAGTGCGGTTCGGCCGATCTGCTCGAGGCCCTGGGAGTGAAGATCGATCTCGGCTCAGAAGGCGTCGAACGCTGCCTGAGGGAAGTGGGCATCGGATTCATGTTCGCGCGTGTGTTCCATCCCGCCATGGCCTACGCTGCGGGTATCCGCAGCGAACTCAAGGTTCCAACCGCCTTCAATTTCCTGGGACCACTGACCAATCCTGCCAGACCTGCCGCTCAGGTGGTGGGGGTATCGGACGCTCGCATGCTCCCCGTCATCGCCAATGTACTTGCCCGGCGGGGGACGAGGGCTACCGTGTTCCAGGGGCTCGACGGTCTGGACGAACTCTCCACGGTGATGCCGTCAGTGGTCTATGAGGTTCGCGACCACGAGGTTCGCAAGCACACGGTAGATCCAGACGACCTCGAACTCACGCACGCGCGCATCACGGACCTGTACGGCGGCGACGTCGATGAGAACGCCGACATCGCGCGAAGCGTTCTGGCCGGTGACAAGGGGCCGAAGCGCGACGTCGTCCTCCTGAATGCGGCGGCGGCGCTCCAGGTCGCCGGAGCGGCCGAGAGTCTCATCGAGGGCATCGCTCAGGCTGCTGAATCCATCGACGAGGGCAGGGCCGAAGCGGTGCTTGCCAGGTGGATCGAGCTTTCGCAGACGCTGTAGCATCCGCGTAATGATCCTCTCCGACAAGACGATCCGCGAACAGATCGCTGCTGGGCACATTGGCATCGAGCCCTTCGATGACAGTTGTGTTCAGCCCTCGTCAGTTGACCTTCACGTTGATAGCGCCTTCCGCGTGTTCCATAACGCGAGACACCCTTTCATCGATGTGAAGAAGCAGATGGATGACCTGACCGAATTGGTCGAAGTCGAGGACGAACGGCCCTTCATCCTGCATCCAGGGGGTTTCGCGCTCGGTTCAACGCGCGAACGCGTGAGGGTTCCTGGCGACATGGTGGCGCGGCTTGAGGGCAAGTCGTCGCTGGGCCGTCTCGGGCTTCTGATCCATTCGACGGCGGGGTACGTCGACCCCGGCTGGGACGGCCACCTCACCCTCGAACTTTCGAACGTTGCCAGCTTGCCCATCACTGTCTATCCGGGGATGAAGATCTGTCAGGTTTCGTTCTTCCAGCTTTCCACCCCGGCAGACGCGCCGTACGGGAGCGAAGCGGCTGGCAGCAAGTACCAAGGGCAGCGTGGCCCCACACCCAGCCGGTTCTTCGAGGAGTTCAACAGCTAGACGTCAGCGGACGCTTCAGACTCGGCTTCCGCGATGCTGCCCATTCCCGCGTCGTTGGTAGCGAGACCCATGTTCAAGGCTAGCATCGCTGCCTGTGTTCGGTTCGTGACGTTGAGTTTGCGGAACACCGCGGCGAGATGTGCCTTCACGGTCTTTTCGGAAAGGTAGAGGCGCGCCGCTATTTCCCTGTTGCTGTGCCCGGCGACGAGCAACTCCAGGATCTCGAGTTCGCGATGAGTCAGGTTGGCTGTCTGCGATGGCGGAGGAGCTTCGGGCTGACGGTTATCCAACAGATTCTGGATGACCCTTGGTGAGAGGACGGTGGATCCCTCGTCAACGGCGCTGCGGATCGCTTGCGCGAGCTGGGAGGGACTCGAGTCTTTCAGCATGTATCCGGCCGCGCCCTCGGCCAGAGCCGCTCGAGCGTATCGCGCGTGATCGAAGGTCGTGAGCATTATCACGGGCACATCGGGCCACTCGGCCCTGATCTCCTTCAGCAACTCGATGCCGTCCGTGTCCGGCATCCGCACATCCACCAGCGCGGCGTCGACCGGGCCTGCCTTCAGGACCCCCAGCGCCTCGGCTGCGGTTCCGCACTCCTCTACCGCGGCGTTCTCGAATGTGTCCTGAACTATCAGAGCAAGGCCATGGCGCACGAGCTCATGGTCGTCGACGATCAATACCTTCACGTCACGCTCCCCTGGGGAAGTGGGCGGATATCCGGGTTCCGGCACCCGACGAATCGACGACCAGCGTGCCCCCGACTTCGCGAACGCGGCGTTCCATCATGCGCATACCGAATCGCCTGCTGCTGACTCCGAGTCCACGACCGCGGTCTTCCACAGAGACCGCAAGTCCGTCGATATCTGCTTCAACCTCAACCGCCGCTCCCTGGCTGCCGGCGTGCTTCGCGGCATTGGTGAGGGCTTCGTGGATGACCAGAAGGCAGGTGGCGAAGTCCTGCGACGGGACGCTCAGCAAGTCGCCCTCGATCGTCAGCCGAGCATCGAACTTCCACCGGCCTGCGACCTCTTCGACGCAGGCCTGAAGTCGCTCCGTAGGGGCTTCGTCTCCAGGCGTTCCCGAAGAGAGGTCGAAAAGGATGCCGCGGATGTCGTTCATCGCACCGCGCATCTCAGTGGCGGCCTTCCCGATGTCGGCGGCAGCGCCTTGGGGGTCGGAGGAGATCCTGTGCGAGAGCAGTTCGAGTTGGAGGATGGCTGCGGCCACGACTTGAGTGAGTCCGTCGTGGATCTCGTAGGCCCAGCGGGTCTTCTCTTCCGCTAGGAGTTCATCCGCCAGCGCCCTGGCGAGGACCGTGGGATCGGCCGGGGTGGCCTCTGATATGACCCGTAGTCCCGCTGCGGGTCCAGACAGCGGCAATCGCCCGGGGGGGCTGTCGATCTCGTTTGTCCTGCTCAGAGGCTTCATCTACCCGTCCGACTTTCGGTCTAGTACCGGTTATCGGCAGGTATGGCGTGAACCTAAAGACCTAGAACGGGCGGCCTAGGGGAGCCCTGGATGTCGTCCTATGTGCTCGGTTCCGTGTCTCCGATGGAGCGGGAAACGACCTGAGCGACGTCCAAGACCTCGATATCGTCACCTCGGGCCCTGGCGCCGTCGTCGAGCATGACCAGGCAATAGGGACAGGCGACGCCGACCTGCTGCGCGCCGGTTGAGGCGGCCTCGTCCATGCGCTCCATGTTGATGCGCTTTCCGATGCGTTCTTCCATCCACATGCGGGCGCCTCCGGCACCGCAACACAGTCCGTTGTGCTCGTGGCGTGGCATCTCGACCGTGGACAGACCGGGGATCGCGTCGAGTACCTTGCGTGGGTCCGAGTAGATCTCGTTGTGACGGCCCAGGTAACAGGGGTCGTGATAGCTGAGGAGAGCGTTCACCTCCTCGGTCGGCTTGAGCCTGCCGTCTGTCACCAGCTTCGCGAGCAGCTGGGTGTGGTGGATCACTTCGTAGTTCCCGCCCATGGCCGGATACTCGTTCGCGATCGTGTTGAAGCAATGCGGACAGTTGGCGATGATCTTCGTGACGCCCTTCGCGTCCATCGCTTCGATGTTCTGCCTGGCAAGTTGCTGATACAGGTACTCGTTGCCCATCCGCCTGGCCGGGTCACCGGTGCACCCTTCGCCCGAGCCCATGATCGCGTAGTCGATGTTTGCTGCCTTCAACAAGGCCACGACCGCCTGCGAGATCTTCTTCGCGCGATCGTCGAAGCTTCCTGCGCAACCAACGAAGTAGATGTACTCGGGCGCTTGCCCGTCTTCGGCGACGACCGGCACGCCCAGGCCCTTGGTCCAGTCGGCGCGTGTTGATTGCGCCATGCCCCAAGGGTTGCCTGAGTTCTCCAGGTTGCGCAGCAGGGTGCCCGCTTCGGCGGGGAAGCGGGACTCTCCCATGACGAGGTTCCGTCGCATGTCGACGATGTGATCGACGTGCTCGATATTCACGGGGCATTCCTGCATGCAGGCGCCACAGGTGGTGCACTCCCACACGGCTTCGTCTGACACCACGTTGGGATTGAGCGGGACCTTCTCGTAGCCGACTCCCCGATCCTTGGCATCCAGGATCTTCGGGCCCCAGGACCGCAGGTGGTCGCGCAGGTTCATGATGAACAGCTTCGGAGACAGGGGCTTTCCCGTATTCCATGCGGGGCAGACGTTCTGGCATCGCCCGCATTCGGTGCAGGCCAGGGTGTCGAGCATCTCCTTGCTGGTCAGATCCTCGATGGTCGAGGCGCCGAAGACCACGCCTTCTTGCATGTCCTCCAGATCGACCACGATCGGGCGCAGTTGGCCGCGCGGCCCGGACTTCGTGAAGAATACGTTGGCCCAACTGGTGAAGATGTGCAGATGTTTGGAGAAGAGGATGTAGGGCAGGAAGCTCAAGATCAGGAGGAGGTGCCACCACAGGAACACGTGGTTGAAGGCGAGGATCGCACCGTCGCTCATCCCCTCGAACAGCGTCGCTGCAGTCCTGGAGAATGGCATCGAAGACGCGGGTGAGTCAGAGATCCCCAGTGAGACCTTGGTGGCGTTCAGCATGAGCAGCGTGAAGACCTCGCTGAAGATAACAGCGAGGATGAAGTCCGCAGATGCAAGGCGGCTGCCGACGAATCGATCGTCACGTCGAACCTTGCGGTAATACAGCGCCCACGTGACGCCAAGCATCACCAGCACGGTGAATAGGTCCTGGAGGAACCCGAGCCACGAGGCACGGCCGATGATCGGCAGCGCGAAGGTCTCCTCGAACACCTCACCGAAGGCCTCGATCACTGTGGTAAGGAGCACCAGGAAACCCCAGAAGATGAGCACGTGCATGAAGCCCGGCCCCAGGCGCTGGAACATCTTCCTCTGGCCCAGCACATCGGTGAACTCCGCCTCCACGCGCTTGGGCATATGGTCGGTGCGCCTGACGCGTTGCCCGAGCCCCACCAAGCGGATGAGCAGGATGGCCCTCTTGAGGAATAGGCCACCGAAGACGATGAGGGCGACAAGGAGTATCGCGGGACCGAGCATGGCTCGGCAGTCTATTGACTCAGGCCGGGCTGGGCAACGCGAACGACCTAGCAAGCCGTAGCGGGGCGGTCCCCTATAGACTTCTTGGACGGTTCAGCTGCGGAGGTCGCGTGGGTCGAACGGTGTTGGTTGTTGATGCGGTCCCGGAAGCGCGCGCCTCGTGTCGTGAGGCTCTCGAGGCCGAAGGATACGAGGTTCTCGAGGCGGGGCGGGGCGGAGAGGCCCTTGCCATGATCGTTCTCGAAATGCCGGATGCCGTCGTGATGGATATCTCGCTGCCGGATATGTCGGGTTGGGACGTGCTGGACAAGCTCAAGAGCGATTCTGGCATGGACCAGGCCCGAGTTTTCGTCTACTCGGGGGGTGGTGCCGAGAGCGACGCGGCAGGCCGAGACTTGGGCGAAACCGAGATGCTGTCCAAACCGCTGGACCTTGGCGAATTGGTCGCGGCCGTGAACAGCGCGCTGGAGTCAGATGCGGAGCCGACCGGAGCTAGTCGTGGAGGCGTCGGGCCGATGAAGCTGGATGACGCCATATCGGCCGCCCTGGAGTCGAGCGAGCGGATAGAGGTCAGG